>Ga0302191_10000055_pt1 | contig 62515 bp, 29 predicted proteins | sample II_Bog_E3_1_FD_198775 | JGI IMG/M metagenome (GOLD analysis project Ga0302191, IMG submission 198775) | Peat permafrost microbial communities from Stordalen Mire near Abisko, Sweden - II_Bog_E3_1 | ecosystem: Environmental > Terrestrial > Soil > Wetlands > Peat | place: Sweden: Abisko...
TCGTAGATTCCGACCTGTCGGAATTATGTCTATTGTGGTTATGTATTTATATTTTCTTTTCTTTTTTTTATTTTGTGGTTAATTCTTTAATCTGGTAAAGTAGAATTAATGCAATTTACAATTTAAAACCACTTAACCACAGTAGGCACATAGGACACAATAGAAGAATTCACTATTTTTTCATTTGTGATTTACCATTAACTAATTGACTCAACCAACTAACCAATCAACTAATCAACCAATGGAACGAAGTGATATCCGGTTTACGGGGTTAACCATATAGAATCATCGACCCGGAACGCGAAACGCGAAACCCGGAACGCGAAACAAAATAACCAAGCAATTTACAATTCCAACTGAAATCATTAAAGTGTAATATAATCCCAACATATAGAAATACTTTCAGGCTATTTTTATGTTTTTTAATTGTTTTTCATCATTTTATATATAATCATCACATTTAACTCATAAGTCTCTACATTATAACTTGCGAATTCATATCTTTGTGTTTCGCTGTTAATACATAATAATAAAAGCTAAATATTATTCCTGTCCGGAATTATTGTAAGTGGATCTGAACAATAAAAGGAATAAAATATTTATTATTTTAAATTAAAAAAATCTTATACAATCTATAATACAACTATAATAACTTTTAATTATGGGAAAAGTTGACATTTCAATTGCTACTCTGCTTCGTCACAAAGCAGAAAAATTGTTGAAAAGCAGACCTGATCAAGTTATTACTCATCCTTCCGAAGGCGAAATCCTAAAACTCCTTCATGAGCTCGAAGTATACAGTGTTGAGCTTGAGATGCAAAATGAAGAACTCATTGATGCAACCCTAAATGCCAATGAAACAGATAAGCAACATAAATTTTCGGATGACGTAAAGCAGCGACTTATCCATGAGTTCGAGTTAAATCAGATTGAACTGGAAATGCAGAACGAAGAGCTAATGCTGTCTAATGCTGTTTCCCAGGATGTGGCAGAACGGTATAGCGATTTATTTAATTTCTCTTCGTCGGGTTATCTGGTCCTTTCGGGAGATGGTGAAATACTTGACTTGAATTATGCAGGAGCAAGGTTGTTAGGTAAGGATCGAATCAGCTTAAAAAACAGTATGTTCGGTTTCTTTGTTTCCGAAGATATCAGACCTCTTTTTAATACTTTCCTGGAAAATATATTTAAAAACAAATCTAAATCAACATGTGAGGTTACATTAATACAATATGATTCAAAACCGGTCATTGTTCAACTTACCGGTATCCTCACCCAGAATCTGGATCAATGCCTGTTGACTTTGGTGGATATTACAGAAGCCAAGCAAAACACTAAGTACAGGGATTTAACCAGGGAAATTCTTCAAATACTGAATGAACCCGGAGATATCAAGAGTTCAATCCGCCGGACTATTGATGTTTTAAAAGAACGTACAGGGTTTGATGCTGTGGGTATTCGTATGCAGAAGGGAAATGATTTCCCGTATTTAGACCAGTCAGGGTTTTCGAATGATTTTTTGTTGACCGAAAACAGCCTGATTGAGCCGGACAAAAAAGGAAAAGTATGCAGTGATAAAAACGGCAACATAAAGCTGGCCTGTGCATGCGGTTTGGTATTATCCGGTAATGGCGATCCTAACGATCCTTTTGTAACAGATGGTGGAAGTTGGTGGACGAATGATTCGTCACTTATCCCTGATATTCCGTCAAACAAAGATACCCGGTTTCACCCGCGAAAACAATGTATTGTCCATGGTTATAATTCAATAGCACTGGTTCCCATTCGCAATAACGATGAAATTGTGGGGCTGATTCAGTTCAATGATTTCAGGAAAGGAGTATTTAACTTCAACAAAATAGAATTCCTGGAAGGGATAGCTTCGCATATCGGAGCTGCATATATGCGTAAACTGGCAGAAGAGAGGTTGCGTAAAAACGAAGAACTGCTACGTACAATTACCGGAAATGCTCCCGAAATAATCATTCAGTTGGATCAACAAGGGACCATTATCTATATGAACCGGGCTTTTCAGGGATACAAAATGGACGAATGTATCGGCAAGAACTTTTGTGAATGGACATCTCCTGAATATCATGCCCTCATGAATCAATCGTTACAACTTGTTTTTAATGATTCCATCACTCAAACCTTTCTTTCAAAGGGCAAGGACTTACAAGGTAAATTAAAATGGTACAGAACCAGCATATCCCCTGTTAAGGATGAAGATTTGGTGAAAAATGCCATCATGATTACCCTTGATATTACCGAAAGTAAATTGAATGAAGAAATACTCCGGGACAGCGAAGAAAAAAGTAACGCAATTATTTTTACTGCCATGGACGGTTTTTGGATTGCCGGCATGCATGGTAACTTTTTGGAAGTGAATGATGCCTATTGTCGAATGAGTGGATATTCAAGGCCTGAATTGCTGACTATGTGCATTCAGGATGTTGAGGTAAATGAAAATGCCGAAGAAATAACCGCACATATTAATAAAATGGTCGAATTGGGTGAGGACCGTTTCGAAACAAGACACCGGCATAAAGATGGAAGTGTCATTTACCTTGATGTAAGTATTCAATTCCGGCAGGTTGATGGAGGGCAGTTTGTAACATTTTTACATGACATAACCAAAAAGAAGCAACGTGAAAAGGCAATGTACGAAAGTAATGAACAATTTCAATTGCTTTTCGAAAACAGCCTGGATGCCATTTTACTTACGAATCCTGATGGTACTGTTTATTCGGCTAATCCGGCTGCTGAACGGATGTTTGGAAGAAGCAAAGAAGAATTAACCAGCTTAAGAACGAATGAGATATCCGATGAAAATGACTCACGATTGATCCCGGCACTTAAAGAAAGAAGAGAAAAAGGTCACTTTCACGGGGAGTTAAATTATCTGAGAAAAGATGGGACAATTTTCCCTGTCGATGTGACATCTACCATTTTCAAAGATTCAAACGGAAATGAACGTTCGAGTGTTATTGCACGTGATATAAGTGAACGAAAGGATGCAGAAGAAAATCTTCGTATTAATAATTTCAGGCTAAATCTGGCGATGTCAACCGCCAATATTACCTTATGGGAAATGGAAATTCAGACAGGTAATGTATTGTTAGGGAATAAAAACGATGAAATACTTGGTTATCAGTCAGATAAATTTATTCGTTACACCGATTTTACAAAACTTGTACACCCTGATGATCAGGACAGGATAATGGAAGCCTTGCAAAGACATTTAGATGGGATCACCGATAAATTCGAATCTGAATTCAGAATTTTAAATCAGTCGGGAGAGTATAACTGGTTTTATATTGTCGGTTCTGTTACCAAAAGAGATGCAAAAGGAATGCCATTAATTGTCACAGGAATAGATATTGATATTTCTGACAGGAAACAGTCAGAACAGTTGCTCCGTCAAAGTGAAATGCGTTACAAATCCTTATTCCAGGATAATCAGTTAGTGATCATCATTCTTAATCCGGATACCGGAGAAATAATCGATGCAAATCAGGCTGCCTGTAATTACTATGGATGGAGCCATACCGAACTGTGTAATAAAAATATTTCAGATATTGATCCACTCCCGAAAGATGAAACAACTTTAAAATTATTAGATTCTAAGGGACATATAAGCAATCATTTATTTGTTAAACATCAATTGGCAAATGGTGAAGTCCGGGATATGGAGGTTTACTCCGGTCCGCTAATGTTCAATGAATCGACGATGCTTTATGCCATTGTAAACGACATTACAGAAACTAAACGGGCTGAAGAAGCATTAAGGTTAAGCGAACGAAGGTTGGATGCCGTCTTTAATAGTGTGACAGAGACAATTATGATGCTGGATGCTGATGGGTTTATTTTGACAGCTAATTCTACCGCCGCTAAACGTTTTGGTATGACTGTTAATGAACTGGTAGGAAAGAATATCTTTAAGATGTCTTCTCCCGAAGCAGGTTCTATCCGAACGGAACATATCCGGAAAATGAAGGATACCGCTTTACCAATCAGGTTTGAAGATGAAGTCGGAGACATACTCTATAATAATATTTTTTATCCGATTCCTGAACCTTCCGGGGAAATAGAACAGTTTATTGTCATCAATCGTGACATTACTGAAAGCAGGCGGGCACAGGAAGCATTACGAATCAATGAAGAACGATATGAATTGATTTATAATTCAAGTCGTGATGGAATTTTTAGCCTGAATTTGGATGGCTACTTTACCGGTGCCAACAGAAGTTTTTGTGAAGAATTAAAATTTAATTTATCGCACGTAATAGGTCATACTTTCAAAGAAGTCGGATTACCTGTCTATATCTGTGAGGAGCTGGATAATTTTAAAAAGCAGGTTCTTGAAACAAACAATTCGGTTGTTTTCGAATTAACCCTTCCTGTTCAGGATGGAAGTATCCGCTTTTATGAATTAATTCTTAATCCTTTACATGATGGGAAAGAGAACATTATTGGCCTTGGAGGTTCTTTACGTAATATAACAAAACGGAAAGAAGCCAATCTGGCACTGCTGGAAACTGAAAAAAGGTTCAGGTACCTGGTAAAGGAAATGCCTGTGGGTGTGATTCTTTACGGATCGGAATCGGAAGTGATCATGAGTAATCCTAAAGCACTTGAATTGCTTGGCGTCACAAAAGATCAGTTTGCCGGAAATGTAACTTTAAATCCTGACTGGAAAATGATTCATGAAGATGGTTCACCTTTTTACAATTCAGAACAACCGGTTGAACAGGTCTATGAATCACTCCGTTCGGTTCACAATGTTGTCATTGGAATTAGCCGGCCTGATTCAAAAAAAATCACCTGGCTGTTGAAAAATGCAGAGATTTTGTTTAAAGAAGATGGCTCTATCCGAAATGTAGTTTGTTCAATCATCGATATCACTGAACGGAAAGAAAAGGAAGAAACTCTTCGAAAGCTTAATATGACTCTTTCAGCCATAAGTAAAAGCAGTCAGGCTATGAATCAGGTGAAGGATGAAACCGAATACCTGAAAAAAGTTTGTAACATCGTTGTGGAAGACACTGATTTTTCCATGGTCTGGATAGGGTATGCCAATGAGGATGAACTGAAAACTATTCGTCCGGTGGCAAGTGCAGGCTTTAATGATAAATTTCCAAGTGAAATAAAACTAAATTGGGATGAAACAGGATGCGGACCAACCGGTATTGCCATTCGAACACGCAAAGTAGGTATGTACGGCAATGTATTTACAGACCCTGCTTATGAACCGTGGCGCGAAGAAGCATTAAAGTACGGTTTTGCTTCTTCCATTGTTTTTCCGCTCATCGACGGCGAAAAAGCATTTGGAGCAATTACCATTTATTCAAAAGAACCCGACTCATTTATGAATGATGAGGTTCAATTGTTATCCAAACTTGCAAGCGATTTGGCTCATGGAATTACTACCATCAGATTGCGTGCTGCACACGAATTGACAGAAATTGCACTTATTAAATCACATAGTGAGCTTGAAATGACTGTCAAAAAGAGAACTGCTGAATTGATCAGGTCGAATGAAGCCCTAAAATTCACAGAAGAAAAATACCGTACAGTGGCCGATTTTGCAACAAACTGGGAGTTCTGGATATCACCGGATAATCAAATGATTTATTGCTCTCCATCCTGTGAACGGGTTACCGGGTATTCAGCCACAGAGTTTATTGCCAATTCACAACTAATATTTGATATTATACATCCCGATGATTTAAAAATGTATCAGGGTCATAAGAAGAAGGAAATGCAGTCATTTGTTTCTGAACATGAAATTCAGTACAGGATATTCAAAAAAGATGGGGCAATTCGATGGATAAGTCATTATTGTCAACCTGTATTTGATGATGAAGGGATTTTCAGGGGTATCAGGGGAAGTAACAGAGATATTACAAACAGAAAAAAAATGGAAGAATTGATTACAACCAGTAATCAAAAATACAAATTGCTTTCAGAAAATATTACTGATGGTATATTTATATGCAAAAACGGAAAGTTTGAATACATAAATAAATCCATAAATGATATCTTTGGATATTCGGGGAAAGAAATGGTAGGAATGAAACTCACTCAGTTAATTCTGGCAGATTATCATGAAGAGTTGGAAAATTTTCTGTATACAAATTTCACTCATAATAAAAGTTGTAACATAGAAGTCATCTGTTTAAAAAAAGATTTTACTTCGGTTTCTGTTGAAATACTCTTGAATTATGTATCGAAGGACAAGATGGTATATGGCGTTGTACATGATATTACCGAAAAAAAACTTTTTCAGAAGAATATGGTAAAAGCTATAATTCAGACAGAAGAAAAAGAAAGAGCCCATTTTTCAAAAGAACTACACGACGGGTTGGGACCTTTATTGTCGACCATTAAACTATACCTGCAATGGTCGGAAAGACCCAGTATCAATAAATCAAGGGAAGAAATTATCGGAAAAGCAGCTGAAATACTCGAAGAAGCCCTAACCACTGTAAAAGAAATATCAACTAAGTTAAGTCCACATTTACTGGCTAATTATGGCTTGAGCTCTGCAATTAAAAGTTTCGTTGAAAAATTAAATGAAACCGCCTCCTATAATATTGAATTCGAAAGTAATACAAACAGACGATTTGACGGAGATGTGGAAGCTTCTCTGTATCGTGCCATTATTGAATGTATCAACAATACATTGAAATATGCCAACGCTAAAAACATCTTTATTAAATTAAACGAAACAGGAAGTCAGATTCAATTGCAGTATAAAGATGACGGTTCAGGTTTTGATATTGCCAAAGCTATTGACGAACACAAAGGATTAGGGTTGTTTAATCTTCAGAATCGCCTTCATACAATTGGAGGAAAAGTGGATTTAAAAAGTGAAAAAGGAAATGGAGTGGATTATTTGTTTACGGTGGACATCTAAATGAGGAATGAGGAATGAGGAATGAGGAATGAGGAGTAAGAGGTAGTAGTAGGAAGTAGGTAGTAGGTAGTAGGTAGTAGGTAGTAGGTAGTAGGTAGTAGGTAGTAGGCAGTAGGTAGCAGGTAGCAGGTAGTAGGTAGTAGGTAGTAGTTAGTAGGTAGTAGGTAGCAGGTAGCAGGTAGTAAGTAGTAGGTAGTAGGTAGTAGGTAGTAGGTAGCAGGTAGTAGGTAGTAGGTAGTAGGAAGTAGGTAGTAGGTAGCAGGTAGCAGGTAGTAGGCAAGTAGGTAGTAGGTAGTAGGTAGTAGGTAGTAGGTTGAAAAAATAGAAGTTGAGTCATAGTAAAAGTGTAAACAAATTTCAGGATAGTACAGCAAGACAAAAGAGTATGAAGTGTGTTTCTACAGAAGATATGGAAATATTAAAAAATAAATATCTCACAACAAAAGAAACCCAAAGGATAAACCAATAACAAAATGTGCTTACTGTTCTAATGTTATGTTAAGCCTGAAATGTTGTGCAATCCATTCCAATCCGAAATAATTAAGATGATCAGAGCAGCGTCCACCCCCCCCGATAGCCCCCGATAGCCCCCGATAGCTATCGGGGCGGGATCTTTTACGGTTTGACGCATTCCTGTTATAATCGACAGAACTTGATTAACATATACTGATTTTTTTTAATTAAATTCATCAATTGAAATTATTATGTAAACTTCTGTGCCTTTTGTGGTTGTGTATTTTTTGTTGTGGCTGGTTAGTCGTAAATTGTAAATAAATAAATTGTAAATTTTTCTATTGTGGCTATTTGTTTTGTATTTTTCTGATGTACTTGTGACTAAATGGTGTTAAATTGTAAAAGAATAAATTGCAAATATTAAATTTATTGACTCTAAATATCAAATCAAATCAAAAATATACATAGAAATGCTACTAATAATATATTTTTATATACTTTTGTTACATGAATTCTATACTTACGAAGAAACCGGATATTGTAATAGTTGATGATCATCTGATATTTCGTCAGGGATTGAAATCTATCATTACATTAGAAAATATTGCTAATGTAATTGGTGAAGCATCAAACGGAATAGAATTATTGGAACTATTACAGATAATAAAGCCCGATCTGGTTTTAATGGATATTGATATGCCTCGTATGAATGGCCTGGATGCAACAGAAAAAGCACTTGAGATTATACCGGAATTAAAAATTATTGCTTTTAGTATGTTCAGTGATGAGGAATATTACTATAAAATGATTGACAGGGGAGTAAAGGGTTTCATCCTGAAAACAAGCGGTATTAATGAACTTGAAAATGCCATCAACAAAGTGATGGCCGGCGAAAGTTATTTTTCAAACGAATTATTACGAAAAATAATCAATAATTTTGGACGGTCTACTTATCCAAAACCTTCAGTACAGGATAATCTGACAGAAAGGGAGATTGAAGTACTCCAACAAATTTGTCTTGGTCTAAGTACCGAAGAAATTGCTGAAAAGCTTTTTATAAGTCCAAAAACCGTTAAATCACATAAATCAAAATTATTAGAAAAAACAGCCTGCAAAAATACTCCGTTACTGATACTTTTTGCCATAAAAAATAAAATTGTTCAACTATAAGTAAACATAGATATTTAAATAGAACAAAGAACAAAGAACAAAGAATAAAGAATAAAGAACAAAGAATCAGGAATCAAGACAGAATAAACAGTAGATTAATGTTTTGCAAATGAATATGCCAGATTAATTTACTCATTTAATTTAGTGATCTAATATTTACATTTCAGTATCCCTGCAATTATTAATTTTTAATGTAACAATTAATTACTTAAATGTATCCTTGCCTGTTTATTTCCATACTATCACAAAAACCAATCAGATCGTTTAAATACTACTCCTTTTGGAGGATATACTTCTCCGCCTTTCAACACTCAAAATACATCTTTTTTCATGTATATTTACCACTTTTGTATTTGTAAACATTGATCCATTAATGTAATTTTGTAAATTAAACCGAATAATATTAAACAAAACAATTGTTCTGTAGCTTGCCGGTTTATCAATTAATTTCATCCATTTTATAAGCCTATTGATATTCCTTATTACAATAAGAAATCAACCTGGTTGGAAGGTGTTTAAAGCAATAAAAATAATTTTTACTTTTGCCAAATTTTACTTGTTAATTTTTAGGTGACAACTTTTACTATATCAGATTTGTCATTTGTTTACGTACCGGACATCCTCTGAATTATGAGGTTTTTAAGGTTAATTCTTAAGTTTAATCATTGAGCCAATCCAGCAAGATTGGCTCTTTTTTGGTATATGGATCCGTGTTCCGTGTTCCGTGTTCCGCGTTCCGCGTTCCGCGTTCCGCGTTCCGCGTTCCGGGTTGAGATTTGATATTTCTGAGAATACGCATTTAGTTGATATGTAAACAGGATGCCACTTTGTTCCGTTGGCCGATTGGTTGATTGGTTGATTGGCAGGTTAATTCAATGATGAAACTAAACGGCTATATGTCAATTTTCAATGAATAAATTATAAATAATCGTGTTTCTTTTAAAATTATGCAGAACGAAGAACACCAGTACTATGTTAATCAAATCATGTCGATTAGTAAGTAATGCGTCAAACCGTAAAAAAAGGTTAGACTTTGCCCTGATCATCTTGATTATTTAGGATTGTCGAATGGATTGTAGGCCATTTTAGGCTTACAATAACATTAGTACGTATGCGTGAAGTCAGGAAGTATATAAATCACTTATTTTCAAAACCTTTCCGATAAACCGGAATGTACCCTATTTTTGTTTATTAGCCCTACTATATAACTTGTCGTAATGAGCTATTATTCAATGGATAACAAATTGTTTTATTAGACCTTAATAATCTGTGTAAATCAGTGTAATCTGTGGACAATCTATTGTAATTTCTTTTTTAATTTTCTTACATTAATTATTATCTGTGTAAATTTATTATTCAGTGGATAAGAGATTCCATTTTTCAGCCCTTCACAGTTATCTATCTTGTTGTTCGATCTCTGATCGTGGGGGACTTAGTAGAAAACCGGTCACCCCACAACCCACCCTTATTCGCTTATTTATTAAAGAGATCAATTCTTCAATAGTTATGTTAATCAAGTTATGTAGATTTGTTGGTAAGGCGTCAAACCCTAAAAGATCCCGCCCCGATAGCTATCGGGGGCTATCAGAGGTTTAGAAGCTGACTGTCATGTACAACATTTTAGGCTTAACATAACACTTGTACATTTGATAAATCATTGATTTAATTCATTTTCAAATTTCCAAATTGATTCATTTTCAAATTAGCTTATCACTAGTCCTTTTGACTGATACGGATCTACTCCTTTCATCCTTTAAAATGGTTCTTTTAAACAGAATTATCATCTTTTAAACCTATTTAATTTGCTTAAAGAATCTGTATGTTTACAAAATATGAACAGGTTGATTTTTGGATTTAAAACCTTTCAATATAATGCAACAAATAAACAGAATCCTAAATGAACTTAGTTTTAAAACAGAAACCCGACATTATCATTGTCGATGATCACGTGATTTTTCGTCAGGGGTTAAAAGCAATTATTAACTTTGAAGATATTGGAACTGTCATCGGAGAAGTGTCCGACGGTGACGAATTTATAGAACTGCTCTCAACATTAAAACCTGATGTAGTACTAATGGATATTGATATGCCCCGGATGAACGGGTTTGAAGCTACCCAAAAAGCGCTTGAACTTATACCCGGCCTGAAAATAATTGTTTTTACGATGTATCCGGATGATGAGTATTATCAAAAAATAAAGGATATTGGTGCTAAAGGATTTATACATAAATCGAGTGGTTTCAATGAACTTGAAAATGCAATTAGAATAGTTATGTCGGGTGAAAATTATTTTACAAATGAACAACAAAAAGCAAATCAACAAGATATTGGCCAAAATGAAAAACCAAAAAACCAGGTAAATAACAAAGTGTTGATTCCCAAAAAGGGGAAGATGCTTTTTTTTCCATGGGTAGTCAAATGCAAGAATAGCATAAATATTTTAAACAGATGATGAAAGTACCAAACTTAATTCCGGTTGAGAATCCTCTGACATTTCGACAGAGATTAATCTTCCTTAAGAATATAGAAAACAGTTCCGAAGAAATAGAAGAAGCATCGAATGGGGAAGAAATTGTCAGACTCCTGACGAATCGTCAAACCGACTTAATTGTAATGAACCTTAAAATGCCTCAGAGTAACGGGATTGAAATTATTCAAAAAGCAATGAAAATGTTGCCCGATTTGAAGATTCTTGCATCCACTGAATTCGGAGATGATGAATATATTGTAAGTCTGATAAAAACCGGTTCCAAAGGAATTCTATCAGAATCGAATTCAATTTCCGAAATTGAGAAAGATATTCATTCCTATCTGACAACAGAAAACTATTGTATGAATAACAAGGTCATTAATATCATCAATAAAACAAGTGTAAACAAGTTGCAAATACCGAATGCAAACAAGAGAATAACCGGTAAAGCAATGAAATTATATACTCAATTTAATCTGGATGTTCAATAAGCAGGTTTTCATTTCTGTAGGCCTGCTATCAATACAATTGATGCGGATTTCCAACCCTTAACTTTAAACAATGCAGGATATTTTAATCCTTCACACATACTACCGGATAGGATTAATAATTATAGCATTTTTACAGAGAATCTAAAAATACATAATATTATAGTCCATTACAGTAAATTGTCAACTACATTCAATATCATTAATTTAACACATATATTTATTCCTATCACGCTTTACGTTATCAGCAGAATTCCAATATGACAAAACGGTTAAAACAATATCATTTTTTTTCAGGATATTATTCCCCTGATTCAATTTCTCAGATCATGAATTCACTCCGTTCTCTAATCCTTTCGGATGATACACGTAACTCTTTTTTACGTAGACAATATACATATTAATATATCAAATCTTACGACTTCTACTCCATAAAATCTATCCGGGAAAGAAGTAATTTTGCATCAATCTATTTTTGAACAAATTTTATATAACTATACAAATGAAAAAACCGGGAATTATTATTGTTGATGATCATCAAATTTTCAGACAGGGAATTAAATCAATTATTACACTCGAAAATATCGCTAATGTTATTGGAGAAGCAACAAATGGAGAAGAGTTTCTTCATTTACTTACATACCTGAAACCTGACCTGGTTTTACTGGATATCGATATGCCAACTATGAACGGGTTGGAAGCAACAGAAAAAGCATTGAAAATGATGCCCGATTTGAAAATTATTGCTTTTACCATGTTTGGCGACGAAGAGTATTTTATTCGTATGATCGAATTAGGAGCAGTGGGATATATCCTCAAATCAAGCGATATTACCGAACTTGAAAAAACAATTAATGTCGTTATGAATGGCGAAAAATATTTTTCTAACCCTCAGTATAAAAAAGAAAACAGACATCAGGGATTCAGAGAAATTAAAAAAATTGCTGAAACCCAAGTGCTTTCTAACACGAACAAAGAAAATGTCGATTTATTCCCACAGTGGTTTTAAATCCGAAGAACAATATATTGTCGCATTTTATTAAAGAATAGAACTCGTTTATCTGAGTTTTATTATTAATTATTTTCTATATAGAATACGACAATATTTGGTTTAATTTACTTAAGTATTTCCATTTCCATTTCCATTTCACTTTTATGATGCTTTTATTAGTTTATCCTTGCTTTAACAGCAAAAAATTAACAACTGATTATAAATATGAAAAAATTATACGTTTTATTCGTATTCTCATTTTTTCAATTCTTAAATGTTCAGGGACAAAATACAGGTGATTATCGTTCAAAAACCGGAGGCTCAGGAAACTGGAACGATTTTAATGCATGGGAAACATACAATGGATCTGTATGGGTTTTAGCAAAATCAGGTCAATTGCCATCTTCTACAAGTGCAGTTGAAATTAAAACAGGTGATGTAATGGTTCTAAATGGAACTCCATTAGTCTCAGGTAACCTTACTGTAAGTGGATCATTGATTTATAATTCTACTTCAACAACTAAACTGACAGTGAGTGGTAATGTAACTGTTGGTCTAACAGGAATTTTTACTTCTCCAACATCAGGGTCAGTTTTAAATCATTCGCTATTTATCGGGGGTTCAACCTACAACTCTTCTATTGGCGGCAATTTGGTTGTAGATGGAATCTTCAATATGAATGTCTTTCCTACTTCAGCTGTTGCAGTAATGTTTACAGGGACCCCCAATAATTCAATTTCCGGAATTGGCACAATAAATTTTTACACCCTTTCAATTGATAAAGGATCAACAGGTTTCAATTCTGTTTTGGAAGTTGTCAATTCAACTATCATCACAATGCCTGATGCATCAGCAACTGTATCTAAAAGTTTAACAATATATGACGGAACTTTCAAACTTTCAAGTGCATCAACCCTTAAACCCTATTATGGTTCTTCTACTGTATGTAACTCAACAGGAAGAATCTGGCTAAACAATAAAAATGCAGCAATTAAAAGTGTTGGTGCCGGGAGTACAACTTCAACGGATAACACAATGGTGTTTGGTGGAACACTTCAAATTGATGCAGGAATTTTCTCATTTGGTGCCGGGAACACTTATTTCAACTGTCAGGGGGATGTTCTTTTGAATGGCCCGGATGCAACTTTGAATATCTATGGATATTTCGGTTCAGGGACTGGTTCATCTTATAATATGACTGAAGGGAATATAAATATTTATCCACAATTAGGTTCTAAAAGTGTTCCCGCAAGTAACTCTATATTCCAGTTTAGTGGAAAAACTCTTAATTTTAGTGGAGGGAAACTGACAATTATTGATCCTCATCCAAATTCAGGTACTGACTTAGCAATAGACATTCAATCAGGAATATGTAATTTTATTGGTAGTACTGTCCTCTTTGGAAACGGTATCAGCGATTTAGATGGTACATCCAATGGCTTTATGGTTAATACCGGTGGAAATTTCCTTGGTGATGTTATTGTTAACAACTCCATTACGTCTTTAAAATCTACACGTATTGTAAAACTTGCTGCAAATTCAGGTATAGCAGGAAATTTGATTATCAACACCGGTACTGCCAATCAATTTTTATTAAATGGGAATATACTTGCTACAAAAGGGAATATCGTAAATAATGGCAAATTTATTTTTGACAGTACAATTTCATCAGGATTGGTTTTTTCCGGTTCTTATCAACAATCAATAGGAGGTAGCGGAACATTTAGTACAAATATTAATAATCTTACTATTAACAATTCTTGTGGTATAAATCCTTCTGTTGATTTACAAATTCCATTATCAGTTTCAAACAGTTTAACTCTGACCAATGGTTCTCTGGGTTCTTCCAATGGGTCTGTTTTTACAATGGGAAAATCTGCTGTCTCTTCTACTTTTAATATAGAACGTTCAGGAGGTTTTTTAGCTTTAACGCCCAATTATGCTTTAAGTGATGTTTCAAAATTGTTAGTGAATTATACTGCAATTAATAACCTGACAAGTATAATAACAGGCTATGAATTACCTGCATCCCTGCCGGTCAAAGTATTTACAATAAGTAATGCAGGTGGAGTAATCCTTGATAAACCGGTCAAATGTGAAACCTTAACTTTAACTGCCGGCAATATAACAACTTCAGATGAAAATTCGCTTACTGTTACCGGACCTCTGTTTAACAGCGTTGTAGGTGGAGGAGCAACATCTTATGTTAACGGACCACTTACAAGGACTATTCCTAATAACTCCAATGCACTGAATTATAAATTTCCTGTTGGTAAAACAGGTTACAGACTTTTTGAATTCCAAAGTCTAACAACCTCTGGGTTGGGATTTTGTACTTTTACTGTAGAAGCTTTTGATTCAGGACCATACTCAGCAATTGCCGGCTCAGGAATGTCTCTTGAAAACACCGATAAATATTGGAAATTTACATCGATTTTAGGCAATGTGACAATTGCTTCTATATCTACTATCAGAATCACTGATGATGGATTGGATGCAACAAAAAGAATTTCTCAATCTAATAATGTCTCAGGCACGTTTAACAGCGTGGGTGGTGTGATAAATGGAACAACAATTAGTTCGGTCAATCCGGTTGATTATTCTGCTGTAACTTCTGGAATATTTTTCAGAATAGGTACTGCTTCATTCATGTCAGCCGGGAAGTATGCAATTGGACCGAAGTCCTCGTACGATGGTTATATCGGAACTTATATGAAACTTAAGGATGCAATTACTGCAATATCTTCTATGCCTTTAAACGGCAATATAATATTTGAAATTCAACCTGATTATATAACTTCTGTTGAAATATTTCCTATTAATTTAAATTCAAATATTATAAACAATACGTCTTCAACCATTACTTTTCGCCCTGCTGTAAATGTAAATTCCGTTATAAATTTTTCTACTTCAGGAACAGTGATAAATAATTCAGGGGCAGATTACATACAATTTGATGGAAGGAAAGGAGGAACCGGTACAAACCAGTATCTGCAATTTACAAATACGGATGTTTCTCTTCCTACGGTTATCCTTTCAAATGATGCTCTTAATAATCAATTCCTATATTGTATTTTTAAAGGGAATACAATTACTGATGAAACAGGTATAATGACTTTAAACGGATCAGTTTCAGGAAATAATTTTTATACTATTGATCACTGTAGTTTTAATGGTAACGGATCTGCAAATTACTGCCTTTATACTAAAGGATCAGCCACAGATGGCACTATTACAAACTGTGATTTCTATGATTTTAGAAATGGTGCAGGTATATGTATGGCAGGTGGAAGTAACAATGCAGTAATAGATAACAATAGTTTCTATCAATCAACCTCCTATGCCGGATTCACAGGCACAACATCAGGAATTATTGTTTCCGGTGGAAATAATGTTCGAATCAGCAATAACAATATAGGTGGAAATAAGACCGGATTATCCGGAATATGGACAGTATCAGACACATCGCCTGCAGTATATAATTTTACAGGCATTAATGCAATTTCACTATCAACAACCAGTAAGATTTATAATAATAAAATTCAAAACTTTGATTGGAAATCAACTGTTTCCACATGGACAGGAATGAATGTATCAGGGAATGTAAATGTAGGAACTGATGGTGCTAATTATATTGGAAACAGTACCGGTAACGACAATATTAAAATCACTTACTATCAGGCCGGTACTTCACAGGTAAATGGTTTATTGGCAGATGGTGCTGCAATTATTGAAAATAATACGATAGGGTCAATCACAACTCTTTTAAGTGGAGTCACAGCTACCGGAGCCAGTTTTACCGGTATTTATTCAACAGGCACAGGACTTATTAATAATAACATCATAGGAAGTTTAACAGTTTTAAACAGCATAAATTCTGCTTCCCAAACAACAACATTAAATCCACAAAATATTTATGGAATATATTCTATCGGTAGCTCTGACTCAATTTCAAATAATTTAATTGCCAATATAACCAATGGATCTTCAGTTGCATCCGGTGTTACAAGAGGTATACTGGTTGCTAATTCAACTTCAAATATTGCAATCAGTTCAAATGATATTCATTCAATTTCAACTGCGCAGCCTGTAACAGGTAGCGGTAATTCTGCCAGTCTGGATGGTATTAATATTTTTGCAAATAATGCTTCTGTTGTAACAATATCAGGTAATCAAATTTATGATTTACTAAATTCAGCTACTAATGCTATAACTGTTAACGGCATTCTTTATAAATCATCAACAGGTTTAAATAACAAAATAGATAAAAACTTTATTCATAGTTTTAAATCGGTTTCGAATACAGCCATTCAAAATGGTATAAACTTTATCGATGGAGCCTCGAATATTCAAAATAATGTTATAAGATTGGGAATTGATAAAGATGGAAATCCAATTACAGGTACTGCACAGATAAATGGAATTCTTAAATCTTCGGGATATGGAGCTAATTTTTATTTTAATACTGTTTACATTGGAGGAACAGGTGTTGCAGATGGAGATGTAAATACATATGCATTTAATTTTTCAACTAAATCGACTTCACTTGAAGAAGTGAAAAATAATATCTTCGTTAATATGCGTTCGAATATTACTTCAACAAAATTGAATTATGCTTTTTCAATCCCTTCTATTACGAATTCTTGGTCATCAGATTATAATAATTACGGCGTTTCTGATTTAAATGGAAAATTAAGTTCTGTTGGTGGAACAGATTTATTAACTCTTAAAGCTCTTCAGGATTCATACTCTGGAGCAGACTTGCATTCAATATTTGGTGATCCTTTATTAAGTCATCCGGCTGATGCTTTAGTCACATTGGATTTACGTCCTTTAAATATCTCTCCTGTTGATGGATCCGGTACACCGTTAAGTGCCGTAAATAATGATATTTCAGGAAATCCGCGTAATTTAATTGCACCAACTTTGGGCGCATATGAATTGGATTGTATTGTTCCAACTTCAGGAGGTACAATTAGTGTAGATCAGATACAGGATTCTATACCTGTAATTATTTCAAATGTATATCCGGCAGTTAGTTACTCCGGAAGGTTGGAATATAAATGGCAAAATATGATTTTCCCTTTTTCCAGTTGGTCAGATATTGCAAATAGTAATACTTTATCGTATCAACCCAGCGTGTTAGTTCAAAAAACCATGTTTAAACGATTAGCGCGATCAACCTGCAATACCGATTGGACAGGATGTGTAGAATCAAATATAGTTACAATTTCAATGAAAATAAATAAATGGAAAGGATCTGTTAGTAATGACTGGAATAACCCTGAAAACTGGACCCTCAATAAAATACCTGAAACAGATGATGATCTGATTTTTGATGATAGTCCATTAAATGATTGTTTATTAGATCAAAATCGTTCAGTGAATAATATTATAAATAATCAATCAATATATCGTTTAAATACAAACGGTAATACACTTACAATTAAAGGAAGTCTTCTTTTTACAAATGGAGCGCAAATTGATTCATCATCTCCAAATTCTACTATGGTATTGTCAGGATCAACCTTTCAAACCATCCCTTCAGGAGTATTTTTAAATGAGAAAGTTTATAATTTAACCATTGATAATTCAGTAGGTGTATCACAGGATTCAGATTTTACGATAGATCATTTATTAACTATAAATGAAGGAAAACAATTGATAATTCCAACAGAAAAGCTACTAAATGTAGCAGGTACTATTAACAATAATGCAGGAACTTCAGGTCTTATCATAAAAGCAAGTCCGACAGGAGATCTTCCTAATGGATCGTTAATATTTCATAATGACGGTTCAAAAGGATCATACGTTCCGGCTACAATAGAAATGTATACAAAAGCGTCTAAGATAAATGAGACTTACAAATGGCAATTTTTTGGTATCCCTCTTACGACTGTACAGGCAAGTCCCACATTTGATGGTTCATATATCAGAGAAATGAATGAAAACGTTTCAGGGACATTAGGTCATTGGGTTCAATTGCAAAACGAATCTGTTTTGACTCCTTTCACTGGCTATGAGATTACCCAGGAAGCAGAAAAAACAATTTTCTACGGAGGCAATATGGTAAATGCTGATTATGGACCTGTGACTTTGTCATATACCTCTGAAGCGACATATAAAGGGCAACATTTAATCGGAAACCCTTATATGGCAGCCATAAAAATAAAAAATGATGTAATACCATCCAATTCACTTACTTTTGGTGATGGAATGGTTAAAACAGTTTACTTATTTAATACTGGTTCGAAAGATGATTGGTCAAAGAATGGTTTAGATGGAGAAGGGAATAATGACGATGCAGGTCAATATTTAGCTATTCCTCAGGAAAATGCAGGAAGTGACCTTTTGCCGGGTTCAATTCCATCTATGCAGGCATTTCTGGTAATGGTAAAAACTCCTGGCCCAACAGCAACCATTTCTATTCCTTATAGTTCTATTGGTACCATGGTCAAAAATTCATCTTTACAACGTGTTTCAGCTCAAGAAAAGATATATACCCGTATTGATGTGACTGGTTCAGGTTCTGTGGATCGCATGTGGATTTTTACCGATTCTGGTTGTACCAGAGGGTTTGATAATGGTTGGGATGGATATAAAATGATTGGTACTGTTACCTCACCACAAATTTATGCCATGGAAGCTGATGGAAATTATCAGGTGAATTCAGTTGATGATATAAACAATACACTTATTGGTTTTAAAGCCGGTTTAGATACTATTTATACGTTGACTTTCACTCATCATAACAAAGATCCCCGTTATCGGTATATTTATTTAATGGATTTGAGTGAAAATAAAACTATAGATGTTTCAGCTTCCGGATCACAATATAACTTTAAATCTAATTCTGGTGATTCTATAGAAAATAGGTTTAAAATTATTGCTAACATGGATGGGATTGATATAAGTACTGAGGTAAGATCTCCAAATGATAGTCAACATTCAATTGCTGTTTTTTATTCCCAAAAAAACATTATGGTGAATAATAAGAGTAGCATGAATGGAAAATTATACCTGTATGACCTTGCAGGTAGGTATATTCAACTGTTGCCATTTAAAGCGAATTGTATAACTACTTTTCCCGTTCAAATTCCATCAGGTTCATACGTTTCTAAAGCAGTCACATTAAAAGAAGAGGTCATAACTAAGATAATTTTGCAAGAATAGTCTTAAAAACAGTAGTAAAATAAAATTTTGTTTAGTTCATGACAATAATTATAAGTATTGGTCAAAATATAATGTTGTATTTTGAATCGAAATTATTCAATATAAACGACAGTCTATCTTTGAGATTCTGAAACAGAGATAAACATCAAGGGCTATCCAATTATACTTGATTCTACGTCATAATATTTCGATTAAATTCAATTTAGGAGAATATGGAGGTATAAAGAAAATAAGAACATATTTTTCTTTCCATTCTTGAATTTTTGCCATGAATTTTATCAGATTATGAATGGGTGAATTGTCAAGTATTAACAAATTTTGTTTATTTGTTCAGTAAAACTATTCATAAAATCAAAATTTTATCAGTATTTATTGTTGGATTAATTTTTCATAAAATAATTTATTTTTATGAGAAATTAATCCAACAATATTTAGGAACTAACCATTTGCTGTTGGCAATAATAAAGGTTTGTCCTTAAGCTACCATGCTAATGGTACATTTGGCGTAAGTCAAAAATGACTTTCATCACCATAATAGAGGTCAATATAACCACTATCTTCCAGTTTCTTATGGCCGTTTATTTGTCCTTGTTTAGGTTCAAACTCATCTTTATTACGCTTGCGTTTCAAAAAAACTTGAGCTCTTTTCCATTTATAGCCGGGCGTCTTTTTAAAAACTCCGCAAAGTCCATGTTTAATTTCCCTTGATATGGAAAATTTGGAAGTCCGAACACCGCATTCAGATTGTTGAAAAGGAACAGGAATAGGATTTAATGCAGTGAATTGCTGATATCCCTTATTTTTTTCCATGGGGAATTATCGTACCATTTAGGGAAAGCCGATTCATTGGTTAATACATAGCCCACATTAAAAAACAGTTGAGTATCTTCAATTGCACCCGACAAATCGTGAATGGCAGGGTTGTATTCGTCGGAGGGCCGGTGATAGTGAAGGGTGGTATATTCCAGCAATTTTTTTCGGGCATACCCTTTTCCTTTTTCACGTTGGTCGTAGAATCCACTCCCGTAAACGACAGGGACGCCTACACGGGCAAACCAGAACTGATCGGCCCTGAAGAAGCTCCCGTGTTCGGGAAACGGGTCCTGAATAACATATCTGTGTTGTTTTTCAGCTGCCTTAGCCACCGATTTATCGAGTTCCGATTCGCCATACGAAATTAAAGTGACATCCTTCATCCTACCCCAAAAAGTCATTATATCAAAATTAATATCGGCAACTGTTTTTGATAATGGAAAGGAAGGGTTCCTTACATAATATTGCGACCCCAACAGGCCTGATTCTTCGGCGGTAAAAGCAATAAATAAAACAGAACGGTCGGGTTTTATCTCCAGGGCGGAATATGCTTTGGCAATTTCGAGCATGGCAGCAACTCCGGAAGCATTATCGGCTGCTCCGTTATAAATAGAATCGCCGTTGATGGGTTTCCCAATTCCTAAATGATCCCAGTGGGCCGAATAAATGACGCATTCGTCTTTCCGGTCGGTACCGGGCAGGATTGCTCCGACATTTTTAGATACTCCAAACCTGAGTTTATTGGTAAGGGTTAATGATACGGTAGCATCCATTTTAAACGGTCTAAAGCCGCGTATACCTGCTCTGCGTTTATCGGCTGAGTAATCGAGCCCGCAGCTGGCAAACAGCGTTTGTGCGGCGTCTTTTGTGATCCAGGCCTCCAACCCGCAGGTATCCGAATGCTTATTTTTTGCCTGCAGGTGCATGGAAGAACCATTGGAAGAAGCAACAACGCTCCAGGGATAGGCGGCAGCAGCATCTTCGTGGACAATAATGCATCCCGCAGCACCCTGACGGGCAGCTTCTTCGTACTTATAGGTCCAACGGCCGTAATAGGTCATTGTTTTGCCTTTAAAAAGCGTGATATCGCCTGTAGCATAACCGGGATCATTCACAAGCACCACCACCACTTTTCCTTTTACATTAAGACCCTTATAATCGTTCCAGTTATATTCGGGCGCAACAATGCCATAACCTGCAAAAACAAGCTTTGCATTTTCAACTCCGACTTTATCGGTAATTCGTTCTGTAAATGCCACAAAGTTATCCGGGTTTTTAAAAGTAAGTTTTCCATTTTTGGTACTGAAAGTCATATCGGAAGGTGTAGAAATAATATTCACGAGAGGTACATTTTGATAAAAACTTTTCCCAAAAGCAGGTTCGAGATTCAATTTTTCAAATTCAGCCTTAATATAGTTCACAGTACTGTCTTCCCCCCGGGTCATAGGTTTCCGTCCCTGATAGGCATCCGACGAAAGAATGGTCAGATGACGGGCAAAATCTTTTTGATTAATGCCCGATGAGGCGTTTTCAAAATCTTTTTCTTTTTTGCTCTGGCAACCGGAAAAGATAATCGAAAGGGCAATAAATAGAATTAATTGTTTCATGTCAGTGGATTGTTTATTATTTCATTGTAGCGAATTTCCATGTGTTGATTTAGACCATTTACGGTCATCAATAAGGGAGAGGACTACTTTCCATCCCGTATTCCGTTTAGTCGCAATCCCACTGCCGGAACCGATGCATTTCAAGGTTAATCATAAAGTGAAATGGCGGCTATGAAGATTTCCGGGTGGATACATTTGGATTTCCAACCCCTTCAGTAATCAGTTTGAATAAACTTTCACCTAAATGGAAGTTCCATCCTTGTTTACAATCATCGTAACATTCAATTTCGGGAACCAGCCCCAGGTGTGTCATACTGATTTGAGTTTCATTGCCATTAGTTGAAATTTCCCATTCTATTTTGGTATCTTTCCATTCTTTTTTATCTTTAAGCCATTGCAAATCACAATCTGTCACCAACCAACCTATTTTTTTGCCCGGAATAAAATCTATTATTTTAATGGTTACAAATACATCTCCAAAATAAACGGTAAAAACATCATTAAGTTTCTGTGAAACCCCTTCAAAATTTGTAGTCCACCATTCCGGTACACGACTAATGGCATCAAAGGCTACTTCGGCATTTACTTTCGTTGTAATAACATAATTATAATCCTGTTTTTCCATCTTTTTTAGTATTTAGGTGTTCTTGAATTTTTTCTTTCTCTAAAATATAAGACGAAATAATTTATTAATGTATAATATTATGAAACAACGATCGATATGGATTGTTCATATCACCTTTAATAACATAAAATGAGGTTTCTACAAATATAATGCATTAAAACATAATTATTTAATTCTACTTTACCAAAATAAAGAACGAACCACATCGAAGATTCCGATTCATCGGAAAAAGTTACAATAGTACACAACAGAACTCATATTTTCAACCATCTTCCTAAATAATAATCTTAAAATACCGTCAGGTATTTTACTTTTGTGTATTTTCTTCTTTTGTATTTGTATGCTTTTGTATCCTTTTGTGACTTTTGTGGTTTTAATTATTTGTTTTATTGTAATTTAGTAAAGTAGAACTAATTGTATAAACTTTAAACAAATGGGTAGATATCTAGATTATGGAGAACAAAGATTCCGTAATCAGTTTATACAAAAGTTTGATTTTATGGAATTCAATCGAGAACTCACTGCTGCTTATTTTGGCAAACGTATTCTATTGCATATAATCCTGGCCATATTGATAAGTAAGGGAAGAACAGGTTACTTTAAAAGTTTTTTGGTCTGGTTCTGATTGAGTTCCAATTTTCTTAAGAAATACAGGCATTTTCTGCTATAGTAAATTCAAAATCATTAAAGAGATATATTCTTGTAATTGTAAATCGAAAAACAAATCAATAAAGGAAAATGACGCAACGATTGAACTTCTCAACTGACTAAAAATGAAGCCTTAGAGTTTTAATGTATTATCATTGAAGATTTCAGATGGAGTTTAATTTCAGAAATATAAACAGGCAGCGGAATTAAATCAATGCCAAGCCAGACATCTAGATAAACTCTATTTTCACTTCAATACTTCGCTTACAACAATTAATATAGTCAAAGGGATGCACATTGCTGACGAAAATAATCGAAATAAACCCTTTCTGTTTCAGACTATAAAGTGCTGTCTAATAATACTTTTTCTTAAACTGATTTATCAAGGCTTTTGGTACTAAACCGAATACAATAAAAGTCATCCCATTTTAAAAAACTTCTCTAATTCGTCATTAAAGCAGATTAATATTAAATTTTCCTAACGAACAATTGAAAATGATTAAGACTGATAAAAACTTGCTAATTATCAAAATCAATATAATCTTTGGTGTTAATTAACAACGGAATTAAGAAGAGCTTAAAAGATTATTGTTACGAAATCATTTTTTTCTTTCTGTTGAGAGCTCTTAATTTCACGGTCAGAACTAAAAATGAAATGAAAAGCAGTAGTAAAAGGCAAATTGTAAATGAATAAAATGCACATGTTTTCCGTTGTTCATCCACTTATCCCTTTTTCTTATTCCTGTATTCAGATGGTGAAACGCCCATTGTTTTAGTAAAAATCCTGCTAAAATAAAAAGGGTCGTCAAAACCAATCATTATTGAAATTTGGTTGATTTTCATATCCGAAAAATCCAAATAATGACAGCTTTGTTGTATTTTAAGTTGTGTAAAATAATTTAAAGGTGAAAAACCGGTTTTTTTTTGAAACAGAGTAGAAAAATGTGATACTGAAAACCCGACATAGTCTGAAATTTCTTTCAGCGTAAGCCGTTTATTTATATTTTCACGCATAAAATGAATAGCATCGTCTGTAAAATTATGATTATTTTCTTTCACAGAAAGGCTCTCACGGTAAGCGCCAAGAAATTTTAATGAACCTAAGAAATGGAAAAGGCTGGTAATGCTATAATCCAGGTTGTTTTTACTATATCCGTTTTTAAGCGTCGAAAATATCTCCTCAAACAGATTTAAACGATCCTCAATTCTCGAGTCATTTTGAGGACTGACCGGTGTGGGTTTATCTAATCCTTCCGAAAAGAAACCGGCTTTTTCTCCATCAAAATGAAGCCAGTAAATTGTCCATGGATTATTGCTGTTGCATCCATAAGCATGGGCTTTTCCTTTAGGAAGAATGAAAAAATGTTCGGGATTTACCTTTTGGTGTACACCATCAATTTCAAACCACCCGACTCCATCGATGCAATAAATTAATATAAACTGTTTAGCCTCTTCTTTTGTCCTTTTTCTGAAATGAAAATTCGCTTTTGGATAATAGCCAATATCAGTAATATGAAGTAAACTTCCTAATGCATCATTTTTCAAATCTTCAATAATAGGCGCCGGGATTACAATAGCTCTTTCTCCTAAAAATCCGCTTTTTAATCTTGCCATTTCTTAGTCATTTTTAGATTTAAAATTCAAAAGTAATTAAAATGGATTCATTTTCAATTAGTATCGTGAAATAATCCATGTAAATAGTAATATATTCTATTAAATTGATCGGAAATATATCTTTACTTTGTACCGTTAATCAATCTAAATTAAATTATGGATAAATTTAATAAGACTTATATTTTTGGAATTTCACTGGTTTCAGCCATGGGAGGATTATTGTTTGGTTATGATTGGGTCGTAATTGGAGGAGCAAAACCTTTTTACGAACGATTTTTTGATATCGCCTCCTCTCCGAATTTTCAGGCGTGGGCTATGAGTTGTGCTCTCATTGGATGTGTGATAGGGGCAGTGATATCAGGGGTTGTAAGTGATAAATTCGGCCGGAAATGGCCACTGTTGCTTTCTGCATTCCTTTTTTCCATTGCCTCATTGGGCACCGGTATGGCATCAGGTTATATTATGTTTGTCATTTTTCGAATGATTGGTGGAGTGGGGATTGGTCTTGCATCTGCACTTTCGCCCATGTATATTGCAGAAGTAGCGCCTTCCCATTTACGGGGGAGGTTCGTTTCACTCAATCAAATGACCATCGTGATTGGAATACTTGCGGCCCAGGTTATCAATTTACTGATTGCCCATAAGGTGCCTGTCGGGGCTACAGATGAATTTATCCGTGCTTCATGGAATGGTCAGATTGGTTGGCGTTGGATGTTTTATGCCTGTGCCGTTCCAGCCGGAGTGTTTTTTATTCTTACATTTTTCTTACCCGAAAGTCCCCGTTGGCTGATAAAAGCCGGAAAATCCGAACTGGCATACCCCACATTAAAACGAATCGGTGGGGAAGAATTTGCACACAGTGAAATGGCGAATATTAAGGCTTCTCTGGACGACGTGTCTGAAAAAGTTGATTTTAAGGCTATCCTGAATAAGAAATACAGACCGATTTTAATTATAGGGATTGTCTTAGCAGTGTTCCAGCAATGGTGCGGTATCAATACGGTTTTCAATTATGCCGAAGAAATTTTTACTGCAGCAGGGTATGGAGTTAGCGACACATTGTTTAATATAGTCATTACAGGAAGTGTCAATCTTGTATTTACACTAATAGCCATGTTTACAGTGGATAAATGGGGCCGTAAAAAGTTGATGCTGTTTGGCTCGGTAGGGCTTGGTGTAACCTATATTTTACTGGGGAGCGCATTTTATTTCCAGTTGAAAGGGATAGCCGTCCTTTCGCTAGTGGTCATTGCCATTGGCATTTATGCCATGTCTCTGGCTCCAATCGTATGGGTTATCCTTTCGGAGATATTTCCTAACAGAATTCGGGGTGCTGCTATGGCACTTTCAACCTTTGCGTTGTGGATTGCCTGTTTTATCCTCACTTTTACTTTTCCTTTATTAAATAAAGGACTTGGTGCTGCTGGAACATTCTGGGTATATGCCGGCATCTGCATTCTGGGATTCTTGTTTGTGTTAAGAAAATTACCTGAAACAAAAGGAAAGAGCCTTGAAGAAATTGAAAAAATGATTTAGCGAGCAATTTTTTAAAAATATTAAGGTATAGAAAAGTTATTTGAATATAGATTATGAAAGAACAAGTAAAAGTATGGGAAGAGGATGTAATCATCCCTACCTACGAAATCGGGAAAGCCGAAAAGAATCCTATTTTCCTTGAAAAACGTGTCTATCAGGGTAGCAGTGGAGCTGTATATCCATATCCTGTTATAGAAAAAATATCGGATGTAAAAACGGATAAAACCTACAAAGCTGTATTTCTGGAAAATGAATATATTAAAGTAATGATTTTACCTGAGTTAGGAGGCCGGATACAAATGGCGTACGATAAAATCAAACAACGTCATTTTATTTATTACAATCAAGTCATAAAACCGGCTTTGGTAGGACTTACAGGTCCCTGGATTTCGGGAGGTATTGAGTTTAACTGGCCACAACACCATCGGCCCAGTACATTTCTGCCGGTTGATTATACCATTGAAAACAATACTGATGGAAGTATAACGGTTTGGGTAAGTGAGAATGAAAAAATGTTTCACCAAAAAGGGATGGCAGGTTTTACCTTGCATCCGGGTAAGGCAGTTCTTGAAATTAAAGGTAGTCTTTATAATCCAACGCCATTTCCTCAAACTTTTCTTTGGTGGGCAAATCCGGCAGTAGCAGTGAATGATTTTTATCAAACGGTTTTTCCTCCTGATGTACATGCAGTTTTCGATCACGGAAAACGCGATGTTTCAACTTTCCCCATTGCAACAGGAACTTATTACAAAATAGATTATTCGGCAGGGGTTGATATTTCAAACTATAAGAATATCCCTGTACCCACTTCGTATATGGCTATAAATTCGGAGTTTAACTTCGTGGGTGGTTATGAAAACGATACCAGAGCCGGTGTGTTACATGTTGCAAATCATCATATTTCGCCCGGAAAGAAACAATGGACATGGGGAAATGGTGATTTTGGCAAAGCATGGGATCGGAATCTGACTGATGAAGATGGACCCTACATTGAATTAATGGCAGGCGTTTACACTGACAATCAGCCCGATTTCAGCTGGATGCAACCCTACGAAGAAAAATCATTTACCCAGTTTTTTTTGCCATACCGGGAGTTGGGTGTAGTTAAAAATGCATCACAGGACATCCTTATGAATATGGATGTAGTAGAAGAGAATGCGATAATAAGAATATTTGCAACTTCATTGCAAAAGAATGCACGAATTGTGTTGGAAGATTTCATGGATGAGACCTGTGATATTAGTCCCGAAATGATTTTTGAACGGAAAATCAAGACAGGAAAAACACCTTTTGAAAAACTGAAACTCATTGTCTATAATGAAAATGGCCGCGAACTGCTAAGCATCAAATCATCAGATAAAGAAGCAGGTAAGATACCAGAAGCAGCCAAACCAGCCTTTTCGCCGGAAGAAACTCCGACTTGTGAGCAATTGTATCTGACAGGATTGCATTTGGAACAATATCGTCATGCAACATACAATGCTACAGATTATTATCTTGAAGCATTGAAACGTGATGAATCAGATGTCAGGAACAATAATGCTATGGGTTTGTGGTTACTAAGGCGTGGAAAATTTGCCGAAGCTGAAAAATATCTACGGACTGCCATTAATACTCAAATCCAACGTAATCCAAATCCGTACGATGGTGAACCTTATTACAATCTAGGTTTAGCACTCAACTATCAGGGCAGGAATAAAGAAGCGTATGATGCTTTCTACAAATCATGCTGGAATGCAGCTATGCAGGATGCCGGATATTTTGGTTGTGCACAAATTTCGTATATAAATGATAATTTGAAAGAAGCACTTTATGAAATTGATAAATCATTGATTCGAAACTGGCACAATCACAAAGCACGTGTTTTGAAATCAACAATTTTGAGGAAACTTGGTCGTGTAGAGGAAGCGTTGGTATTGATTGAAGATTCGTTGAAAATAGATCTGTTTAATTTCGGTTGCAGGTTCGAAAAATATCTTATAACGAATGATCCTTCAGTTTTATCCGGAATGAACCGGTTAATGCGTGGAGAAATTCATAATTATGAGGTGATTGCACTCGATTATATTAATTCTGGTTGCTATACTGAAGCTGTTGAACTGTTGGAGCAGGGAATAAAAGTTTGCCGGACAACACCAATGACTTATTATTATATGGGTTGGGCTTTGAGTTTAGATAGAAAAAGTTGTGAAAAAGCATTTGAAAAAGCAGCTGCCCATTCACCTGAATACTGTTTTCCAAACCGTGTTGAAGCCATTTTAGCATTGGAATGTGCTCAGAAAATTCAACCCGCCGATTCGAAATCACCATATTATCTTGGAAATTTGTGGTACGATAAACGTCAATACCAGGAAGCAATTGCATGTTGGGAAAAATCAGTTGAAATTGATGATACTTTCCCAACCGTACTCCGCAATCTTTCTTTGGCATACTTCAATAAAGCAAATCAGGAGGAAAAAGCAATCGAATTCCTTGAAAAAGCATTCTTATTGGACCAGACAGATGCCCGCATCCTTATGGAACTGGATCAATTATATAAACGGATTTGCAGGCCACACATGAAAAGATTGGAATTTTTGGAGAAATATCTTGATTTAACGGAGCAGCGCGATGATGTTTATCTGGAAAGAGCTACGCTCTATAATCAGACAGGCAATTATGCTAAAGCAAAAGAACTGATTGACGCTCATCGTTTTCATCCCTGGGAAGGTGGTGAAGGCAAAGCCCCCGCTCAATATCAGATTTGTCGCCTGGAATTGTCAAAAATCTGCCTTGCTGATAAAGATTACGCAAATGCTGTTAAATTGCTTTTTGAATGCCTGGAATATCCCTTTAATCTGGGTGAAGGCAAACTCTATGGAGCACAGGAAAATGATTTTTATTATTTTCTTGGCTGTGCGTACGAAGGGAAGGGTAGTCTGGACGAAGCCAGAAAATATTGGGAACTTGCCAAAGATGGCAATCGTGAACCGGCAGCTGCGATTTTCTATAATGATCAGAAACCGGATAAAATATTCTATCAGGGACTTGCATTATTAAAACTGGGCCGTCCGGAAGAAGCAGCAAGCAGGTTCAACGGATTGATTGCTTTTGGGGAGAAACATTTAAACGAGACCATAAAACTTGACTATTTTGCTGTCTCTTTGCCTGATTTGCTTATCTGGGACGATGACTTAACATTCCGTAATAAAATTCATTGTAACTATATGTTGGGATTAGGTAATCTGGGATTAGGCGAAAAGGAAAAAGCAAAAACATTTCTTCAGGAGGCTGCAGGAATGGATATTAATCATCAGGGAGTACAGATACATCTGCCAATGGCATTGTCTAATTCATTCAGTTTTATTCCTGATAATTAATCTGATATTGATAATTCAAAGTAACTTTTGTTGGTGTTCACTTATTTCTACTTTACCGGATTAAAAAATTAACCACATTAGACACAATAGTTCACAATATATAGATTGAATTCAATAATCTTGTTGGGTTTAATTCTAAAATACTGTTAGGTATTTATCTATTGTGTTCTTTTTTATTTGTTTTGTGTTATATTTTGTTTATGTATTTTATTTTTTTTTGTCCACTTAGTGGTTATTTATTTTGTGTTTTCTATTGTGTCCTCTTGTGGTTATTTATTTTGTGCTCTATTTTAGTAAAGTAGAATTAGTTGGAATTAAATCAATTTATTGAAGTCCTTTTTGACTCAACCGGATAAAGACAATTTATACTATTAAGTTTGTCCTTATTTTGTTACAATAATTATAACATTTGGGAAAGAAGCAAACGAACTGCCAACCCAAAAACCATATATTTGCATTTACAAATGAATAGTAGCATAAGGTTTTAATAGTACTCATTGTTTTTAACGAGGGCTTTAATTGTGGACTCCTGTAATTTAAATAACAATAAAAACTTCTAAAAGCAAAAGTATGAAATAAAATTATTGTTGTGCACTAAAACGTTCATAAAAAAATGAACCAAATGCTTTTGTTCAATATGCGAGACAGTAACTTTCCTGACTTTTTTTGCTAAATTAGATATGAATGAATGCTTAAGTTATTAAAGTGAGAATAAATATATAACTTTGATATTTTTTCTCCTCGCATAAAACTCAACACTAAATGAAAAAAGCACTTTTTTTATTCTCTTTTTTTCTTATCGGTCACTTTGGATATGCACAACAAACCATAGAACTGACCAACTGGAAATTCAAAACAGGCGATAACTTCGATTGGGCTAAGCCAGGTTACAAAGATAGCTCCTGGAAAACTATTCAGGTAGGGAAAAACTGGGAAGCACAGGGTTATACAGGTTATGATGGCTACGCCTGGTATCGCATTACCTTCAATTTGCCTTCCAGCCTGAGAGAAAACGTCCTTTTTAAGGATTCCATCCTGTTTTCATTAGGAAAAATCGATGATCGCGATCAAACTTTTCTAAACGGAAAACTTATTGGCCAAAATGCTGAATCTATTCCGGCCGGAACCAATTCTCCTTTAAAGGACTTATCCGGTTTGGAAACAGCCTGGAACATTAACAGGTATTACACTCTGTCGTCAACTGATCCCCGGCTCAAATGGAACAAAGAAAATGTACTGGCTATAAGGGTTCATGATGGCGGTGGCGACGGAGGTATGTATACAATCCCGGTTAATATCAGGATGAAAGGACTAAATGACTATTTGGTGTTTGATTCAAATACCCCGGAGCTTGAAACAAAACCCGATGGGACATTAAGCAATACCATTCGCTTGAGAAACCGTTCATCTTTACCGGAATTGAAAGGAACATTAATTCTGGAAATAACAGATCTTGATTCAAAGCAAGTGCTTGCCAAACAGTTCAAAAATGTAGACCTGAAAAAGAACGAAGCTTCATTTACTGTCAATTTTAAAGGTGACAGGTCACAACGGATAAAAGCAAGTTACACTTTCGTAGAGTCAAAAACAAACACAAAAGTAATTCACACCCGTGAATTTTCATACATACTCACTCCTAAAGAGGCTGAAACGCCCAAAATAAACGGAGCCAAAGTGGTAGGGGTACATCCCGGTTTTCCGTTTTTGTTTCGCATTCCTGCAACAGGCATACGGCCTATGACTTTTGCCGTTGAAAATCTACCTGAAGGTTTATCCCTGGATTCAGATAAAGGAGTAATCAGTGGAAATATAAAACAAAGAGGGGAGTATCTGATAAAGCTTAAAGCACTGAATGCAAAAGGCGAAATAACCCGAAACCTGAAAATAGTGGTGGGTGACCGTATTGCCCTGACCCCACCTATGGGATGGAACAGTTGGAATTGCTTTGGCCTTACCGTTACAGAAGAAAAAGTAAAAACAACAGCTGATATTTTTATAAAAACCGGCATTGCCAACCACGGTTGGACATATATCAATATTGACGATGGTTGGGAATCACCACAGCGAGATGCGCAAGGGGAAATTGTGCCCAACGGGAAATTTAAAGATATGAAAGCTTTGACCGGTTATATTCATAGCTACGGATTAAAAGCAGGTCTTTATTCCTCACCCGGTCCTTTGACCTGTGGACAATTCACGGGAAGCTATCAACACGAAGAAAGTGATGCCAGATCGTATGCTGACTGGGGCTTCGATTACCTGAAATACGATTGGTGTTCGTATGATCAGATAGCCAAAGACGGTAGTCTTTCCGAACTTCAAAAACCATATAAAAAGATGAAGTCGGCACTGGAGAAAGTAAACCGTGATATATTGTTCAGTTTATGTCAATATGGAAATGGGAATGTGTGGAAATGGGGTGGCAGTGTAGGAGGAAATACCTGGAGAACCACCGGAGATATTATGCCGAACTGGGAAAGCATGAGTAAAATAGGGTTTAATCAGGAAGCAGCAGCCCCGTATGCCAAACCAGGTAACTGGAACGATCCTGACATGCTGGTGGTCGGATGGGTCGGTTTTGGTAATCCCCATCCAACAGAACTTACTCCTAACGAACAATATACTCATATCAGCCTTTGGTCGTTGTTGTCAGCTCCCTTACTTATTGGTTGCGACCTCACCAGACTCGATGATTTCACACTAAACCTTCTGACAAACGACGAAGTTATCGACATAGATCAGGATCCACTAGGAAAACAAGCAACGCCTGTACTGAAAACAGCAGATTATCAAATCATGGTAAAAGAGTTGGAAGACGGCTCCAAAGCGGTTGGATTATTCAACCTTACTGAAAATGATCTGAAAATACCGGTAACCAGGGCAGCACTACAACTAAGTGGTAACCAAACAGTGAGAGATGTGTGGCGGCAAAAGGATTTGGGCATATTTAAAGACAAGTTTGAAAGTGTCGTACCACCGCATGGAGTGACGTTAGTTAAGGTAAGCAAACAACTTGACAAATAAGGCATATATCACCCGGGATTTACCTGTAAAAAAAGTACAAACAGGTGTTCAATCGACCTGTTAATTCCAACTAAATATTTTATCCGGCATTTAAAAGACTTTATTTCGAATATAATCCTCTGATTTCATTGTAACTTTAAATCGGGTAATAATTCATTTAAACTCTAAAAAGGATACAACTGAATTATTCTATTTAGTTAGTTGCAAGAATCAGCTTTTATTGAATTTAATCATCTCTGGTTATTAATGATAATATTATTATGAAATCAATGACAGAAAAATATACTGTAAAGTTCGTTTTGTTATTTATATTTGCTGGTTTTACATTAAATTCAGGTTTATTGGCAGCAAATAAAATCGATTTAAGTGGAGTTTGGTCATTCAAAATTGACAGTACAGATGTTGGTATTTCTCAAAAATGGTTTGCCGGCAGATTAAATGATCATATCAATTTACCCGGAACTACCGATGATGCAGGCATAGGCATTCCGAATATTCTTATCCCTGAATTAAAACGGCCTCAGGTGTCTCATCTCACACGTAAAAACAGTTATGTTGGAATTGCCTGGTATAGTAAAGAAATAAATGTGCCTGCAGAATGGAAAAACAAACAAATCACACTAAAGTTGGAAAGGGTGATCTGGCAAACTCGCGTATGGGTAGATGGAAACGCTGTTGAAGGGAAACAGGAAAGTCTTGTAACGCCTCATTATGTAGATTTGACAAAAGAACTTACTCCCGGAAAACATACAATCTCAATACGGGTTGACAATCGTAAAAAATACGATATTTCAGTGAATGACATGGCACATTCTTATACCAATGAGACTCAGATCATGTGGAATGGGATTATAGGCGAAATTAGTTGTATTGCCGAAGACAAAGTAACAGTCTCAACCATTCAGATTTATCCGGATATAGATAAAAAACTTGCTGTAATACAAGTAAATATCGGGAATAAAACGACTAAAAAGTCTCATGGTGTACTTACTGTTTTTGCCACATCTAACAAAACCAACGAAAAATTAACGATGCTTTCCCGGCCTTTTGAAACAGGGGAATCGGGTACTTTACTAAAAATAAGCTATCCAATGGGTAAAAATCCTTTGTTGTGGGATGAATTCAACCCTAATTTATATACTCTTACAGCAGAAATTAAAGGCAAAGGCTTTCAGTCGACTAAAACCGAAACCTTTGGAATGCGAAGTCTGACAAATAAAAATGCTAAAATACAGGTAAACGGCCATCCTGTCTTTTTACGTGGGACGCTCGAATGTTGTATTTTTCCCCTGACAGGTTATCCACCTATGGATAAAAAGGGATGGCAAAATGAGTTCGAAACTGCAAGAAAATGGGGTTTAAATCACCTGCGTTTTCACTCGTGGTGTCCCCCAAAATATGCGTTTGAAGTGGCTGACGAAATGGGCTTTTATTTACAGATTGAATTACCTCTTTGGTCACTTACAGTAAATAAAGATAAAGCAACGGATGAATTCCTTTATAGTGAGGCTGAAAGAATTATCAAAGAATATGGTAACCATCCCTCTTTTTGCTTTTGGAGTTTAGGTAATGAGTTGCAACCGGATTTCAATTTTTTAAATGCATTTGTTGATAAATTAAAAGCTGAAGATTCCAGACATTTATACACCAATACGACCTATACTTTCGAAAAAGGACATGGCGATTGGCCCGAAAAAAATGATGATTATTTCATAACACAAAAAACAAAAAATGGTTGGGTTCGTGGACAAGGTGTTTTTGATAGTGAATCACCCAAATTTAATAAAGATTATACTTTCTCAGTTGAAGGTATGCCGGTCCCGGTTATAACACATGAAGTAGGGCAATATGCTGTTTACCCCAATATCAATGAAATAAAAAAATATACAGGCGTACTTGATCCGTTGAATTTCAAAGCAGTAAAGGCTGATTTAATTAAAAAGGGTTTAATTGGCAAGGCAAACGATTATTTAATGGCCTCCGGAAAATTGGCAGCTTTACTTTATAAGGAAGAAATTGAACGTGCCATGAAAACAAAAGGAATCAGTGGATTTCAATTGCTAGGGTTACAGGATTTCCCGGGGCAAGGAACAGCCTTAGTTGGTTTACTCGATGCTTTTTGGGATACTAAAGGGATTATTTCAGCACAGGAATTTAGTCATTTTTGTTCGCCGGTAGTACCATTAATCCGATATGAAAAAGCAACTTACACAAGTTCAGAAACTTTTAAAGCAGATGTTGAAATTGTAAATTACGGAAATTCAACACTCTCAGGTAAAAAATTAAATTGGCAAATGGTTGACAAAACGGGAACTGTGATTGATAAAGGAAATTTTAACATGCCTGATATAAATGTAGGGGAAAGGATTGTAGTAGGCTCTATTTTGAAAAATCTCTCGGAAATTTCAGGTGCAAATTGTCTGAAGGTGAAAGTAGAAATTGAAGGAACATCGTATAAAAATGATTGGCAAATATGGGTTTATCCTTCAAAAATACATATAATCCCGTCCGGTATAATTATAACAGGCAATCGTGATGAAGCGTTTAAGGCGTTGGAAAATGGAAAGAAAGTTTTATTTAGTCCAAAAACAGATGAAATAAATGGTCTTGAAGGAAAATTCGTTCAGGTTTTCTGGAGCCCGGTTCATTTCCCTGATCAACCAGGAACAATGGGTTTATTAATGAATCCAGATCATCCTGCATTCAGGTATTTTCCTACCGAAATGCATACCAACTGGCAATGGTGGGATCTTTGCAAGAATTCTAAAACAATCTGTATCGATAGTATCCCGGGAGCTAAACCAATTGTTGAAAATGTAGACAATTTCATGAAAAACCGAAGACTATGTTCCATCTTTGAAACCAAAGCGGGGAAAGGTCAACTTATTTTTTCTTCTATGGATTTACTGTCCGATACTGATAAAAGGCCGGTAGCGAAACAACTTTTATTTAGTTTAGTAGAATATATGAAATCGGTCAATTTTAAACCTGAAAATGAAATAAACATAAAAGATGTTGAGCGTTTTCTAAAGAAAAAATAGTTGAATAAGATTAGAAGACTAAAATATTAAGAATGAGTTTGAGTTTTCAATGTGTCTTTAAAATTATCAAATTATTATTTTTGAACCCATTTTTGCGTGTTTTGATTCAATATTAGAAACATTTCAATTTTAAAATAAAATAGTTTTGTCATTAAAGAAGTATGTTCTCGTTTAATAAAATGAAAAAGACTTTTTTCTTTTTACTGATAGTTGTAATCGGTTCAACTTTAGACTTTTCGATGGTTTCAGCAGCTACGACAATTTCGATTAACGGGAGCAGTGGTGGCCGGACATACGAAGGTATCGGTGCTGTAAGCGGGAATGCTACATCAAAACTGATTATAGATTATCCCGAACCATACAGGAGCGATATATTGGATTATTTATTTAAGCCAAATTTCGGTGCTTGTCTTCAACACTTAAAGGTTGAAATAGGAGGCGGTTACAATACTATTGGATGCGAACCCAGTTTTGCACGTACCCGTGCAGAAATGTCAAGTCCTGATTTCAACAGGGGTTATGAGTACTGGCTTATGAAACAGGCGCATGACAGGAATCCAAAAATATACCTGGATGCCCTTTGGTGGACGTTTCCCACATGGGTAAAAGGGTTTTCGCAAGATGCTGCCAACTATGTAGTCAAATTCATACAGGGTGCCAAAAGTCAGTGGGGTTTGGACCTGGACTATATAGCAGGCTGTCGTAATGAAAAAAAATGGGACGATACAAAGTCGACGAATAGGGATTGGGTAGTGAATATGTTGCGACCTACTCTTAACAACAATGGCCTGTCAAATGTAAAAATTGTAATTGCGGATGGATATTATGGAACCAATTGGTCTGAATGTAACCAAATAGTGAATGACTCAGCACTTGCCAATGCCGTATATGCGGCATGCAGCCATTATCCTCAAGGAGTTGTTACCCCAAACGCCTTAAAAACCGGCAAGCCTTTATGGGCAAGCGAGGATTTTGGTGTCCCAGGTGACTGGCAATGGGGATTTAATTTTGCAACGGAAATCAACAGAAATTATGTCTATGGCAAGATGACTAAAACCGAAGCCTTTTGCCTGCTTGATTCATTTTATGATAATTTCGTAGCTGACGGGACAGGTATTATGAGGGCAAACAGACCGTGGTCAGGCTATTATGAGGTATCCCCTGTTGTTTGGTGTATTGCCCATACCACACAATTTGCACAGCCTGGCTGGAAATATCTTGACAGTGGTTGTGGAAATTTACCGGGTGGCGGGAACAATTATTATGTGACCCTGAAAAATCCCAATAGTAGGGATTATAGTGTAATCATTGTCAATTCGAACGACAATGAAACGGTAACATTCAACCTTGCCGGAGGACTTTCAACAGGCATGATTCATGTCTGGATATCCAATTTCTCCAAACAGTTTGTACATTCACAGGATATAACTCCTGCAAATGGTTCATTTTCAATTAAGATGGTACCTGGAACGATTTATTCACTTACTACCACTACAGGGCAGCAAAAAGGAATGGCAACCAATGCTATACCGGCAGACAGACCTTTCCATACCACTTACACTGATAATTTTCATAATTACGTGGTAGGAGCTACCCCTAAATATTTTCTGGATATGAATGGTACATTTGAAGTTTCTCATATTTCCGGTGAGTCCAAAAGCTTGCGCCAGGTAATACCAAAGGGACAAATCGGTGAACCCTGGCGGAAGCTGGAGTTTGCGCCATTTACATTAATAGGTGATGAGGCCTGGACCGATTATACGGTATCAGCGAATTGCCTGATAGAAGATTCGGGTTCAGTAAAAGTCATGGGACGAATTAACCCTCAGATATGTTGGAATGCCTATGATCCCAATGGATATGTGCTTTCTGCAGATAACACCGGAAGATGGAATTTGTTTGTTTATAATACCCCCGGGGGTGGGGATCAGGTTCGAACCGATCTGGCTTCTGGAACATCATCGATAAAGGCTAACACTTGGCATAATTTGAAACTTCAATTTGAAGGGAGCATTATCAAAGCATTCATAGATGGAACTCAGGTAGCATCAGTCACCGACAATACTTCATGGATCGGTCTGGCTGGTTTGGGAACAGACTGGAATACAGCCAGATTTGATAATTTTAAGGTGAAAAAGGCCTCCTCTGGCCGTATTGTTTCGGGTGCAATATATAAAATACAAAACGTAAATAGTGGTAAGGTAGTTCAGACTGATGGTTCTTCCCTAGCAGATGGCGCTAATGTTACCCAATGGGATTGGTTTAATAAAGGCCATGATAATCAGAAATGGATTATTAGTAGCGTTGGAAGCATCTTCTATAAAATAATCAACGTCAACAGCGGCAAAGCTCTGGAGATTAGCGGCGTATCAACAGCTGATGGCGGCAATGCTGATCAGGGGACTTTTCTCGGCCATGATAACCAGTTTTGGCGAATTGTACCTGTTCAATATGGTTACGAGTTAATTTGTAAGAATTCATTTTCAATATTTACAGGTTTCAAGGTGATGCAAGTTGATAAACAGTCAATTGCAAATGGAGCTAATTTGAATCAATCGGGTTTGGTTAACCAGAAAAATGAAATATGGCAGTTGGTAAAATTGAAATAGCTTCTATGGATAGTTTTAAAATGATCATTATAAACTATTTTTGCAGGGTAAACATAAGAATTGAAAATAAATTAACAACAAGTATTATTTGGAATATCAACCGATAAAAGATATATAATGAAAAACAGCAATTTTAAAAAACAGATCCTCCTTTTATTAATATGTTCTTGTGTAAATGGTTATTCTGCTAAAAAGGGAAATACGAATGCACCGTCTCCTTTGTATTATGATCCGGTTTACAACGGTTCACGCGATCCTGAAATCATTTACAATCCTGTAGTTAAGGAGTACTGGATTTATTATACTTCAAGTCGTCCCGTGTTAAATATCGGTAATTTTGTTGGCACTCCGATCGGAATAGCCGGTTCTAAAGATTTAATTAATTGGAGGTTAATAGGATATTGTTCTTTTAATGGATTGGGCGGAAAACCCGATGCAAAGCATACTTATTGGGCGCCCGGCATTTTTATTGAGGGGGATACTGCCAATATGTTTATTACCTACAAAGAAGATACTATCGGACCCTGGGGAGGTGATAGCCGTTTAGACCACTACAAAGCCCCTGTTTCAGATATGCAAAAAAGGTGGAAATATTTTAAAACCGTTACAAAAGAACCTCAGGCTATTGATGCTACAGTTTCTAAATCAGGGAAAATTTATAACTTATGGTATCGCAATTGTATTTCAGATCCTTGCGGTATCTATTATGCAACCAGTACCAATCTGGTTGACTGGCAATTTAAAGGAAAAGCCGAAGGTGATATTAATAATCCTGCTATAACCAAAATTTCGTATCAGGAAGGTCCTTATGTTTTTTTTTGGAAAAAGTTCTTCTGGATGATAACTGACCCCGGTGATGGATTGGCTGTTTACCGCTCTACTGAGGCAAAAATCTGGAAATACTGTGGAAAGATATTGACTTCTCAGGGAAAAGCAAACGCACGGCCATTCGACTATAGCAACGGCAAGCATGCCAGTGTAAAAGTAATAAATAACAGAGCGTTTATTTTTTATCATGTAGAGCCGTTTGCCAAAGAAATTCAACAACCTTTTCGGGGGAATAAATTTACATGCTATCTTCAAATGGCTGAATTACTTTTAGATGGGGACAAACTTAAATGCGACCGAAACAAAGCAATTAAGCTGCCAAAACTTAAATAGTTTATCAGTAGTAGGTAGAAGGTAGTAGGTAGTAGGTTGTTGATGAAGCACGGAGTAAGGAGTAAGAGGTAAGAATAAGTAAGAAATAGGTAGTGAGTAGTAGGTCGATTGGATCTTGGTACATGCTCTTGACGAATCAGGTTTGATATATAAAGACTGGACAGGATGCAAGGATGAAAAGAAACAATCAAAATGGTTACTCGATGAATCGTTCATGGTGGAATTATAGGCATGTTTTGCAATTATTAAAGAAGAAATAAAATAAAAAAATTTTAAGAATATGAAAATTAGATCGATATTACTCGTTTGTCTATTGGTCATTTTGAATACTTATTCCGAAAATTTTACACGGTATGTCAATCCCAACATTGGGACGGCACATTGCCGTTGGTTTTTTTACACTCCAGCAGCGGTTCCATTCGGAATGGCAAAGTTAGGGCCATCGACCAATGCACATTACGGGAACATACAAGGTTGGGAGGCTGTCGGGTACGATTCGCGTGATTCATCAATAGAAGGATTTGCAAATTTTCATGAGTTCCAGGTGGGAGGCATAGTGCTTGCTCCTACTACCGGAAAATTGCAAACTGTTCCCGGAACACTTGAAAAGCCTGATGAGGGATATCGTTCCAGATTCGACCGTAAAGACGAATATGCTACTTCGGGCTATTATTCAGTATTACTGAAAGATTACAACATTAAAGCGGAACTGACAGCTACAAAAAGGGTTGGATTTCAACGATATACATTCCCTGAATCTAAGGAATCAAACATTCTTTTTGATATTGGAAACCGGCAAGGTGAAAGTGGTGCCGTGAAAGATGCACAGGTGACTTATACCCAGGATGGACGTATTGAAGGTTTTGTCATTACAGTACCCGAATACGTGAAAAAATACCAGAAAGGTGCCACTGTAAATATGTATTTCTCTGCTGTTTTTGATAAAAAGCCGGACAAATGGGGAACATTCCGGCACAATGAAACGACCGAAGGTGCCAAACAGATTTCAGGTGAAGGTTCGGGCATTTACCTTACTTTTAAAACAACCAGGAATGAAATGATTACCGTAAAGATGGGTCTTTCATATACTTCAATTGCCAATGCCCGGCTGAATTTACTGACAGAAGCAAAAGACCTGAATTTTGATCAGGCCAAAGAGGCATCACTCAAAACATGGAATGAATACCTGGGACGCATCACTGTTACCTCACCAAATGATTCTGATAAAGTAAAATTCTATACAGGTCTTTACCATGCTTTATCAGGCAGGGGGTTGGCCAGCGATCAGAATGGAGCTTATCCTAAAAATAATGGTCAAATTGGTCAGATTGAACTTGATAGAGATGGCAAACCCAAACATAACCATTACAACACAGATGCTATTTGGGGAGGCTTCTGGGATTTGACGCAGCTTTGGGCATTAGCCTATCCTGAGTATTATGCCGATTGGATTCAAAGTCAGTTATTGGTCTATAAAGATGCAGGTTGGCTTGGCGACGGAATTGCAAACAGTAAGTATGTGTCGGGAGTAGGAACAAACTTCACCGGATTGGCCATCGCTTCAGCTTACAATTGCGGCATCCGGAATTATGATGTGAAGCTGGCATATGAAGCTGCGCTGAAAAATGAATTGGTTTCTGAAAACAGAATTGAAGGAGCCGGAAAAATGGATGTCGGCGAATTTGTAAAACGGGGATATTCTCCTTATATAGGTAGTTTAGGGTATGAAACGAATACGAAAGGATCCGGTTTTGGAGCTTCACATACACTGGAATATTCTTACAGTGCTTATGCGGTGGCTCAGTTTGCAAAGGGATTAAATAAAACAGATGATTATAATAAGCTAATGAAGTTGTCGGATGGTTGGAAAAAAATGTATGATCCGTCGACAAGGTATATGCGTCCTCGCGGTACTGATGGAAAGTTTATCGAACCATTCAACCCTTTAGAACCCTGGAGAGGTTTTCAGGAAGGAAATGCGGCTCAATACACGTTTTATGTGCCTCAAAATCCAAAAGCCCTTATTGATACTATAGGTGTTGAAAAATTCAATAACCGGCTGGATAGCATATTTACTCTATCACAAAAGAGCTGTTTTGGAGGGGGAACCACTGTTGATGCATTTGCCGGGTTAGCTGCACTTTACAATCAAGGTAATGAACCAAATCTACAAATATCATGGTTGTTTAATTTTTCAGGGAAGCCTTATCTGACTCAAAAGTGGGTACATGCAATTTGTGATCAGTTTTATGGAACAGAATATATTCACGGGTATGGTTATGGACAAGATGAAGATCAGGGGCAATTAGGGGCATGGTATGTTCTTGCAGGAATTGGTCTTTTCGATGTGAAAGGACTTACTGATGCTCAGCCAGGTATGCAAATCGGCAGTCCGTTATTCGATAAAATCACAATACGTCTGAATCCTCAATACTACAAGGGTAAACAATTTGTTATTAAAGCTGTAAATAATTCGAAGTCCAATATATATATTCAACAAGCAACACTGAATAATAAGGCGCAAAAAACACCATTTATCAAATTTTCCGATATTGTAAACGGTGGTACTTTAACTCTGAAAATGTCCGACCAACCACCAATCAACAAAAACTAACTGAATTAGTATTTTATTTCTCAAAGTGAATTTTCTCAAAGTTACTTATTTATTGTCTTCGCCAAATTGTAGGAGATTTAATCCGACATGGATATAAATGCACGAAGTGGGGTGTATTTTCTTCGTACTTAGAGGCAGATTACGAGGAGCTACTGTTGCAATGTGGCAATTTAATACGAGAAATTGAAGCCAGGTTCAGAGTGTTGAAAACCGACCTCTATTTGCGTACTATTTATAACAAGAAAAATGAAAACACAATGTCTCACTTGCATTTGGGGCTATTGGCTTATTGGGTAGCAAATGCGGTTAGATACTAATAAAAAATAAACGGAATAAAAAGCTGTTGGCGTGAAATTGTCTGCATAATGATTACCCAAAAAACAGTAACAATTTTGGCACAAAATCATGTTGAAGAAATCATCAAGATAAGTCGTTACTCCGGACCAAATCAAAAAGTGATACAACTATACGATGTCAAAAAAAATCAGATACACAACGTTAAAAAGAAAAATATGTAGTACACAAATCTGAACTTGAAAAAGCTCAATTTACTGAACAACATTTTTTTTTGTCAGAGTGGTTTCAAGTTGGGTTATAATATTTTTGCAAATTAATTTAATTGACACTCTACCCGACTTATCAGAAGATATTTTAAATAATGGAGCTTACTGGCAGGATATGCCCGGTTAATCTGTTAATTAGCTACTGATACAAAGTCGGTTTGGTAGACAGCTATCTGGCATTTAAAGAAATGAAACAAAACGGGAAAAATCATACTGATTATATGGCTCAGAATAATCATCCTAATGAGCGTGGTCATCAGGTTGTAGCAACAAAAATCAGTAACTGGTTTTGCTCCCGGTGAAAGAAAAAAATAAAATGAATCTCCTATAAGTGACCTGTTCTGATTTTAAAATTTAATCAATGGTATTGGACTTTTTGTGCAAAAGGTCTAATTATGTCTTTCTCTCTCCCTGTATTTTGTTGGTGAAATCCCCATTATTTTAGTAAACATCCGACTGAAATATGCACCATCCTGAAATCCCAATATTGGAAAAACATCTGAAATTTTCATATCTGATAATTCGAGATATTGACAGGCTTTTTCAATTTTAAGATTGATAAAGTATTTAATAGGTGATTGTTTTGTCTCTTGCTGAAAACGAGCTGAAAAATGAGAAGGTGAGAAATTAAAATGGTTGGCAATATGATCCAGCGATAAATTGTTTTCTACATTTTCACGCATGTAATAAATCACTTTTTCACTAAAGCCTTTTTCAATAATATTCTTATTCCGGATTCTTCGAAATTGATCAACATACTTAAAGGAACCCAGGAAATAAAAAAGGCAAATCACCGCATAACTATAATGATCGCTGTGAAAGCTTAATTCCAGATTGGCATATATTTCTTCAAACAACTGAATACGGTCCTGCAGACGTGAATCGGATTCGGGTAATATCTGACGCGGAAAAACGGGTGCATCAAAGAATGAAGGAGCAAGGACTCCTCTGAAATGAATCCAGTAAATTGTCCATGGGTTGGATGTGTTAGCTCCGAAACTGTATGGCGTATCAGGAGGCAGCATGATATACTGGTTCTCTTTTATTGAAAATTCTTTCCCTGCAATTTTACACCAGCCCTCACCCGAAGTACAGTAAATCAGGATAAAATACTCAACTCCGTTTTCTTTATTATTGTAATGATATTTTACTGCAGGGAAAAATCCGATTTTCGTAATATAAAGGGCTTTGCTAATAGGATTGTGCTGACTGTTCAGTAAAATTTCCGGGCTGATAGCTATAAGCCTTTGTCCTTTAAAACCTTGTTTTTGTTTCGGCATAATTAAATAAATATATAATCGTAAGATAATGCAAGTAAATCGCAACAAAGTTATACATTTTTATCAAAAAACATCTTGATATTTGCAAACAATTTCAAGTAAACTTATAGTTTTATAAAAATTATGAAAATCTTTCCAGTGTGTAAGAATGGTTTAATTCTATTTAATTAAACAAATAACCTATGATTTTTTAATTGACTTACTTACAAAAACGATTAATATTTTACAACATTCAATATTTACTATTAAAAAAATTAAATCAACATTTTATGAAAAGAATTTTATTACTTTTGATGGCAATTTATTGCTTTGGTTTCATCCCTGCTCATTCTGAAACTAAACTTTTTACCGGTGATACCACACCAAGTCTATTTTCCAGTATGGATATGTGTTCCTGGGCTGCACCAGGGAATTATGTAAATTTTGGAACGACCAGTACGCCTACTTATACAGAAGTTACAAATAATCCTGACAGAACAGGAATAAATGCAACGGATAAAGCGTTGCATTTATCAACACTTCAGGGTCACAGCTGGTGGGGGGACTTTTTATATTTGACCCTGGCAACACCAATTACCATTACTGATAGTACCAGGTATTTACACTTTTATCATTACCGTCAAAATTTAAATTTTGGATTTAGTGTTAATTTCAATTATAATGCACTTTTGGATGGTTCTGTTATGGGAACTCAAAGGTTTGATCTCAATCTAGCTAATCCTGGAGAATGGGAAGATGTTGTAATAGACATGAAATGGTTTTTGGATAATAATGTGCCACTTTCATTGATTACAGTATTAATGGATATTAATTGGAATGGTGTTGCTGAACCGGTTACGAATTATTATTTTGATGAATTTGTTTTAAATAATAGTAATATGCCTCGTGGTATTAAAATTTTACCTGATACAGAAATGTCACTTTATTATGGAAATCCAACATCTTATTCTAAATGGGTAAAGACATTAGATTTACAAAATACTGAAAATAAAGACTCTATTATTACAAATCCTTTTACGACTCAAACTGCTGTTTTAAATTCTACAAAAGTATTACAATTTAATAAAAGTGCTGATGCTGCTTGGTGGCAAGGTGTGCGCACATTATTACCAGGAGTATTTCAGGTGAATAATGGAGATGAATACTATTTGCATTTGATGGTTAATATCCCAACCATGGATCCAACACAAAATTATTATGTAGTACAATTGAATGCAAAAGATTTTGCCGGCAATCAAATAGATTCCGGAGATAACTTAAAATACTGGAGTTCTGATGCAGGTAATTGGGTTGATATGGTATTGGATGTTACATCTTTAAGTTATATTCAGGAATTTACGGCACGATTTGATGTACGTTGGGATGCAAATGATGCAAATATTAGTTCTCCGGCAGGCACCTTTTATATGGATGCTGCATCAATTGATACTAATCCTGATCAACGTACAACGGTTACTGCCCCAACAGCGTTAGTTAATCCTAAAACTTCAGGTTTGAAGATTTATTCAACTAATCGTAACATTGTTATTGAAGGAAATGTGGCTTCAATTGAAGTTTTCAATCTGTTAGGTGTATCATTAACCAATATTGCCGGCAATCAGTATAAAACAGAAATTCCTGTTACTAAATCCGGAATTTATCTTGTAAAGACCGTTTCACTTTTAGGTAAAATTTATAATTCAAAGGTTATTGTAAAGTAAAAAAGATTGTTAAGCTAGATAAGGGAGAGATTTTTCTCTCCTTTATCTTAATATTAAAATATAAGATTTGAATGTTCAAAATCACTCTATAAAATCAGTCTAAATCTTTAAAGTAAATAATTGATTATTTTTTCAGAAGTATTCAAATGATTCCTTTTCAAAGAGTAAAAATCCATTTTCTTTTAAAATCAAATGGAAATCCATACTCAATTAAAGCCCTAATTATATATATAACCTGAAAAATATTAATGGTACTAGGCAATAAGCAATTAGATTTCATAGTAATTCTTTACTTATCGCGTCTCAATCATTAAATCATTTATAAATAGTTGAATTAATTATTCAAGTAAAATAATATTATAAATGACTTAATTGTAAAATTAAATTATGAAGTCAAGCTACAACAAAACACCTTTCTTTACGATCTCAGGGAAAATGTTCTCAGAATGGAATGCTATTCGGGAAGAGTTAAATAAACAAATTATAAATTCACAAACAACACGGTTTGTATTAGTTGTAGAGTGTTATCAAGGCGTATATCATGATGAACTGATAAGGGAGTTAAAGCTGCTAAACCCTGATTTGTTCATTCAGTCGCAAGAAGCTTTTCTTTCTGAAAAAAAAATTATCGAATTGACATTTCCGGATGTAACTGAAGATGCAACTTTCGGTTATATGACCAGACTATCGTGTTCAGACTTTATTGACTCAGAAAAAGCTGTTAATCTCAACAGAAAAATACAAGATTCCAATGGACTCGTAATTGTTTATGGTCATTTAGCTGCACATATAACTGAAAAATATGACTGTCTGGTTTATGCAGATATGGCTCGTTGGGAAATCCAAAACCGACAACGAAAGCATGAAGTATGCAACTTGGGCATAAAGAACTCTGATGACACACCGGGCATTCAATACAAACGGGCTTTTTTTGTAGACTGGCGGGTTTGTGATATGTTGAAAAAAGAATTGTTTGATAAAGCTGATTACTGGTTAGACTCAAATAAAGCAAATGAACCAAAAATGATTGCTGCACAAACTTTGTTGGATGGCTTGACTGCAATTGTCAAAACTCCTTTCCGTATGGTTCCCTATTTTGATCCGGGCCCTTGGGGTGGACAGTGGATGAAAGATATTTGTGGATTGGACAAGTCAAAAACAAACTATGCATGGTCTTTCGATGGTGTACCGGAAGAAAATAGTCTGCTCTTTGAAATTGAAGGCGAAATCTTTGAAACACCGTGTATAAATCTTGTTTTTTACAAAAGCAATGAATTGCTTGGGGAACCGGTTGTCTCACGTTTCGGAAATGAATTTCCAATACGTTTCGACTTACTGGATACGATGGAGGGTGGAAACCTGAGTTTACAGGTTCATCCAACCACTCAATATATCCGTGATGCTTTTGGCATGAATTATACTCAGGATGAAAGTTATTACATGCTTGATGCAAAACCGGATGCAACAGTTTTTCTTGGATTAAAGACCGGGATTGATTCAAATGCTATGCTTTCAGACTTGAAGAAAGCACAGGAAACAGAATCAACTTTTGAAGCTGAGAAATATGTAAACATTTTTCCGGCGAAAAAACATGATCATTTTCTGATTCCTAATGGAACGATTCATTGCTCAGGAGCCAATAGCATGGTACTTGAAATCAGTGCAACGCCTTATATTTTTACATTCAAACTCTATGACTGGGGACGCCTTGGAATGGATGGAGAGCCCAGGGCTATCAATATTGAACGTGGTTCAAAAGTGATACAATGGAATCGCAATACTGAATATTGTTTAGATAATTTAGTTGGACAGGTTGAAGTTCTTGCTGAAGGAGATGGTTGGTGTGAAGAAAGAACCGGACTACATAAAAATGAATTTATCGAAACCCGCAGGCATTGGTTTTCAACTGCAGTAACGCATTTTACCAACGATAGTGTCAATGTTCTTAATCTGGTGGAAGGAAAAGAAGCAATCATTGAAAGTCCATCAAATTCTTTCAACCCTTATATTGTACATTATGCTGAAACATTTATTGTGCCGGCTTCTGTCGGAGAATATACAGTCCGTCCTTACGGTGAAAGTGAAGGTAAAGTGTGTGCAACAATAAAAGCTTATGTCAGATAAAAAACAGATCGAATTAAGTAAATCAAAAGAATTTCAATTATATAAATTAATTTGGACTCATACATACAAAAAAACAAAGCCCTAATCTTATGCTTCCTTTTGAAATTTATTAATTGAGTAAAAAACAAAAACCATTTTTTTAATGCAAATCCAAATAGTATGAAGATCAAATATATATTACTGATTCTATTCCTGAATACATTTTTTTTAAGTCAACTGTTCTGCTCTGATAAAGAACCAATTGATTACGTTGACTGCTTTATTGGAACTTCAAATTCACGCTGGATGCTAGGCCCATATGCTCAAATGCCTTTCGGTATGGTTCAGATAGGGCCTGATAATCAAGGGAATGTTTGGATGGGAGGTTATGAATATTCAAACAACAGTGTCTCCGGGTTCAGTCATATTCATGCCTGGACGATGGGTGGCCTTATGATGATGCCAACCACAGTAGATCTTGCTATATCCAATCCAAGCCCTGATGCTCCATTTAGAGGCGCAAATTCAGGTTATCATTCACGTATAATGAAAGAAACTGAAAAAGCCTCACCAGGATATTACGAGGTTGAATTATATGATCAAAAAGTAAAAGTGTCTTTAACAGCCACAACCCGTTGTAGCTTTCAAAAATATATATATCCTGAATGTAATGAATCACGTGTTTTAATTGATCTTTTATTCCCTACAGAATGGGATTATGGATTCACAGTTCAGGATGCCAAAATTACAAAAATCAGCAATACAGAAGTTGAAGGGTATGCTGATTGTAAATCAGGCGCCTGGAGTAGCTGGAACGATTGGAAACTATTTTTTGTCATTCGGTTTAGTAAACCTTTCGAGCACTTTAATGGCTGGGATAATGATGTCATTAAGAAGGATGTTGAATCTATTGCAGGAAAAGGTCGAATAGGGGCATATGTAACTTTTAAAACGGTTGAAGGCGAAGAAATAAAAGTACAATCTGCAATATCATTGGTTAGTCTTGATGGTGCACGTCAAAATTTAAAAGAGGAGATGATTGAACCATTTGGTTGGAATTTTGATGCTTGTGTCAAACACGGAAGGCAAGTATGGAACACATTATTGAGTAAGATAAAAATTGAAGGTGGAACTGAAAAAGATAAAAGAAAATTTTACACAAATATGTACCGCTCCTATGCGGGAAAGCAGACTTGGAATGATGTAGACGGTAAGTACAGGGACGCATGTGAAAATATTCAACAATTGAAACCCGGCCAGTCAATTTATGGTGGTGACGCATTTTGGAATTCTTATTGGAATTTGAATGGGTTATGGTCGATTGTTACCCCCGAAATTATTGATAATTGGGTAACTACTCAATTAGAGATGTTCAATCATACCGGATGGACAAGTAAGGGTAACACAGGAATCGAATATTCCGGTATTATGGAAGGTTCGCACGAAATTGCCCTGATGGTAGCAGCGTATCAAAAAGGAATTCGCCATGATGGTGAAAGTATTTATAAAGCAATACATAAAATGGTAACCGAGAATGGTGGAACACATCCCTGTGGAGGTACATATGGTCAAAAAAACCTCGATTGGTATATTAAATACGGTTACATGCCCAGTGAGATAGATGTGGCTTCAAAAACGTTGGATTATGCGTATGATGATTATTGCGTTGCTCAATTAGCAAAGGCATTAAAATACAATAACGATGCTGCAGCTTTTGAGAAAAGGTCTATGAATTATAAAAATATATTTAATCCTGTAACAAAATACGCTTGTAGACGAGATAGTTCCGGTAAGTGGGACCCTGATTTTGATGTATTTTCCAACAAGGGTTTTGTTGAAGGAAATTCGTGGCAATATTCATGGTATGTTCCTCATGATATTAAAGGATTATTGTCTTTGATTGGTAAAGATGCAGCCTGTAACCGGTTGGTTGAAGGTTTTGAAAAATCGCGAAAACATAATTTTGCCGCTTATGCTTTTGATTGTACAATGGGTCAATCAGCCGAATTTTATGTGAATCAGGGAAATGAAGTAAATATGAGTTCAGCCTATATTTTTAACTATTTGAATAAGCCATGGTTGTGTGAAAAATACACTCGTGAGATATTAAATTCTTTTTATGGCGACACCCCATATCACGGATGGGAAGGCGATGAAGATGAAGGTCAAATGAGTTCATGGTTTGTTATGTCCTCGATGGGGCTATTTGAAATGAATGGAGGAGTCACTGCAAATTCAGAGATAGAAATTTCCAGTCCGATTTTTGACCGGATCACTATCTCATTGGATAATCGCTATTATAAAGGAAAAAAATTTATTATCGAGGCAATTAACAACTCATCAAAAAATTGCTATATTAAATCAGCAACCTTAAACGGTGTAAAATTAAAAGAGCCAAGATTCCCATTTGAAGCAATTAAAAATGGAGGTAAACTTATTTTAATTATGGTCAGTGATCCAAAAAAATGCAGTTGGGATAAATCTGTTATATGAATTTTATAACAAAACAATTTCAAGTAGAAAGTGCTTATTCCTATGAATAAAACGAAGCATATTTTCCAGTTTATTTTATCAGTTTTATTATCTTTTAATAATGCAGATTTAATAGCTCAATCCGGGTTGCTCACTGGTGATCTGAACCGTATTGTGGTTCTTGCCAGATTTAATGGTGATCCTGATTTCGAACAACCGAGGTCCTATTATGACACTTATTATAATGGCCCTGATTCATCGCTAAAGTCCTACTTCAATGCCATTTCGAACGGAAAATTAAATGTCAATTCGTTCATATTTCCTACAGATACTTCAACATCGAATTCGTTTGAACTAAATTACTGTTTTTTTTGCTACGATAGCAACTTGTCGAAAGATTTTCCTATCTGTAAAGGCAAAGATATTTCATCATTATCAGATATGTCGATAGGTTATATAATAAAAGATTTAGTTTCAAAAATAGGAACAAATTTGGATCCCGGGGTCAATATAGACATAGATAATGACGGAATTGTCGACAATTTTGTAATTGTTTTGAGGGGAAGCGGCCGGGGTTTGAATCAAGGTATTTATTCTCCACAAAATGGAGTGATTTCAGATCGATATACAAATTTAAATGGTGTAATTACTCTTAATGGGAAAATCGTGAAAAATTATACCATTGTATATGAGCGTAATTCATTATCAACGAATTGCCGTTTTTTATTAAATTGCATAGGCTTCCCATATTTATATCGTCAGAATACATTGTATCCTCGTCCGGTAGGAGTTTGGGATCCAATGGATGGGCCGGAATTGTCATATCCTTTAGTCTATAACCGGTGGAAATATTCTGCCGGGAAATGGGTTGATAATATTACAACCATTGATAAAGCTGGTACTTATACGCTAAATTCTTCTGATAATGCAGTAAATAATGCATTCAGGATAAACAGTACCGATCCAAACGAATTCTATATCCTCGAATTTAGAGACAATTCAAAAGGCTATGACAGTAGTTTGCCGGAGTCAGGATTAATTGTTTATCGGGTTAATAGTCTGCAAAGTGGTTCAATAAACCAAATACCAGAGTATTATATTTTTAGAAAAGATGGAACTGTGACTGTACCGGGTGATTTACAAACAGCAGTATTTTCAAATTTAAATGGGAACAATAGTTTTAATCCTTCATCGAATCCATCTCCTTTCTCAGGTACAGGAATAAGCCAGGATATTTCATTATCAAATATCACAATTGCAGGACAAACTCTTACATTTAATGTTGATAATATTCCAACATCAATAAATAATATAAATACCGGTGAATTAAAAATTTATCCAAACCCTACTTCCGGGCTAATTCATATTAATGGCGACTATAACCAGTTAACTTTATTTGATATAAACGGTAAACGAATGCTTGTGAAGGATATGTCAATGGAATCGACTAAAACTATTGACATAAGTGATCAAAATGCAGGGATTTACATTTTAGAACTTAAAAAAGGGAATGAAACACAACGAGTTAAAATTATACGATATTAAATTGAGAAATACAGTTATGAAAAAAATATATTTAATCATATTGCTGCTAATAACTTTTCTATCTGTAAATTTTGCTTTTGCAAATGATGACCTGATAACTGATTCAATTCTTTCAAACAAAGAAATAAAATATAATGTATCTGAAAACAATGATACTGTTTATAATGTCTCTGTTAATCCTCAAAACATTAAAGATACTTGTGGAAACATGGTTTTTGGAGGTAATCAGGTTCCATCATTTGCTCATTCACAAACAATTCTGCCATTATTAATTGATGCAGGATTTAACAATATTCGTAGCGATATGTGGTTAGAAACTATCTTACCGCAAAATATTACCTACGAAGATTACATTAATAATGTAAATGATGTTCAAAATCCGGATACCTGGGATTATTCCAACATGGAATTGGCTGTTCTGGCAAAAAAGGCCGGAATGAAAGTGATGATGATTATTTCATATTGTCCGGCGTGGCTTTCATATAATGGGAAAACCAACGGAGTTCCAAAAGATTTTAATGTGTATGCTGACATTGTCCGAAAAGTATATTCACGTTATTACAAATATATTGATTGGGTAGAGGTGTATAATGAACCCGGGTATTTTTTGACTATAGACAGCAGTCCCTATCAATCTGTCGGAAAAGCTTTAGCTGACATATATATGACATGTGTAAATGTAGTACGCAATATAACGCCAAATATGCCAATGGGGGGAACTTCTGTTGTTCCATTTTCAGATGGTGGAGTCGGTGGTATTACAAATGGTGATTTTTTTACTGATACAAGAATTAATAAAAACAATTTTAATTTTTATTCCCACCATGTTTATGCAGATTATGGGATACCAACAACTCAGGAAACAGTAACTCGTGTAAAAGGACAGTTGGCAAAATTTGGTTATGGTGACCTTCCGGTATATTTCACCGAATGGAGTACATCTATCAATAATACCGCGGATACAATCACTTATACAGGAACCCAATCACATATATTCGTAGGGAATTGTTTGATAAACTGGATGCGGGATGGGATAACAGGTGCTGAACACTGGAATTATTTACAGGCAGCTCATGTTGGTGTTACTGAAGCCGGAATTGCAGCTGATGCACACGGAATGTACAAGTGGAATACTATAACAAAACAAGGCGAATTACTCCCTAAAGCCTATGTGTTTAAATTAATGTCGAAAACACTTGGACTTGGAATTGGCGAAAATAAAGTTATTGAAACAACCGGCGATGCTAGCAGCCTGAATATCGCATCCTTTATTAACGCAAATGGAATTGTGAGTACAGTATTTGTGAATGATAAAACAACAGATATTGTTGTAAATTTAAATTGTATTCTTTCAGGAGTAACTGATATTGAAAAAAACGTGGTGACATTTACAGATAAGGGTGAAACTGGTGAAACTGTTAGTTTTACTTCAAATAATGGAATAACAAATTGTTCTGTCACTATACCGGCAATGTCTGTAACCGGGATTAAATATACTATCAATTGAAAATGATGATTGATTTAAAAAAAAGAGAGAGATTTTATAATTCGCTGATTAAATGTTATGGTACATATTCAATAAAGTCAGAATTAGTAAGGATTTGATAAAAAAAGAAAGGAATGGCTTTTATTGACACACTATCATTTATTTTCTTATTCTCTTAGCGTATAAAAATTCATTTGTCAGTTTATTTTCCATAACTATTTAATTCTGCATTGGGTGTTTTAATAGTTGTTGAAAAAGGGTTTGTAGATAAAACAGTCCTCAATAGGAAATAAATATTTATTTAAATCTATTCAGATAAATAATCTGTTTCCTATTTTGTAAAATAGTATAATGTAAATATCCTGATGGAAGTATCGATTTTCCCATAATGTAAATTTTAAAAGTAATTTATGAAATTCTTCAATAAAAACTGCTTATACATAGTTTTATTTTTAAGTCAGATAGCTGTGCCTGTTATAGGTCAAAACAATAAAAATATAAAAACAGATACCTGGTTATCAAAAAAAATCAGAGAGGATGATCGCTTAAATATAGTATCTCAAAAGGCTGAGAAACTGATAGAATCGGGACTCAATGCGGGTGATGGTTATTCAGAGGTGTGGATACGGGATTTAAATACCTTTATTGAAACCGCCTGTAAAGTGGCGGATAAAAACAAACTGAAGGATGCGTTGTTGACATTTTTCAAATTCCAGGGGAAAGATGGTGATATTAAAGATGGGTATACATCGATTAAAAATGCATTTAAAGACTATTCAGGATATTACAGTGATCTGGCACCAGGATTGGCGGCACATAAGAATACGGTGGAAACCGACCAGGAATCGTCACTTATTCAGGCAATCTACAAATATGTTACCATCACCGGGGACCGGGATTTTCTTCAGGAAAGAATTGATGGAAAAACCGTTCTTCAAAGGATGGGGAATGCCCTCGGATTTCTGTTGAACGAAAGATATAACAAAAAATACGGTTTGCTGTGGGGTGCTACAACAGCCGACTGGGGAGATGTTCAACCGGAGTCCCCATGGGGTGTGGTGTTGGATGAATCGTCACATAAGTGCATTGATATATACGATAATGCCATGTTCCTGATTGCGATTAAAAATTATATCGCAATGATTGATAATCTACAGGAAAAATCGTACTGGGCATCTAAACATAAACAGATCGCAGCTAATACTATGAAATATTTGTGGGATAAGGCAAACCATAAATTTATTCCTCATCTTTATATCAATGGATCACCTTTCCCTCCGGGATTCAGGGAGAATGATATTTATTACCACGGCGGAACTACTATAGCTATTGAAGCAGGTTTATTAAACAAGAAGGAAATACTTATTGCTTACAGGAAAATGAAGGAAAATGTAAAAGCTGCGGGTGCACAAACCATAGGATTGACCCTTTACCCGGTTTACCCGAATGGCTATTTTAAAAATACAGGTATGAATGAATACAGTTACCAAAATGGTGGTGACTGGACCTGGTTTGGAGGACGGATGGTTCAGCAATTAATCGCTAACGGATTCTACCGGGAAGCTTATGAAAGCCTTTCCCCTATGCTTGACAGGGTAATTAAACACGATGGCTTTTATGAATGGTGGACACCATCAGGGATTCCGAAGGGATCAGGAAAGTTTAGAGGTTCAGCCGGGGTGCTTTGGAAAGCAATTGAAATGCTGAAAGAGGCAAAAAGTAAATAAACAACTTCTTCATCACGAATATAATATTTTCAAAAAAAAACCAACTATAATAAAGTAATTGGAACAATATAATGTCGTGTTTTATTTATTCCAGAAATCCGACCTCTCCCCCTGCCCTCCAAAGGAGAGGGTGATAGAGCTGTGAATTGCACAAGTTTTATTAAAATTATAGGACATTATTTATTTCCTATTACTTAAGTAATTATTTCTAAGACAATCTAATATTAATTTATCCATGAAAGCATTAAAATCATTGGTATTCATTTTGTTCTTTTTGTGTTTCAACATAACGAATGCACAAGAGTTTAAAAACACTCAAAAACTATCCGGTTTACAACAACAATTTGTGAATTTGAGATTCGGAATGTTCATTCATTTCAATATCGCAACGTATGTGGATGAAGACTGGCCCGATCCTGCTACTCCCGCCAGCATTTTTAATCCGACAAAACTTGATTGTGATCAATGGGCGAAAGCTGCAATTTCGGCTCATATGAGTTATGGTTGCCTGACTACAAAACATCATAGTGGTTTTTGTATCTGGAATACCAAAACAACCGACTACAATGTGATGAATAGTCCTTTGAAACGCGACGTTGTAAAAGAATTTGTTACTGCTTTCAGAAAAAATAATCTGAAAGTGATGCTGTATTTTTCTATTCTTGATACGCACCACGGCCTTCGTCCCAGACTGATAACAAAAAAACATGTTGAAATGATAAAAGCTCAGCTTACGGAATTGTTGACAAACTACGGGCCGATCAGTGCATTAATTTTCGATGGATGGGATGCTCCGTGGTCCAGAATATCGTATGATGATGTACCATTTGAAGAAATTTATATGTTGGTTAAATCCCTGCAACCGGATTGTCTGATGATGGATCTGAATTCTGCAAAATATCCGGGAGCTCTTTTCTATACCGATATCAAGTCGTACGAGCAGAATGCAGGGCAAAATATTTCAAAAGGAGCCAATCAATTGCCGGCTTTATCTTGCCTGCCTTTGCAATCCAGTTGGTTTTGGAAAACTTCTTTTCCGAATGATCAGTTAAAAGATCCCAATAAGTTGGTCAATGATAATATTATCCCGCTTAACAATTCGTTTTGCAATTTTATTTTGAATGTAGCTCCTAACCGGGATGGTTTAATCGATGATAACGCTCTTCATGCTTTAAAACAAATTGGAAAAATATGGGAGAATAAAGGTCCTGTTGCATCGTTGAAACCAACAATATTACCTATTATATCATCTAATATTGCTAAGTTTCAACAGGCATACTCCAGCTGGTCCAGCGATTCATGGATTATGGATTTTGCAAATGATGATGATTTTGGCACCGCCTGGCAGTCAAACAAAGCGATAAAAAATCCATGGTTTGAAATTGATTTTAAGAAAGATCAGCCTTTTAATATGATTACCATTGTTGAACCGGAGGCTAACATTCGAAAATACAGGTTACAATACGAAGAAAATGGTAAATGGAAGAACATTTTGACAGGAACAGATGTACAAAATATTAAGATTCATCGCTTTAACCGGGTATGGGGCGGTAAAGTACGTATTTTGATCGATGAATTTTCAACGCCACCTGCTATTTCTGAGTTTGGAATCTATAACGAACGACCTGAATAATTTGTTTTTATAGCATCAACAAGTTTATTATTCCTTATCGGTTTTCAAAAATAAGTTATTGTAACTTAGCACCTAACTGATTGAATATTTAAACTGTATCAGGAAGTCAGATTAATTTAGTTTGGATTTACTATTGAAAGTAACAATTGTGGCTATTTTTTTTATCTGGTAAAATAGAATTAGTAAAGCAGGAATAAAAAATAAATTTTAAATAAATCACTGAATAAACTATGTATCAATTTGATAATCGTATCGTAATGACGTTGGATGCAGGAGGAACCAACTTTGTATTCTCAGCAATACAATCAAACGAAGAAGTCGTAAATTCAATATACTTACCATCCCATGCCGATGATTTGCAAAATTGTCTTGAAGTGTTGGTCGAGGGATTTACAAAAGTAAAAAGCATGTTGACAGAAGCTCCTGTAGCCATTAGCTTTGCGTTTCCAGGTCCGGCAGATTATGTGAACGGCATTATCGGCGATTTGCCCAATCTCAAAGCTTTCCGCGGAGGCATAGCTTTAGGACCCTTTTTAAATGAACAATTCAACATCCCTGTTTATATCAATAACGATGGTGATCTTTTTGCATATGGCGAAGCGATAGCCGGTGTTCTTCCTGAGATAAATCAAAAACTGGCGGAAAGTGGCAGTGCAAAACGATTCAAAAACTTACTCGGGGTTACGTTGGGTACAGGATTTGGGGGTGGAATTGTTACAAACGGAAAACTTCATATGGGTGATAACGGTTCGGGAGGAGATGTCTGGGTTTTCCGCCACAAAAAGTACCGGAACTGCATTACGGAAGAAAGTGTTGGAATCTCGGCAATTAAACGCATGTACGGTGAGTTTTCGGGGAATACTGAATCTGATTTTTCACCAAAAGATATTTTTGATATTGCTGAAGGTATAAAAGCCGGTGACCTGCAAGCCGCCATGAAAACCTTTGCCGAAATGGGTGAAGAAGCCGGAGATACCATTGCTCATGCTGTCACACTTGTTGATGGATTGGTGGTAATCGGGGGTGGACTCACCGGTGCAGCTAAGTTTTTTATGCCTGCCATGTTGGACGAACTCAACGGAACAATTGGTAAGTTGAACGGTGAAACTTTTCCCAGATTACAGATGAAAGCTTATAACCTGGATATGGAACAGGAATTGAATGAATTTTTAAAAGGAGATCCGGTACTTGTACCTATACCCGGAACTACAAAAATGGTAACCTACGATTCAGCAAAACGAATTGGAATTGCCATTTCAAAACTTGGTGCAAGTAAAGCAATTGCATTGGGAGCCTATGCTTTTGCTCTGAATACGCTGGATTCGAATGAATCAACAGACAGAATTACGATCTGAATCTTTCTTTTAAAATGTAAGTAATAGGAAATAAATAATATACTATAAGTTTTTATAAAACTTCTGCAATGCTCAGGTCTATTACACTCTCTATTGAAGAGCAGACTGTGTAAAATGAAACTATTTTAAATTATAACTTACAAATTGAAAGTTGGTTGTTAATTACTCGTTACGAGAAGCAAACCTAAAAAGAGTTTGAAGAGTTTGCAAAGTTCCGGGTTGTGCATTCCTTCCCTTTTTCTTGGCTCTTTGTTCTAAGTGATTGAAGTGAAACCCTCACTAAAACCCGTGTGAATTTCACTAATTCAATAATTAAGATGATTCCACTCGATTTCTAATAAGTGAGGGCTTCACTCAATGACATGGTTTTAATTTCAGAAACATTGTGCCTGAGCAGTGGGAGTGCGACTAATTGGTAAGAAGATTTTCCTCTCCCGTTTAGTTGCACTCCCACATCTAAATTTGAATCGTTTGGGGTAGAATAAAAAGTGGGAGGGCGACTTTGCTGTCTATATAAACAACGACCACTGGCCGGCGATCTTCAGAAAGCCGGTTTCAATATAAAAAAACTCATTATTTGAAAATAATGTATTAAATTTGCCTGATAGTCGAATTATCTGACTTAGTAAAACTGTTGACGGCAATGTTCATGATAAAAGGATATGTGATCATCAGCCAATCCATTTTCCTTCGGGCAATTCCTTATGGCAAGATACAGGAATTCAGTGATATACTCCAACCATGTTAATGAGAAGATGTCTAAAAAGAGACTAAAAGGAAAGGAGCTTACAGGGAATCAAAAAGAAGCAAATCGCTCAGTTTTCTCTTTTCGTGTCCTACAGAATATGCAATTGATATGTAAAAAAATATCGCAACAGTCAAAAGTCGTTACAGATGCCACAAGTTTGGTTTTGAAGATTTGGTAATAGAACTTGTTTATTGACTCTATAATTTTATTATATCATTGAATTTTAACCCGGTATATATTTTTATCGGAATAAAGTATAAGGTAAAACAAAAATGATCATCAAAATAAAATATATTAAAATGAAAAATCATCATTTCTTCCTGTTCTGCATTACCTGCTTGATGGCTGTAACCTGCATTTCAACTAACTATGCACAAAACAAAAAACATTCTTTTGGAAAACATTTGACTGTATCCAAAAAAAGTAGTACCCCAATTTATTTAGATACGAGTTACTCGTTCAGGGAACGCGCAGCTGATCTCGTCTCACGGATGACTCTGAGTGAAGAAGTATTGCAACTTCACACTAATTTTGCACCCACCATTCCCCGGTTAGGTGTAAGCCAATATTTCTATTGGAGTGAAGGACAACATGGTGTCAATGCCATGTTTGGAAACATCCACCAAGGGGAAAACAAAAAGGAGGAAGCTTATGGTAGTCCTCATGCGACAAGTTTTCCGGTCAATTTTGCAACAGCCATGAGCTGGGATCCTAAACTCATCTATCGTGAAACCGAAGCTATTTCGGATGAAGCACGTGGGTTTCTGGATAAGTCTTTGTTTAATGTAGGTCAGAATAATATTGGAGATTCAAAGGATAATTATGGAAATCTGATATATTGGGCACCAACCGTTAATGTTGACCGTGACCCACGCTGGGGACGAACCGATGAAGCATTTGGAGAGGATACGTATCTTGCCTCACACATGGCTACAGCATTTGTGGATGGCTTTCAGGGGCAAACAATAGATGGACAATCAAAGACCGGATATCTGAAAGTGGCAGCTACCGCTAAACATTTTGCAATGAATAACATCGAGAACGATCGTACAGGTATCTCATCGAATGCGCCTGACGAGGCTATCAGGGATTACTATCTGGCTACATTCCGTTATCTTATTGAAAAAGCTCATGTTTCCGGTTTAATGACTTCTTATAATGCGATCAACGGGACTCCGGCTGTTGCCAACACCTATACTGTGAATGAACTGGCCAAGAGAACTTTTGGTTTTGATGGGTACATTACCTCCGATTGTGGTGCAGTGGGTACCACTTATAAAAATTTCCCTGACGGACATGACTGGTCGGCGCCCGGGTGGACTACAAATCATCAGGGTGATAGGGCTGTGTGGACAAATAAGGAGAGTGGTATAACTGTCTCAGGCGTGGCCGGTGGCCTGTCATATGCGCTCAGAGCAGGAACTGACCTTAACTGTACAGGTGATGAAAATACCCTTCCCAATATAGAGGAAGCGATAAAGTCAGATGTTTTGAGTAAGGGAGTGATTGATCTGGCCCTTACCAATGTCTTCACCATTCGAATGAAAACCGGTGAGTTTGATCCTCCCGGCAAGGTTTCCTACACTAAAATTACTAAGAATGTGATTCAGAGTCCTGCTCATCAGAAACTGGCGGAAGAAGTGGCAGAGAATACGTTGGTTTTGCTAAAGAATGATACTGTACCCGGAATGAGTAAACGGTTGTTACCAATTGATGCTTCCAAATTAAACAGTATTGTCATTGTCGGTAACTTAGCAAATGATGTAACATTGGGTGGGTATTCGGGCAATCCTTTACTTAAAGTTAGCGCTGTGGAAGGCATAACCGCTGCAATGAAAACCGGTAATCCAACCTGTCAGGTAATTTTTGACAATACAGGTACTTTTACTACGTCGAGAAACCCTGCCTTTTTAAGTGAAAAGACAAAGACCGATATCAAAAATGCCGGTTTGGTGATTGTTTTTGCAGGAACAGATGAGGCAGATAGTCATGAAGGACAAGACCGGGCAAGTTTAGAAATGCCGGGTAACTATGGTTCCTTGATTTATCAGGTAGCTGCACTTGGTAATCCCAATATGGTGATGGTAATCCAATCTGTTGGTCCTGTTACTATTAATTATACTCAGCAATGGTTTCCGGCTATTGTGTTCAGCAGTTATAATGGAGAAAGCCAGGGAACAGCACTCGCCAATGTGTTGTCAGGTAAGAAAAATCCGGTTGGGCATCTCGATTTTACCTGGTATAAAGAAGATAATCAGCTCCCTGATAAATCAAATTATTATCTCACACCAACTAAAACGGATGGATTGGGTCGTACCTATATGTATTTCACAGGAGAGCCCTCTTATCCGTTTGGATATGGATTAAGCTATACTCAGTTTACGTTCTCAAATGCACATATTTCCAAAACAGATATAACCCCCGGTGACAGTGTGATGGTAAGCTTCGATGTCACCAACACCGGTAGCATAGCCGGAGAGGCTGTTGCACAGCTTTATGTTGCATTTCCAAAGATGAAAGGTGAGGAATTACCTGTAAAGAAATTAGAAGGATTTGAAAAGACAGAAAATCTTCAACCGGGACAAACCAGTCATATCTCCATAAAAATCAATGCTGACAACTTAGCCTTATGGAATGAAAAGGAGCTGAAGAGCATGGTTTATAATGGAGTATATGAAATTCAGGTTGGATATAACTCTCGTCAAATAGTTGATTCTATGTCAGTGAATATTCAGGGTGAACTTACACCTAAGATCGTACATGTGACACTTCAACCTGAAAAACTTATCTATGAAGTGGGGGAAACCATCAACCTGAATGGTAAAAACAAATGGATAGAAAGCGATATTACTCCGGCATGGGAAGAGTTGCATTCTACTGCTGATCATATAATTGAAGCTGTTAATAATGATGGTTCATTTGTTCATTTGGAAAGTACTCATGTGCACTATCAATCGAACAACGAATCAGTTGCTAAAGTGAATGATGAAGGCATTGTAAAAACTGTCGGAACCGGTGTGGCTACCATTACGGCAACCGTCGATGGTGTATCGGGGTCAATGGTCATGGTAGTGAAAGTAGGGAAGGAGTAAGAGGTAAGTAGTAGGTAGTAGGTAGTAGGTACTAGGTACTAGGTAGTAGGTAGTAGGTAGTAGGTAGTAGGTAGTAGGTAGTAGGTAGTAGAAGAAGTTAGTAGGTAGTTGAAGTAAGAAGTAAGTAGTAAAAGTGTAGACATATTTCAGGACGATACACACTAAAAAAGTTTAAAAGTTTGAAGTTTGAAAGGTCCCGATAATCGGGATGTGATTGAAGTGAAACCCTCACTAAAACCCGTGTGAATTGAATAAATTCTTTCAATAATATGATTTCACCCGATTTCTAAGAAGTGAGGGCTTCACTCCAGGAAATGAGGAGTGGGTGGGAGACCGGCTTTTTTAGACCACTAACCTTTTAAACCTGGAATATTGGAAAACGAAACCCTTAACCCCTTAGTCGCACTCCCACATCTAAGATTCAGGGTAACTGCAATCAAAACCAAGTGGGAGGGCGACATCCATGACCAGCAGAAACTACTCAGACCCGGAATGC
>Ga0302191_10000061_pt1 | contig 59637 bp, 56 predicted proteins | sample II_Bog_E3_1_FD_198775 | JGI IMG/M metagenome (GOLD analysis project Ga0302191, IMG submission 198775) | Peat permafrost microbial communities from Stordalen Mire near Abisko, Sweden - II_Bog_E3_1 | ecosystem: Environmental > Terrestrial > Soil > Wetlands > Peat | place: Sweden: Abisko...
GTCACATAACCCTTTTGATGAAGTTTATGGGGTGAGCTGCTTGAGGGAAAACTTCACGAGCAGTTCTTATGGGGAGAGACTGGAAACGGATTCTAACAAATACCGCGCCAGTCTTTTACCCGACAAGAAAGTTTTCGCATCATGAAAACCGAATTCAGAGCAAGACCGGTCTACCTAAGTCGGGATGATCGAATTTTCGCCCATTTCACAACATGTTTCTTGGCACTTACCCTTTATCGATTTTTAGAGAAGACACTTGAGAACAGATTTACTTGCCATAAAATTATACAAGGATTACGAGATCTGAATTTTTATAAATTAAAAAATGAAGGATATATTCCAGCTTATGTTAGTAATGATTTTACGGATCTACTTCATGAAAAATTCCAATTTCAAACAGACTTACAAATCGTCTCAACACAAGAGATGAAAAAAATTTTTAAGTTTACTAAAAGCGGAAAAACATTACTCAAAAAACGAGAAAAAACAAACGTTTAAAACCCTTTATTTCCAAGGGTTCTAAACGCTTTTTTCTTCTCAAGTGTCAAAGACGGGATTATAGCCCGTTAAAATAAAAAAGTATAGGGATATTTCAGTTATTAGGCTTCGCGTTCTTCTCTGTCTAGCACTTGGCTACAAAATAAAAGCAGAAAAAAACCAGCCAGTTATTTCTATTATAAAAAAAATATACAGCCGTAAAATAATGCTTTAAGGCTGTTTTTTACGGTGAATAACTAAATATATCATTGCCGGATTCATTCATATTCAGTATAATACAATTATGAGGGTTTATGTACCCAATAGAGCGAATCTAATCCCTTTATGGGATTATTACAATGGTAAGCATGATGGTCATCACAATAAGTCATCTTTAAAACCTATTATGATATTCATAGTCGGGGAAAGAGGTGGTTATTGTAAATTTCGTGTCTAAATGTCTGGGGATTGGTCTTCTGTTCATGTTTTTTGCAGCGTCTTATTCGCTAGTAGATTATGTGCATAGAGCTACTCCACCAGACAAGATTTCCTGTGAAGCATCAGCAAATTCTAGTGCTGGGGCTAGAATTAAATTTTCAGGAGAAAGACTCCCAGAACGCGAAAGACCATCCGCTATGCCAGTAGAGGATGGTCAAGATAAATAAAACTCTGTTTTGTTTTTGACTAACTTGCGGCGACCATCATTGTGGTTCGCTCTTTTTTTATTATACTTAATATACTTATTATACGACAACAACAACAACAAGTGCAAGAAAAATGTGTTCGTTACGAACCACTTTTCTTCCCCTACCATTTTTTTACGGTATAAAGAACACTGCCGCCATCAACACCGCGCAAGTCTTTAGAATGAACTTCATACGTCATCCGATCATTGGTATAGGCAAGTGTTGCGTAAGCTTTGCTATTTATAACAGTAGCACCGGCACTAATTCTGTGCTTACGTTCTTGTGAAATAGCATAATAATTATTCTGAATTTCCTGATCAGTAGGAGCTCCTACACTTTCATTTTTCACAGGATTTGTGGTAGTAGTCTGTTTTAAAACATAATCCGCTTTATCTGTCTTTGCCAAAGCCTGTGCCTGTGCCTGTTTATCAGCTTCTTGCTGCGTGGAAGTATAATATATTACCGTGGCTGGTTTTGCTGCTGCCTTTTGAATTAAATTGCTTACATCGACCGCATCAGGATCAGAACTATATTTGCCGACCGCCTTCTGTGCGTCGATTACAGCCGTTTTATCCGTGTTTTGTATAGTTTGTATTGGTACGGTTTTTTTAGCTTCATATATGTGATACAACGAGAAGCATGCTGCTATTAATATAACAAAAATCACAAAGCAATAACTAACATGCACTTTGTTTTTAATGAACCATTCTTTTACTTTATTCATGATCAACCATCCCATCTAAAGGTATCACCAATACGACCGCTTCTTACATCAGCATGAAGAAAATTACTATACTTGCCAATTCCGTCAGCACCTGCTTGTTCTGCTAATTCAGCTAATACTTCCACGCCAATATCTGTTGCGTCAATATCAGCAGCTGTACAAGGGTTTGCGTTATGCTGAGAATTGGGAACGCCGCCGACTTCGGCATTATGTGCAGCACAGCGATAACCACAATTTAGGTTAAGAGGTTGACCGACCGCATCTCTTATATCATCCAGCATGTCAACTAAATTTTGATCAATACCTTCTGATGGTAATTGTCCACAACATTTGCAACGAAATTCATCTTCTGTAAACCATTTACTTTCCATAATTAAAAACTCCCTCATTATTTTTTATTTGGATCTTCATATAATTCAAAGCATTAAAAAAGCACTTGCTTTTTATCGCAAGTGCTCTTTCCATTTTGTTATTCGTAATGCGTCCACATTCTGGCTATTTTTATTATTTTCTGTTCTTCATCAACCAGATACAATAATCGATGTTTTATATTGATCCTTCTACTATAATATCCATTCAAATTCCCGATTAACTTTTCAACTGGCGGCGGATTAACAAAAGGATCAACGGTAATAACATCTATTAATTGTTTTGCTTTTTTTGTTAGTCCTACACTTTTTAACTTTTCAATATCTTTGATGGATTGTTTACTGTATAAAACCTTATACATTTACCATTTTACCTCATCAGCAGAAATAAATTCGGAGGCTGGTGCATTTTTGATTTTTAATAAATCTTCTTCTAGTCCCGGCACACTCTGTAAATATATAGTCTCCATTATAGCGTCATAATCTTCTTTATTAATAATTATTGCCGCACCACCATCTTTTGTAGTAATAGCAGCAACCTCATTGAATTTTGTGACTTGTTCCAGTGTCGAAAACATATTTTTTCTAAAATTTGTTGCATTTTGGATGATCATTGCTAACGCCTCCTCTATATGTACATCATAACGTACATATAGAGAGTTGGTCAATATTTTTTTACTTTTTTGGATCTTCCCCACGTGCTGAATTAAAAACAGAATCTATACCATGTTGTGCAGCCTGTTTACCGACAATCAGCATATAGAAATTTGTTAAATTACTAAGATCAAAATGCATCTGGTATAGTCCATTAAATAACCAAGCAATTAAATAAACTGCAACAAAAAAAGCCGTGCAACTTACGATTTCCGTGAGTGCCGGCTTTATCTTTAACCATATTTTATTCATTTCAAAATATCACCCACCATAAATTCCTATCTCTTCTTTTTCTAAACCAAAGTAACCAATTTTATTGTGATCCTTTGGTTTCTCATCTATTACACATTCATTTATTTCGGTTATAAGATTATCCATTTATTTTCCACCTTTATGTATGTATTCATGTAAAGTCTTTTAAAGTATATTACTTCCACTACACAGGCTTTAAATGATTTTATTAAAGCTTTTATAAAAATAATTATTTCTCCTTGACATCCTGTGACGCGGTTTAAGCGCCGTGTACTCATGATTTATACAAGTCCATATATTGCATTAAAAATTCTCTAGTGCCTGTCCTAGGCTGCCCTATTGATTATTAAATACGTATACATTGCCCCTACAACTAACTCTTCACCATTATCTTATTCTGTATTTTTCCAAACATATTAAACAATATTTTATCTCTCCAATCCATACTCTTGTTATTATACTATGAGATAAGAGAAAACAAAATAAAAAAGGCGACCTATCAGGCCGCCGCGTTAATCTATTGTTATTTATTATTCTGCCACCGTTTTATGATGGTAATAATAGCTTGAAGGCTTGCTATACATGCCTTCCTATGCTACTCCACCCCCGTCGAAACCTTTACGTCCCCAAGTGAAGTACGGCAGCATTTTTCTGTACCGTATACGATAATATAGCACATTTAACTCAAAAAATCAATTTTCGTCTCAATAATCACGTTGACGGTCTTTTAAAGCACGTTCTACATCGCGTTTTGAAGCCTTATCAGCTAAATCCTGACGTTTATCATAGTTTTTCTTACCACTGGCTAAAGCCAGCTCAATTTTCACACGTCCTCGAACAAAGTAAACTTTTAACGGAATCAAAGTAAAGCCTTTTTGTTTCATCTTGCTGTCGATTTTAAGGATTTCACTTTTATGCAGTAACAGTTTACGCGTCCGCAGCGGATCATGATTGAAAATATTTCCGTGTTCATACGGACTGATATGCATACCAATGACAAAAACTTCATTATTGATAATCTTTGCATAGCAGTCTTTTAGATTGGCTTTACCCGCCCGCAGAGATTTTACTTCTGTTCCCTGCAAAGCAAAACCAGCTTCCATTTTTTCATGAATAAAATAGTCATGCCAGGCTTTTCGATTATCGCAAGCAATTTTAATACCTTCTGTTTTTATTGCCATAATTTCACCTTATCTTACTTTTTTGTTTTATTTTTCCGCTTACCATAAGCGGTACCATCTTTTTTAGGTTTTGATTTTTTATCTACTGCATTATACCATTTACCTGTTTTTTTCTTTGTTTTTTTTGCTTCGCCCGGCAAAGAGTTTGGTTGATGGATAATCTGCTGTGGTTTCTTTTTATCGGGTCTTACTTCAGCAATAATTTTCTTTTTCGGTTTAGCTGGGATATAAACGCCGTTTCCTTTGAGGATAAAATCCAAATTCCGCTCTTCGATATTGGCATTTACCAGCACTACCGTAACCGGCTCGCCAAGACGATATACTTTGCCCGTACGTTCGCCAACCAACGCATATCGTTCTTCAACATACTGGTAATAGTCATTTTCCATACTGGATACATGAACGAGCCCTTCGACACCATTGTCAAGTTCGACAAAGATACCAAATGCTGTTACTCCGCTGATGACACCTTCAAATTCATCGCCCACAAACTGAGCCATATATTCGATTTTCTTCATGTCAACGGTCTCACGTTCAGCCTCAGCGGCAATTCGTTCACGCTGGGATGCATGGGTTGCAATTTCCGGCAGAAGAACTTTTAGTTTTTCCCGGCGAGATTCCAGGATTGTGCCTGTTTTAAAAGTCTCCCTAAGCAAACGATGGACAATCAAATCAGGATAACGACGAATCGGTGATGTAAAATGTGTATAATATTTTGCAGCCAGACCAAAATGCCCCAGACTTTGTGCATCATAACGTGCTTGTTTCATCGAACGCAGCGATACTGTACTGATAATCTTCTCTTCTGGTTTGCCGGCAACCTTTTGCAAAACTTCCTGCAATTGTGCTGGTGTCACGGAATCATCTTCAGAATTTTTGTTGATATGCAAACTAAAAGCTGCCAGCAAATCATTTAACTTATCGATTTTTGCCGCAGTCGGCTGTTCATGGACTCGATACATAAATGGTTGTTGTTTCCGATCCATATGTTCTGCTACAGTTTCATTCGCAACAAGCATACATTCTTCAATAATGGATTCGGCAAGAGAACCTTCGCGTTTGATCAAATTAACGGGCTTGCCTTGTTCATCCAGTTTGACTTTTATTTCCGGCAGATCAAAATCAATTGACCCGCGGCGCGTACGACGTGCTTTCAATATTCCACGTAATTTCACCAAATCGTTTAACATCGGTAAAATATCGGTATTATCATTTGTCAGCTGTTCATCATGATCAACCACAATCTTTTTGACAAGATTATAGGTCAACCGCCGATATACATGAATGACTGCTGGTAAAATTTCATAGCTGATAATTTGACCATCTGCACCAATTTCCATTTCTGCTGCCATCGCCAAACGATCTTCACCCTCATTTAAGCTGCAGATACCATTGGATAAGCGCTGTGGCAGCATGGGAATGACTCGATCGACTAAATACACACTTGTACCTCGTTCACGAGCTTCTAAATCCAGCGGCGAATTTTCTTTGACGTAATAGCTTACATCCGCGATATATACGCCTAAGAAAAACCCGCCATGCGGACGTTTTGCGACATAGACGCCGTCATCCAAATCTTTCGCATCATCACCATCAATGGTGACAACATGAAAATCACGCCGATCCCGACGCCCTTTATATTCTTCCGCACTCACCTTTGCTTCCGTTCGATCAGCTGCAGCTTGAACTTTGTCAGGGAATTCAAGCGGTAAATCATAATGACGAATTACAGACAAAATATCGACTCCGGGATCACCAATCATACCTAAGACTTCAATGATTTTGCCTTCTGCACTGCGCCTTGCCTGCGGCCATTCAATGATCTCAACTACTACTTTTGTACCGATTTTCGCTCCGCTAAAATATTTTTTTGAAATAAAAATATCCTGACCGATTTTTGGATCATCCGGTGTAACGAAGCCAAATGACTGACTACTTTCAAAGGTACCAACAATTTTTGTATTGGCACGCTTGACCACACGTATGATTTCACCTTCACGAGCCCTTCCGCCGCTTCCCGGCTCATTAATTCTTGCTACCACTCGGTCATTATGCATTGCACTAAACAGCATTGATGCCGGAATAAATACATCTGTATCCGTTTCGCTGTTTTTTATTTCAGGAATGACAAAACCAAACCCTTTACTCGTCATGCTTAATTTTCCCACAACTAGATTCATCCGCTCAGGAATGCCATATTTGTCATGGGACGTCTTTATAATTTCTGCATTTTTTTCAAGTTCTTCAATAACGCTCCAAAATTCCACTAATTCTTCACGGGTTAGGTGTAATCCTTCCGCCAAATCTTCATCGGATACTGGTTTATAGGCATCATGACGCATATACTCCAATATTCTTTCTTTTAATCTCATAATTCATCCTCCAAAATGGCTATTTTTGCCGTGCCTTCGGCTGTGACAGTTCCATCCGCTAACGATACTGTGGAACACATATCAATAAAATTGCCACGCCGTGACTGTATCCAGCCCATAATCTTAAGTGGTGTCCCAATTGGTGTTGGCTTACGATACCGAACATCCAGCCGTGCTGTAACGGCTTTATGTCCCTTCGAATATAGATATCCTCCCATAATTTCATCTAAAAGAGTACTGACAATTCCACCATGCATAACACCATCATAACTCTGAAATTCAGGCGGTGCAATATACATCGCCGTATAGGTATCGCCTTCTTCATGAAATTCTAAATGCAGCCCAATTGGATTTTTTCTGCCACACGCAAAACAATATTGATTTTCTTCTTCACGTAGTTTCTTATTGATCATTTGTGTCACCCCAGTTCTCATCAATTTTATTTTTATTTCGCCAGAAAATCTGCTATTTTAGTAAATACCCGATCGCGTTCTAAATCTAATGTCACAATATGACCCGATTTTTCGAGCCAAAATATTTCTTTACACGAAGATTTAATCTTGGTATATATGTATTCGCCACTTTTGGCAAGTACAGTATGATCGTTTTTGCTCTGGACAATCAGCAAGGGTTTCTCTACTGTCGGCAGCTCTTTTTTCATTATTTCGATAAATTCCAGTAATTGATGGACACTTAGCAGCGGCATTTTATTATAAAAAACATTGCAGCGTTCCGGTAAACCAGGCAAAGTACGACGTCGTTTGGCAACATAGCGCCCGCTGGACTTTTCCGGTGGTGGCAATAAATGCAGCATTTTTTCTGATGAAATATAAATTGGGGCACTGAGTGCCACCATTTTTCTAACATCATATTCAAGACCTAAATGAAGTGCCAGTAATGCCCCCATTGATAATCCAATTACGTAAACTTCGCGGCAAATTCCCTGAAGCAAATAAAAGCCATCACAAACCGAATGATACCAGTTTTTCCAAGTTGTTTTTGCCAGCTCTTCCGGACTCGTCCCATGCCCACAAAGCCGTGGTGCCAATACTGTATAATTTTTTTTATGCAAAAACTCACCCAATAAAAGCATTTCCGCCGGCGTTCCCGTAAATCCATGTACTAATAAAACGCCTTTTTCTCCAGCGGGTAAAAAAAAAGGTTCTGCCCCTTTTAATATCATGAAGTTCCGCGCCTGCCTTCCTAAACTAAACCTGACTCATTTTATCTTTAATAAATTTAACAAAAACAAGAAAACTCCTGTAATAAAAGAAAGAATTATCACTTTCCTAAAATAAAAAAACGTTCTCATTCCAAAAGAATGCAGAACGTTTATTGGTATTCAAAATTATGCAGTCATTCTCGCAATAATTAAAGTAAGAATTGCAAACAGAATTGCAAACACAATGGTCACGCGTGACAGCAACGCATCCATTCCTCTTGCCTTACCACTGAATACGGTATCAGCACCACCAGAAATGGACCCTCCCATCCCCGCACTCTTACCGGATTGAAATATAACAGATGCAATCAGAATAATTGCAATCAAAGAATCTAAAACCATCAAAGAAATAAGCAAAATCCTCGGACCTCCTTCTATTTGTCCATAATATAACTTATCATAACACAGAGTAATGAGAAATAGCAAGAAAAAGAGGATGTTCAAAGCAACAGAATCACTTTTCCAAAAAGAAAAATGATTTGTTGCCTCAAACATCCTTTTTATCAATTCTTTTTCTTAGTGCAATAAAAAGTTATTGTACTTATATGGTATGCACACGAATCGAACTTGTACTACCTTCACCAAACTTCATACCTGAAGTAATAATTGTAAGATCACCATGTTTCAAGTAGTTTTCTTTAACGACACCTGAAGTAGCTGCACTAATCATTTCATCAACATCATTCCAAGGTTTACCCAAAACAGAGTATACACCCCAACGAAGATTTAAATGACGAGCTACTTTTTCGTTAGCAGCAAAAGCCAAAATAGCCGCCTGCGGACGATATTTGGAAACAACTTGTGTTGTATAACCACTTTCAGTTGGCGTAATGATTGCAGCTGCATCTAATTCATAAGCCAATTGTACCGTAGCATGAGCAATTGCATCCGTTGTATTGTCCTGATGTTCAAAACCTTTTCTGACAAACGTTTTTTCATATTGCAGTGACGTTTCAATGCGCTGCGCAATTTTGTTCATTGTCTGAACAGCTTCTACAGGATAATCACCACTTGCCGTTTCACCACTAAGCATGATTGCATCCGTACCATCAAGAATTGCATTGGCAACATCGGAAGCTTCTGCTCTAGTTGGACGCGGATTGTTTGTCATGGATTCAAGCATTTGTGTTGCCACAATAACCGGTTTACCCACTTTATTACATTTTTTGATAATTTCTTTTTGAATAAGCGGTACATCTTCGGCTGGAATTTCAACACCAAGATCACCACGAGCTACCATAATGCCATCAGCAGCAGCAATGATTGAATCAATATTTTTAACGCCTTCAAGGTTTTCGATTTTAGGAATAATTTCCATATGTCCACCATGTTCAATGATCAGCTTACGAATAGCCTTCACATCTTCAGCACGCTGAATAAAGGATGCTGCTACGAAATCCATATCATTTTCAATACCGAAAATAATATCTTTTTTATCTTGTTCCGAAATAGGAGGTAAACTTACCGATACTCCCGGAACAGCGATACGTTTTCTAGTTCCCATTGCACCATTGTTTAAAATTGTAGTTACGATATCCTTACCATCAATACCTTCAACTTTAAGACCAACAAGACCATCGGAAAGTAAAATTGTATCACCTGGTTTTACTTCTTTATAAAGAACTTTATGGCTTACAGGCGCATGGTTCACATCACCAGGTTCATCACTGTAAGTCAAAACAAATTTTTTACCTTTTTCTAACTGAACTTTACCTTCAGCAAATGTGCCTAAACGCATTTCCGGACCTTTTGTATCAAGAACAAAAGAAATCACTTTACCAGCTTTTTTAGCAGCATCTCTGACTTGCTTAATACGAACTGCATGTTCCGCATGATCACCATGAGAAAAGTTAAATCTCGCTACGTTCATTCCATTTTCAATTAAAGCATCAAGAACCGCTTGGTTTTCTGTACTTGGACCCATTGTACAAACAATTTTAGTTTTCTTTAACATTGTTAATATCCCCACCTATTTGTTTTCATTTTTAGACAGACCTTACATCATCTGTTTTACAGTAAAAGTAAATCAGACAACTACACTATATTTATAAAATAAAAGCAGCGCAAAGCATCGAGCTAACTCATCATTACTTTACGCTGTTCTGCCTATAGTTATTTTAGATTATAGAATACATCCAAACCTTTGAATTGCGCAACACTTGCTAATTCCTGCTCAATTCTAAGCAATTGATTGTATTTGGCAATACGATCACTGCGAGTTGGTGCACCTGTTTTAATTTGTCCAGCATTAAATGCTACAGCAATATCAGCAATTGTCGCATCTTCAGTTTCACCAGAGCGATGCGAAACAACACATGTGTAGCCAGCCTCTTTAGCCATTTGCATTGCATCAAACGTTTCCGTCAAAGTTCCAATCTGGTTGACCTTTATTAGTATAGAATTTCCAACACCCTGTGCAATACCATCCGCTAAGCGAACTGGGTTCGTTACGAATAAGTCATCACCAACTAATTGAATTTTCTTACCAAGTCGATCAGTTAACTTTTTCCATCCAGCCCAGTCATTTTCATCTAAGCCATCTTCAATTGAAATAATTGGATATTTATCAACTAATTTTTCATAAAAATCAATCATTTCATCGCTGGTACGAACAACACCTTCACCCTTAAAGTTGTAAGTTCCATCTTTATAAATCTCAGAAGATGCAATATCAAGAGCCAGTTTAACTTCTTCGCCAGGTTTATACCCTGCTTTCTCAATCGCTTCAACAATCGCTCCAAGAGCATCTTCATTTGAAGTAAGATTTGGTGCAAAACCACCTTCATCCCCAATAGCGGTATTAAGACCACGGCTTTTGAGAACAGTTTTCAATGTATGATAAATTTCAGTCCCCATACGCAAAGCTTCTGCAAAGGATTTTGCGCCTACCGGCATAATCATAAATTCCTGGATATCAACATTATTATCCGCATGTTCGCCGCCATTTAAAATATTCATCATTGGAACTGGTAACAATTTTGCGTTAAACCCACCAAGATATTGATATAAAGATAAACCATGTGAAGCAGCTGCCGCTTTAGCAACCGCCAGCGAAACACCCAATATCGCATTCGCACCCAAAACACTCTTGTTCGGAGTAGCATCTAATTCACAAAGAAGCGCATCAATACCGATTTGATCGGTTGCATCGAGACCAATAATTTCTTGCGCAATTTTATCATTTACATTCGAAACAGCTTTGAGTACACCTTTACCGTTATAACGATTTTCATCGCCGTCTCTGAGTTCCACGGCTTCATGCATACCTGTAGATGCTCCCGATGGAACAGCTGCTCTGCCCATAGTGCCATCTTCTAAAAAAACTTCTACTTCAATTGTTGGATTCCCTCTCGAATCCAAAATTTCTCTAGCAAATACTTCATTAATAATACTCATAAATACTATCCTCCTAAAAAAGATTTTATAGTTTTTATGTTTTTACATGCATTATGCTTATATTCTACACTTTTTTTTTCGATAAGTAAAACATTTTTCCGTAAAAAAATGAATAAAATATATTCAGAAAATAGAAACTCTAGCTATTTTTTTTACAGATTCCATAAATATATATATAATATTTATATCTTATCATATTATCAATATTATATATACATAATACAAATGAAAATATCCGATATTGCAGCAAAAAAAAATTTTTCTCACTCTTTTGTCATCAAAATATCACAAAACTACAGTATGCTGATAGTAGACAAAAAAAAGAGAGGATTGTGTACATGAATAATTTAGTTGCAAAATATGAAGAAAACTATGTTTCCTATCAAAAATTAACAACGCAGTTTCAATCCATGCTATCTCTCCTGCTCCAAAACCAGCCCTTACATATTCACTCCATTGTTGGTCGAACAAAAAACAGAGCAAGTTTAGAAAATAAAATTTTGAAAGCAAATGATAAATATAATAGATTAAGCGATATCACAGATATTTGTGGAATCCGTGTTGTTACGTATTATGAAGATGAAATCGATAAAATATCCGACTTTATCCGCAGCCATTTTTCGGTTGATGAAGAAAATTCCGTTGATAAACGCAAAAAACTGTCACCGGATCGATTTGGTTATTTGTCTTTGCATTTAATTGTCAACCTACCGCTTAACAAATTTGGTTTAGGATCGGTTGCGTCAGATCATACTTGTAAAATAGAAATTCAAATTCGTTCGATTTTACAACATGCTTGGGCTGAAATCGAGCATGATTTAGAATATAAAAACCCCGCTGGTACCTCGGATGAAACTAGACGTCGCTTTTGCCGTCTGGCTAGTATTTTAGAATTTGCCGACCGTGAATTTAAGGATATCCGTAATTCCATTGAAAAGAAAAACACTTTGCCAGCAGTTTATAAAGAGCACAAAAAAGAGACAAAATCAATCCGTTCATTCAAATTGATCCAACCGGGGTTTTTTGAAAAAATATTGATTCAATTTCCAAACTATGGCTGGGCTGCCTGTGCTTCCTTGATTTTCTTTATGTTTTCTATTTTAATTAATATGTATTAACCTGAAAATCTCGCATTTAGCCTGGTTGGTTCCTACACTTCTTGCTTTGGCTAAATCTTTATATACAAATTTCACACACCCATACAAAAATAAGCCGTTCCCCGCATTCACCGGGAACGGCTTATTTTTTATCGAAAAAAAGAGGCGTCTCTGCACAAGACGACCTCTTTTAAATTAAATTATTTACTAAATGCTTCCTGAATTGCTACAGCTACAGCTACACTTGCGCCAACCATAGGATTATTTCCCATACCAATCAAGCCCATCATTTCAACATGAGCTGGTACAGAAGAAGATCCCGCAAACTGTGCATCCGAATGCATACGACCCATTGTATCGGTCATACCATAGGAAGCAGGCCCTGCTCCCATATTATCAGGATGTAAAGTTCTGCCTGTCCCGCCGCCAGAAGCAACCGAGAAAAATTTCTTACCTTTTTCGATACATTCTTTTTTGTAAATACCTGCTACAGGGTGCTGGAAGCGTGTAGGGTTGGTGGAATTACCAGTGATAGAGATATCAACATCTTCTCTATGCATGATAGCAACGCCTTCCTGTACGCTGTCAGAGCCATAACATTTGATGGTATTGCGTTCGCCAGTGGAATAAGCTACTTCGCGAACAACATTCACTTCAGTTTTTGCATAATCATATTGCGTCTGGACATACGTAAAACCATTGATGCGGGAGATAATCTGCGCCGCATCTTTGCCAAGACCATTCAAAATAACTTTTAAAGGAGTCTTGCGAACTTTATTTGCTGTTCTGGCAATCCCGATTGCACCTTCAGCAGCAGCAAAAGATTCATGACCTGCTAAAAATGCAAAACACTGTGCATCTTCTGTAAGCAACATTGCTGCAAGATTACCATGACCTAAACCAACTTTTCTAGTTTCAGCAACGGATCCCGGAATACAAAAAGCCTGAAGACCTTCACCTAGTGCTCTTGCCGCATCAGCAGCTTTTGTACAGTTCTTTTTGATTGCAATAGCAGCACCTAATGTATAGGCCCAACAAGCATTATCAAAGCAGATTGGCTGAATTCCTCTTACGATTTCAGCAACATCAATGCCTTTTTCATCACAGATTTTTTTCGCATCTTCAATGGATGCAATTCCATATTCTTTTATAGCTTCATTAATTTTATCAATACGGCGTTCATAGCCTTCAAATAATGGCATGCGAATTCATTCCTTCCTATTCTCAAAAATTATTCATTACGAGGGTCAACGTATCTGGCAGCTTCAGTGAATCGACCATAAGAACCTTTGGCTTTATCCATAGCATCCTGAGCAGCAATGCCTTTTTTAACCATTTCCATCATTTTGCCAAGATGAATAAATTCATAACCAATAATACGATCTTCTGCGTCTAAAGCCAATCTGGTTACATAACCTTCGGCAAGTTCAAGGTAACGAGGACCCTTGGCAAGTGTACCATACATTGTACCAACTTGACTGCGAAGCCCCTTCCCAAGATCTTCAAGTCCGGCACCAATTGGAAGTCCGCCTTCTGAGAAAGCAGTCTGTGTTCTACCATAAGCAATCTGTAAGAAAAGTTCTCTCATTGCTGTATTAATAGCATCACAAACCAAATCCGTATTCAATGCTTCGAGAATAGTTTTACCTGGTAAAATTTCTGCTGCCATAGCAGCAGAATGAGTCATTCCAGAACAGCCAATTGTTTCAATTAAAGCTTCTTGGATAATACCAGCTTTAACATTAAGCGTTAATTTGCAAGCACCCTGTTGTGGTGCACACCAGCCTACACCATGTGTTAAACCACTAATATCTGTAACTTCTTTGGATTGCACCCATTTACCTTCTTCTGGAATTGGTGCTGAACCATGATTCACTTCTTTAGCTATACATGTCATTTGAGACACTTCATGCGAATAAATCATTTTTGTCTTCCTCTCTTCACTAAGTAATATAAATACACTATCGACCTGTAAAGGTCAATGAAATTGCATTACACAATTAATATATAAATAAAATATAAAATCATCTTGATGTAATATAAATTTTATTTATCTTTTATTTTATAAACCTTTGCACTCAAAATAAGCAAATGATACGGCGAGCTGCACGTCTGCAGCCGCGCCAATCAATTGCATAACATTTTATTCAGCCAAAGATTTACCGGTCATCTCAACTGGAATATCAAGACCAGCAATCGTTAAGAGCGTTGGTGCGATATCACACAATGAACCTTCATGTGTTTTTTGAACTTTATCCGAAACAATAATGAATGGTACGGCATTGGTTGTATGTGCGGTAAATGGTTCTTGCGTTTTGGGATTAACCATGACTTCTGCATTGCCATGATCCGCCGTAATACATACACTTCCACCAACGGAGCGAATTGCATCCACAAAGCGACCCACACAAGTATCAACTGTTTCAACCGCTTTGATAGCTGCTGAAAGAATTCCCGTATGACCAACCATATCACCATTTGCATAGTTCAAAATTATAAAATCATATTTTTTGGATTTGATGGAATCCACAACATTATTCGTTACTTCAACCGCACTCATTTCCGGTTGCAAATCATAGGTTGCAACTTTTGGTGACGGAATCAAAATACGATCTTCGCCTTCAACTGGCTGCTCTACCCCGCCATTAAAAAAGAACGTAACATGTGCATATTTTTCAGTTTCGGCAATACGAAGCTGTTTCATACCATTTTGCTGGATCACTTGCCCCAATGTATTCGTTAAAGTCTGTGGCTTATAAGCAATTTCAGCATGGATACCTTTTTCGTACTGTGTCAAGGTAGCAAAAGAAAGTTTGAGATTCGCCAGACGAGCAAAACCTTCAAAGTCTTTATCTGTAAAAGCATGCGTTAATTCTCTGGCACGGTCAGGACGGAAATTGAAGAATATAACTCCATCGCCTGATTTCATACCAGGATATCCCACAATTGCCGTTGGCAGAACAAATTCATCGGTTTTTCCATCCGCATAAGATGCCTTAACTACAGCATCTGCGGAAAGAGCATTCTGCCCATCTGCTTTGGCAATAGCATTATATGCTTTTTCGACTCGATCCCAGCGTTTATCGCGATCCATTGCATAATATCGACCTGACACGGTAGCAATTTGCCCAATGCCAATGGTCTTTATTTCTTCTTCAAGCTGCGCTACAAAATCAGCTCCGCTCGAAGGAGGAACATCACGACCATCAAGGAAAGCATGAATATATACTTTTTTGAGACCTTCTTGTTTCGCAAGTTTTAAAAGCGCATATAAATGCTGGTTATGGCTATGAACGCCCCCATCCGATAATAAACCCATGAGGTGCAATGCACCATCCTGTTTTTTTACGGATTTGATACTGTTCAAAAATACAGGATTCGTGAAAAAATCACCTTCACGAATCGCTTTTGTTATTCTTGTAAGTTCCTGATACACAATACGACCTGCACCAATATTCAAATGCCCAACTTCTGAATTTCCCATCTGTCCTTCAGGAAGACCAACTGCTTCGCCAGAACATTTCAAATGTGTAGTTGGATATTTTGCCATCAATCCATCAATAATTGGTGTTTTAGCAGCAGCAATCGCATTATTTGGATCCTGTATGTTGCCTAAGCCCCAGCCATCCATAATAATTAAAGCAACAGGAGCATTTGATTTTGCCATGTTCTTTACCTCATTTTTTGTTAAAATTTTACAATATTGCTAAAATCTTCAGCTTTAAGAGCAGCGCCGCCCACAAGAGCACCATCTACATCGCTTTTCGACATAAGTTCAGCAATCGTGGAAGGTTTAACGCTGCCGCCATACTGGATACGGACTTTATCTGCTGCATCTTTGCCAAATTTTCCAGCGACCGTTTGACGAATGAATGCACAAACTTCATTTGCCTGATCGGATGTAGCGGTTTTACCAGTCCCAATAGCCCAAATCGGTTCATAAGCAATAACAATGTTTGCAACCTGATCGGCTGTTAAATCAGCAAGACCAGCTTTGATCTGACCACCAACAAAAGCATTTGTTGTACCAGCTTCACGAATTTCAAGAGTTTCGCCGCAGCAAACAATTGGTATAAGTCCAGCTGCAATCGCTGCTTTTGTTCTTTTGTTTACAGTTTCATCCGTTTCGCCAAAATATTCACGGCGTTCAGAATGACCAATAATAACGTATTCCACACAAAGTTCTTTGAGCATTGCCGTGGAAATTTCACCAGTGAAAGCACCATTTTGTGCCCAATGAACATTTTGTGCACCCAAATGAATTTTTGTATTTCCGCAAGCATTTGCAACAGCTTCCAACGCTGTTGCTGTTGGACAAACAACGATATCTACATCGGTTACATCTGCAACCAGTGCAGCAAGATCTTTAATCAATTTTGTACCTTCGGCAATCGTATTGTTCATTTTCCAGTTACCAGCAATAATCGGTTTACGCATTGTAAACAGCCTCCTCAAAATTTAAATTAGTACCCTTGTAAGTAAATTTTATTTATTAGCTATCGCTGCAATCCCAGGTAAGGTTTTACCTTCTAAGAATTCAAGTGTTGCACCGCCACCAGTGGATATATGCGTGATTTTGTCAGAAAGTCCCGTTTTCTTAAGTGCTGCAATAGAATCTCCGCCACCAACGATACTGACTGCCGAAGAAGAAGCAACCGCCTGAGCAACCGCTTCCGTACCTTTAGCAAATGCATCCATTTCAAACACACCCATTGGACCATTCCAAACAATTGTTTTTGCATCTTTAATAGCTTCTGCATATAACAACGAAGTTTTAGGACCGCTATCGAGTGCTTCCCATTCAGGATCTACTTTATCAACATCAACAATTCTTGTATTTGCATCAGGTGCAAAAGCATCAGCAATGACTAAATCAACTGGCAAAACAACTTTAACGCCTTTTGCTTCAGCTTTTTTGAGTAATTCTAATGCAAGTTCATATTTATCTGGTTCACAGATTGATTTACCGATACCATAGCCTTTCGCCGCATCAAAAGTATGCGCCATACCGCCACCGATAATTAGTGTATCAACTTTTTCCAGTAAATTAGAAATAACACCAATTTTATCCGAAACTTTAGCTCCACCAATAATCGCAACAAAAGGACGCGCTGGATTGGCTACAGCCTGACCAACAAATTTAATTTCTTTTTCCATCAATAAACCAGCTACAGTTTCAATGTATTTTGTGATACCTTCAACCGAAGCATGCGCACGGTGCGAGACACCAAATGCATCATTTACTGCAACATCAGCCAAAGATGCCAACTGTTTCGAGAATTGCGGATCGTTTTTTTCTTCTTCTTTATGATAGCGAAGATTTTCCAGTAAAAGTATTTCCCCTGGTTTTAAAGCTGCAGCTGCTTTTTCAGCTTCAGGACCCACACAGTCAGAAGCGAATTTCACTTCTTTGCCAATGATTTCAGCAAGACGCTTAGCTACTGGAGCAACGGAAAACTTAGCCACTCTTTCACCTTTAGGACGACCAAGATGACAAGCAAGAATAATGGCTGCATTATGATCTAGTAAATACTGCAATGTAGGCAACGTAGCTTGAATTCTGGCATCATTTGTAATATGAAGTGCTTCATCCATTGGTACATTGTAATCCACACGAACAAAAACCTTTTTACCATTCACATCAATATCAGCTAAAGACTTTTTATTTAACATATATGGGGCCTCCCTACTAAATTAAAATGGTCCGGCCCAACAAGGCCGGACCCAAAAGATCTTTAAATTTTATGCAAGTTCTGCAAAGTACTTAATTGTACGAACCATCTGGCTTGTGTAGCTGTTTTCATTATCATACCATGAAACAACTTGAACTTGTGTATCGCCATTAGGTAAAGCAGATACCATTGTTTGTGTAGCATCGAATAAAGAACCAAATCTGATTCCAACTATATCGCTGGATACCAATTGTTCTTCAGTATAACCGAAAGATTCAGTTGTTGCTGCTTTCATAGCTGCATTAATCTGATCTACTGTAACAGCCCCTTTAACAACTGCAATCAAGATTGTAGTTGAACCAGTTGGAACTGGAACACGTTGTGCTGAACCAATTAATTTACCTAATAATTCAGGAATAACTAAACCGATAGCCTTAGCTGCGCCTGTAGAGTTAGGAACGATATTAACTGCTGCTGCACGGGATCTTCTCAAATCGCCATTTCTCTGAGGACCATCAAGAGTCATCTGATCACCAGTGTATGCATGAATTGTGCTCATGATACCGCTTTGAATTGAAGCTAATTTATTAAGAGTATCAGCCATAGGAGCTAAGCAATTCGTAGTACAAGAAGCTGCGGAAATTACTGTATCGCTGGCTTTCAAAATGTTATGGTTAACATTAAATACGATTGTAGGAAGATCGTTACCTGCTGGAGCAGAGATAACAACTTTTTTAGCACCTGCTTTGATATGTGCAGAAGCTTTTTCTTTGGAAGTGTAGAACCCAGTACATTCAAGAACTACATCTACTTTGAGTTCGCCCCAAGGTAATTCAGCGGCATTTGCTTTTGCATAAATAGTGATTTTTTTGCCATCAACTGTGATGGAATCTTCACCAGCTGTTACTTTATCGCCTAAAGCATATCTGCCTTGTGAAGAATCATATTTCAATAAGTGTGCAAGCATTTTAGGACTAGTTAAGTCGTTGATTGCAACAACTTCATATCCTTCTGCCCCGAACATTTGTCTAAATGCAAGACGTCCAATACGTCCAAACCCATTAATTGCTACTTTTACTGCCATTGTGAAAATACCCCCTATTTTTTTTTAAAAAGTTTTCTGAGATTTCTCAGATTTTATTATTGACTGAATATTACTGGCAGCAGCTTCATCCAGAATCAAGACATCATGACTGCCTGCCCTGATTACTGCTATGATAGCTTCGGCTTTATTTGCGCCGCCAACTACCGCTATTGTCCTGCCTACTCCCGCCAGATTATTCAGACGAAAACCATTTGCATTGTATGTGTAAACACACTTTCCGCTGCGGTCAAAGTAATGACCCAACGCTTCACCCACCGCTAATTTACAAATATTATCTGCAATCTTAGCCGTGTGATTTCTTCTATGTACCATAACATCAGCTCGACCAATGCTGTGAATCAAAATATCCGCACTTTTAATCAAAAGCTCAATTTCATTGATCGTATGATCCGTTACTTTCAAGGCTTCCAGTGCTTCATCATTCAACCCTTCGGGAATATGTAAAAGCCGATATTGCCCGCCTAAATTATTAGCCATCATAGCGGCAACTGAATTTGCCTGGCGTTCTACATTTTCTCCAAGTCCACCGCGTGTTGGAACAATCAGTATATCTGGCATAGTTCCATTAACAGCTTTAGCAACAGCGGCCATTGTAGATCCGCCGCTTACAGCTACGGTCATATTCTCAGATAGCATACCTACAAAAACCCGTGATGCAACTCGTCCAAGTTCCCGAAAAGCACAAGGATCATGTTCACTGTCGCCAGAAACAATTTTGACTTGGTTAAGTCCTAGTTCTTGTTCTAAATAATATTCTAGTCGTGAAAATCCCTGCAGTACATCGACATATTCACTAAGATCAGAAATAACAGCCTGCCCTGCCTGTGTAACGGAGACACCAAGTCCCGATAATTCAATCAGACCGACATTCTTTAAAACCTTAATCCCAGCTCTTACGCTCGATTCAGCAAGTTCCATTTGACTTGCTAACGCACGTCTACCAATTGGCTGATGGTAGCGAATATGCTTCAGAAGATTATAACGTTCTTCCATCAGACCGTTCAATTCAGGAACGATCTTCTTTTGCAAATCAATAATTTTTTCTAGTTCTTTCAATTTCCACTACCCCTGGGGTTTATCGAATCCCACCGGTTTATTTTCTATCCCGATGCTTATCATACAATAAATTTCAATGGATTGTCAATGATTTTTCAATAAAATCGAGGCTAATTTAGTGATAAAAATGCTAAATTATCAAAAAATTCTTTAAATATAAAATATGCTTATATTGGGTGTATTAATCATAATTTATAATTATATTAAGATTAAAAATGTCCCTTTGTATTCATTATGATCATTTCACCAAAACTCATAAAACTCCTGCTCTAAAATAATGTAAAAAAAAATAAAAACCGATAAATGAAATATAATTCATCAATCGGTTTTTATATCACTTTTTATTTTTCCATAGCAATACTGGCTTGGACCATCAAGGCACACTCAAGCCGTTTTTTTTGCAGTTCACAACCAAATTCATACGGTTTACGAATATCACCATTAAAAAGATCCGCATTAGCATGACACCCACCGCTGCAAAAAAATCTTGCCCAGCAATCACGGCATTTTTCTTTATTTAATACATGAGAGTTGCGAAAATATGCTGGCATATCCTTTTTCTGAACTCCTTCAAAAATCGTACCCAAAAGATATTTTTCCCGTCCCACAAATTGATGACATGGATACATATCACCATTCGAAGCTACCGCATAATATTCATGACCCGCACCACAGCCACTGAGGCGCTTGGCAACACATGGACCATTACTTAGATCCATATTGAAATGGAAAAAGAAAAAACCATTACCCTCACGACGGCGATTTAAATACGCTTGGGTCAATTTATCATATTCAGCAAATAACTGTGGCAAATCTTTGTCTGTGAAAGCATAATCTTCATCTTTTGCAACAACCGGTTCCACTGACAAAATATCAAACCCCTGGTCTGCCATATCAAGCACATCCGCTGTAAAATCCGGATTATACGCCGTAAAGGTACCGCGCAAATAGTAATCCTGACCATTGCGTGAACGTACCGTTTTTTTGAAATTTTTAAGAGCTTGCTCATAGCTTCCTTTACCGCCAATATTGGGACGCATACGATCATGGACTTCCTTACGCCCGTCCAGACTCAGTACCAGACTAATATGATTATCATTCAAATAAGCAATTGTTTCATCATTAAGCAAAATACCGTTGGTTGTAAGTGTCAGTTTAAAAACCTTACCTGTTTCTTGCTCACGTTTGCGTACATAAGACACTACATGTTTGACAACTGGCATATTCATTAGCGGTTCACCGCCAAAAAAATCAATTTCACAATTTTTACGGTTGCCGCTATGACTAATAATATATTCTACTGCCGCTTCACCAACTTCATTACTCATAAGTCCACGATCGTGACCAAAATCGCCCGTACCGGCAAAACAATATTTGCAACGTAGATTACAATCGTGTGCGACCAAAAGGCATAAGGATTTAACTAAACCCTCTTCTTTAAAAGTCGGCGGCACATCAATATCCGGAGCAAAAAGTTCTTGTGCCGCAATCAGACCCTGCAATTCTTCAATGGACTCTCTTAAATCAGATTCTGCATATGTCCCTTTCAGTTTTTGTACCGTGTCTTCAGCATTGCTGCCATCAAAAATATCCATCATATCATAAATCATCTTATCAATAACATGGACCGCACCACTATTAATATCTAGCATCAAGTACATACCATTTTGGATAAACTTGTGTATTTTATCTTTCACGTCTCTTATCTCCCTGCCCTTAGTTTAGTTTATTTTCTATTATTTGCATTAAATATTCTATATGGCAATCGTCAGGAATGGGGTATAGGATTGAGTGGTCTTACGGCGAAAGCAAACGATAACCTACCCATTCCTGGCAGACTGATAGGCTAGATGTAATTTCTTTAATTCATATATATCGAATTAAACAATGCCGCTACATGTCGCCGGCGGCTAGCTTTAACTAAAAAATACATTTTATATTTACCTAAAAAAAACAGACCCCTTGCCGTGAAAACAACAAGAGGCCCTTCTTTGCTGCTTATTTTGCGCAAACTTGATTTCCTACTGTACAAGACGTTTTACAAGCTGATTGGCAAGATGCTTGGCATTCGCCGCAACCGCCTGTATGAACTGTACGTTGAAGTGAAGGTTTATTCACTGTCGTGATCCGTTTAGCCATGTGCTCAGCCTCCTTATTACTTTTCTATAACCTGTGCAAAGTTTAATACTTTGAACATATTACTGATATATATTGTAGCGTTTTTTCTTTAACTAATCAAGTATACCTCTTATTCAGCTGGTATCAAAACTAAATCTACTGGTAAATTCGAAGCTCCCGGCGGTGAAAACTCAAACCAGGTAGAAGCAAAATCATTATAAGTTCCCAGATCTGCTAATTCATTGACATTGATTTTCTCGCCAAAAAATATTCGATCAGCCGGAGTCAAGATCATGTCTTTTGAGCTGTTCATAGCTCGAGCTACGGTCATCGCCCCAGCATAAACACCACCGCGCGGCATCAGATAATATTTGGTCTTTCCCAATCCTTTCGTTGGAATATGAATTTTATAAAGGATTCCATAATTCCCGTAGTTTTTCACGATACTGCCATCCGTAGCATCAATCCCCGTGCGATATTCATCATTTTTATCATCAGCCAATGTAATATAAACAGCACCATCTTTACTGCTGTCGTATGATTGCTCACTTTTTATAATTCGATCCATACCGACAAATGTACCACGCAAGCGATGTGAATCGGCTGGTAAAATACGAGCCCGATTGATAAACTGCAACGGATCTTCTTCCGCTGGCAGCATAACAACCGAAACTTTTACCGGTACCGTCGTTTCAAAATCAAACACACCATAGACCAATTGTCCTGGTTCGACAATAAGTTGATTCATTTTCGAATTCAACAAGCGTTTTCCATTTCCTAAAATATGAATTCTATCTAGTCTAGGTGCCTTAAAATATTCGGTCTGAGTCTGTTTGCCAACAGACAAATAATCCGCACTAGGAACTCCCATCCCACCACGTGAAACAGCAACATCCGTCTCATCCGTCGACATATTTTCCAGAACAACCGCAATTTTCTTATTTAATTTCGTTGCGTTTAAGTGGTAATATAAAATCCGGCTTTTCCCTTGGACCGTATCCGTATACAAGATGCCATCCTGCTCAACCGTTTCCGGGCTGTCCGAAAAAAGCAATGTACCGCCCACATCCGCAGATACTACCGGCCATTTCTGCATCGTATTGATGCCAGGTTTGGGAGCTTGGGAATAAGGCTGTTTTACCTTACCATCAGCTGCAACCATCGATTGTTCCGTTTTAACAAGACCTTCGGTATCTTTATCTATTGGCTGATGTGCAGCTTCTGCGCTTGACAAATGAATAACTAAGCCCAGCACGGCTGCAAAAATAAATAAATTTCTTGAAATTACTTTCATCGTCATCCCCCTTGTATCTCTAAACCTCAAACATGCTGTGAAATTCCCAGCCTGGTAAAAATTTCTGCTTTCAGCAGACGCACTTTAAATTCGATTAACCCCAAACGCGGTCGTGGTATATTGACTCGCTGTAATAAATAAGGATTCGTTGCAAATGTATTAAGCCCCGTATCCCCCGTTACCGCTCCTAAATATTCGCCATCTTTTAAAATCTCCTCTGCCTCAGCATCATAGGCTCCATTTGGATAAGAAAAGAAAAAAACCGTCTTGATACCATTCCATTCCAACAATAACTTAGAAAGATTCAATTCGTCGTTTTTTTGCTTTTCATTCAGAGTTGTCACCGGCATATGATTGGCTGTATGTGAACCAATTTCAATATTTCTAGTTTGCATATCACGCAGCTGCGCCCAATTTAAGTACCCCTCTGTACCAATCGTATTCGTAATTATAAAAACGGTAGCTTTCATATTTTCTTTTTCTAGAATTGGCAAAAGATCCGTATAATTATCAACATACCCATCATCAAAAGTCAAGACAATTGGTTTATCCGGTAATGTTTCTTTACCTTTTTTCGCTTTTATAAAATCCAACAGTGAAATCGTCGTATAGCCCTGCTCTTTTAAATAGTGCATCTGCTGAACAAACTCTTCGGACGGCACTGCATAGGCATTATCTTCTGTATCATTGACCATATGGTATTCAAGAATAGGTACGCCCTTTGGTGAATGTAGCATCGTATCAATTAGAAAAGATGCTGCTAACACAATAAAAAAGGCGCCCAGCGCCAAGATTTTTTTTCTTAGATTCAATCTGCTTCACCTTCTGTTAATTCTACTGCAATTTTTTCTAATTTTCTAAGCCGATGGTTTATACCTGATTTGCTAATATGGAGTACTTCCGCCAGTTCTTTTAAGCTCGCATCTGGATGACTAAGGCGAATCACAGCAATTTCTTGCAAAGATTCCGGCAAACTGTCAAGACCTCGCGTTGCTTTTATTAACTTAATATGTTCCATTTGACGTACCGATGCATTAGCTGTTTTTTGCAAATTTGCTGTTTCACAGTTAACTAAACGATTCACTTGATTGCGAACGTCTTTCAAATTGCGAGCCACTTCAAACTCCACTAAAGCATTTTCCGCTCCAATAATAGCTAAAAAATCCATAATGGCATCGCTTTCTTTTATATAAACGATATAATCATTTTTACGTTCACTCAGTCCAACTGGTAAATCAAATTTACGACAAAGCGAAAGTAATAGCTTGGCAAAAACTTCACTCCCTGTAACAAGCTCCAAATGATAATTGCCTTCTGGTCTATTTACAGATCCGCCGCCCAAAAATGCCCCGCGCAAATAAGCATGGCGGCAGCAATGTTTACGCAAAATTGCACTGTCACTACCGACATTTAAATTATCACCATGCATAAGACCTAACTTCGCCAAAAGGTCACTGACAATCAACGAAGGTATGACCCTGACACAATAGCTGTTATGTTTTTTTAAACGCCTAGCCCTACTGACCATTACCTCTGTCCGCACCTCGCCACTGGCTTTTAAAAGTGTCAGTGTCCGTCTGGCAACAGCAGCATTTTCCGTTGTAAAATTAATACCTAAGCTTCGATTTCCTCCCATTGTCATCACAGCCCCCATTCGTAAGAGTGCTGCAAGCTCAGCTATTTTACAACAACTATTTTCATCCACAAGCCGCGCCAATTCATTTTTTACTTCTGTTGCAAAGGATGGCATTGCATTCAATCCTCTTTATTTTAATTTGTTACCAGTCATATAATAATCTAACATCCTCATATTTTCAGGATTTGCTTTCAGACCATAGACCATTTTCATGACATTTCGCGATAATTTGACCGAGTCATGATGTATTACATTCGTTTCACTGATAATATCGGCTTTAACAAAACCAACGCCCAATGCATTTAACTCATCTTCATCAACAACGACTGGAAATGAATTTTGCTTTGCATAAAATTCCTGTAATTCTGGTGAAATAATACTGGAATTCACCAGAACATAATCAATAGACCCCCGACCCGCATGATCTAAGATCGCTTTCGCATGCATAGAAGCCGTGTACCCATCCGTTTCACCAGGCTGCGTCATTACATTGCAAATATAGATTTTCACTGCTTTACTCTCCCGCAGTGTTTTGGCAACATCATCCACCAGTAAATTTGGCATAATACTCGTATACAGACTGCCCGGTCCTAAAATAATCGCATCTGCTTTTTTTATTGCTTCAATCGAAGATGCTACGGGCTTTACATGTTCCGGTGACAGACGAACTCGATGGATTGTCTTATGGACCAGCGGAATTTGTGATTCACCTTCCACGACAGTACCATCCGTCATCGTTGCATCGAGGCGCACAATTTCCGTACTTGCCGGAAGCACCCGCCCTTTTACAGCCAATACTTTACTGGATTCTTTCAAGGCAGTTTCCACATCACCTGTCACTTCCGTCATCGCCGCGATGAACAAATTACCGAAGCTATGCCCAGCCAGTTCACTCGTACCGCCAAACCGATGCTGGAATAATTTTTCCATCAACGGTTCTGTATCCGCAAGCGCCACTAAACAGTTGCGCAAATCACCAGGGGGAATAATACCCAATTCCTCCCGCAAACGCCCCGAAGAACCACCATCATCCGCCACTGTAACCACCGCCGTAACATTGCTCGTTGCTTCCTTGATCCCGCGCAGCAAAACAGAAAGTCCCGTGCCACCACCAATTACAGTGACTGCAGGACCACGGTTAAGTTTGCGTTTTTCATAGATCAGATCAACCAGTTTATCAGAACTATCCGGTAACAAGACCGTAATAACCGAGCGGATAATCATCTTCGTTGCGAAAAGCATAATGATGCTTCCAACCAGAATCACAGCACTGCCGACCACAGCTGTTACCATATAATAGTAAGTGCCAGTCCACATATATACCGTCCGGAAAATCACTTCTTCAATATCATCAATGTATTTGTAGTTAAATACAACTGCCAAGCCTAAGCTGACCATCATGACTCCGACTGCAAACAAAAACAGCCATCGCTTAAATCGCATGCCCGGATACAGCCATTTTAATAAATGCATAACATTCCCTCGACTTCAATTCATAATCTCATTCTTGCCGCGGATGTTCATGTACATCGTTTTTCATTAAATCACGATGTTCAAGATTCGCTCCGTAGCCACGTGCTTTTAAAAATTCAAACAAATGTTTCGCTATATAAACGGATCGGTGCATCCCACCGGTACAGCCAACGGCAAGAACCAATTGGCTTTTCCCCTCTTTGATATATTGGGGAACCAGAAAATCAACCATATCATCGAGTTTTTCAAGAAATTCCTTCGTTACCGGCCATTTTGCAATATATTCAGCAACGCCCGGCACTGCACCGCTTTTATGACGCAAGGCATCAATATAAAATGGATTTGGCAAAAAACGTACATCAAAAACCATATCTGCATCCAACGGCATCCCAAATTTAAACCCGAACGATACAACCGTAATATTCATCTGTTCACCCTGACAATTACCAAATAAGCGCAGGACTTTATCTTTTAGTTCCGATTTTTTGAGTTCCGTTGTATCAATAATATGAGTTGCCCGATTGCGAATCGGCGCCAACCGTTCCCGTTCTTTGGCAATACCATCACTAATTCTTGAGCTTGGCGCCATCGGATGGCGGCGACGGGTTTCTTTATAACGTCGAATAATTGTTGCATCGGAGGCTTCCATAAAAACCATATCATAATGCTGATTTTCCTGATCCATTTGTTCAACGACATGAATCAGTGCATCAAAGAATTCACGACTGCGCATATCGACAACTAACACAACTTTATTAACCCGACCGGCAGAATGTGAACAAAGTTCAACAAATTTGGGGATAAACATCGGTGGCAGATTATCCACACAGAAATATCCTAAATCTTCCATATGTCTGCACACCTGTGTTTTACCAGCACCAGACATGCCTGTAATAATAACTAAATGAAAATCATCCATCGCTTACCACCTCCATAGTATTCAAAATAAAGTCTATTCAATTATAAGTCAAAAATAAAAAAAAATCAAAAGGTCCGGCTGCACAGCACATAGCGTTCAATTGCCTTACCAATTCCATCTTGATCACAGGTATCAGTAACCACATCGGCTGCTTGTTTCGCCTGTTCAAGCGCATTGCCCGTAGCCACGCTAAACCCTGCATATTCGAGCATCGCCAGATCATTGTCACCATCACCACAGGCCATCACTTCATCCGGATTTAAGTTCAAATGCTCCAGCAACGCTTTAAGACCCACCGCTTTATTAATACCCGGCGGTGTCAAGTCAACGCTTATATCCGTATTTTGCTGAGGATCCAGCAAGCCAGCAAATTTAGCACGGATTTTTTCTGTAATCGCGGCTACACCACCATCCTTATCACGAATAACAATTTGAATGACATCTTTCGTATAAGGCAAAAAATCTTCACCAACGGCATTGAGATAAAAACCCTCTACCGTCCGATAAGAACCAAACATATCAGGACGAAAGTCTTTCGCATAAATCTGGGTATCAATATACCACTGTGCATACCAATCATTTTTGTAACATTCCGCCAGAACCTGACGCGCTACCGATTCCTCATAACATTTTACAAAGATTGGTGGCTGCGTTGAATCCCCCTGTACCAAACCACCATTGCAACAAATTACCGGTACTTGTGCACCGATCATTTTACCGAAATAAGCTGCTGCCATATACATCCGACCTGTCGCAATCGTGATATAGATGCCGCGTTCTTTCGCTGCCTGCAGCGCTGCAAATGTACGCGGCGTAATTACTTTCTGAGAATTTAATAAAGTCCCGTCTAAATCCATCGCAATTAATTTGATTGACATTTTTTCCACCTGATTCTATCGAATTATTTCAATACATATTTATGAATAGCCGCGGCTACACCACTGTGCGTATTATCTTCCGTAATATAGTCACAGACCGACTTCACCTGGTCACTGGCATTGCCCATAGCCACACTAAAACCAGCTTCTTTGAGCATTGGCAGATCATTGTTCGAATCGCCGATTGCCATGACTTCCGCTTTTTGTAAATTCATTTTTTCGAGTAAAATCTGTAAAGATGTCGCTTTATTTACACCTGGATTGATGATTTCAATATAGGTGGGATTCGATTTCACCGCAAAAATCTGATCGCCAAAACGAGCTTGCAGTTTGACAACGCCCGCATCCGATTCTTCACTGCCACTCGTAATTACAAGCATCTTTGGCACCAGCTTCGTCTTTTCATATAAACCTGCTGTTCCCACAGCTTCGCCTTCAAGTCCCGCCATCTCTTCGTAAGCGCGTGCAATATGATTGCGTTCAGCAAAATACAGACGGTCATCCTGATAAATTTGAATATACCAGTTTTGTTCCAAGCAATAATCTAAAACACCCTTCACCGTTTGCGGATCGAGATACGATTCAAAAAGGACTTCTCCCGAAACGGATTTAATGAGTGCTCCATTATATGTAATAATCGGTACATCAACATCAAGCTGCTTCGCATAAGGCAAAGCAGAAATATACATGCGCCCAGTAGCAATAGTTACCGTTGTCCCCTTTGCCACAGCATCCTGAATTGCCAGCTTATTTTCTGCTGATATTTCATTTTCCCGATTTAAAAGTGTTCCATCCAAATCTGTTACAAATAATTTTATCGCCATAGTGAACCCCCAATTTTCATAATACAAATTGAAATTTGTCTGCCAATCTTATGCTATATAAGTGCATTAAATGTTCTATATCCCATTCCTGGCAGACTGATAGTCTAGGTGTAATTTCTTTAATACATTATATATAGCAATGCTCAAACATTCAATTTTCAATCCACCTATTATTGTCTCATGTTTTCAAAAAAATGCAACAAAAAAGACAGCCCCTAGGGACTGCCTATTTTGTTGCAAAAACTTATTTCAAGGAATCGCCTAATAAAGCATTCGTTTTACGAACTGCGGCAACACTCTTATCAAACAAAGCTTTTTCTTCTGCATTCAATTTAACATCAACGATTTTTTCAATACCATTTGCACCAAGAACAACTGGAACACCAATACAAATGTCTTTTTCGCCATATTCACCATCAAGATATACACAGCAAGGAATCATTTTTTTCGAGTCCGTTGCAATGGCTTCAGCCAAAGCAGCACCGGCAGCACCAGGAGCATACCAAGCAGAAGTACCTAAAAGACCAGTCAATGTAGCACCGCCAACCATTGTGTCAGCTACTACTTTGTCTAATGTTTCTTTGTCTAATAAATCCGTTACAGGAACGCCTCTATATGTAGCAAAGCGAGTCAACGGAATCATTGTTGTATCACCATGACCACCAATTACCATACCATCAATATCAGTAGGTGTGCAGCCAAGAGCCTGACTCAAATAATATCTGAAACGGCTGCTATCGAGCATCCCGCCCTGACCAATAATACGATTTTTAGGTAATCCAGAATCTTTAAGTGTTAAGTATGTCATTGTATCCATTGGATTGGAAATAATAACAAACACTGCATCTGGAGAATATTTTAAAGCTTCATCAATGACGCTTTTTACAATTTTAGCATTTGTGCCAATCAATTGTTCACGAGTCATACCAGGTTTACGAGGAATACCCGATGTAACAACAATTACTTTCGAATTAGCTGTTTTGCTATAATCACTTGTACAGCCAACAATTGTAGTATCGATGTTAAGCATATGTGCAGTCTGCATCATATCCATCGCTTTACCTTCGGAAACACCTTCTTTAATGTCTAACAAAACCAATTCGCTGGCAAAATTTTTCAATGCAATGACATTTGCCACCGTAGCTCCAACATTACCTGCTCCAACAACTGTAACTTTCATAATAAAATAGACCTCCTTATTATTTAGGATGCACATCCATGCCCCTTAGCTAAAAAGGGGGAAATGCACACTCTTGACAACTACAAGCCATCTATATGGGATGAAGTCCTTTACGTAACAAATTATAACAAAATCGCCCTGAAAAAGCAATGAATATTGTGTACATTTTTATATTAACATTAATTTTATTTATCAAACTTTATACCTAGTATTAAATAACCAGAAAGTTCGAATAACCATTTTATTATCACACTAGGTACAATCTGGGTGCAATAACAAAGAATTTGTCAAAAAAAACCGTAACTGTTTTTTATCTACAGTTACGGCTTCAAGCTTAACTTTTAACTTTTATTCAGTTAATTCAAATTCATCTTTGCCAACGCCACAAAGCGGGCAGACAAAATCATCTGGTAAATCTTCAAAAGCTACGCCTGCTTCAAGATCATTGTCTGGATCACCAAGTTCTTCATCATAAATCCAGCCACAAACAGTACATACATATTTCTTCATAATAATACCTCCTTATCCTATTTTTCAAAATGAAATATACTAAACCAGTACGGGGATCGCACTTCCGTATATTCTCTTTTTGATTCTATACTTATATTACCATATTTTCATTGAACTACAAGATTTTTTTATAATGAAAAAATCAATCTTTCAAACCTGCCGCTGACAATACTGCAGAACATTCTCATACAGGGCATAAGGCACGACAAGATTGTTGCTCATCCCCGTCCCCAGTGCCACTTCCGGACGATTCAAGCCATGAAAATCCGACCCTCCCGTGGGAATCATTTGATATTTCATCAGCATGTTTTCGACAAATACCTGATCCTCTGCTGTATAATTTGGATAATACTGTTCCATACCATCAAGCCCCATTGCACACAGTTCAGCAATGGCTGTTTCTTGTTCGTCGCGATTCAGTCCAGCAAGCCCCAGTCGTTTGTGAAAATGGGCGAGTGATGTCATACCGCCAGCAGCCTTTATTGCTTGTGCCGTTTCTTCCACTGAAACATTATGATTCAGCTTCAACTGACGAAGCACAGGATTAATATACTGATCCCAAACCGGCTGAACATGATCAAATAATTGCAATGAAACCAGATAGCGCATAATTGCATAGCGATCGATTGTATTTAGCATCACAAATGGCTGGACAAGTGCCACCGATATTGGCACACCTTTTGCTTGGATTCCCCAAATGAGCTCTTCCATTTTTGCTTCTTTAAGATCTCTGATTTTTTTATATAATGTTTGAAAAGCAGGCTGCTTTGCATCAAACCCTAAAGCCACGATATGCAACTGACGATTTTTATAGTCAACGGTTATCTCCATCCCCGGAATAAATTCAATCCCCATTTTATCGGCTTGTGCCTTCGCTTTTGCATTACCCGCAATCGTTTCATGATCACTCAGCGTAATCGCACTAAGACCTATTTTATGAGCCAATTTAATAAGCTCTACAGGGGTATAGCTTCCATCTGATATATTAGAATGTACATGTAAATCAACAAATTTCATTTAAATATCACCTATTGAGTTTCCTTTCCTCTAGCTTGTTATATATAATCACAAAAAAAATTTAATGCATTATATATATCTTATAATTCAGTTCGACTCGCAAAAAAATTATAAACAGCCTGCGCTGAAGGCAGATTCATACCAGTGATTTCAGCCATCGCCTCAACACCAGCTATTTTTATTTTATCCACACTACCAAAATGATCTAGTAAAAGTTTACGTCGTTTCGGACCGATACCAACAATATGGTCCAGAACCGACACCAGATTTCGTTTGCTGCGCAATTTACGATGGTACGTAACAGCAAATCGATGGGCTTCATCACGAATTCGCTGCACCAAGTAAAGTGCCTGTGAGTGGCGTGGCAATATAACTGGCTCTGATTCACCTTCCGTAAAGATATATTCAAACTGTTTCGCCAGACCTACCACGGGAACTAAGAGATGCCCAGCACCACGAATGATTTCAAGCGCTGAACTCAGCTGCCCTTTACCGCCATCAATAATGATAAGATCCGGCATATCTTCAACGACCGTATCACCATAACGGCGCATCGTCACTTCACGCATCGAGAGAAAATCATCGGGTTTACCTTCTGCTGACCGGATCTTAAAACGCCTGTAAGCCGTTTTATTGGGCACACCGCCTTCAAAAACAACCATCGAAGCAACTGTTTCTGAACCCTGAATATGTGATATATCAAAACACTCCATACGGTTTGGTGCCTTGCTGAGCTGAAGATGCCGCTGAAGTTCTGCCACAGCACCCAACGTCTGCGCATTGGCTTGTTTTAATTTTGTGGCTTCATCCGCCAAAAATTTTTCTGCATTGCCTGTTGCCATCTGCACAATATCTTTTTTAGTGCCGCGTTTTGGTGATTCGAGCTCTACTCGCGCCGCCTTTTGTTCACTGAGCCATGCTTCCAATAGACTTTGTTCACTTAATTCAAACGGCAAAAGCACTTCACGGGGAATAAATGTCGCCTGATTATAGTATTGCTTTAAAAATGCCTCTAGAACTGTCTCATCAGACTCCTCTTCACTGCCAGCAACCAGAAAATGATCGCGACCGACCATCTTTCCGCTACGGATAAAAAACACCTGCACGCATACACCAAATTCTGAACGAGCCATGCCCACAGCATCTTGGTCGCCCGCACCAGTAACAATATTTTGTTTTTCACTAATCTTTCGAACCGCTATTAATTGATCACGCAATTTCGCCGCCAATTCAAATTTAAAATCATCGGCTGCCGCTGCCATCCGTTCCGTAAGATTTTTCTCCACCGCATCGCTGCGCCCTTCTAAAAACAAACACACTGCCTTGATCATGTCATTATATTCAGCCTCATCAACTTTACCAGTACAAGGTGCCAGACAACGTTTAATATGATACTCCAAGCAAGGACGATCCACATCCATATTTTTGCAGCTGCGTAGCGGAAATAGACGCCGCAATAGTTTAATGCTTTCATGAACAGCTCCAACATTTGTATAAGGACCAAAATATCTGGCACCATCTTTTAAAATTCGCCGAGTCGTTAATACACGAGGATACGATTCATTTAAAGTCACTTTTACATAAGGATATGTCTTATCATCTTTAAGACTGATATTATACTTAGGACGATGTTTCTTAATTAAGTTACATTCTAATATAAGCGCTTCTATTTCCGAGCCGGTAATAATCGTTTCAAAATCATCAATTTTTGCCACCATTGATTTAACTTTGGCTGAATGATTTTTGTTGGTTTGAAAATACTGGCGCACTCTATTTTTTAAGACCACCGCTTTACCGACATAAATAATCTTGCCATGGCTGTCTTTCATAATATAAACACCAGGCTGATTCGGCAAAAGCTGTAATTTTTCAATTACATTCTCTGTCATGTCTCACCAACTCTCTATCTATATTATACACGAAAGCAAAAATTTTTTTCGCTCTTAATGATTCAATAAAGTAATTGTAGTAATAGCTTAAAAGTATCATTGCTTTTGGGTATAGGTATGTGTTAAAATTGTAATTGTTTATTATTGTATGTCATTACAGAAAATTCTCTATTGTTTTTTTTATGTATTTTCTATTGACTATAAATAAAATAAATGCTTTAATAAGCACGTGAGATGAAAGTGTATTATTTCACAATATTTTTCCAGTAAGTTTAATAACCAAGATAGGATACAACTGTTGCAAAATATGTGTTCGCTTTTATTCATCAACACATATAATTCAAGGGGGTTAACGTTATGTTCAAAAGAATTCTCATTGCCAACCGCGGTGAAATTGCCGTACGTGTTATTCGTGCCTGTCAGGAAATGGGTATTGAAACAGTGGCTGTTTATTCGGATGCAGACAAAAATGCCATGCATGTCCAGCTTGCTGACTTGACTTATAATATCGGACCTGCTGATGCTTCCCAAAGCTATTTAAATATGGATGCCCTGCTCGAAGCCGCAAAAGCAACAAAAGCTGAAGCTGTTCATCCTGGATATGGATTTTTATCGGAAAGCTCCGAATTTGCCGAAAAAGTAACTAATGCCGGCTTAACCTGGATTGGACCACTAGCTGAAACAATCCGTCAGGTTGGCGATAAAGATATAGCTCGTGCCGCTATGCTGCCATCAGGGATTCCCATGGCAAAAGGCAGTGATCCACTGACCAGTGAAAGTCATGCCATCGAAGCAGCCAAAGAAGTCGGTTATCCTGTCATTTTAAAACCAGTAGCTGGTGGCGGTGGTAAAGGGATGTTTGTTGCTCATTCGGAAGAAGATTTAAAGAACATCCTGCAAATCGTCAATTTACAAAGTATAAAATTTTATTTTGAACATTATATTGAACACTCCCGTCATATTGAAGTACAGATTGTCGCGGACAATTACGGAACTGTAATTCACCTTGGTGAACGCGAATGTTCCTTGCAGCGCCGCAACCAGAAACTCTTAGAAGAATCACCATCCATTGGTCTTTCGCCTGAGATGCGTGAAGAGATTGGTGCACTCGCCATTAAAGCTGCCAAAAGTATCCACTATACCAATATTGGAACTGTCGAATTTTTATTTGATCTGAGCAATAATAAGTTTTATTTCATGGAAATCAATCCTCGCATTCAAGTGGAACATGCTATTACGGAAGAAGTTACCGGGATTGATCTTGTAAGAACCCAAATTCACATTGCCTGTGGTGAACCATTGAGTCTCAGTCAAAAAGACATTGAATTTCATGGACATGCCATCGAATGCCGTATCAATGCCGAAGATCCTGACAATAATTTTCTGCCATCACCCGGAAAAATTGAATTTTATCATGAACCAGGTGGTCCAAGAATCCGCGTGGACAGCGGTATTTCAGCTGGTCTTTCCATTGAGCCTGACTATGATTCCCTCATGGCGAAAGTTGTAGTCCACGGACGCACGCGCGGCGATGCGATCAAAATCATGCAGCGAGCACTCAATGAATTCAAAGTGGAAGGTGTAAAAACAACAATTTCACTGCATAAACGAATTCTTGAAGATACGTCTTTCTGTACCGGCGACATTGACACCCAGTTCATCAAAAAACGTCTGCCAGCCTATGAACAGACTCCACCAAAACGAAAACTCAAAGACAAAATGGATCTTGCTGCTTTAATTAATAGCAGCATGTATTACGCATAAATGCTTAAAAGGGATTGCCGCAATGGCAATCCCTTTTTTCAACTTAAATGTTCAGCCAATAATGGCTTCAAAAATTGACCAGTATATGATTTTTTAACGTTTGCGATCTCTTCCGGTGTACCAGTCGCTACGATTGTACCACCGCGGTCTCCGCCTTCCGGACCGAGATCAATTACATAATCCGCCGTCTTTATCACATCGAGATTATGCTCAATTACAACAACTGTATCACCGCCTTCAACCAAACGCGTCAATACTTCCAGCAATTTATGGATATCTGCCGTATGAAGTCCGGTAGTCGGTTCATCCAGAATGTATAATGTTTTCCCGGTACTGCGGCGAGCCAGCTCGGTTGACAGTTTCACTCGCTGTGCTTCTCCGCCTGAAAGAGTTGTTGCGGACTGACCAAGCTTGACATAGCCAAGTCCAACGTCTTGAATCACTTGCAGTTTTCGCTGCAGTTTTGGAATGTTTTGGAAAAAGTCCACAGCTTCATCGACAACCATATCCAAAACGTCCGAAATCGTTTTTCCTTTATATTTCACTTCCAGTGTTTCCCGATTATAGCGGGCTCCTTTGCAAACTTCGCACGGCACATAAACATCCGGCAGGAAATGCATTTCAATTTTGATGATTCCATCACCATGGCAAGCCTCGCAGCGACCGCCTTTTACATTGAAACTGAATCGTCCCGGCTTATAACCACGAACCTTTGCTTCATTCGTCTGGCTAAATACATCACGGATCGTATCAAAGAGTCCCGTGTAGGTCGCCGGATTCGAACGAGGTGTCCGCCCAATCGGGGACTGGTCGATATCAATAATCTTATCAATATGTTCCAAACCACGGATCTCTTTATGCGCTCCCGGTTTACCTTTGCCGCTGTAAAGTTTAGCCGCCAGTCCTTTATAAAGTATCTCATTCACTAACGTGCTTTTTCCCGAACCGGACACACCGGTAACGACAGTAAATAACCCGAGGGGAAACTTCACAGAGATGTTTTTCAGATTATTTTCTTTCGCACCAATGATTTCAATCCATTTGCCATTTGCTTTATTCCGATTTTGCGGTACGGGAATGTACTTCTTGCGGCTCAGATACTGACCAGTAATCGATTCTTTCGCCGCCTTGATATCTTCAACGCTTCCCTTGGCGACAATATAACCACCAGCTTCACCAGCCGTTGGTCCAACATCAATAATATAATCCGCCGCATACATTGTATCTTCATCATGTTCAACGACCAACAGGGTATTACCCAGATCGCGCAAATGCTTTAACGTAGCTAAAAGACGATTGTTATCGCGTTGATGAAGTCCAATACTCGGTTCATCGAGAATATAAAGAACCCCCACCAGACCTGACCCAATCTGTGTCGCTAAACGAATCCGCTGTGCTTCGCCCCCCGATAAGGTACCAGCTGCCCGACTCAGCGTCAGATAATCCAACCCAACATCCAGCAAAAATCCCAACCGAGCATGGATTTCTTTTAAAATCTGCGCAGCTATAAACTGTTCTCGTTCACTTAACGTAAGCTGCTTAAAAAACATATCGCACTCGGCAATCGTTAAACTTGTAACTTCATGAATATTTTTCTCGCCCACTTTAATAGCTAGTGTTTCCGGTTTAAGACGAGCCCCATGGCAGACCGGACAAGCTTTGCTGCTCATGTATGATTCATATTCCTCCCGCATCGTATCAGAATTTGTTTCACTGTAACGACGATTTAAAAGCGGCATTACACCTTCAAACACCGAATGATATTCCTTATATTCACCAAACATGTTTTCATAGAAATAAGTGAACTTTTCATCACCCGAACCATACAAAATAAGATTTTGAACTGTTTCATTTAGATCGGTCCACTTACTGTCCACTGTATATTTATACTGTTTCAGTACAGCATCTAGCTGACACATCGCATAGGAATTCAAATTGCGCGACAGTGGTGCAAACAACCCTTCGGCAAAAGTCAATGCAGGATTTGGCATCACGAGTTCTAAATCAAATTCCATATTATTGCCAAGTCCACTGCAGGCTGGACAAGCTCCATATGGACTATTAAAAGAAAACATTCGCGGGGCAATTTCCGGCAGACTGATACCACAATCCACACAAGCAAAATTCTGACTAAACATTAGCGTTTCGCCATCAACAATTTGAATGTAGACAACACCTTGCCCGAGTTCGAGAGCTGTCTCTAACGAATCGGCCAAACGCTGTTCCAGTCCGTCACGAATCACCAATCGATCAATAACGACTTCAATCGTATGTTTCTTGTTTTTTTCCAAATTTATTTCTTCATTAACGTCTTGTATTTCACCATCAATGCGAACTCTTACATAGCCATCCTTGCGAATCTGTTCCAGAACCTTGCGATGTTCGCCTTTTTTACCACGAATAATTTGTGCCATAATTAAAAGTTTTGTTTTTTCGGGCTGCAGCAAAATTTGATCAATCATCTGATCGACCGTCTGCTGCGTAATCAATTTACCGCATTTCGGGCAGTGAGGGCGCCCGGCACGGGCAAACATCAAGCGCAGATAATCATAGATTTCCGTAACCGTTCCGACAGTTGAACGGGGGTTACGACTGGTTGTTTTTTGATCGATGGAAATCGCCGGCGAAAGTCCCTCTATATAATCAACATCCGGCTTATCCATCTGCCCCAAAAATTGTCTGGCATAAGCTGACAACGACTCTACATAACGTCTTTGTCCTTCTGCATAAATTGTATCAAAAGCCAGTGATGATTTACCGGAGCCACTCAGTCCCGTAATCACGACAAGCTTGTCACGTGGTATTTCAATATCGATATTTTTTAAATTATGCTCTCTGGCACCCTTAATTTTGATTACATTATCCTTCACATTAACACCCCAAACTAATTGTTTCGATCGTCCCGATTTCTTCTTTTCACAGCCTTCGCTGGCAGGCTGCCCTTGAGTTCTACAATCATATCACGCAGATTCGCTGCTTTTTCAAATTCCATATTACGCGATGCCAGCCGCATTTCTTTCGTCAGCGTCGTAATCAATTCATCTTTTTCACTAGCTGACATTTTCAGTCTAGATTTTGGTTGAGTTATATATTCACCCTGACCTTCGGCAACCATTGTCGTTTCGATCAAGTTCTTAATTTTCTTATGGATTGTCTGTGGTGTAATATTGTGTTCTATATTATAAAGAGCCTGCACTTCACGGCGGCGATCTGTCTCATCAATTGCCCGCTTCATCGAATCCGTAATCCGATCCGCATACATGATAACCAGCCCCTCAGAATTACGTGCTGCCCGCCCAATCGTCTGAATAAGTGCCGTATCCGAACGCAAAAAGCCTTCCTTATCCGCATCTAAGATTGCCACCAGCGATACTTCCGGTAAATCAAGCCCTTCGCGAAGTAAGTTGATCCCAACCAGCACATCAAATACACCAGCTCGAAGATCACGCAATATTTCCGCACGTTCCATCGTCACAATATCCGAATGCAGATAACGTACTTTAATCCCCAATTCTTTAAGATAATCCGTCAGATTTTCAGCCATTTTTTTCGTCAAAGTCGTAACCAACACCCGTTCATTTTTTGAAATTCGTAATTTAATCTCAGAAAATAAATTATCCATCTGCCCGGTAAGCGGACGGACCTCAATTTGTGGGTCCAGAAGCCCTGTTGGTCTGATAATTTGCTGGACAACTTGATTGGCTTCACCTAATTCGTATTTAGACGGTGTAGCTGAAACATAAATGATCTGATTAATATGTGCCACAAATTCTGGAAACTGCATCGGTCGATTATCAAAAGCGGATGGCAGGCGAAAACCATTTCCGACAAGCGATTCTTTACGTGATCGATCTCCGGCATACATCGCCCTGATCTGGGGAATCGTCACATGCGATTCATCAATCACAATCAAAAAATCTTCAGGAAAATAATCGAGCAAGGTAAACGGTGGATCTCCAGCATGACGCTGTGTCAAATGACGTGAATAATTTTCAATACCGGAACAATATCCCATTTCCTGCATCATTTCCAAATCATAGTGAGTCCGCTGCTCTAAACGTTGCGCCTCGACGAGCTTATTTTCTGACCGCAATACAGCCAGACGTTCTTCCAGCTCTGTCTCTATGGTTTCCATAGCCGTCTGCAAATGCTCTTTTGATGTAACATAATGGGATGCCGGATAAATCATGACATGCTTACGTTCGCCATAAATCTCACCCGTGAGCACATCCACTTCTAAAATCCGTTCGATTTCATCACCAAATAGTTCCAGACGAATCGCACGTTCATTATATCCAGCAGGGAACACCTCCACCACATCACCGCGGACTCGGAATTTCCCCCTGACAAAATTAATATCATTGCGCTCATACTGGATACTCACCAATTTGCGTAAGATCGAATCACGATCATACGTCTGCCCTTCACGAATTGACAGCACCAATTCTTTATAATCTTCTGGTGAACCTAATCCATAAATACAAGACACACTTGCCACAATAATAACATCACGGCGCTCAAACAAAGAACAAGTTGCTGAATGCCGCAATTTATCAATTTCATCATTGATAGAAGCATCCTTCTCAATGTATGTATCAGTTTGAGCAATATAGGCTTCCGGCTGGTAATAGTCATAATAACTCACAAAATATTCCACAGCATTGTTGGGAAAAAACTCTTTAAACTCACTTGCCAATTGTGCTGCTAATGTTTTATTATGAGCAATAACTAAAGTCGGTTTTTGAACTTTTTCAATCGTTTTTGCAATTGTAAAAGTTTTCCCGGTCCCCGTTGCCCCAAGCAAAACCTGAGCAATCTGCCCATTTTCCAGACCAGCAGCCAAATCTTCAATCGCTTGCGGCTGATCACCTGTTGGTTCAAAAGGAGCAAAGACCTTAAAAGGAACTTCATTTTCCAAATGCAGTGTATTTAATTTAGGAACAATAGCCATATTTTTACACTCCATATTTATCAATAATAATTATTTGTTATATTTAATTATAATTTAGATTCGTTTTATTTACTAGTGAACGTATGTACTATTATATAACGAAAAAAGAGGCACTGCAATCGCAGCGCCTCTTTTATTGAATAAAATCTTTATTGCATTTTTTCTTGTAGTACAGCCAATGCTTTCGCTAGTTGATTATCAACTCCGCCATTGACGTCAAGTTCCACTGGAACATCCGGATCAATACCAATACCATCGATGCTTCGACCGCTTGGTGTATAGTATTTCGCAATCGTAAGCTTCAGTGCTGTCCCACCATACATTGGCATAACAACCTGCACAGAACCTTTTCCATAGGATTTTGTGCCAACCAGCGTACCGGCCTGCGTATCTTGGATAGCACCAGCAACAATTTCAGAAGCACTGGCACTACCGCCATTAATTAAAACAACCAACGGATATTTAACTTGTTCAAGGGTTGATTGATGGACTTCTTCTGAACCATCACGTTTTACAATGGAAACAATTTTACCTTTTGGTACCAGCATGTTGGCAATATCCACACTAGCTGTCAATAAACCGCCCGGATTATTACGTAAATCGAGAACCATACCTTTCATACCTTTGGATTCAAGATCTGCATAAGCGGTCTTGAATTCCTCCCCAGTACGTTCACCAAAGGAAGCGACACGAATATATCCGATGCCATTATCCATCATTTCGTGACCAACACTTTTGGTTTCAATATTAGAACGAGTGATTTCATAGTCTTTATCTTCTACACCTTGACGATGAATCGTCAAAACCACCTGCGTACCCGCATCACCACGAATCTTATTGGCAACCTGATCAATTGGCATGTCTTTGGTTGCCTCATCATTAATTTTAATGATTTGATCACCAGTTTGGATACCAGCAGCTTCACCTGGAGTGCCCTCAACAGCTGAAATAACAGTTATAACATTATCTTTCACGCCCATGACAACACCAATGCCGCCAAAAGAGCCTTCGGTATGGCTTACAAGGTCTTTATACATGGCTTGATCCATATAAACAGAATGTGGATCAGCCAGCGACTGCATCATACCAGAAATAGCCCCATCAATTAGTTTTGTATCATCCACTTCATTCACAAACTGCGTTTCAATAAACCGCATCGCATGAAAGAATCGCATCGTATCTGCCAGTTTATACTGATTCAGTCCCAGAAAATAATAGGCACCGCCAAGTGTTAGCCCAGACGCCAAAATAGCGATTCCAAAAGCACCAAGAATGATTTTCTTTTTATTATTCATATATTCTCCCCCCAACCTTCCAGGGATTACAAAGTTTACAAGTAATCATACGGATTCACTGCTGTACCATTTAAATCGACCTCAAAATGACAATGCGGTCCTGTGGAATTGCCTGTTGATCCAACATAAGCGATAACCTGCCCCTGCGAGACCGACTGACCTTCACTTACGTTCAGTGATTGGCAATGTCCATAAAGTGTATTGAGCCCATTTCCATGATCAATAATGACAGTATTACCGTAACCACTAATCCACCCTGCATTAATAACGACTCCGCCATCCGCTGCAATAATTGGATCACCGTAATCACCAGCAATATCAAGCCCGCTATGAAAAATCTGTCTGCCAAAAATAGGATGTGTACGCCAGCCAAATCCTGATGTAATCGGACCGGATAACGGCCAAATCATACGACCGCCGGATGTATGTGCTCCACCCATACCACGATATTTACTTTGACGAATCAGGTTTTCGACTTCACCTGATGCAGCAATCGTTTCCTGATAGGCACGTTCTGCTGTATCACGGTCATACATTACTTTATCAAGAAGTTTTTGTTTCTTGGCTTTGCTTTCCTTGACCAATTGTTCTTTTTCTTTTGCTGCCTTTTCCAATTCTTCCATGGCAATATGTTCTTTTTCCAACTCTGCTTTTTTATCTAAGATCAAAGCTTTTTCTTCTTGAACCTTCGTAATCAAATCATAATCATACTTCATGATTCGTTTTAGCAGATCCATTCTTGTCATAAAATCAGAAAAGTCTTTCGCTCCAAATAATACATCAAGATAACTGATCTGTCCATTAATATAAATATCACGAATTCGTTTATCGAGAATTGTTGTTTTTTTCTTCAAGTCAACTTCTGTTTGTTCCAACAACGTTTTATTCTGATTCATTTTCGCTTCAGTATCATTGAGTTTTGCTTTCACTTCTTTATATTCAGCCGTAGCCGCATCGACATCTGCCTGCAAAGATCTCATTTGCCCTGATATCGTATTAACTTCAACACCCGCTGAATCGGCTTTGCTTTTTTGATCGGTTGCCTGTTTTTGCAAAGTATCGAGCTTATCTTGCAGTGACTCGGCAAGCACTGTTGCCGAAAAAGAACTCAGCACGACAATTGCTGTTACAACCAGCCAATAATGCTTTATTTCTCTCACACTTAACTCTCCTTACACCTTTAAGAACCGTTTTAATGAAATCGTACTGCCCAGTGCACCAATAAAAGTCCCACTAATCAGTATCGCTATACTGATATAATTCAAAAATGGATATTCGGGAATAAGTGGTAAAAATGTCAACGTATCATAAACCCGCGCCGTAACTGCACTATAGGAACCACGCAGAATAATTGTTGCAATAGCACCGCCAAGAAAACCTAAAACCATACCTTCCAGTAAAAATGGCCAACGAATAAACCAGTCCGTTGCCCCAACATATTTCATGATAGCAATTTCCTTACGCCGGGCAAACACAGTCAGCCGAATTGTATTTGAAATAATAAATACTGTTGCACCTGCTAAAACAACCATAATCCCCAGACCAAATAGACGAACCATCCGCGTTAAATCAAATAAATGTTCCACTACATCCTGTCCAAATTTAGCCGACTCGACCCCATCGATCTGACTGATGGATTCCGATAGTGTCTTAACAAAATCCGGTCGCTGCACCGTAACTTCAAAAGCATTTGGTAAAGGATTCGTATCGCCTAAAGCCGTGAGTAAAAATTTCTGATCCCCGAGGCGCTCTTTAAACCGTTCCAAAGCTTTGTCTTTATCTATATAAGTAATGGTTGCAATCCCCTGAAAATCTTTGATTTTTCCCTCAATGCGATCGATATCTTGCTGCTTCAAATCATCCTGCAAGTACACGCTGATCTGCACCTGTGATTCCAACGAGGCTGCCATCTTATTAAGATTCAATACCACAATCAAAAACATGCCGAGAATTAAGAGCGATACCGCCACTGTCCCAATGGAGGCGAAAGACATCCAATTATTTCGTTTCAATGAAATAAAGACTTCCCGAACAAAATGCTCGACCGTTCTAATCTTCATAACCATATGCCCCTTCCATTTCATCGCGGGCAATACGTCCATCTTCAATTGCTACAACACGTTTGTGCATGGTATCAACAATCGTTTTATCATGCGTAGCCATTACAATCGTTGTCCCAGCTTTATTGATACGAGTAAAAATATCCATAATCCCCCAAGAAGTATCCGGATCCAAATTACCAGTCGGTTCATCCGCAATAACAATTTGCGGGTTATTAACAATCGCTCTGGCAATCGCTACTCGCTGCTGTTCTCCACCAGAAAGCTGTGAAGGAAAACATTTATACTTATCCTTGAGTCCAACAACATCCAAAACATTATTAACACACTTTTGCATCTCACGTCTTGGTGCCTCGATGACCTGCATCGCAAAAGCGATATTTTCATAGACTGTTTTTTCAGGCAAGAGACGATAATCCTGAAAAATCACCCCCAGGCCGCGTCGCAGATAAGGAACTTCTGCTGCTACCATATCCAATACATTGCGTCCATTGACGACAAGCGAACCTTGCGTTGGCAAAACTTCACGCAAAAGCATTTTCACAAAAGTTGATTTACCAGCACCACTTGCCCCGACAATAAAAACGAACTCACCTTTTTCAATATCGATATCTACATTTTGTAAGGCTACTGCACCATTTTCATAAATCTTCGATACATTATGCATATGAATCATATGAACTATATTCCTCCTAAAACAGAACAAATCAAATTGAATTTGTCGCTTTTCCATCTCACAAAATTACTTTTTTCTCTAAAAACTATCTCTCATTGTAACATAAAATATGTCTTTTTCCTACAAAAAAACGACCTCTACGCCCATTACAAACATAGAAATCGTTTCTCTAGATAAATCCTATTCATTCTTCATCTCATGAAAACGCTTCACCGCTTTATTATTACCAATAAGTTCCATGGCTAGTTCCGCATTTTTTGAAGCTGCATCACGAAGCCCGCTGAGAAGCTGTGCATTCATTTTACGAAAAATTGCTTTATCATTCCATTTTTCCCGAACCCGTGTCATCAATGTATCAACTGTTACATTTTCCAAATCACCGACCACATCTTCACCAATTGATTTCAAAAATCGATCAATTTTCGGATCATATGACATTCCAATCATTGGAACACCCATAACACCAGCAAAAATCAAGGCATGGAGACGAATACCAATCAATAAGTCCAAATTACCAACAATGGATAAAAGTTCACTCGTCGTATATTCATCATTGAGCACAATTGATTTTTCTTTAGTCCTTAAAGCAATCGTTTCCGCTGCTGCAACATCCTCTGGATACTGCATCGGCAGAAAAACAACTCGCGCATCAAACTCTTCCACAATTTGATCGGCTGCCTGCGCAATAATATCTTTGTAATGAGTCCAGCAGCGCCATTCGCGCACCGATATTCCCACCAAAGGTTTGGCTCCGGATGCGCCGTAACCTTTAAGCACGGACCGCCCCATTTCTTTATCTACGGGATGTATTGCCAGAACCGGATCAGCCGTCACGTGAATTGGCGGTTTATGAATATTCAACCGTTCCAGCTCTCCTAATGAACCGGAATCACGTACCGTAATTAAATTCACCATATTGCCAACAAAATGCATCATCCGGCGGGCAAAAGTCCCATAAATGGGACCAATACCCTGTGCATAAAGCATAACCGGTGTGCCAAGGCATTTTGCTAAAAACAAAATCCCCATATAATAATACAGACTACGACCACTTGTGACATTTTGCAACAAGCTTCCTCCACCACTAAGGAGCAAATCCGCGCGCATCATAGCTTTCGCAATATCAAACAAATTCAACCAGGAAATAGATGCAACACCATGACGTTTTTGTGTATCGGACGGATTTGCCGAAATAACAGTAATCTGTATCTTTGGATCAATATCCGACAAAACTTCAATCATAGCAGCGAGCATAGCCTCATCTCCGGCATTTTTCGAACCATAATATCCAGAAATTACAATATTACTCATGCTCAGATATATTCCTCCTTTTAGAGGAAAACAACCTCTGCCAGACATGGACTGCCATCATCGCAATAACACCCAGACCAGCTCCCAAAACAATTCCGCCAACACCGCGGTCAAACGACATCATAATTGGTGTACGCATATGCGCGAAAGTTTCTACAAGTGAACCTTGTCCAATCGTTGCAAACACAACTAAGACAAAAAAGATGACCGTCGGCCACTTGCGATAAAAAGCGAGTACTGCCAGCATAAAAGCTGGATGTCCAATCACAAGTTCCTTCGAACGCGGTCTGGCATATAATAATTGTTCTAAGAACGCTCTAAATTTCAGTTCAATTCCCGGTACTGGCATTCCTTCTGTGTGACCCGAACGACCAATAAAAACAATAACGACAATCACTGCAAAGAAAAAAGCCAGTAAGGATTTTAGATAAATTGGTGTATTAAGAATTTTTTTGATCTGTACCATAATGTTTTCCGTAGCATCCGTACTGCCATCAAAGATGTTATACCGACGCAAAAATGCAATTGAAACAAGAATAATCGGCAAAATAAAGGTTAATTTTATTCCTCGGAAAATATTTACTTCCAGCAAATATTGAACATCGGCCAGTATCCCTGACACATACGCCGCTCCAACAAAGGAAAGTATCCCTGTCGCAAACAAAGCAACTAGACCCGCACCAATAATTTTAAGCATCGAACTATTTTTAGCTAAATGCATACCACGAATCCGATCCAGCAGCCAAATCACGGCTAAGGCTGGAAATAAATTAGCACTAGCAAGTGCTGCCAAAGTACGGACAGACGCACCATGCCCCATAGCTAACGGAACAATACCCAAAACAGAAAGTATAGCAAAAAGCAGATACTGCTGTTTTTCTTTAAAAGTTGGCAAAATCAGCGTTAAATAAAGCACCATTGCTGCCGCAACACCCAGCACCATAAACATTCGCAAAACATTGCTGGCATTATAATCTTCAAAAACTCCGGCTTTACCAAGCGTAAAACCACTTTTTTGTAAAAGATCACGCGTGTCACTAAAATATTTTAAATTTGTTTCCAAAAGAGACATATTGCCTTCTGGTTTTTCATAAATTCGCATAAGATCAATACGGATATTCCGCTCTTCATCGGTATTGGTCCAGCGTTCTACCGCTGTAGCAATTTTAAGTTTTGGCTGTTCATCTTTGGGAATCGAATACACCCTTGCCGCTTTATAATCAAGTGCCTGTGCTATTTCCATCAGCCCATCCTGTTTATAAAACTGCAACTGCGTCGTATGCTCAATCATGCCCAGCGTGATACCGCGATCCTTGAAATAGTCGACTGTCGTATCAAGCTGCGAGGGACTTCCCAAGGTCTGTTCACCAGAAAATATGATATCTGATATATTGATACCGTCTAGACGTTTAAAAACAGCATCCACATCATCTTTGCTAACATCGGTATAATTACTTGGCCGGGCAATCACATAAAAGCCTGCCGCATTGACAAGTTTCATCTCATCGGTCGGCATACCAAGATTCATTTTTAAGAACTGCTCATAATTCACTTTTAGTGCCAAAACTTCTTCCGTGCCAACCTGCAAAGACTTTACACGATCACTGCCAAGACGGCGAACCAAATCTTCTTTCAGCTCGACAAAAGTTTGTTTGTCATTGCCCGTCACATAGACATCCGCCCCTTGAATCACTCCTGAATCAACCAACTGACGCCAATTCGGATCAACCAAGGAACCATTATGATATTTTTGTAAAATCTCACTGCCGGCTGTCGCACTGGCTTTGCCGTTTTCGTTAAACTTTTTAAAAGTTGTTTCATAGACTGCCAAAGATGTAATTCCTGCATCTTTCGCTTTTTGAAGCATCGTGTCAATTGGTATTCCTTCCATTTGGGCCAGTTGCACCAAACCTTCATAATCAATCGCCATTTCAACAGACATGTTATTTTTTTCAACTTGATAGCGCTGTACATTCACGATCATCGCTGCCACTAAACCCACAATAATAAAAGCTATCAGCCATCGACTATACTTGAAAATCTTCAATTTCTTCTCCACCTTACGAGCAAAATTCAGATATAGTACTTACTGATTAAACTGCAAATACTATTCATTTTTATGATTATTGGCAGTAATGACAACTTTCCCATCTTCCTGCTCAACCTTAGTCAGCATAACATCAAATGGCAATTTATTTAAATCAACAAGCACTAAGTCATTAAATAAATTTGATCCCATTTTACCAAGCAATGCGTTCTTGATGTCTACTTTTTCCATCCGGAACAAAATACGATTCTGATCCATCAGCAAACGACCTTCCACTGTAACGGAAATTGATTTTCCTAAAAGCGAAATCCCTCCCTGAATATGGATTTTATCCGGTGTAACCTGAACCTTAACATCTTGTAGTTTATTCTCTTTTTGTGAGAGCGCCGCTGCAAGCTGCTGCTCTGACAGCACACCTTTCAGTGATATTTCCTGTGCGGTTTGCACACTGAAATGCTGATCAAACAAAATTTGCGGCAAATCCAATTGTGCTTTATTAACATGTAAGTCAAGTTCATCAAACTGCACTTTATTCAAAACTGCATTTTCTGCCTTAATATCAATTGTGTCAAATCTACCTAACAGCATCGTAAACGCCGGAGACTGTTCCACACTTGCGACAACCTGCTCCGTTTGCAGTCGATTTTGCATCGCTGCAGTAAGCCGATTGGCTAATAAGGCTGGTAAAAACATTTGACTGATCCCGATTAATATTATGATAAATATCCCTAAAATAGTCAACCCTTTGAACATAACTTCACCCGAATTCAATTTAATTTTATAGATCAAAGGAGTGTATCTATCCTGAATTTGAGCAAAGAAAGGGACTAACTGCCTCGAAAAGCAGCAGTCCCTCTTGCTCTTTATAATTCATTGTTCGCTTTCGCCTTCAAATACGCTTCAATAAACATAGCAAGGTCACCATCCATAACAGCTTGTGTATTACCAGTTTCAGCATTGGTCCGATGATCTTTGACCATATTATATGGTTGGAATACGTATGAACGAATCTGGCTGCCCCACTCGATTTTTTGATGTTCGCCATCAATTTCAGCTAACTGATCTGCTTTTTTCTGCTGTTCTAATTCAAACAGTCTAGCTCTGAGCAGCTTCATACACTGAACCCTATTTTGCAGCTGTGAGCGCTGTGTTTGACATTGAGCCACTGTTCCCGTTGGCAGATGTGTCATACGAACGGCAGAGTCTGTTTTATTGATATGCTGTCCACCTGCGCCACTGGCGCGATACGTGTCAACACGGATATCGGCCATATTGATATCCACTTCCACCGTTTCATCGATTTCCGGCATTACATCACACGCCGAAAACGATGTATGGCGGCGTGCATTCGCATCAAAAGGTGATATACGAACCAGACGATGAACCCCTTTTTCACCCTTTAAATAGCCATAGGCATTATGCCCATTGATCATAATCGTAGCTGACTTGACGCCCGCTTCATCACCTGGCAGAAAATCAATTGTTTCCACCGAAAAACCATTGCGTTCAGCCCAGCGTCCATACATCCGCAGCAGCATCTGTGTCCAGTCCTGCGCTTCTGTGCCGCCGGCACCAGCATGTAATGTCAAAATGGCATTATTGGCATCATATTCTTCTGACAGCATGACATCGAGTTCCAATTGATCAATGGCCTGTTGAATTGATTTAATCGTGCTGGTAATTTCGCCATACACACTTTCATCCTTATCCTCCATGCCTATTTCCCAAAGGAGCTGCATATCTTCATACTTTGCCTGAAGTGCTTTATATTTTTCTACACTATCTTTTACGCCATTAAGTTCCATAGTAATCTTCTGTGCATACTCAGAATCATCCCAAAAGCTCGGTTCACCCATCTTATATTCAAGCTCGGCTATTTTTTCTTCTTTATTAGCGACGTCAAAGTGAAGTCCCCATTTGTTCAAGCTTTTTTCCCATATCGGCAATGGTTATCTTTAAATCTTCTAAAAGCACGTTTATCAACTCCAAAATATATTTAAGGGCGATCATTTATTTATCGCGACCGCAACAATTCTTGTATTTTTTCCCGCTACCACATGGACACAAATCATTGCGCCCCACATGTTCTTTATTTACAACGGGTTTCTGTTTCGTTTCAGCTTCCGGTTCTTCCTCGCCACGCGATTCTTTTGCATTTTTCAAATGATCTTCCGGCTGAGGCTGCTGCGCAACAATATTAACTCTAAACATAAGCTTAGCAATATCTTGTTGAATCGTATCAATCATTTCCTGGAAGACATCATATGCTTCAATTTTATATTCAATCAATGGATTTCTTTGACCATAGGCACGCAAATTAATACCTTCACGCAGCATATCCATATGATCAAGATGTTCCATCCATTTACCATCGACTACTTTGAGCATAACTACTTTTTCAAGTTCGCGCATATTTTCTTCACCGAATAAAATTTCGCGTTCATGATAAGCTGTTTCTGCCACGGCACGCAAATAATCACCAAGTTCATCACGGCTCATCACTTCAAGTTCTGTTTTAACCAATTTACCTTCTGGGGCAAAAATATCATTGGCTTCTTTAATCAGACCATCCAGATCCCATTCTTCCGGATACAATTTCTCATTCGCAAAATTATCCATGGCAGCATCAATGATCTGCTGAAGCATTCCCATGATATTATCACGTAAATTTTCTCCAAGCAGGATCTGACGGCGCTGACTATAAATCACTTCACGCTGCTGATTCATAACATCATCGTATTCAAGCACATGTTTACGAATATCAAAATTGCGCGCTTCAACTTTCTTCTGAGCCTGTTCAATTGAACGACTTATGAGCTTATGCTCGATTGGATCGTCCTCTTGCATACCGAGTTTATCCATAATGGTCGCAATATTATCAGAACCGAACAAACGCATCAAATCATCTTCTAGTGAAAGATAAAATCTGGAAGACCCTGGATCTCCCTGACGACCAGCACGACCACGCAGCTGGTTATCAATACGACGTGACTCATGACGTTCTGTACCAATAATATGCAGACCGCCAAGTTCCACAACACCTTCGCCCAAAACAATATCCGTACCACGGCCAGCCATATTGGTTGCGATAGTAACGGCACCTTTTTGTCCAGCACCAGAAATGATTTGTGCTTCCATTTCATGATATTTTGCATTCAATACATTATGCGGTACACCATTTTTTTTCAAAACTTTACTAAGGTCTTCCGACTGTACAATAGACGTCGTTCCCACAAGAACCGGCTGCCCTTTGCGATGCGATTCTGTGATGGCATTAACGACTGCGTTATACTTAGCCCGTTTCGTTTTATAGATCGTATCAGGAAAATCCTTACGTGCAATAACTTGATTTGTTGGAATAACAATAACCGGCAATTTGTAGATTTTTAAGAATTCATCCTCTTCCGTTTTAGCTGTCCCAGTCATCCCACTCAGCTTCTTATACATTCTGAAATAATTCTGAAATGTAATCGTTGCTAGTGTTTGTGATTCACGTTGGATGGTTACCTGTTCTTTGGCTTCAATGGCTTGATGCAGGCCATCTGAATAACGACGACCAAACATTAGCCGCCCGGTAAATTCATCCACAATCACCACTTCATCTTCACGAACCACATAATCACGGTCACGCTTCATCAACGCTTTGGCGCGTAATGCCTGCGTAAAACAATGAGACATTTCAATATTTGCACTATCATAAAGATTTTTTACATTCAAGGCTTTTTCAACTTTAGCAATGGCTGTTTCATTTGGCAGTACGGCTTTTTCTTTTTCATTCAACGTATAATCTGTACCTTCTACAAGTGGTGCAGTTGCCAGTGCCATAATACGATACATATCGGTTGACTTGTCACCAGGACCGGAAATGATCAGCGGCGTTCTTGCTTCATCGACTAAAATACTATCTACTTCATCGACAATTGCATAATTAAGCGGACGCTGTACCATTTGATCTTTATAAATAACCATATTATCCCGCAGGTAATCAAACCCATACTCATTATTCGTACCAAACGTAACATCACAGTCATACGCATGTTTACGTTCCGGGAAATCCATATCATGCACAATCAAACCAACGGTCAACCCTAAAAATTGATATAGCCGTCCCATCCATTCGCTATCACGTTTTGCCAAATAATCATTGACCGTTATCAGATGCACACCTTTGCCAGTTAAAGCATTCAGATAAGTAGGTAACGTTCCAACAAGAGTTTTACCTTCACCTGTACGCATTTCAGCGATATGCCCTTCATGCAGACAAATACCACCCAGCATCTGCACATCAAAATGCCGCATGCCAAGTACACGATGGGATGCTTCCCTTACAACCGCAAAAGCTTCTGGCAAAATATCATCTAACGTTTCACCGTTTTCCAAACGACGTTTGAACTGAGCCGTCTTGGCGCATAGCGATCCATCGCTAAGTCCTTGCAAGTCACCTTCCAAGGTATTTATTTTATCTACAATTTCCTGCATACGTTTTATTTCTGCTTCATTATTATCGCCTAAAAATCTCTTTAAAAACCCGAACAATCAGAATCACTCCTCGAAATTTGCACATACTAGTGCCACTATTAAGCCTATCATACGATTTTATCAAACTATCTGGTATAAGTCAAAAAATATATACAAAATTACTCGTAAAATAGCAGTTTTCGCTTATATAAAAATCAAAAAGGTCTCGCCACGATGATCTGTCTCCTTTAAAAGAAGCATATCACAAGGCAAGACCTTTTTGATCATTTTAATTTACAAGTTTTTATACGCCTGACTCAATCAAACCATAATTACCATCTTTGCGACGATATACGACATTGGTTTCATCAGTTTCAGAATCCCGAAATACAAAAAAATCATGATTCACAAGATTCATTTGCATAATTGCTTCCTGAACATCCATTGGTTTGACCGCAAAACGTTTCGTCTTAACAACAGAATATTCATCACTGTCATCTTCTGTATTTGAAATAACCGGCGGCACAATTGCTTCTGTCTTGAAACTGCCAGCACGGAATCTTTTTTCTAGTTTCGTTTTATGTTTATGGATTTGTCTTTCTAGTTTTTCAATAACAAGATCAATTGACGTGTACATATCCATCGTTGCTTCTTCGCCACGCAGTAACACGCCCTGAACGGGTACAGTTACCTCTACAATATGCCGACCTTTCGTTACGGTAAGGAGTACAGTGATTTCGCCCACTTTGTCAAAATACTTAGTGACTTTACCCACTCTCTTTTCTACATAGTCTCTTAAAGCTGGAGTAATCTCAATGTTTTTACCTCTAATAGTGAATGTTGCCATATGCATCCATCCCCTTTCCTGTATCCTATATTATATATATTCTCTACACAAAAAAAAACTCCTACCTAAAGATATGAAAAGTTTCAGAAACTTTACAATTATTTTCCATAATTATTATAATTATGTCCATAGGTTACAAATTTTCTAGAATTTTGCAACCTATACTGTAAAATGATTCGCAAAATTTATGTTTAGGCAAATAAAAAAACCCGGGTTAGGTTTGTCCTAAGCCGGGTTTCGCATAAATTAAATTAGACCAAATTACGCAGTTTTTGTTACATTCGATGCTTGTGGGCCTCTAGCGCCTTCAACAATTTCGAATTCAACGCCTTGTCCTTCAGTTAAGGTTTTAAAACCTTCATCCTGAATTGCGGAGAAATGTACGAATACATCGCCACCATCTTCTCTTTCAATAAAACCATAACCTTTTTCTGCGCTAAACCATTTTACTTTACCAACCATTTGAAACTCCTCCTACAAATAAACTGGGCCTATCAGTGGCCACGCTTCATATTATAAGGCTCTTACTTGCATATGTCAACGACTTTCTCTTCTACTTCGTTAGCGTATACATTATTATGTAAAGCGTGTTCACGATCTGTAAACACATAATCACTATTAAATAATTCAGTGGCGATTTTTATCATAAGACTTTCGATAAAAACAACTTCGTTCTTTCTTCATGCGGGTGTTCAAAGATAACTGCTGGTGCTGCCTGTTCAACAATTTTCCCATCATCGACAAATAAAACCCGGTCACCGACTTCACGGGCAAACCCCATTTCATGGGTTACAACAACCATTGTCATACCCTCTTTAGCAAGTTTCTTCATCACTTCCAGCACTTCATTGACCATTTCCGGATCAAGGGCTGATGTTGGCTCATCAAAGAGCATGATTTTAGGCTTCATAGCTAGGGCTCTGGCAATTGCGACACGCTGTTGCTGACCACCTGAAAGCTGTGCCGGATAAGCTTGCGCTTTATCGGAAAGTCCTACTTTTTCCAGTAAACTAAGTGCATCCGCTCTGGCAGCATCTTTTGACAACTTACGCACCTTCATCGGTGCTAGAAGAATGTTTTCCAAAACCGTCATATGGGGAAACAAATTAAACCTTTGAAAAACCATCCCCACTTCTTCCCTGACTTTATTGATATTGGACTCATTATTCAACGGAATTCTATCCACAACAATTTCCCCCGCTGTTGGTTCTTCCAGATAATTGATACAGCGCAGCAATGTACTTTTCCCCGATCCGCTTGGTCCGATAATAACCACAACTTCTTTTTCTGCAATTGATACATCAATTCCCTTGAGGACTTTAATTTCGCCAAATGATTTATATAGATTTTTAATGTCTATCATCTGTTTTATACCTCCGTTCCAAATAAGCCACAAAACGAGAAATCGTAAGTGTCATCACTAGATACAAAACGGCTACGCTGAACCAGATTTCAAGCGATCCATATGTCCTCGCAATAATGAGCTGACCACGTCTTGTCAGCTCTTCAAAACCAATTACCGAAACCAAAGATGAGTCTTTTAGCAACGCAATAAATTCATTTCCCAAAGGTGGTATAACACGTTTAAAGGCCTGCGGTACGATAACATAACGCATTGTCTGTGACCAACTCATACCAAGTGATCGACCAGCTTCCATCTGCCCTTCGTCAATAGACTGGATGCCCGCCCGAAAAATCTCCGCAACGTAGGCACCGCTATTCACACTGCAAGCTGTAATCGCAGCCAAAAACGGATCAATTCTCAGCCCAGTTATAATCGGCAAAGCAAAATACATCAAAAATATTTGTACCAAAAGCGGTGTTCCTCGAATAAAATCAACATAAATTGCCGCTAAAGCACGCAATGCCCAAAAATGTGAAATTCTTGCTATTCCCGCAAACAAACCAATACAAATCCCCAGACTTACGCTGATAGCTGTGATCTGTATCGTGACGAATGCCCCTTCCAGCAACAGTGGAAGCGAACTTACAACCAGTGCAAAATCAAAATTCATCCTCTTCATCCTAACTATTAATTTTTATTGATAAAATCATGTATAAATATGCTGATTTAATTATATTTCACTCCTAAGAGACTGTCAACAGCCCGAGCAGTCCAATGAAATATAAAAGCGGATGCCGCAGCATCCGCTTTTATATTTCATTGGACTATTGTTTTTTACCAAACCATGTTTCATAAATTTTATCATATTCACCATTGGCTTTTAATTTATCCAATGCTTCATCAATTTGTTTTGCCAGTTCAGGATTTTTCTTGCTCATAGCAATCCCGTAATCTTCTGCCGTCAAAACTTCAGACAAACGTTTTACATTTTTTTCGCCACTTTTCGCCAGATAATAATCATTTACCGGACGATCATTAACTACAGCATCTACTCCGCCGGCTTGCAGTTCCATAAATGTATCAGCAGAACTATTAAATTCTTTTACGACTGCATTCGGAATCTTCTTTGCTTCGGTAGCACCTGTTGTGCCAATTTGGACAGCGATCTTTTTACCATCCAGATCCTTAAATTCTTTGATTGCATCATTATCACCCTTGACTACAATCGTTAAACCAGATTGGTAGTATGGTTTTGAAAAAAGAACTTTATTTTTACGTTCATCATTGATTGTCATACCAGAAATAATAACATCAATGTTACCGGCTTCCATAGAAGGAATCAAGCCATCAAAGTTAACATTTTGAATATCGACCTTATAGCCCATTTCCTTACCAATAGCCCGAATCAAATCCATATCAAACCCAGTATATTCTTTACTGTCTTCTCCCTGGAATTCAAACGGCGCAAAATCGGCATTACAGCCAACGCGCAATATCTTTTCTCCGCTTGCCCCATCTTTTTTCTGATCACCACAACCGGTAAATACAGCTGTCAAAATAAAAAGACTCATCATACATAATAGCAAAAACTTTTTTGACATAAAATTTCCTCCTTAAAATAAAGAAAGCCCGGATTTCTCCGAGCTCCATTGCCAGATACTAATTAAAATAAATATATTGCGTTTTTAATTTAGCTTCTTTTAGCATTAAAACAATCGCGGCAATAAATTGGACGATCATTCTTAGGTTCGAAAGGTACTTGCGTTTCTTTGCCGCATTCAGCACAAATTACTGTATACATGCGACGTGCTTCTCTTGCTTCTCCACCATCACGGCTATGACGTCTTGCATCACGACAATCGCGGCAGCGAACTGGTTCGTTTTCGAAACCTTTTTCTGCATAGAATTCTTGTTCTCCTACGCTAAAAACAAAATCCTTACCACAATCTTTACATACCAAAGTCTTGTCTTCGAAAGCCATTAAAAAATCCCCTCACCTTTTGAGTTTTAAGAGCCACTCAGGTTTCCCCATCACTCATGCCAAGATGCAAACACGGACCCAAGCATTATGTTCTCTAAGATTAAGTATAAGTTTCCCACAAGAAAAAATCAAGAGAAATATTTCAAAAAATCTGTATATTTCTTAAAATTCAATTTTTTTATTAATATTCATAAATGATTATTTACAACCTTATATAGTTAAAGATAATACATGGTTTAAAAAAAAATTTTTTAGTATATGATTCATTTTTATACACAAATAATGTAATATCCATTCTTCCAAGTAAGACCTAAAAACTCATGCATTAACGTCAAGCACTGACCCCACCGATGGATTGACTGCCATGTTATCCGTGTCCGCTGCCGCTGGCAAAAGTGCTCCCACATCCGTACTCATATCTTTCATCGACATTTTCAAAAGAGACACATCAAGTTTTTGATCCGTTTTGTACTGGCTCAGTCCCACCGATAAAGAAGCTATACTCATATCCAGATCCATTAAAACAATCCCCTCTTTTCTATATATATTACGACTTAATAATTTCATTATACGCCCGTTCTACACGTGATACAAATCGCTGGGAGTCCATTAATGGTGATTTTAAAATACGCTCGGGCAAATTCTTGTGCAAATACTTTAATTTATATGAGTTTCCTGCCAAAAGCAGAGCTTTTTTGATATATTCCTGTTCACTTTGAGCAATACATTCTTCCAGCGAAATATTTTTTAAGATACTATACCCTAAACGGCCTTTATGTTGACTGCCCGCCAGTGTCAAGACTGGAACCCCTCGGTAAAGAGCTTCACAGGTTGTCTCACCACCTGAATAAGGAAATGTATCCAGTACTATATCAATATAAGGATATAGTTCCCTGTCAGCATAACGAGCTGACAATAGTTCCACTCGATCAGATGGAAATCCTAAACGTTCTAGTCGATAACGAACCTCCTGACAAGAAGCACCGCTGCCAAATACCCGACTTTTTAGAAGCAGTCTGGCACTGGGCAGTTTTTTCAATATTTCCGCCCAAATCTGCAAAAATCCATCCGTGACTCTAGTAAAATGATGGAAACTACCAAATGTAATATAACCATTTTTCTGAAAAGGCAGCTCGTTTTGTTGAATTGATTGCGGTACTGTATAACAAAAATGTGTTTGTGACAAACGATAAAGCTGTTCGGTAAAATAATCTTCATTGCGCCCGATCGGATCACAATATTTATCTGTAAAAATATAGTCTACGGTTGTAAGTTTCGTCGTATTATAAGACCCGGCAAAACAAAGTTGTACCGCAGCCGACTTAAATCCAAGAATCGCCCAAAACCGAGTATGATGATATCCTGACAAATCCACCAAAATATCTAACCGATCATGATGAATCAACTGTACCGCTTTTTCAATGCTAAAAAGAGATACATCCCGCCAACGGCTTAACCCATCCTGAAGCTCTTGATAAGAAGTCACTGGACCATCGACATAACAATACACCTGAAAATCAAGTCTCGTATAATCAGTCAAGAGCTGTCTGCGAAAAAAAACAACTTTTCCATCCTGCAAGGACGGAACCAGATAGCCTATTTTCATTTTACGTTTCACCAAAGTCTCTTTACTCATCTTCATCAACATCCAACTTTATAAAATTTAACTTAATTATACAAGATTCAGTAAATTTAATCGAGAAAAATTCTATTTCGTCTTACATTAACTTTTTTATTTGTTATAATAATAGATAAGGGACATTATTCTATACAAGGAGTGATCGATTGTGTCAATTACAGCTATTTCGTCCAATACTACAAGTACTGCCCAAGACACACTGAATACCATCAACAAATTAAAGTTAGAAAAAACAGCCCTGGAAGCACAAATCACGAAATTACAAACTACAAAATCAAAAGAAAATGAAACTACCATTAAGTCACTGCAAAAACAGGAAGATGAAATTGAAAAGCAAATTGAACAGCTTGAAAATGCATCATCAAGTACAGGGAAAACCAATGACACGAATAAAACAGAAACCTCATCCTTAAATGAAAAATCCGGACCAGCTTATCAAACTAATTTAAGTGAGGAAGGGTTAAATGCTTTAAATGCAGCCCAGGACCAGAAAAATGTTTCGGATCAAACCAGCGCAAACTCCACCCTCAGTAACTTAGTGAATGGTATACAATAAACGAAAAAGAACTGCTTCTGATTTTTATCACCAGCCCATAACGGCATAAGATAAAACTAGAGGCAGTTTTTTTATGTTTTCTTTTTACGTGCTACTTGATAATGCTGCCACATGGACTGATACATACATTCAATATCTTTCATATACTGTTTCTCATCCATTAAAGGTGAATCCATCATCACGGTCCGCAAATTCCTATGCAATGTGTCCAAAAGCTTAGGCTGTTTGGAAAAACCTACGGCTTTGATGATGTATTCCGTTTCCGACTCCGCAATCCAATCATCTAAATCAATATTTTTTAAAATGCTATAGCCAAATCTTGCGCCATGTCTTTGTCCTTTTAAAGTCAGTACTGGTACTCCCATATAAAGTGCATCAAATGTCGTTCCTCCCCCCGGATAGGGAAATGTATCCAGTGCAATATCGACCGAAAGGTATTCATTTAGATAATCCAGTGAATCCCCCCGCAGCTCAACTCGCTTCAAATCAAAACCAGCATCCTTTAAACGATGTTTAGCCAAATCACAAGCCGATTCACCATTAAAAATTTCTGTTTTCAACAAAAGCCGGCTGTCTGGGATGAGTATTTCGGCTCTTAAGGGCCAGTAGACCGTTTAGTTTCGGCCACCCTTCCGGAACTTAAAGGCCATAGTTCCGGATAAAGGCAACCGTTTTAATCTTTATTCTGTTTTATCGTTTAAACCATA
>Ga0302191_10000066_pt1 | contig 56701 bp, 37 predicted proteins | sample II_Bog_E3_1_FD_198775 | JGI IMG/M metagenome (GOLD analysis project Ga0302191, IMG submission 198775) | Peat permafrost microbial communities from Stordalen Mire near Abisko, Sweden - II_Bog_E3_1 | ecosystem: Environmental > Terrestrial > Soil > Wetlands > Peat | place: Sweden: Abisko...
GTTAAGTATAAATTCCACCAAAGTCAATATTAAGCACACAAAAGATTTTCGGTTTTTAATATTAGCTTTAAAGGCTTTTAGTATTACTAATTTTTGTGTTCTTTATTGTAAAATTTAATTGCTTTTGTGATTCTTTTGTGACTTATGTGGTAATTCTTTTTATTGTAAGTTATTCAATATGAATCTATTTTTAATTATTTGTTTTTTTGTCATGTACTTAGGAGAAACTGTTATAATCTAACATATAAGAAGCTGGTCTAAAATGAATAGATCAGCTTCTTTTGATTTTAAATTCTTTGAAAGAATTGGATAATTTATTTGTACCCCTGTTCGTGAACGCTTTTTATTGAACGACCAGAAGGATCATTCATGTTTTTGAAAGCGGCATCCCATTCCAATGCAATTTCTGTACTACAGGCCACCGATGGTACAGACGGTACACACATGGAGGCTGATTTAGATGGGAAGAAGTCAGTGAAAATAGTACGATAATAATATTCTTCCTTATTCATTGGCGGATTTATCGGATAGGTTTCGGCAACTTTCGCCATTTGTTCATCGGATACAGCTTCTGTTGTCAGTGCCCGCAGAGAATCTATCCAGTTGTAACCAACCCCATCGGAGAATTGTTCCTTCTGACGCCAGGTCACACTTTCCGGTAAATAGTCTTCGAAAGCTTTGCGTAAGATCCATTTTTCCATTTTCCCATTGCTGCCAGCCATTTTATCAGTTGGATTGAGACGCATGGCAATATCCATAAATTCTTTGTCAAGAAATGGGACACGTCCTTCTACACCCCATGAAGCAAGCGATTTGTTGGCACGAAGGCAGTCGTACAAGTGAAGTTTGTTAATTTTACGAACTGTTTCTTTATGGAATTCTTCTGCATTCGGAGCTTTATGAAAATAAAGGTATCCACCAAATATCTCGTCGGCACCTTCTCCTGAAAGTACCATTTTTACACCCATTGATTTGATGAAACGTGATAAAAGGTACATTGGCGTACTGGCACGAATAGTAGTAACATCATATGTCTCTACATGATAAATTACATCACGTACTGCATCCAATCCTTCCTGAACGGTAAAATGTATCTCATGGTGAATAGTGCCAATATGATCAGCCACTTTACGGGCTGCAATCAGGTCGGGTGAACCCACTAATCCTACGGCAAAAGAGTGGAGCTGAGGCCACCATGCTTCCTCAGTATTCCCCGACTCGATGCGTTTGTTGGCATACTTTTTTGCAATAGCTGAAATAATGGATGAATCCAACCCTCCGGAGAGTAATACACCGTAAGGGACATCGGCCATTAACTGACGTTCAACTGCAGCTTCCAGTGCTTCACGCAAGACTTTAATGTCAGAAACATTGTCCTTAACAGCATCATAACTTTGCCAGTCGCGTGAATACCATTGAGTTGGTTTCTTGTCAGGACTGTAGTAATACTGGCCTGGAAGAAATTCTTCTATTTTTGTGCAATAACCTTCCAACGCTTTTAATTCGGAAGCTACAAAATAAGTTCCTTCTTTATCCCAACCCTGGTAAAGTGGAATAATTCCGATATGATCGCGACCAATCATGTAAATATCTTTTTCGATGTCGTATAGGGCAAAGGCAAAGATTCCATTCAGATCTTCCAGAAAATTCGGACCTTTTTCACGATAGAGTGCCAGAATTACTTCACAATCGGACTTGGTAAGGAATTCATATTTACCTTCAAATTGTTTACGTATTTCCTGATGATTATAAATTTCACCATTAACAGCCAACACTAATTTGCCATCTTTGCTGTAAAGAGGTTGTTTCCCTGATTCAGGATCGACAATTGATAAACGCTCGTGTGCCATAATGGCTTTCTCATCGGAAAATACTCCCGACCAATCCGGCCCGCGATGCCGTATACGTTTAGACATTTTCAATACTTGAGGCCGTAAAGCCCGTACCGGTTGTTTTATATCAAATGCACATACTATTCCACACATAATATTAAGCCTCTCTGTTAATCTTCTATAGTTAGAAGAGATTGTTTATTTAAAGTTTTATTGTTTTTATAGTTGGTAAAATAAAGATTACAATGTATTATGAATGTCCTCGGCTACTTTACGTCCCGAAGCAATTGCCCTGACAACCAGACTTGCACCCATAGTGGCATCTCCGGCTGCAAAAACTTTACCAATGTTACTCTTACTTTCTTTGTCAATTGCAACATTGCCACGTCCATCAAACTCAACACCCAATTCTGTTAGCAATCCTTCGTGAATTGGATGGATAAATCCAAGGGCCAGGAACACTAAATCAGCTTTAATCAAATCGGTTTTACCTGTTGGTTTCATGCTCATACGACCATTTTCATCTTTCGACCATTCAACTTCTTCTACCATTACTTCTGTAAGTTTACCATTTTCACCAATAAACTTGTTGGTATTCAGACTCCATTTACGTACACAACCTTCCATGTGAGAACTTGAAGTTTTAAGAATATTCGGATAATATGGCCATGGAGTGTCCGGATTTCTATCAACAGGTGGTTGAGGCATGATTTCAATCTGAGTAACCTTTACAGCCCCCTGACGAATGGATGTACCTACACAATCTGAACCGGTATCACCTCCTCCAATAACAAGAACATGTTTACCTTTTGCTGAAATGAGTTGATTTTTATCTACACTTTCGCCAATTATAAGTTGGTTTTGTTGGCTCAGAAAGTCTAAAGCAAAATAGATTCCTTTTAAATCGCGGCCTTCAGGTTGAATGTCACGGGGATGCTCTGCTCCAACAGCAATACATACTGCATCAAAATTTTTCATGATGTCCTTTCCTGAAATATCTTTTCCGATTTCAGTATTGGTTTTAAACACGATTCCTTCTTCGATCAACAATGCCATTCGTCGGTCGATAATATTCTTGTTTAATTTGAAATTAGGGATGCCATAACGCATGAGTCCTCCTAATCCGTTTTCTTTTTCATAGACTGTTACGTGATGCCCTTTTCTGTTCAACTGTTGGGCTGCTGCCAATCCGGCAGGACCTGAACCAATTACTGCAATTGTTTTACCTGTTCGTGTCTTTGGAGGACGGGCTTTAATCATTCCTTCAATAAATGCAACTTCTGTAACGGCAGCTTCGTTTTCTCGAATAGTTACTGCTGCATCGTGCAATGCTAATACACAGGATTTTTCACAGGGTGCTGGACAAATACGTCCTGTAAAATCAGGAAAGTTATTTGTTTCATGCAATACTTCCACTCCCTCTTTCCATTGTCCTTTGTATATCAAATCCTGCCATTCCGGCATTTTATTGCCTAGGGGACAAGCCCAATGGCAGAACGGAATTCCACAATCCATGCATCGTGAAGCCTGAATTTTTCTGTCTTCCCGGTTTAATGTCTGTTCTACCTCTCCGAAATCAGAAATCCGTTCGTTAATAGGACGGTAACCTGCTGTTTTGCGGGGAGTATTTATAAATGCTTTAGGATTTCCCATGATGTTTTATTGTTTTATTTTATAAACTTTTCAAAGTTCAAAACGTTCGAAAAGTTTAATAATTAGTAATCGCGTTCAACCTGAGCAATTTTCTTATTGATCGCATCAATTTTTTCTTCCTGCAAAACTTTTTTGTATTCAATAGGAACGATTTTTTTGAATTTATCAACGTATTCACTCCAATTGTCAAGAATCTTCTTTGCAAGTTTACTTTTGGTATATTTAAAGTGATTTGAAATTAATCCCTTTAATTCTTTACTGTCTGTACTATCTTCAATAAGTGAAAGTTCAACCATTTCCATGTTACAGAAAAAGTCAAAATTGTCAGATTCGTCAAGTACATAGGCAACTCCACCACTCATGCCGGCAGCAAAATTACGTCCTGTTGTACCAAGAACAACCGTACGTCCGCCTGTCATATATTCACAACAATGATCGCCAGCTCCTTCTACAACTGCAATAGCTCCGGAGTTACGAACGCAGAACCGTTCGCCTACTACTCCATTAATATACACTTCACCTGAAGTTGCACCATATAAAATAGTATTCCCTGCAATAATGTTCTCTTCGGGCTTAAAAGTACACTCTTTTGGTGTTATAAGTACAATTTTCCCTCCTGAAAGCCCTTTACCAAGATAATCATTTGCTTCACCTTCCAGTTGAAATGTAACACCCCTGCTTAAAAAAGCACCGAAACTTTGTCCGGCTGAACCGTGAAAATAAGCTTTTATGGTATCATTTGGCAATCCGTTATTTCCATAACGCTTTGCAATTTCACCCGAAAGCATGGCTCCAACAGCACGGTCGGTATTTTTAATTTTATAATTGAGTTCTACAGGCATACACAAATCGAGTGCCGGAAGTGATTTTCTTATTAATTCTCGATCCATCACGTTCTCAATCTTATGCTCCTGGTTTTTTACATGACGTAGAGCAGTACCTGATGTTTTAGCGGGAGTGAACAGTATTTTTGATAAATCTACTTTTTTCAGTTTCTCCGTTCCTTCCACTGCTTTACGTTCCAGTAATTCGGCATGACCGATAATTTCATCAAGACTCCGATACCCCATTTGAGCTAAATGTTCGCGAACATCACGTGCAAGGAAATTAAAGAAATTAACAAGATATTCATATTTTCCTACAAAAAACTGACGTAATGCTTTATCCTGGGTAGCGACACCTACAGGACAGGTGTTTAAATGACATTTACGCATCATAACGCACCCAAGAGTGATCAATGCACTCGTAGCGAAACCATATTCTTCAGCACCCAATAAAGCGGCAACAATAATATCATGACCAGTTTTTAATTGTCCATCCGATTGTAAACGAACCTGACCACGCAGATTATTTAATACCAGTGTCTGCTGCGTTTCTGCTAATCCAATTTCAAGAGGAAGTCCTGCATGTTTAATTGAACTGGATGGACTTGCACCGGTTCCTCCTTCGGCACCACTGATTAAAATTAAATCCGCTTTTGCTTTCGCAACTCCGGCTGCAATTGTTCCGACGCCGGTTTCTGAAACCAGTTTTACACTAATTGTAGCTGAAGGGTTTACGTTTTTCAAATCGAAGATAAGTTGTGCTAAATCTTCAATTGAATAAATATCGTGATGGGGTGGGGGCGAGATTAATGAAATCCCCGGTATTGAGTGACGTGTCTTTGCAATTATTTTATCCACTTTATATCCGGGAAGTTGTCCACCTTCTCCGGGTTTTGCTCCCTGAGCAATTTTTATCTGAAGTTCATCCGCATTTACAAGATATTCGGTAGTTACACCAAACCTTCCGGAGGCAACCTGTTTAATTGCGCTTCGTGTACTTAACCCGTCATCACGCTTTTTATACCGTTCAGGATCTTCTCCGCCTTCACCGGTATTGCTTCTGCCACCTAAAAGGTTCATGGCCATCGCCATGGCTTCATGGGCATCCTTGCTAATTGAACCGTAAGACATAGCTCCGGTAACGAAACGTCTCGTTATCTTTTCAATAGGTTCTACTTCATTTATATCAATTGGATTGTGTTTGTAATCCATCAAATCACGAATAAATATAGGTGTTGGTTTTTCGTCAACTGTTTTCGCGTATTCTTTGTATTTATCGTAATCATTTGTCTTAGTAGCAATCTGAAGTCGTGCGATTGTTTCAGGATTCCATGAATGTTCTTCCCCATCACGTCGATACTGGTACAAACCAAGATTTTTTAATTGCGTAGGATTACTTCCTTCTAATGGGTGAAATGCTTCATTGTGAGGTTTCAATACTTCATAGGCAACATCTTCCATATCGATACCTTCGATGGCTGACGATATTCCTTTAAAATATTTCTCCAAAAATGGAGTTGAAATGCCAATTGCCTCAAAAATATGTGCTCCGCGATAACTGCGCAAAGTAGAATTTCCCATTTTTGAAAGAACTTTTAGCAACCCTTTGTTCACAGCTTTAATATAATGAAGCTTCGCTGTTGCAAAATCCATTTGAATATCACCTGATTTTACCTTTTCATAAATTATAGCAAAAACCATGTATGGATTGATGGCATTCGCTCCGAATCCGAATAATAGTGCAAAATGCATTACTTCACGTGGTTCGGCAGTTTCAACAACAATATCAATTTGCATTCTTTTCCTTTTTTGAACAAGATAGAGATGCACTGCTGAGACTGCTAATAAAGATGGAATCGGAGCATGAGTTGCGTCAACGCCACGATCGCTTAATACAATATAATTTTTCCCATCATCTACTGCTTTTTCAACCGACAGGCAAAGTTCCTCAATTGCTTTTTCAAGTCCTTTAGCTCCTGTTTTAGGATCAAACAACATCGGCAACGAAATAGTTGAAAATCCTTTATATTCTAGATTCAGTAAAATATCAAAATGTGTATTTGTAAGGACTGGACTTTTAAGTTTTACCATCTTACAAATTTCGTGGGCAGGTTCCAGTAAATTTTGATGTACCGAACCGACATAACCCGTTAATGACATAACCAATTCTTCACGAATTGGATCTATTGGTGGATTTGTAACCTGTGCAAATTGTTGACGGAAATAATTGAAAAGACGTTGCGGTTTATCAGAGAAAACAGATAAGGCTGCATCATTTCCCATTGATGATGAAGGTTCGAATCCATCATTTGCCATTGGCAGGATTAATCTTTCCAAATCTTCTTTTGAATAACCAAATGCATTTAAAAGAGTCTGGTAATCATCGAGGTTGTTTTTTACACTTCTTCCTGAAGAGATATTATCGAGATTAATACAATTTTTATTTAACCATTCACGATAGGGAAATGCTTTTGCAAGTCCTTCTTTTAATTCGTTATCATAATATATTTGACCTAATTCGGTATCAATCATGATCATTTTCCCTGCTTTTAACCGACCTTTGGATTTAATCCGTGCAGGATCAATATCAATTGTTCCGGTTTCGGAAGCTATAATCATCAAATCATCATGAGTCACCAGATAGCGGGCCGGACGCAATCCATTTCTATCCAACATTCCTCCGGCATACCTTCCATCACTGAAAAGTAATGTAGCAGGTCCATCCCATGGTTCCATAAAAGTGCTGTGATATTCATAGAATGCTCTTAAACTGTCGGAAATCGGATTTTTTGAATTCCAGCTTTCAGGAACCAGCATGGCCATTGCATGTGGTAAACTTTTTCCTGACATAACAAGGAATTCAAGTACATTATCAAGTGTCGCACTGTCACTCATTCCCGGTTGAACAATCGGATATAATTCCTGTAAATTTCCAAGTTGATCTGATTTTAATACACTTTCACGAGACTCCATCCATTGTCTGTTCCCGCGAATCGTATTTATTTCACCATTATGCCCTAACATACGGAATGGCTGTGCCAGATCCCATGTAGGAAAAGTATTCGTACTGAAACGTGAGTGTACTAACGCAATTCCACTGGTAAAATTAGGATTTGACAGATCCGGAAAATAATCACGTAATTGAAGTGAAGTAAGCATTCCTTTGTAAATCATTTGTTTTGTCGACAGACTTACAATGTAAAAACTACGATCTTTGGATATGTTTGATTTAAGAATCCCTTTCTCAATCTTTTTTCTGACTATATAAAGTTTACGTTCCAGTTCTTCTTGTGAAGAAGCTCCTGTAACAAATAACTGTTTAATAAGAGGTTCATTGGAGGCAGATATCTCTCCTAATATATCACTGTGTACAGGAACATCACGAATGGCCAGAAGTTTCAACCCTTCTTTAATGATGTTTTCTTTTATAACATTCAGGCAAAGCTCAGATTTATTGGCGTCTTTTGGAAGAAATACCAACCCTGTTCCATACTTTCCCTTTTCGGGGACAGGTATACCCTGAAGTAAGATAAATTCATGAGGAATCTGTATTAAAATACCTGCACCATCACCGGTTTTATTGTCGGCACTCTCTGCTCCACGATGAACCATGTTTTCGAGAACCTGCAATCCGTTTTCAACAATTTCATGAGACTTTTCCCCACGAAGATTTAATATTAAGCCGACACCGCAGGCGTCGTGCTCGTTTTTAGAGGAATATAGTGATTTCTGGTCATATTCATCGGTAAGTTTTGGGATTGTCATAGCTTCATTTCTTTTTTATACGCTTAAAAACTGTTACTATCAGCTAATTTATCGTGTTGTTTTGTTCTATTGTTATTTTGAAAATAGTGGGAAAACCTTTAGGTTTTCCCACTATTCTAATATATTAAAAATGGTGTAAAAACCTTTGTCTTAACGAATAAACAACAATTCTCTGTATTTAGGTAAAGTCCACATTTCATCGTCAACAATCATTTCCAGTGCGTCGGCGTGATTACGGATTTCTTCAAAATAGGGTAATACATCATCGTGATAAGATAATGCTTTTTCATATTCATTGTCAATTTTATTCGCAATTTTGCGTGCTTCCACCAATGCATCTACATTTGTTTTAATGATAGAAATATGTTCTGCAATTTCTTCAATAAAATCAGAATCCAGTTTAGACAATTTTTCTGCTTTTTCAGGTGAATAAACTGCTTTAATCTTGTAAACATTATCTAAAAGGAATGATTGATAACGCGTTGCAACAGGGATAATGTGGTTGATTGCTAAATCACCTAAAACCCTTGCTTCAATCTGAATCAATTTAATGTAAGTTTCCCATTTTACTTCATTACGTGCATGAAGTTCAACAGAAGTCAAAACTCCTGTAGTTTTGAATAGTTCAATACTTTGTTTTGAAGTATAGGCTTTCAAAATCTTTGGTACACATGTTTCACAGTCTAATCCCCGTTCAGCAGCTTCCAGCTTCCATTCTTCGCTATATCCGTTTCCGTCATAACGAATTGCTTTTGAAGATTTAATATATGATTTTATAACATCAAAAATTGCCTTCTCTTTCGTAGAACCACCTGCTATTTTTGAATCAACTTCAGCTTTAAATTCAGTTAACTGAGCAGCAACAACAGCATTCAATGTTGTCATCGCTGATGAACAGTTCGCTGATGAACCGACAGCACGAAACTCAAAACGGTTTCCTGTAAATGCAAACGGTGAAGTACGGTTACGATCGGTATTATCCAAAAATACTTCAGGGATATGTGCTATTCCTAAACTTAATGTTTTCTTGGCTGTAACAACTATCGCCTCTTCACTTGTACTTTTTTCTAATTTGTCAAGAATCTCTGTCAGTTGTGTCCCAAGGAATACAGAAATAATGGCAGGAGGTGCTTCATTTGCGCCCAAACGATGTGCGTTTTGAGCTGTCATTATTGATGCTTTCAACAGTGCATTATGTTTGAACACAGCTTGTAGAATGTTGACCAAAAAAGTAACAAACTGAAGGTTTTCTTCTGGTGTTTTACCAGGGGTCAACAAACCAACACCGGTATCGGTTCCTAATGACCAGTTATTATGTTTTCCCGAACCGTTAATTCCGGCAAAAGGCTTTTCGTGCAATAACAACCGAAATCCGTGACGACGTGCTATTTTTTTCATTATTGACATCATCAACAGGTTCTGGTCAACCGATAAGTTTGTTTCACCAAAAATAGGGGCAAGTTCAAATTGATTTGGTGCCACTTCATTATGACGTGTCTTTGCAGGAATGCCATATTTGTAAGCTTCAAATTCGATATCTTTCATGTATGCAGCAACACGACTTGGAACAGCTCCAAAATAATGATCATCCAATTGTTGGTTCTTTGCTGATTCATGTCCAAGAAGAGTACGACCTGTTAGTAATAAATCAGGACGGGTTGCATACAAACCTTCATCAACCAGGAAGTATTCCTGTTCCCAACCTAAAAATGACACCACTTTTTTTACGCTTGGATCAAACATTTGACATACTGCAGTTGCAGCATTATCAACAGCATTTAATGCCCTTAGTAAAGGAGCTTTTAAATCGAGGGATTCACCTGTATAAGAAATAAAAATGGTTGGAATTACTAATGTATCATCAACAACAAATGCGGGAGATGAAGGATCCCATGCTGTGTAACCACGTGCTTCATAAGTGCTGCGTATACCGCCGCTTGGGAAAGAAGATGCATCCGGTTCTTGCTGTGCAAGTAGTTTCCCTGAAAAATCTTCGATAATTGTTTCGCCCGGAGCACCTACATAGTCAATAAAGGAATCATGTTTTTCAGCCGTACTGTCAGTTAATGGTTGAAACCAGTGTGTGTAATGAGTCGCACCAAATTCCATGGCCCACATTCTCATTCCTGCAGCAACATCATTTGCTATCTCGAGGTTAAGAGTTGCACCTTTGTCAATTACGTTTTTAAGTGATTTCAATGTGTCCTTTGACAGGTATTTTGCCATGGTAGCACGATTGAAAACGTATTTTCCGTAATAATCGGATGTAAACTTAGAGGGTGGGGTAACTTCAAGTGCTTTTTTCTTAAAAGCTTCTTCTACTGCTTTAAATCTCAATGATGACATAATTATATTTTTTGAGGGTTGATTTTAGTTTAAAATTTGAATATTTAGTCATTTTCTATCGTATTGCTACTAATACTATGCAAAAATAATAAAAACGATAGTTTAATCACTATGTTTTAAGCTCTTTGTAAAAAAAAAGATTGAAGCGTTTCAAATCAATAAAAATACAGGCTTAAATGTGTCAAATAGAAACTAAAACATAAATAATACTTACAATATGATTTTATGAGTAAAAATAATATATCTTATATGTTGTCAATAGGGTTCACCTTGATTAAATACAAAGATACTCAAAAAAAATGTGTGAAATATCTTTTTTAAGCATTTCAATAAAAAGTTTCAGTTACTTTTACTAAAATTGTTTGAATTCAAAAAAAGTATGAATTGACTTAAAAAACGGAAATCTTTTTATTAAATCTAATTTTTTGATTGACCATATGTTAATCAAAATTATTATAAGCTGTTTCTCCGTGTTGGGATTCATCTAATCCAATAGCTTCTTGTTTATCTGTTGCACGGATTCCAATAACTTTTTCTGTCAGTTTGAACAAAATAAAAGTGCCGATCCCGGAATAAATAATGGTGGCTAATACGGCTATAAACTGGATTAAAAGTTGTTTGTAATTACCATAGATAGCCCCGCTGTATGCCGACTGAATAAGTGGTGAAGCAAATACTCCGGTTAACAGAGCTCCCAATATACCGCCAATACCATGAACCCCAAAGGCATCCAATGAGTCATCGTAGCCTAATCTTGGTTTTATATAGGCTACCATACAAAAGCAAATAACCGACACGATAACTCCAATAAATATAGACCCTGTAATCCCTACAAAACCGGCTGCAGGAGTTATTGCTGCCAATCCGGCAATGGCTCCGGTGCTTATACCAATCAATGTTGGTTTTTTATCGATAATCCAATCCAACATTACCCATGTTAATGCTGCAACCGATCCTGCTACATGTGTAACCATCAGTGCGTTTACGGCTAATCCATCTGCTGCTAATCCACTCCCGGCATTAAATCCGAACCAGCCTACCCAAAGAAGACCGGCACCCATTACAACGTAAGTGATATTATGAGGTGGTATGGCATGACCTTTATAATCACGACGTTTTCCAAGCATAATAGCTGTTATGATGGCAGCGATACCTGCATTGACATGGACAACTATACCTCCGGCAAAGTCTAATGTTCCTAATTTATTTAACCAGCCATCAGTCGACCATATCCAGTGTGTCACTGGATTATAAATGAAAAGTGCCCATAAAATAGTGAATACTAAAAATCCTTTAAAGTTTATTCGTTCAGCAAATGCCCCAATAATTAAAGCCGGGGTAATAATGGCAAACATACATTGATACATGATGAAAGCAAGGTGAGGGATTGTGCCAACAGCCTTGCCATCAAGTCCGATTTGTGAGTGTGAAACAAAGTAGGGACTCAGATCGGTGATGTTGATGTTATTTAAAAATGCCCAGTGAAAACCGCCGATATAAGGAGCCAGGAATCCTTTCGAGCTGCCGAAAGACAGGCTATATCCGCAAACAATCCATTCGATAGTGATGGCAGCTACAATAATAAAACACTGCATAAAGACATTTAATACATTTTTACGTCTGACTAAACCTCCATAAAACAGGGCTAATCCCGGAATGGTCATTAATAATACAAATGCTGTTGCAACAATCATCCATGCAGTATCGCCTGTATTTATACCAGGTGCAATCCTGGGGAGGGGAGTTTGTGCTGTTAAAGCCTGAATTGAGAATAGGGATAAAACGGATAATACTATGATATTTCTTTTCATTCTGATTTGTTCGGATTTGTTGGATTAATATTTTTACTTACTCTTTATTGAACAGTGCTTCAGGTCCGGATTCCCGTGTCCTGATTCTTACTGTATCTTGTATATCGTAAATAAAAATCTTCCCATCTCCGGTTTCACCTGTCCAGGCGGAGTCTAAAATTGCATCAAGTGTTTTATCTAAATTAATATCCCTCACTACGATTGAAATCATTCGTCTGTGTATATAGCTCGATTGGAATACCTGCCCCCTGACAATCTGTTCCTCGGTTGATTTACCTAATCCGGTGATATCCCAGTATGAAAACCATTCAATTCCTGCTTCATATAATGCATTTTTTACATCTTCAAATTTTGATTTTCGGATTATTGCTTCAAGTTTTTTCATTCAGATTTATTAGTTTTATTGTTTTTTATATATGTTTGGAAGTCAATATTAAAAGCTTTTTTATTTACCGCTTACTGAAAATAAAATAATTGACTTTTTGAGTTAAAATGCACGATCCTTTTGCTTTAATTCGGCGACAAAAGTAAATTAATATTATCGAACATAAACGCGAAATGTCTATATCACACCTAAAAAAGCTACATTTAGGTATGATTTAACATATATGTATACATAAATGTATGAAATGTCAATCATAAATTGACATAAATACTGATAAGTGTAATAGGGGAAAATATAGATTTATTCAATTTCGTTTTTGTTGATTGGTATTATTTAGATTTTAATCGTTCTGTGTTTAACCCTATAACACAAAAAAACAGGTTACTTCATAAGAAATAGCCTGTTTGAAATTTTAATCTAATTTAAAAATATGTCAATAAAATAACCTTTCAATTAGTTTTAGTAATTGGAATAATTAAATGTTTCATCCGCGTTCTTCTTAAAGAAATAGAACAATATATTATTTCCAGTACTTATATTATTCTATAAGTTTTTTCAATGGTAAATTTATTAGTTGAACATGTTGATAATATTAGAAAATTTTTAAAAACAAACAGGCTATTTCGATATGAAATAGCCTGCCAGCAGGAAATAAAACTAAATTTACAAAGTGCTTTTATTCGTTTGTGAAAATGCTTTCAAATAAATTCAAGAATCGTAAGTTTCATTTCAAACATAAACTCTATAGTGCATTGTGATTTTTTTAAATTTAGAACTCTCTAAATTGAAAACCATTTTTTTAGTATTGTGGTAAAATTAATCAAAATTGTTATAAGCAGTTTCACCATGTTGGGTTTCATCCAATCCGATAGCTTCCTGTTTGTCAGTTGCTCTTATTCCTATTAGTTTTTCAGTAATTTTAAACAATACGAATGTCCCTATCCCTGAATAAATTATAGTAGCAAATACAGCAATAAACTGAACTAAAAGTTGCCTGTAATTACCATAAATCGCCCCACTGTAAGCTGGTTGAATAAGGGGAGAAGCTAATACTCCTGTTAAAATTGCGCCTAACATTCCACCAATCCCATGGACTCCAAAAGCGTCCAACGAATCATCATATCCTAATTTGGGTTTAACATAAGCTACCATGCAGAAACATACAATCGAAACAAGGATACCAATTATTAATGCTCCTGTAACTCCCACAAATCCTGAGGCCGGTGTGATTGCCACAAGTCCGGCTACTGCACCTGTACTAATTCCAACAATAGTTGGTTTTTTATCTATAAACCAATCCAATAATGCCCACGTTAGAGCCGCTGCTGCTGCTGCAATATGAGTTACCATAAGTGCATTTCCGGCCAGACCATCAGCGGCTAATCCACTCCCGGCATTAAAACCAAACCAGCCTACCCAAAGTAATCCGGCACCCATAACTACATAGGTGATGTTATGAGGAGGTAAAGCATGTCGTTTGTAATCACGGCGTTTACCCAGCATAACGGCTGTTACTATGGCTGCGATACCTGCATTTACATGGACTACCGTGCCACCTGCAAAATCCAGTGCACCTAATTTAAATAGCCATCCATCAGTCGACCATACCCAATGGGCTACCGGATTATAAACAAAGATTGACCATAGGATGGTAAAGACGAAAAATCCTTTGAAATTTATGCGTTCGGCAAATGCTCCGATAATCAGCGCCGGAGTAATCACGGCAAACATGCACTGGAACATGATAAAAACAACATGAGGGATGGTACCTACTGCTTTTCCATCAAGTCCCATTTGTGAATGTGATATGAAATAGGGACTTAGATCGGTTATTTTGATATTGTTTAAAAAAGCCCAGTCAAATCCTCCAATGTAAGGTGCAAGGAATCCTTTTGAGCTTCCAAATGATAAACTGTAACCGCAAACTACCCATTCAATGCTGATGGCTGCAGTAATAATAAAACACTGCATAAAAACATTCAATACATTTTTCCGGCGAACCAATCCACCATAAAAAAGAGCTAATCCTGGAATAGTCATTAACAGTACAAAAGCAGTGGCCACTATCATCCATGCAGTATCACCGGCACTTACCACCGGTGCTGTAGCAACTACTGCTGTTTTTGCAAATAATACAGGAACCGATAACATGGAGAGTATAATTGTCAATATGATATTTCTTTTCATTTTAATCTGTTCTAAACTTTTTGATTTTCTAACTTTTTATCTACTCCTTGTTAAATAATGCTTCAGGCCCGGATTCACGGGTCCGTATGCGTATCGTGTCCTGAATATCGTAAATAAAAATTTTACCATCACCGGTTTCCCCTGTCCAGGCAGAATTCAGTATGGCATCAAGAGTTTTGTCCAGGTTAATGTCCCGAACGACTATTGAAATCATTCTACGATGGATATAGTTTGATTGAAAGACCTGACCCCTTATTGTTTGCTCTTCGGTCGATTTTCCTAATCCGGTAATATCCCAGTATGAAAACCATTCAATGCCGGCATCGTATAACGCTACTTTGACATCTTCAAATTTAGACTTTCGGATAACTGCCTCAATTTTCTTCATGCGTTTTGTTTTTATTGTTTGTTTTAAATCTTTTATTGAATCAATACTGTTAACTTTTTCCGCTTACTGAAAATGAAATAATTGACTCTGTTTTAAATGAAAATGAACATTCCTTTTGTTTTAATTTCGTTGCAAAAGTATAATAATATTCCCGAATACAAAAACAAATTGACAATAATATACGTAAAAAAGCTACATTTAGGTATGAAATAATGATAAATCATACATTAATGTGGGATTTATCAAATCTGAGTTGACATAATTTTTAGAAAATTAATGAGGTTTAAATGAAATGAAAACTTTATTTTTAAAGTAGAAAAATCAATTTAATGAATTCATGATTCAGACATAATATATGATTACAGATAAAAAAGACTTTATTTCCTTCGAAATAAAGTCTTCTAAAATTGAAACATTTTTAAAACCTAATAAAATAAATTTTCAATAGCAACATATACAATAGCTCCTGCAAAATAACCGATCAAAGCTAACCAACTTATTTTCCTGATATACCAGAAGAAATCTATTTTTTCCATCCCCATAGCAGCAATACCAGCTGCAGAACCTATTATTAAAATACTGCCACCTGTGCCTGTACAGTATGCTAAAAATTCCCACAGATAACTATCCACAGGATATTGAACCAGATGATACATCCCCTGGGTAGCAGCTACTAAAGGAACATTGTCGATAATTGCAGATGAAAGTCCGATGGATAAAATAATGATACTTAAATTGCCAATTGTTTGGGTAAACCATAAAGATACAGAAGTAAGAATCCCGGAAGTTTCCAGTGCTGCTATTGCCATTAAAATTCCCAGAAAAAACAAAATGCTCGATATGTCGATCTTATGCAGGGCGTTTGCAAGTGTCAAATGTTTCTTTTGTTCACGATCCGTTTTTTTATGCATAATTTCAGTTACAACCCACAAAATCCCTAATCCCAACATCATCCCCATAAAAGGAGGAAGATGGGTGTAGGTTTTAAATACAGGTACTAATATCAAAATAAGAATACCAAGTATCAGAATTGTTTTTTGTTTCTTTTTTGAAACCATGTCTATGGTTTCATCTTTTTTTGACGGAGATCTCTCTACTTTCCCTTTTAGTCGAAATGAAACTGCTATTAATGGTACAATAATACAAACCAAACTTGGTAAAAACATCTTTCGCATGATATTGACAGTGGTTATTTGTCCGCCAATCCAAAGCATAGTAGTAGTTATGTCACCAATTGGTGTCCATGCACCCCCTGCATTCGCTGCAATGATCACAATGCCAATAAAAAGCAAACGGTCTTCCTTCTTCCTGATTAATCTCTGGAGTAATGATACCATTACAATAGTTGTGGTTAAGTTATCCAGAATAGCTGAGAGGAAAAATGAAATAAATCCGATTATCCATATTAATTTACGTTTATCTGTTTGTGAAATAAAGTCGGTTATAATTTCAAACCCGTTATGTGCATCTACTAATTCAACAATAGTCATGGCCCCTAATAAGAAAAGCAGAATGCCTGAAATATCCCCTAAATGGACTAAAAGGGAATTGTTCACTTCTATTTTGTTAGTCGTAAAAAAGATATAAGCTACCCAGCATAGTACGCCTGAAATAAGAGACGAAGCTGTTTTGTTGATTTTTATAGTGTTTTCGAATGCAATTGCTGCATATCCGATTCCAAAAATTGCAAGAAGTAGTACTGTCATAATATTTTATTTATAAAAACCACTTAAAATAAACGAACTTCAATATTATCTGTTTTTTCGCAGAGTCCAACTGAACTAAACAAGTTGTACTTTTTATTACCACTTTTTTAAAGATAATTATGCAAAAATAGATTTATAATTTGATGATACAATAAAAAGTGAAAAATAAGTATTTTCTAATAGTTAATGAATTAATATCGTTTTGATGCTTCAAAAGGATTTTAATACCCGGGTGGTTTCAAGAAATATTTTTACAATTATCCTGATTTATGATTTAACGATATATTAATAGTAATGGTAAGTGAAACAGATAAGTCTGGAATTTTAATTTCGGTTCTATTCAAACTACTTCTTTCTTTGAATTAATTTATGATTGAAATTTCAATTTGCTTTTGGGAGTACTGGTTTGGAGCAAACAACATACGGAATTACATGGAATAAAAAAAAAGTATGGAGATTTCAATACAGGTTTTTCGGAACTACCAACGATTGAATAACGCTTTCAAAAACATATAAATCAATGACATAAATTTATATTTCTTATGACAAAACCTGATAATCTAAAAAAAGAACAGAAATCCAGCCTTGCAATTTTTTCAGTAAAGAAATGAAAAATGGTTGATTCGGTAAACTTAAAATAAAACCGGCTGCTTCAAATGAAACAACCGGTCAATTAGAATAAAACAGAAATCAGTAAAATCCAGTTCTTTTCTAAATAATGATTGAAGATAGAAAATTTTCTGAAATTAAGTTGATGATCTCTTTTCTTTTAAGTTGATATTTTAAGACTGAATTTTAATATTGATCTATCGGGTTTTGGAATCGTGAACTTTTCTTATGCAATGTATTAAAAATATGACGATAACCACATCCTGAAAATCCCTCTATTCCAAAATCCAAAAAATCAATCTAACCATTTTTATCTCGATTGAGGTGTTTCTGCGTTCTTGTCCAGTTTAATACCGGAATATCCTTCTGTACCCATTTCAGAAACATCCAAACCTTCAAGTTCAACTTCTGCAGAGACTCTGTTACCAATAAAAATATCCAGTAATTTAAATACAGCCCAACCTGACAGTCCAACAAAAATTAAATTAGTTGAAACTCCTATAAACTCTGCTGCAAACTGTCCTGTTCCACCTCCGTAAAAAAGGCCTGTAACATTTCCAACCACACCATTCAATCCATCACCATATGTTCCGTCGGCAAACAGACCTAACGCTAAACAGCCCCAGATACCATTTGCTCCATGAACTGCAATGGCACCAACAGGATCATCAATTTTCATTTTTCTTTCTACAAAGAATGCCACTTCAACAACTATTATCCCAGATATTAATCCGATCATAAGTCCTCCAAAAGGAGAAACAAAAGCGCAGGGTGCTGTAATGGCAACCAAACCGGCCAACAAACCGTTACACATCATACTGAGATCCGGTTTTTTCCCTCTCACAAACCACATCCATAATGTTGCAGTTAATGCACCTCCACAGGAAGCAATCATGGTGTTGAAAGCAACAACTGAAAAACGTAGGTCAGACCCGGCTAATGTCGATCCTGAGTTAAATCCAAACCATCCGAATGCCAATATAAGGGTACCAAGAACTGCCATTGGAATGTTATGTCCGGGTATAGCGTTTGGTGAACCGTCTCTATTGTATTTCCCAATTCGGGCTCCCAGCATTTTTGCCCCAACGAAAGCAAGAACTCCACCGGTTAAGTGTACTACCGATGAACCTGCAAAATCGACGTGACCATGTCCTAAGCCAAAGTTTGAACCTAAAGCTGATAACCAGCCTCCGCCCCATACCCAGTTTCCGAATATAGGATAAATTAAGCCACCAACAATAAATCCGAAAACTGCAAATGAAGCAAATTTCCAACGTTCAGCCATGGCTCCGGTTGGAATAGTTGCTGCTGCATCCATAAACACGACCTGAAATACAAAAAAACCAAGTACTGCTACATCGGTCATTCCATTCATAAAAAAACCTTTTGTACCAAATAAACCGAAGGTGTGACCTAACAATTTAAAGCTAACTTCCTGATTCAAGCCATCAAATCCACCCAACGTACCCAGAGCTCCAACACCACCAAACATGATGGCAAAACCACAAACATAAAATGCAAGCATTCCTGCCGGATATACAAAAAGATTCATGGCCATGGTATGGGACACGTTTTTAGCTCTGGTAAAACCTGTTTCGACCAATGCAAATCCTGCTTGCATAAAGAAAACCAAAAATCCGCATAGTAAAAGCCAAACCATATTAATGGCAATCTTGCTATGTCCCACTTCATCTCCAAGTTCGGAAAGAGTAGGTTGACCTGCAGTTTTTGCAGTTACATTGGTGATGGTTCCGGTTTTTGTACCATTTGCATCGGGGGCTTTTTCAGCATGTAAATACGAAGAGGAGGCAGCTGTTATTAAAACGAGCATTAATAAAAGGATATATCTTTTCATGTTTCTATTCTAATCTGATTAATTTTTTTTCTTTTTATGCTTCTTTGTTATAAAGGGAAGTATCGCCTTTCTCTCCGTTTCTGATACGGTAAGATTCGATGATGTCTGATACGAAGATTTTCCCGTCTCCAATATCACCTGTTTTAGCTGCCTTGAGGATTGCATCTATCGTAATTTGTAGGTTTAAATCTCTTACTACAATAGTCAGCAATTGACGCGGAATGTAACTGGTATCGTATACTGTACCACGATAGGAATGTTCTTCACGTTCAATTTCATTTCCTACTCCTGTTGCATCCCAATAAGAGAAAAATTCGATACCAACTTCATGAAGTGCACGTTTCACTTCCTGGAATTTTGAAGTACGAATGATGGCTTCAATTTTTTTCATAATTTTTTTTTAAATGTTTATTGTTTTGTTTACGAATTATGTTCACCTGTTTCACTGCTTACTATAAAGAACTGAAATACGATTTTACTCCTTTGGGTAGTATTTACCTTTTCAGTTCTGTTTCGATTGCAAAAGTATAGTATTATTTTGAAACTACAAAGCATAAAGTCAATAAAAAATCATAAAAACATACATTTAGGTAAGAAAAATTGATATATAGTGACATTAATGTAGGAAATACGAATAAATTGTGACATTATAGTCATGGAATATATGGCTGAAACAGATTTTGGAGAATCAATTCAGCGCATAAAATAGACAGGCCATTTCTCACGAAATAGCCTGTCTGAAACAATAAAACTAAAAAACACACGATTAGTTGTAAGCAGTTTCACCGTGTTTGAGTCAAACTAATTTATTCAGTTTATTTTTATTTTAAAAGCATAAAAAATGGAACTCTACTACTGTAAATAAAAGCTTTTGCATACTAATTTACCATCACAAAAAGTTCCATAAAATTCAATTTGTTTAGAAAGAAACCCATTTTTTTAGGAAAAATGAGTCTCTCTTTAGATTTGTTAAAAGACTATTCTTTCATATACAATGAATCATCACCTTTTTCCTTTGTGCGAATTCTGTAGGATTCTTCAATGGTCGATACAAAGATCTTACCATCTCCGACTTCACCTGTATAAGCATTTTCCAACAGGCAGTCAACCGTTTTCTTTAAATTAATGTCACGAACTACAATGTTTAAAGTCAAACGTGAAATAAAATCCGTATTGGGAGACCCACGGAATATCTCTTTCTTTTTCCGTTCGTTTCCAACACCAAATGTTTCAGTATAAGTAAAAAAATCAATATCTATAGCATGCAAAGCTGCTTTCACTTCATCAAATTTGGAGCGTCTGATAATGGCTTCTATTTTTTTCATAATAAATAATAATTTAAATAATTTAATAACTTTAGTTTGTATGACTCTATGACTATCAAAATTAATTGTTTTGATTGAGAGGACAAACACTTTTTAAGAAATTTAGTTGATTAGAACAGGAGTTTTTCAAGTCCTCCTGTTTTTAATCCAATCCTCAGATATTAATTTGTATAAGCTTCTGCACCATGTTCCCAGACATCAAGTCCACCCGGACCTGTTTCGCCTTCGGGTTCAACACGTAATTTAAACGGATAAGGCAATTTGCTGACAGCAATCATGACGATAAACGAAACCAGTAATGTCGCTGCAGTGATTGTAAAACTTCCGATCGCCTGAGCTTTTAAAACATCAAAGCCACCTCCGTAGAAAAGACCTTTTACCAGGCTTGCTGCTGAATTATCAGCTCCTAAAGGACCTGTTGCCCCGTATTGCCCGCATGCAAATAAACCAAGTGAAAGGGTTCCCCAAATTCCGGCAAAACCGTGAACGGATACTGCTCCAACGGGATCATCAATGCGTAAGAACTCCATTAAATACACACCACCAAAAACTACTAATCCGGCAACAATGCCTATTAATAATGCTCCGAAAGGAGAAACCCAGTAACATGGGCAGGTAATAGCAACAAGTCCTGCCAACATACCGTTCAGTGCAAAACCGGTATCAAATTTCCCTTTAAAAGGTCCAATCCAGAGGGCACATAACAAGGCTGCTAATGAACCTGTACAGGCAGCAATCGTTGTATTGGCTGCAATACGTCCTATTCCTTCATAATCCATGGCCGAAAGTGTACTACCCGGGTTAAAACCGTACCAACCGAACCATAACAGGAATGCTCCAATGGTTGCAAGTGGCAAGCTGTGTGCTGCAGGCAGACCACCACGTTTTTTATCATCCCTTAAGAAAATACGTCCGATACGTGGCCCTAATACGATAGCTCCGGCTAATGAAACCATACCTCCAATGGTATGAACAACTGTTGATCCGGCAAAGTCACGGAAAGGTTGTCCTAAACTGGGTAAGAAGTTTCCTTTTGTTCCCATCATTGCAAGAAAACCGTCAGGACCCCATGCCCAGTGGCCAATAATAGGATAAATAATGGCTGTAACGAAAATACTGTAAATGATATCCCCACGGAAACTGGTACGTCCGATCATAGCTCCTGAGGTGATAGTCGATGCGGTATCGGCAAAGGCGAACTGGAAAATCCAGTGTGCTAAAATTGCAACACCCGTTGTGCCATAAGTAGCCGGTACATTTTGCAAGAAGAAATATTGAGTTCCGATAAATCCGTTTCCGGCACCAAACATGAAAGCATATCCGATAGCCCAGAATGAAATACCGCAGATTGCAGTATCAAGTACGCATTCTACCAGGATATTGACAGTTTCCCGTTTACGGGCAAAACCTGCTTCCAGCATAACAAAACCAGCCTGCATACCGAATACTAAAAATGCTGCTACCAGTGTCCATACTGTATTGAGAGAGTTAATTACTGCAGTTTCGTGCGCTGTATATGTATCGGCAGCCTGTGCTGTTGAACCTCCGATGATACCCGGGAGGATGATCATTGCAGCGATTACTGCTCCTAATCCTAACATCTTTCCTGCAAAAAGCGTTGCGAAAAGTTTCCAGTCTTTTGGTTTGTAAATATTCTCAACCATTCTTGAGAAAATTCCTCCCGCCAAGGGGCGTCTTAATGTTGTACTCATAATATATATTTTTAAATTATAGTGTCTTTTATTTAAACCTTAAAAACTAATATTTTATAAAGTAATCCCTGCTACAAAGAATGCTTTTCCGGAATATGGATTTGCACTTAAAATTCCATATACAGGTAAACTGAATTTATCAGTAATTGCAATTGATTTGCTGACTTTTAAACCAATGTTGGTTATTCCAAACCCTGTTGTGCCATATGTTGCACTTTCAGCTATCGATCCACCTAAGAATAATTTAGCTAACGGGTTAAACTGATAATCTAATTCAAAATAGGTTGAAAATGCGTTATTTCCGTTCGCCAGTTTATCGGCTCCTGCAAACATCGTATTTACGGATGCACTGAATTTCGCTCCGGTATAAGCTGCGGTGCCTTCATAAACATGACCTGTAGCCGTTCCGTAATTGAAATAATTAGGTTGAGTTAACAAATTGTAGTTGTAATCAGTCAATGTCAAAGCAAATGCACTTGAAATGGTATAAGTTGCATACAAATCAACTTCTTTTACATCTCCTGTAAAACTACCTGAAGCCCAGGATCCCAAAGATAAAGCACCTGTTGTAAATGAAACTGAAGGTTGGATGTTTGGGGTTCCGCCATTTCCATTTCCCTGAGGAATACCACGCCAAATGTAAGAACTAACAATGTCTGCTCCTGTTGCAAATTGTGCTTTTACGTTCATTGTTGCTAAAACCGCAATCACTAAGATCGCTAAAAATCTCATTTTTTTCATACTTTACTAATTTTAAATTTATAGATAATAAATAATTGAATTCTTCTTTAAAATTGTTGGAAAAGGATACTGAAAAATAGGTTCTTTTATAAACCGGATTTAATTTTCCTTTTTTCTGTTATTTTCTTTTTGATTAAAAAACTAATATCTTTTTTTCTTGTTCTGATACGATTGCCTGACAATATGTTTTTAATACGTTGCAAAAATAATCACAATGATAGTAATACGCAATAAATACTGACATAAAGATATAAATAAGTTTTAATGGATAACAATATGACAGTATAATGCCAGATATGGTTACATATGTTCGGCAAATTAATATGAATGATTACAGATTGATATTTTTTAGAGATGGAATCTTATAGTTTTAAAGAAAAGAGGATGGCTATTCTTTGGATTTTATATCGATTTTCATCTTTTAAGTAGTCAAATGATCCGAATTCTTACAAAAAAATGACTGTACCTATCAAAAAATGCAAAAGATAATAGCAATCAGACTATTTTAAATCCGCAATTCATGGATCCATTTATTTTAAAATTATTGATTATTCTGATAGCATATATTTTTTTAATGCTGTTCATATTTGGGAGTGTATAAAATAAAAAGACACGCCCGGGATTTCCCGGGCGTGTCATGATTGAACTATATTTATATCGTTAATTAACTGTCCAGTCTTTTCATGGCTTCTATCGTGTTTTCACGGCTACCGAAGGCAGAGAACCTTACATACCCTTCACCACTTGCTCCAAATCCGGCTCCGGGTGTGGTTACGATGTTCTTTTTTTTCAACAGATAATCGAAATATTCCCAACTGGACATACCTGCCGGTGCTTTAGCCCAGATATACGGTGCATTCACTCCTCCGAAAATTGTATAACCTGCTTTCAGCAAACCTTCACGAATGATCCGGGCATTCTCTGTGTAAAAATCAATCAATGCTTTTACCTGTTTTTTCCCTTCCTGGCTAAAAGTAGCTTCTGCAGCTCGTTGTACAACATACGATGTCCCGTTAAACTTTGTACATTGCCTGCGATTCCAAAGTCTGTTAATCGACACTTCATCTCCATTCTCTGAAAATCCCATCAACTCTTTAGGCACAACTGTATATCCGCAACGGGTTCCGGTAAATCCTGCTGTTTTAGAAAAACTGCGAAATTCTATGGCTACTTCTTTGGCACCTTCAATTTCATAAATACTGTGAGGTACATTATCTTCAGTAATAAAAGCCTCATAAGCTGCATCAAACAAAATAATAACCCGGTTTTCCCTGGCATACTCCACCCAGACAGTTAATTGTTCTTTGGTTAATGTTGTACCTGTTGGATTGTTCGGATAACATAAATATACCAGATCTACAATATCAACAGGCAATTCAGGTACAAAACCGTTTTCCTCATTGCATACCAGATAAACCAGATTTGTCCATTCTCCGTTTTTAGCCGGTTCACCTGCTCTTCCTGCCATGGCATTGGTATCTACATAAACAGGATAACTTGGATCGGTAATGGCAACACGATTATTGACATCAAATATATCCCCGATATTTCCGGTATCGCTTTTGGCACCATCACTCACAAAAATCTCATCAATTTCAATATCTATTCCTTTAAAGATAAAATCGTTTTGAACAATTGCTTCTCTCAGGAATGAATAACCCTGTTCGGGTCCATATCCCCTGAATGTACTTTCATTTCTTTGTTCTTCAGCAGCTTTTATCATTGCATCAACCGATGCATTAGGGAGTGGAAGACTTACATCGCCAATACCCATCCGAATTATTGGAGCTGTTGGATTTTCTTCTTTGTGTCGGGTTACCCTTTTTGCAATTTCTGAGAAAAGGTATGTTGCAGGGATCTTTATAAAATTCTCGTTAATCTGTGCCATATATTAGTTTGTAGTTTGTAGTTTATAGTTTATAATTTGTAGTTTATAGTTAATGGCTGGTGATTAGAGTTTTATCTTTTATATTACTGATTGAATTTATGATTATAGTCTTTTCATATGATGCAAAGACTATCTTCTACCTTCTTTCTATAAACTATAAACTACCTACTATAAACTACTTACTGAATTTCTCCTTCGAAAACAGTGGTTGCACTCCCGGTTAAATAGACATGGTTGTCAAAAGCATTCCATTCGATGACGAGTTCACCACCAAGAAGTTCAACTGTAGTTCTGCGATCAGAGAAGCCATTTAATATGCCTGCAACTACCGTTGCACACGCTCCGGTTCCACAGGCTAATGTCTCACCTGAACCTCTTTCCCAGACACGCATTTTTACTCGGTTGGAAGTAAGGATTTCAACAAATTCCACATTGGTTCTTTTAGGAAAAATTTTTGCATTTTCAATAAGTGAGCCAATTTTAGGTAAGTTTAATTTGCCAATGTTTTTAGTAAAGATCACTGCATGAGGATTCCCCATCGATACACAGGTAATATGATATTGAGTGCTTGAGTTGAATTGAACCATTTCATTCAAAACAGCCGGTTTGTCATATATTACCGGTATCTGGGCTGCTTCTGTTATTGGTTCTCCCATGTCAACTGTTACAATTTCAATCAAATTATCTTTTCCTAACAATAAATTCAACTTTTTTACTCCGGATAATGTTTCAAGAGTCAAACTTGTTTTGTCGGTCAATCCTTTTTCATACACATATTTTCCTACACAACGGGCTGCATTGCCGCACATTTCGGCTTCCGATCCGTCTGCATTCAACATTTGCATACGAAAGTCGCAATATGTTGAAGGTAAAATAAGTACTAATCCGTCTGAACCAATGCCTTTATGTCTGTCACTAAATTTGATTGCGAATTCAGTCGGATTTTCAATTTTTTCTTCAAAACCGTTCACGTAAATATAATCGTTTCCGATTCCGTGCATTTTTGTAAATTTCATTTTCAGTTTAGTGTGTTTAGTGTCAAATTATGATTTGTAAAGTGCAAAATTAATCAATCTATCACGTTATACGTCTTATCACCTATCCTACTTTGAGAAAACTTTTCAATTAGTTGCAAACTGATAGTAATACTGTAGATATAATTACATATTATGTTTAAACGACTAGCAATTATAGTAAATAGTAATAGATCATAAATAATAAACCGGATTTGAATGAATAATAATTTAATAAGCAATTTGCTCAGTTGAATTCAACTTTGAACATGAAGAAGTAGTTTCTTTTTTTTTAATAACAATATAGGATAGATTGTTGTTTTGAACAGATATAATTAAACTTTTTGTAATTGATGGAATAAAGTAATATGAACAATTAATGTATCATTTTAAATAAATAGGTCAATCTATTCTATTTAACTTATGTCAATATGATCACTGAAAACAATACTTCATCCCCAACAATATAACTTTCGCTAAGGAGTAAAGCCTTTAGTTATCAAGAACTTTAGTTTCATTTAAATCTTAATTATTCATTTTACATATTGGTTTTCATTCTGCTTTAAAAGCTATCTTTCTATGTGTTATAATTATAAATATCAGATAATCAATTAGTTTATAACAAACAAAACTATAAAAATATTATCCCAGGACAAAAAATCACATGTAATTTTAAAAAAATAAATAATCATACTTCATACATTATTATTACATTTGTAGTCATAAATACAATCTTAACAAGCTTTTCCCTGTTCTGCTGATTCTTTTTTAATTTCAACTATCCAAATTCTGATCCTCATGCAACCCTTAGCCGAACGTCTCCGCCCACAAACACTCGATCATTATATAGGACAAAAGCATCTGGTGGGTGAAAATTCCATTATGCGTAAGATGATTGAATCGGGACATATCGCTTCTTTCATACTTTGGGGACCTCCCGGAGTCGGTAAAACAACGTTGGCTAAGATTATTGCGAACAAACTCGATCGTCCGTTTTATACGCTGAGTGCAGTCAGTTCGGGTGTGAAAGATGTAAGGGAGGTGATAGAAAAGGCAAAAGCTAACCGTTTCTTTTCTCAGGCAAATCCAATTCTTTTTATTGACGAAATTCACCGTTTCAGTAAATCACAACAGGATTCATTGTTGGGAGCTGTTGAAAACGGTACTGTTACTTTGATAGGTGCTACGACCGAGAATCCTTCATTCGAAGTTATTTCACCACTTCTTTCGCGTTGTCAGGTGTATGTACTTAAACCGTTGGATAAAGAAGATTTGTTGGAATTGGCCGAATACGCCATTAAAACGGATATAGAATTAAAAAACAGGAAAATTGTTTTTGAAGAAACGGAATCTATGTTAAGGTTCTCAGGGGGGGATGCCCGCAAATTGTTGAATATAATTGAACTGGTGGTTAATTCAGATGAATCCGGGGAAGTAATCTTTACCAATGAAATTGTTACAGAACGTTTGCAACAAAATCCTGCGGCTTTTGATAAGGATGGTGAAATGCATTACGATATCATTTCTGCCTTTATTAAATCCATACGGGGAAGTGATCCTGATGCAGCTATTTATTGGCTGGCCCGGATGGTGGCGGGTGGGGAAGACCCCAAATTTATCGCCCGCCGTTTGGTTATTTCGGCTTCGGAAGATATTGGGTTAGCTAATCCGAATGCTTTACTGCTTGCCAATGCCTGCTTCGATGCGCTACATAAAATAGGATGGCCCGAAGGAAGAATTATACTGGCAGAAGCAACAGTTTATCTTGCTTCTTCTCCAAAAAGTAATTCAGCCTATCTGGCAATTGATGATGCCTTAGCTCTGGTGGAACGAACAGGTAATCTCCCTGTACCCTTACATCTGCGAAATGCACCGACTAAACTGATGAAAGAACTGAACTACGGCAAGGATTACAAATATTCTCATGATTTTCAGAATCACTTCATAGATCAACAATTTATGCCCGATGATCTGACAAAAGAACGTATCTGGAAAGTACAGAATAATCCGGCAGAGAGTAAACTCGGAGACTGGCTCCGTTTACTATGGAAAGGAAGGTATTAAAAACACCTTCCTTTCTTTAATTAACTAACCTTATAAATTAGTTATTCAATCATAAATGTAGAAATTGATCTTCCCGGCATCGATGATTCAATTGATTTACCGTCCATCCATATGTTGAATTTCACAGTTTTTTTATCCTGATTCATTACTACAACAGCAATCTTTCCATCTAAATTTATGAATCCTGTTGTAAGCAGAGAACTTTTACTAGAGGCTACTGAGATTCGTCTGGCTCCTGGTTTTATATATTTTGAAAAATGGCCAATATAATAATATTCACTGTTATAAATCAATTTATCTGTTTTAGTATTATAGTGAACCGGGGCAAAACAATAGTTATGTACATGATTCGGACCGCCATTTTCATCCAGCAATACATTCCAGTCCGTCCATCCTACTGTTCCATTGTTGAAATCATGAATCATTGCTTCACCGTAATGTTCTCCAAGGCTCCAGTCATTCATTTTATTTAAATCGAAATTTGCAATGCACCCTTCAGTAAAAAGGAGGTTTTTGTCAGGAAAGGCTTCACCTACACGTTGAACGTTTTCGAATTGGGGTTTGCCTCCGGCCCAGTTTTCATACCAATGAAACCCGACTCCCCAGATATATTTTGCCGCATCCTTATCGTTGTAAATTTCACTGGCACGTTGGAACATCATATCACGGTTATGATCCCAAATGACAATTTTCTTGTTACCCATTCCCGACTTCTGTAATGTTGGCCCCAGAAAGTTCTTCACGAAGTCTCCTTCTTCTGCCGATGTGAAAATACATGATTCCCAGCTTTGTTTCGCCATGGGTTCGTTTTGAACGGTTAAGCCCCAGACAGGTATGCCTGCTTTTTCATATTCCTGAATGAACTTAACATAATAATTTGCCCATGCCTGGTCGTACATTGGTAATAATTTACCTCCATGTAACATATCGTTATTATCTTTCATCCATGCCGGTGGGCTCCAAGGGCTAACAAATAAAATTAATTTTCCACCCGCTTCGGCAATTGCTTGTTTTATAAATGGAATCCTGTATTTTAAATCGTGACTGATAGTAAATGTTTTCAATGTAACATCTTTATCAGAAACGTAAGTGTAACTTTCGCCCGAAAAATCACAACTATTTATTGAAGTTCTTGCTAATGTATAGCCAATCCCATCAATCGGGTCAAAATACGATTTCATAAATTCTTTTTGTTTTGAAACAGGCATTTTGAAAAAAGTTTCTGCTGATGCATCAGTTAAAGCTCCTCCAATTCCCAATATGGTTTGGAATTTTTTATTTTTATTGATGAAAATACTTGTTCCAGCTTCTAAAGCTTGTCCGTGACTCTCAAATTGAAGCTTTCCCATGTATGATAATCGTAAATTCCCTGCTTCAGATGTTGTATATTGCTTTGCTGTTTTTGCTGAAATAGAAATATACATCTCTTTCGCATTAATAAAAAAAATACTGTAAATAACTGCAATTGTCAGAAATAAAATTTGCTTTCTCATTTTCATAATAATATTTTTCTTTTCATGTTACTGTTTAATACTACCATACATAGGTTGCTACAGACCCTGCGGCTAAAGTGTGTGTTATTATTTTCCCGTTGAACTGAATATTGAACGTTTGTGTAGATGAGCTTTCATTAAGTACTATCAATACTTTTTTCCCTGAAGGAGTAAGGAACGCAACATTTGGCAAATTATCAGGTAAATTGGAATTGATTCGTATGGAACCCATTGGAACAAACTTGGAAGCATGTGCCACAATGTAATACGATACATTACGTGTTACATCAGTCCCAATTGTCAAACCACCCATACAAGTTCCACAGCCACCAACAGTGTGTGGATTATAATCTGGATCAGATGCAAGATTCCATTCAAGTACGTTTTTACTCCAATTGCGAGGGGCTCCGATTATTAAATTTTTAACGTGCCAAATTAAATCATTGGCAAAATTACCTGGTGCACCCACCCATTGTTCAGTAAAATATACATTCTTGTCTGGATAAGCATTATGTACAGTGGATAATGCACTTATGTCTCCACCATATAAGTGAAAAGCCGATCCATCACTATATTTACGTGCTTCTGGGTCACTTAAAATAATTAGTGGATAAGTAAATAAATCGCAATTATGATCGAAAAGAATAATTTTAGTTTTTATATTTGCTTTAGCAAATGCCGGACCTAAACAACTCTTTACAAATGAAGCTTCGTCTATAGCCGACATAAACATACTTGGATTGTTGTCTGGATTAAGTGGTTCATTTTGAGGAGTTATAGCATCTATTGTAATGCCATTATACTTCATTGTCTGAATGTATTTTACAAAATAACGTGCATAAGCATCAAAATAGTGCGGCAATAAACTGCCCCCTTTCGCACTTTTATTTGATTTCATCCATGCTGGAGCCGACCAGGGACACGCTAATATTTTAATATTAGGATTAATTGCCGTTACGGACTTTAAAACCGGGATTAAATCATATGTGTCCGGTTTTATACTGAAAAACTGTAAAGTTGTGTCAACACTCGCAGGGTCAATATCATCGTATGAAAACACGTTTGAATTCAAATCCGATGCACCAATACTTATTCGCAAATAGCTAATGCCTATTGATGTACTATCATTTGAAAAAAGCTCTTTTAGTAAACCTGAACGACTATCAGAAGCTAAACTGTTTATTAAATAAGCACTTCCACCTGTCATTGCAAAACCAAATCCATCCATTGTTTGAAATTGCATTGTTGAATCAACAATGATAGTAGGATTTGAATTTAACGCAGTAGAAAAATTCAAAGTTGTTGTTTGTTTCTTTAAATAGATTCCGGCATTTGGATTAGTCACCCAATACGAAACTTTACTATTTAGGCTATTCGGTTTTATCTGGCAAAAAACAGTTGCGAACGATAAAAGCATTATCAGTAAAATCTGACCTTTTTTTATACTCTGTTTCATTTGATTATAATAGTCTTAATAGTTTTATTTTTGTCACCATACGAACGTCCCAACACTTCCGGCTTCCAATACAGGAGAAACATTTTTACCATTAAACTGTATATTAAAAGTTTGAGTTGAACTTGTATTATTCAGGACAACGAGAACTTTTGTCCCATCCGTGTTTTTAAATGCCACATTGGGCAAATTAGACAATGAGGTAGAACCAATTCGGATGGCACCGGGTCGAACAAATTTGGCGGCATGGGCAATAATGTAATAACTTTGATTACGCTGGATAACACTTTGTCCACTAATAGTAATGGCCCCCAAACAAGTGGAACAACCGCCTGAAGTATGTGGTCCCATATCCGGATCTGAAGCAAGATTCCATTCCAACACATTTTTACTCCAGTTTCTTGTTGCTCCAATAATCAGGTTCTGAATATGCCATTTCAGGTCACCGGAAAAATCTCCGTCCGAAGAAGTATATTGTTCTGTAAAGTAAAGATTCTTATTAGGATATGCATTGTGCACAGATGACATTGTGTTAATATCTCCTGCATACAAATGAAAAGCAGAACCGTCTACCAGATTGTAGGTTGTATTATCACTTAAAATTTGTGTGGCATATTCCGGATGATCCAAATTATGATCATATAAAATTATTTTGGTATGAATACTATTGGAATTAAACTGCGGGGCCAAATAATTTTTAATAAAATCATTTTCCTCATTTGATTGCATCAGCATTGCCGGGTTGTTGTATGCATTAAGAGGCTCATTCTGTGGAGTAACTGCATTAATAGGTATACCTGCGGCCTGCATAGCTTGAATATATTTTACAAAATAACTGGCATAAATTTTATAACAATCCGGCTTTAAACTACCCTGACTTGTACTGTTGTTGGTTTTCATCCATGACGGAGCAGACCATGGTGTGGCAATGATTTTTATTGCAGGATTTAACAAAATAATTTGTTTTAAAATTGGAATTAAATCCTTTTTTTCAATATCGATACTGAAATTCTGTAATGTTGAATCGCCGGGAATATCATCATATGAAAAAGTAGTTGAACTAAGATCGGAAGCACCGATACTGAGTCGAAGGTAACTAATTCCTATATAAGTGGAATCTGTAGTAAAAAGTTCCTTCAGAATATTATCTTTGTTGGTTTCAGACAATCCATTGAGTAAGGTAGCACTGCCACCTGTAAGCGCAAACCCAAAACCATCAATCGATTGATAAGTTTGTGTAGAATCGACTACTATTGTTGTTGTGGAAATGGTCGATGAACCGAAATTCAACCCAACATATTGGCGGACAAATAAAATGTTGCCGGCAGGATAAGTTTTCCAAAATCTAACCTGAGTTTTTGGAATTGCAAAATATACCGAAACAAATAAAGTAGTATCGACATGTCCTGACTGATTAAATGCAGACACAAATACCGGGTAGGAAATTGTCTTTCCGGGACTGGACGAAAAAGTATAGTTAATGTTACCTCCTTCTGGCGTGTTTAAAGTAAGAGTCTGATTATCGGCAGGTATTAAAACCTTGTAATACTTAGCGTTAGTGGCTGACATATTGAAGGTCACTACTCCCGATCCATCTCCACCAGGATTTGCCAATGAAGCACCGGCAATGTTAATCTGTACATGAAAATTTTCTGGGACTGTATTTGTCGTTTCTACAGGGAAATCTTTGTTACTACAGGAGAATAAGACTGATAAACCAATCAGAAAACCGAAGAAAGTCATACTTTTTTTATTTAAACAACGCATTTTCATTAGAGTAAAATGTCAATTATAAACTCTGATATAATCTATATACATCGTTGAAGAAGTGGACAAGTTTACATTATTACTTCCCATATTCCCCCCAACAGCTACATTAAAAATAAAGAAGAAATTCTGATTAAACGGCTTTGCTGAAGTATTGGGAAAAGTATAGAGTAAAACATTATCAATATAGAAGGAGATATGGTCAGCTCGCCAATCCATAGAATATAAGTGAAAGTCGGTGGTAGAACCCGGGATATTTTTCTGTTGCGAAGTATCACTACCCCAGTGCAAAGAACAAAGTATATTATTCAGTCCGGTCACTGTGCCCATTTCCATCATGTCAATCTCACCACAGGCAGGCCAGCCCACTACACCAATATTAGATCCCAGTAACCACAAAGCCGGCCATGTTCCGGAATCTCCGGGAAGTTTAGCAAGAATATCTACTTTACCATATTGAAAAGTGAATTTATTTTGTGTGTTGATTCTGGCTGAAGTGTAATTAAATCCTGTGGAGTTATAATTAGGTGAATATTTAGCCGTAATTTCTAAATACCCATTTTCTGTTTTAATATTATTAGAGTCCGAAGTATAATACTCCAATTCGTTGTTTCCCCAACCATTATTATTTCCTGTTTCGTAATTCCAGGTCGATGTATTTAACGTCGAACCATTGAACTCATCGGACCAGACTAATTGCAACTGATAAAATACCTCGATTGTAAAAATGGAATCTTTTCTTAACGAACCATTAAAAGCACTGACTTGAAAAGTATAGGAAGATACCTGACCCGGATTGGATTGAAAATTGTAACTCACAGTTCCTCCTGCTGCACTACTAATATACAATGTTTTACTTTCGCTGGGTAGAAAAATTTGATAAGAAGTGGCATTTCGGGCTGAAACGGAAAAATTGACAGTACCGCTTCCGTCTCCATTTGGTTTTGTAGCACTTACCCCAACAAGTTGTGTTGATACAACCAAACTGTATGGAGGCAGATTAGTTTTATCTGCAGGATTTAAAACTTCGTGTTCCTTACAGGCCGTAAAAAATGAAAGAAAGATGCTGAAACCTAAAAGAGAAAAAGATTTTATCATTGAAAGGAATGTTAACAAAAATGATAAATAAAAAAGAGCACCCCAATAGCCTGATAACAACACAATCCCTCAAATACTAATAAAAATGAACGACAAAATATCTTATAGAGGAATGGGTGTCAATAAAGCTATAAACGAATGAATTTCATCAATTGAAATAAATTAACTCTTGGGGCGCTCTTAAATTAGAATATTAATGATCTGATCTGAAAATAAACGACCAACATACTCCGCCGCTGTTTACTCCAATAATAATTTGATCATAGGTACCTCCTGAAGGATTACTTACATTTAAATCCATTTTCTGAACATCGTAAGTAACTGATTTTACAGTTGGACTTAAAATATCCCCATGTTCGGTTTTATCCTGCAATCCAAAATGCGCTCCAATGCCATTTACAGTAATCTGACCCAATCCATTTGCACCTGCACCTGGAACAAAAGTATAAGAATAAGTACCCGGACCCCAGGGTTTTAAAGCTGGATTAGCAGCATAAACATCGGCAGTCATATAATTACCTAATGCCTGACTGTATAGAGTTCCTATTGGTTTGGTTAAACTTGCTGTAACAGTATTACCTGCTAAAGCGGCTGTCCAACCTGAACCACCTCCATCTAAGAAACAAGTTCCTTTGTCATCATAAGTAAACTTGAAATCAGGACCGAAGAAGAATGTGTAGCTATCATCCAGATATCCATCACGACCCGAACCATCAGTAGCAATTTCTCCCGGGCCAAATCCCCACCATGCACCTCCACCGGCAGCAATTGCAGCCAGATTGGTTGGTATATCCGGACCAACTACACATACATCGAGGACTCTGGGTGCATACCAGACTTTTGAACCTTTTCCGGTTGCATTCGTCATTACATTCAACAAACTGGTAGGACTAATGGCTAACGGATTGTCTTTGGTTACCACGATATTCTGTTTCAAGGTGTCAGTAAGCCCCCCTTGCGAAGCAACAATTAAATCCACTTCATATGTACCTTTGAAAACTAACGTTGCTCTCACGGTGTCTCCTGTAAAAGTCCCTGCACCTTTAATGTTCCAGTAAGCAATACCCTTCGGTGAAGTCGTATTAATTAAAAGGATATTTTGAGGCAGAGAATCACTTTTTGGTGTTGTTTCCAGAAAAGTGAATCTAGGTGAAGGTATTGCACTTAATGTAGGTACATTACTGGAACAGGAAAACATAAGTGACATTGAACCTGTTGCTATGCAAATAATTGCGGCTATTTTAGAAAATTGTTTTTTCATAATATATTAATTTTTCTCTGATTAATAACCATAATTCTGTTTAAAGTTCTGATTCTGCATTTCTTTGAATGGTATAGGGAAATACTCGTTTTTATTGGCAGTAAATCCTTTTGTAGCCAACACGGTTGCAGCCTGACCTGTACGAACCAAATCGAAATATCGATGTCCTTCACCCATTAATTCCATTCTACGTTCGTTGTAAATGTTCTGAAGTGTGAGAGAAGTAAGCGGTGTGGCTCCTGCTCTTGTTCTTATTGCATTAACCAATGCCAAAGCACGTGCTTGGTCACCATTACTTTTCAATAAGGCTTCAGCTTCCATCAAATAAGTATCAGCTAAACGGATGATATAAGTATCCTGTTGATAATTAAGAACAGCATCTCCTCCCATAGTAGTTTCGTCCGATTTTAAGGGTTGGAACTTATAAAGGAAATAACCTGTATCATGATAACCTCCTGTATAAGTTGCAGCACCTTCAGCTACAAGTTGTGTCATATTCAGAACAGTAGCCGCCATTCTTGAGTCTGTTCCGGTCGTGTAACTCTGCATAAAATTAAAGGCATCCGGAGTAATCACATCAAAGCTCCAGTTTCCGAGTGTACTTAAGTTAGGTGCTTTTGTAGCATCAACTACAGAATAACTTCTTGGTCCAATGCAATTATTCATGGAATTACCCATATCCGAACCAGAGTAAGCGTTTCCCCATCCGGATAGACCTTGCATACTATGTACATCCTCCAAAATGGATTCTGAATTAAATCTACCCGGTGAGTTACTGAACAATGGAGACGCATTTGTCATTTTATTGCTCCATAAATCAGCATAGTTCGTCAATAATTTGTAACCGTAAGGACTCGAGAAAGTGCTTCCAGACAAAGGACCATTCACTTTTGCTAATTCAGCAGCAGCTAAAGCATATTTCGATGCATCACCTGGTAAAGCAGCAGTTCCACCTGGATTTTTACCTCCGGGAACACCATCACCTTCAAACAGGTAAACCTTACCAAGCAATGCAGTCGCAGCTCCCTGAGAAAATCTGCCTACTTCGGCACTGCTCAACAAAGCGGGTAGATCAGGAATTGCATCCGTCAAATCTTTTTCGATTTGATTATAAACAGCCACTGGGGTTGATTGCAGAACATCATACAATGATCCGGCACTAACGGGTTCGAGTAACAATGGAATATGACCCCATACTCTCACCAAATTAAAGTAGTAAAAAGCTCTTAATGCTTTACATTCAGCTGTCATTCTTGCTTTCAAACCGGTCGACATAGTAGCACCATTAATATGAGAAAGCAAAATGTTTGAATTTGTAATTCCGATATAATAGTTGTACCACATATATGTAGGCCCATTTGTATTATCGCCAACACTTGAAGCCGTCAGTGTCCAGTTCGATACATTCTGAAGCCCACCACCGTCGGTAGCTCCACCACCTCCGGCGTAATGATCATCGGAGGCAGGGTTCAAACTCATTAACTGGCAATAGAATCCACCTGAGTTTATTCTTACTCCCGAATATGCAGCCGCAAGTGCAGCATAACATTGAGTTGAATCCTGATAATAGCTCGGACCCAATAGTTGTCCGGATGTTTTTGGATCAACGTCAAGATAACTTGTACAGGACATCATGCCCAATCCTGTCAATACACCTGTAATAATTGCAAGTGATATCTTTTTTCTTAATATATTAACCATAGCATTTTTATTTTTTAAAGTTACTCAAAATTAAAAATTCAGATTTAAACCTACCATATAAGTTCTTGCTTGTGGATAGTATCCTTTATCAATACCAAATACTCCACCTCCGATTTCAGGATCGTAACCATCGTAACCGGTAATTGTAGCCAGGTTTTCAGCCGACAGATAAATTCTTATTTTATCTGATTTAATAGAATTTGAAATTGATGTTGGAAGAGTGTATCCAATCTGAACATTCTTAACTCTTAAATAATCTCCTTTTTCCAGATAAAAATCAGACATATTAGAGAAGTTGTTATTCGTATCCAGAGTGGTTAAACGGGGATAAGTATTGGAAGTCCCTTCACCTGTCCATCTGTTCAAAGCAGAAATAGGATAATTTGCATTTTGAATATCCAACCTACGATAACCCTGGAAAATCATATTTCCACCCTGACCCTGGAAGAAAATCATAAAATCAATTTTTCCTGTAGTGGCATTTCCCCATTCGGCATTCAAAGTTAGCCCATAATTGAATGTTGGTATTGGTGAACCCAGGTAAGTTTCATCGTCAGCAGTAATTTTTCCATCGCCATTGGTATCTGTCCAGCGGAAATCACCGGGTTTTGCATTCGGAAGCAATTCTGCTCCTTGTGCATTTTTGTAATTGGCAACGTCAGCTGTAGTTTGGAAAATACCGTTTTTCTGATAACCCCAGAATGAGTTTACAGCATAACCAACTTCTGTACGACTTACATCGCCCATAGTTTGGAAACTTGCAGCATCCTGAATCAAATAAGGTGTACCTGTTCCAATATTAGTTACTTCATTGTGCAAAGTGGAAAAATTGGCTGAAACACCGAACTTCCACATTCCTATTGTTTTAGTATATCCCAAATGCAATTCAATACCGTCGTTGACCATGTCACCTACGTTAGCCCAGGGTTCATTAGGAACTCCGGCATATTGAGGAACAGGAACCTGTTGCAATAATCCGGTAGTTTTTTTATAGAAATAATCAAAAGTGAAATTAAAGTCCCTAAGGAAATTAACATCAAGCCCGACACCGGTTTGAGTAGTGCGTTCCCATTTTAAATTAGGATTATCCAATGTGGTTGGAGAAATACCAATTACAGGTACGCCTGATGAACCAATCACATAATTATTTCCGCCCGAAAGAGTCGCTAAGTATTGGAAATCACCAAAGTTATCATTTCCTGTTACTCCATAACCTCCTCTGATTTTGAGGAAACTTATGTTATCAGAATTGAAATAGTCTTTCCAAAATTGTTCCTGTGAAGGTACCCAGCCAACAGAAACTGATGGGAAGTATCCATATTTGTTATTGGCACCAAAACGGGATGAACCGTCAGCTCTTAAAATGGCTGTTAATATGTATCTTTCATCGTAATTATAATTTAAACGTCCGAAGAAGGATACTATTCTGTGGTTAATATAATCTGAAGTATTCCCGATTTCATTGGCAGGCACATTAGGCCAGTTAAAGTTAGCATTCTGATAACTGCTTACCGGAACATTGTTGTAGGTAATATTGGTAAAGTTACCGATACCATCTTCATACACGGAGAATCCACCTAAAATACCGAAAGTTTGTTTATTAATACTTTTGGTATAATCAATGGTATTATCCAGGTTCCATGTCAGAGCTTGTCCATCTCCACGGTACAGCGAATTATGTTGGGTGTTCTGAGTATTGCTATTTAGATAATACAAAGGTGTGAAAGATTGACTTCCCCAATAATTTCTGTTGAGACCAATTTGAGAACGAATCTTAAGGCCTTCAACAGGATCAATCTCGAGGTAAGAATTGGCAATAAAATTATCAGAATATCCATTATTACCCAATTGAGTTTGTTCCCATGCTAATGGATTCACAATTTCCTGACCAACCATATTGGAAATACCATAAGCTAGACCGTTGGTATTTCTAACAATATAAGGACTGGAATATTGTGACCCCAAAACCTGACCGGCAGGAACTAATGCCTGAGTAGTTGGGTCAAGGTTGATGGCATCACTCATGGCTCCACCAAATTCTGTATTTACTCCAATAGATTTACTTATATTTCTTGAATAAGCAATTGATTGACCAAACTTAAATATGTTCCAGAATTTTTCATTGTGATTCAAACGCATGGAATATTTTTCATAAGAAGATATTTCTGGCAATACAATACCTTGTTGGTTTTGATAGCCCAACGATACATAAATATCTGAGTTGTTATTTCCTCCACTGATACTAACTTCATGGTTCATTCTGGAAGCGTTATTGGAGAAAATATCTTTTTGCCAATTAGTCCCTTCGCCCAATGAAGCAGGTGATGGATAAATAATGCCACCACCACCAGCAAGCGATCTTTCGTTCATTAAAGTTGCATATTGCGTAGCATTACATAAATCGACTAATTTGGTTGGTGCTGAAGTACCATAAAATCCATTGTAAGTAACTTTTATTTTTCCTTCTACACCCTTTTTGGTGGTTACCAGAATTACTCCGGTTGCAGCTTTTGTACCATAAATAGCAGCTGAAGCTGCATCCTTTAAAACTTCAATAGACTGAATATCAGATTGATTAAGAAAGTCAAGATTGGCTACTGGAACGATAATTCCGTCTATTACCCAAAGAGGGTCATTTCCTGCTCCAAATGAAGTTATACCACGAATGCGGACCGTCATAGCAGAACCCGGCTGACCCGAATTGGCAGCAATGGTTACCCCCGTAGTACGACCCTGAAGAGCCATTTCTGGACGTCCGTCGTTAGGAATATCTGCAATGTCTTTGGCATTTACGCTGGTAATGGCTCCGGTAACTAATTTTCTGGACTGTGTACCATAGCCAACCACTACCACTTCATCTAAGTTTTTAGTTTCTTCTGATAGGACAACATTTATTTCTGTTTGTCCGTTTAGTTTTATTTTTTGTTTGTTGTATCCAATATACGAGAAAATAAGAGTTGAATTGGATGACGGAACTTCAAGAGAGAATTTACCATCAGTATCTGTTACAGTTCCCATTGTGGTTCCTTCCACGATTACACTTACTCCAAGTAATGATGTATTTGTTTTTTCATCAAATACAGTTCCTTTTACACGAAAGTTCGCTGCAGAAACCGATAAAGTACCTATTATCAATAAAATAGCAGTACTGATCAAACCAATAAATAGTTTGTTAAGATGTAAATTTAAGGTATTACATCTTTGTCGTGGTTTTTTGTTCATAGATTTAATTTAATAATTAGATTGTGTTTTTTTAATTAATGAATTCCATTCTTTACAAGGTGATTTGAGGTCATTTTGAATTGTTCATAATGTTTTTAAATTTAAGGATTGTTTTTATATAGTATAATTCAAATTAAATTCTTGATCTGAAAAATCTAAAACAAAAATTTTATTAATGTATTTATCCAATATATTTTTTTTTGACAAGTATTGCTCAACTATCAATTAAGGCAGTTAATAATCATTTATTATTTTATCGACTGAATCAATTGTTGATAATTTAGCATATTTTACTGTTGATAACACAGAAAACATCGATGAATTTACTTCAAATTTGATAGAAACGATTGGGAGAAAACCAGATAAAAAGGAGCACCCGAAAATTTGAGATAATTTTAAAAGTGATGGAAGTATAATGGTTTTTAGTCTTCCTGTTTTATTTAGTCTGGTTGCGTTAAATGACTGAGTCGGGTAGAGTTTTGTTTTTTTGTAGAAGTAGGGAAGTGTTTTTTCTATGATAATCCATTTATCAGTATTCCGGAAATACGTGATTTCTTCATCCGCATTCATTAAATAAAGTAATGAATAGGATTTTAGTTCTGAAAAGATTCTTTTTTGCCCATATCTATTTAAACTGGACAATAACAATAATAGCGGTAAGTCTTTTTTCATGAGTCTGACTTTTCAAAATCTATGTAACAGACTGAGTTTTGTTATCGAACTTACGAAACTGAGCCAACTCAGTGATTAATTTAAATGGCTCTAATCTAAGATATGGTTGGTAGTTTATAAATAGGAATTAACTTTAATAAAATCTTTATTTTGAATCGTTGATGACCAATTTCTTTTTGTTGGACATCTGTAAGTTCTTTCTGATTGGTTTTCGATGAAAACTTTATAGGACCCTTCAATATTTGTAAAGACACCCCAAGCTTTTTTGTTTAGTTCCATTTCTTCTTCCAACTTCACACTTCTATTTTTCTCTGATTTCAGTTTCTCTTTCATAGCGAACCAATTAGAATAGTTTTGCAGGTATTTTGTTGAAACACCTCTGAATTGATGATTAACTATAGTTTTCATTCTTGAAGCCAAATTGTTTACTGTTTGGACATGAAACTCACCTCCAGCTGTATGATCTGATGCTTTGAAGTTCACATGTGGGATTTTCTCAGACTTAGCAAATGCGGAGATACTTCTATGTTTATCAGATACTAACGTACACGATTTGTTGAATTTCCCACCCACTTTACGATCCAGGTCTGACTTTGAAATTCTTCCTATCTTAGTTACTGAGAAATCTGTTGTAGTTTGCCTATCAGCAGTAATTAACATTTTTACTTGAAATTTGTTATCTCCCCTTCGTTTGGAACCACCTCGTTTACGAGAATACTTAAGACCTTTTCTTCCTTTCTGACTGTATAGAAACCATACATCATCAATTTCAGTTATCCCTTTAAATTCTTTATTTTCTGAATTTAAGCCACTAAGAATCTTGTGCCTCCAGTCAAAAGAAGTTTGTACTGAGATCCCAATTTTCTCTGCCATTTTTGTTATCGGTAGATATTGATCAAACATTAGTTGACCATATTGTTCAAACTTGCTTATCTTTTTAATTCCATGGAAACACGACCCAGAAACCCCAGTAAACGTTTTCTCACAAGTATTGCATTTGTATCGTTGCATCAAACCCCGATGACCATTCTTAATCAAAAATTTAGATGAACAATATGGGCAACTATCAATAGGATTGTCTTTATGTTGTTCATTATTAACCTCTTTTACTTTACAAAGCTCCTCTATAACTAGACTCCGTTCTTCAAAATTAAGGCTTTCAAATAATTTAATAATCTGTTCTTGTATATTCATCTCTCTGATTGGTAAGTCATCAAAGGTAATAAATATAAATTAAACTACCAACCGCATTCTAGATTAGAGCCATTTAAATCAAAGTTTTACAGAGATATGATGCTTATTACAAGTATGATATTAAGGTTTATTTTAAACTAAGGTGTACTAAATACAACATGTTTGATTGTGCAAATATAAATATATTTTTTTAAATACAACACAATTAGTGTGTATATATTACACATAGTATAACAATTAACATGTTTTATATTTATATCTTTGTAAATTATTTTGTCAATTGAATATGTATTCTATTAAGTTTAAAATTGGAGTCTGAATTATAGGATTTATATTATTGTAAAAATACTCCAACGCTGATGAATTAAAATAAACGGACATTCCCCAACGGAAATCTATATGAATTTAAATTTTGCTAATTTAATGTGTTTATCACTTTCAATTCAACTAACTATCATTTGTAATTCTAAACTCGGTTTTTACAATCAGTAATAGTTTATTTTTGATATGACAATATGTGTTAATATATTATTAATAATGAACCAACTTATTGCGTTAAATGCATAATTTCCGTAAAAAATAATTTTTCATGGTAAATTTTTTCAAATTTTACCTGCAAACATTATATTTACAATAATTTTGTACATATAAATGAGGTATTTTTTTCTTTACATGTTTTTTTTACTAAATTGGTAAAAAATATAAGTTCTAAAATAAATGTTTAGCCCGATGACTTCTAAAATTAATAATTCTCAAGACGGAAGCAAGGATAATTTACCCAACATTTCAGTCGATTGTGTTATCTTCGGTTACGATGAAAACAAACTCAAAGTATTAGTATGTAAAGAATTTGTGTCTTACAACGGAGAAGTATTTTTGGAATGGAAGTTGCCTGGTAATCATGTCCGGCGTGAAGATGAAAATATTAATGAGACTGCTGCCCGTATTTTAAAGGAACAAACCGGGTTGGAAAATATTTATGTAAAACAGTTTATGGTGTTTAGTGATAAATCAAGGTTAGAACATCGCCAAAAGGACTTTGAGTGGGTAAAACCGAGAATTGTAGATGATAGAGTTATTACTGTCGGGTTTTATTCTCTGATTAATGTGAGTGATGTTGATAATAGTAATCTAATTGAAGATGTAAGCTGGAATAATGTAGACGAAATCAAGACTTTAATGTTTGATCATAATGAAATATTTGATGAGGCATTAAAAACGTTACGTTATGATTTACTTCACGAACCTTTGGCATTTGAACTATTACCCGAAAAGTTTACCCTCTCTCAAATGCAAAAACTATATGAGGTTATTTTTAACACCACTTTTGATAAACGAAATTACAGGAAAAAGGTAAATAAAATGCAATATCTTATTCGATTGGACGAAGTACAAACGGGAGTATCACATAAACCTGCCCGTTTATATAGTTATGATAAGAAAATATATGAACAAACACGTACGGAAAGATTTGATTTCAGAGTATAAAACAGTATAACAGCAGAATTTGAATCCAATCGTCAAATACTAAAAAAAGCTCTATTAGCCATTTGGATAACAGAGCTTTATTGTTCCTTCAATAAAAGTATATTTAAGTTATTTAGCTTTTATGCATTAATATACACCGAAACTACCCGTCTTATTCCTTCTTCCAGGGAAATGGAAGGTTTCCATCCTAAACTTTTAAGTTTGGATACATCAAGAAGTTTGCGTGGTGTACCATCCGGTTTACTGCTGTCCCAAATCACTTTTCCTTCATAACCGGTAATCTTCCGGACAATTTCGGATAACTCTTTTATGGTAAGATCTTCTCCACATCCGGCATTCACATGTGATGGAGTTGTATCGGGTGCATCATAATGCAATAACAGAAATACACTTGAATCGGCCATATCGTCTACGTGAAGGAACTCACGCATTGGTGAACCGGTACCCCACAATGTAACAGATACTTCATTATTTGAGACGGATATTCCATATTTTTTCAGTACCTGAAGTATTACATCATCACTGAATGAACCATTTACTCCTTCAATGGGTCGTTTGTTTAAATCGGCACGTAAACCAGTCCAGTTACTTTCCTTTAAATATTTACCTAAAAACATTTTTCTGATCAATGCCGGTAATACATGCGATGTTTCGAGATTATAGTTGTCGTTTTGCCCATACAGGTTGGTAGGCATTATGGAAATAAAATTACACCCGTATTGAGCATGATATGCTTCACACATTTTTATACCTGCAATTTTTGCAATGGCATAAGGTTCATTGGTTGTCTCCAAAAGTCCGGTAAGCAAAGCATCTTCGTGCATGGGCTGTTCAGCAAGCCTGGGATAAATACATGAAGACCCAAGAAACAACAATTTCTTTACACCATGTACATAACTTTGATGAATCACGTGATTCTGAATCATCAGGTTTTCATAAATAAACTGTGCCCGGTAAGTCATATTGGCAATAATACCACCTACTTTTGCTGCAGCAAGTACAACAACCTCCGGTTTTTCTTTTTCAAAGAATTTTATTACTTCCTGTTCGTTGAGTAAATCAAGTTCATCAACCGTTCGGGTGACAAAATTTGTAAATCCTTTTTCTTCAAGGTTCCTTTTTATAGCTGATCCAACCATCCCCAGATGACCGGCAATATATATTTTCGTATTTTTGTCCATGATTAATTTAATGTCAATATTATTCAAAATAATTCAATACTCTAAAACCACCTTCTTTCAGATAAGTCTCCTTTTTCATAAGTTTTACATCTGAGCGCATCATATCTTCTACTAAAGCTTTTAAATCATATTCGGGTATCCAGTTAAGTTTAGTCCGTGATTTAGTTGCATCACCAATCAATAATTCAACTTCAGTAGGCCTGAAATAATTAGCATCAACTTCAATAACCGGTCCTTCAATTGCATGTACAATGTCCAAAAATTCAGCTCCAACCGACTCAGTAAATTTTACTTCATCAATGCTGCCTATAAAACCCTTTTCATCTTTTCCTTCCCCTTTAAACGCTATGTTGAGTCCTATTTCATCAAATGCCATCCGAACGAATTCACGGACCTCAGTAGTAATGCCTGTGGCAATTACATAATCATCGGGAGTGTCCTGTTGTAAGATCAGATACATGGCACGAACGTAATCTTTTGCATGTCCCCAGTCACGTTTTGAAGATAAATTACCAAGGAATAATTTGTTTTGCATACCCATAGCAATACGTGAGGCTGCACGTGTAATTTTGCGTGTAACAAACGTTTCCCCACGTAAAGGTGATTCATGATTAAACAGGATTCCGTTACTGGCATGTATTCCATAAGCTTCGCGATAATTAACTGTAATCCAGTAGGCATACATTTTAGCTACTGCATAAGGTGACCTCGGATAAAAAGGTGTTGATTCTTTTTGAGGAACTTCCTGAACCAATCCGTATAATTCTGAAGTGGAAGCCTGATATATCCTTGTTTTATGTGATAAGTTAAGTAAACGTACCGCTTCAAGTAAACGTAAAGTACCAATACCATCAGCATTCGCTGTATATTCAGGAGTATCGAAACTTACTTTTACATGGCTCATCGCTGCTAAATTGTATATCTCATCAGGCTGGGTTTCCTGTATGATTCTTGTAAGGTTCATTGAATCAGTCATGTCTCCGTAATGCAACAGCAAATTACGATCATTAACATGTGGGTCCTGATATAAATGATCAATTCTTTCGGTATTAAACATGGATGATCGACGTTTCAAACCATGTACAATATATCCTTTTTTTAAGAGTAATTCGGCTAAATAGGCACCATCCTGGCCTGTTATTCCGGTAATTAAAGCTACTTTTTTCATGTTAATATTTTAAATGAATTGTTTAGATAAATATTTATTTTGATATTGACTGCAATATTGTTGCAGGCAATTTAAAGTTCAGTATCATCTTCATAATAATGGAAATACTTTTCTGCTTCACCTTTTTTCTTCCTTGCACCATATCCATAGCTATTTCCAATTAAATAAGCATATTTGTAGAGCTTATAATTTGAATACCGGCTTCCATCATCAACCACATCATTTAGAATAGAGTACATATGCGGTAAATTATCAACCTTCAATTGGGCACAAAGTTTTTTGAAGAACGTTTTATTTGTTTTCTCACTTCGGACAATAAATAAATTTACATCCGAAAGATGTGCTAATGAATAAGCATCTGTAACCATACCAATTGGACTTGAATCCACAATAATAAAATCATATTTTTTACGTAATTCTTCAAACATGACGATCAATTTGTCCGATCGGATTAGTTCGCCCGGATTTGGTGGTATCGATCCTGCGGGTAATATATCAAAATCTACTTTTGGAAGATGTAAAATAATTTCATCAAGAGTACATTGATTCACTAAATAGTTGGTTACACCCAATGGTTGAACAATATTAAACCGCTGATTTATACTCGGTTTCCGAATATCCATATCGACCAGGATCGTTTTCTTACTCGCCATGGCATATACTGCAGCCAGATTAACAGAAAAGTATGTTTTCCCATCACCTGATTCTGTTGAAGTAGACAATATCATAATATTCGTTTTCCGTTTTACAATAAACTCTACCCTGGTTCGAATTACACGGAACATTTCAGTAAAAGCGGAACGTGGATTTTTAGAAACCAGCAAAGGATCCGAACTTTTTGTATGCCGCACAGCACCTATTAATGGGAAAGTTGAATTTTTTTCAATATCTTTACTTGAACGAATGGTGTTGTTTAAAAGTTCAATAATTACGACGATTAAAGTAGGAATTAATATTCCAAAAAGTAAAAACATCAAAATAGTTTTTGATTTTTTGCCTGCATTTGTAATTGAAATAATTCTGGCTTTATCGAGGATGTTGTTATCAGGAGTGTTCGATGCTTTTAAAATTAAAGATTCTGCCCTTTTTTGAAGGAAAAAAGTGTAATAATTGTCGTCCATTTTATATTTACGGTCAATTGCAATCATTTCCAGTTCTTTCTTTGGAAGTTCCTCAATCTCTTTATTTACAACTCCTAATCGTTTGTAGAAATCAGCTTTTTCGATATTAAGTGATGCCCGCATGTTTTTAATTACTTCCAGAACTGTTAACTTAGCTCTTTCAATTTGTTTTGTATATTTTGCATAATACGGATTTAATTCAGTTGTTTCACCACGTTCTACATTAAGCTCATTGATCTGTTGCACAAATGTCATTAACATAGGTTCGCTCAATCCAAGACTCGAGGGGGCTATGATGGCTCCGTCTGCCAGATTTGTCTTCAGATATTTGGACAAATAATCCAGATAAGTTTCCCGTAGTTTTAGTTCTGATTGCTGGGCATCGAATTTAGCCGATTTTCCTAATAAATCGCTGGTATGACTTGAAATATCCACAATTTTATTTGATTGCCTGAAATTAGTCATGTCGCCCTCTGAAACTGCTAATGATTTTGAAACTTCACCTAACTGATCATCAATAAATTTTATTGTCTTATTGGCAGCATCATTCTTCCTGTCAAGATTTTCATCCAGAAAAGTTTCACATAATTTGTTTATAAAATCGATATCTCTATCGGGTGTCTCGCCAATCAATGATATTTTTAAAACCGAAGATCCTTCAACATCATAACCAAAATTAAGACGGTTTTTAAAGTCTGCAATCAATGATTCACGCGATCTAAAACGAAAAAATAATTCAGTATTCTCCATGAATTTATCAACATTATGAACAGTAATGAAAAATAAATTGTGTTGAACAGGTTTACCATACCTTCCATCTAATTGGAAATCATTATAATGTTTATCATTATCCACTGTAATAGTGTAGGTCCCATTTGACCTTAATTTAATTTTAAAGAGTAAATTATACGCTTCAGGTGAAATATAATCGGACTGAATTACAATTGGCGAATTTCTATATAAATTACGGGTAATAAAAGGCCCTTTTGAAATATAATCTACTTTTAAATACGGGATACTATCAACTACTTTACAAACCAGATCATATGAACCAAACATTATTACCTGATTAATAACATTTTTATAACCTGATTGAACTCCAAAACCTTGCATTAGAGCTTGCGAACTGTTTGAACCGTTATGGTTTTCTTCAATCATAACTGTGCCGGCTGTTTGAACGCTGGGCAACCATGATCTGTTATCCAGATAAGCTAATCCCAGAGATATAATTATTCCGATAACAAATAAATACCAGAAATGAAGGAAATGCAAAATCCACTCCATAATATCAAAACCGGATTCTTCCTCGTCATTAAATTGTTTTTCGAAATTATTTTGTTCCATTATGATGGTGCATTTTTAGTAAAAAGATAATATGGATTTATTTTGTATAGTTCAAAACACTGAACAATAATGATAAAGAAAAAGTAATTACACCTATTAAGGCTGAATAACTATTCACTTTATAAAAACTTGAAAACTCACGTTGAACGTAAATAATATCGTTTGGGTAAATGTAATAATATTTAGAATCAATAATACTTTTTGGCCTTATATCAAAATCCAATACCTCAGTTCCCTTCTTTGTATCCCTAATAATCCTGATGTGTTTCCGATCACTTGTTTCATTAAAATCACCCGACATAGAAAGTGCCTGGAATATAGTTAATTTCTCTTTATAGATTGGAAATATCCCTGAGCCGGCATCTCCAAAGATTGTAAATGTTTTATTCGACAAACTTAATTTAATGATGGCATCCGGAATAAATTCTTTAAAACGTTTTTCAACTACTTTAGAAGCTTCATTCAATGTGAGACCAGCTACCGGAATATGTGAAATAAATGGTAAATCAATGGTACTGTCAGTATAAACACGATAAGACATCTGATTTGAAGATGAAGAGGATTGTGCAGAAATTAATTTGGAAAATGTCTCATCTGATGTAGAAGAAATCAGTCGGTAAATTATTTCGTCATTTACCTGAATATGATAATCGATATATTCTGAATTCTCATATGTGGGGAGTGATTTATTTTCATCTTGTAATAATCGCAGGTTTTTATAACTGTAACACGATGATAGTGAAAACAATGACAAAAATAATATGAATATATGAGTTTTATGTTTCATAAATATTTTGAAATTCAATCTTTTATAAAAGTTAGTCATTTCTTTATACTTTTGGAATCGATTATTCTTAGAAAAAGCTCTTGTAAATTAAAATCCCAAATGAAAAACTAGTCACAATGGTAGATACTGCCATCCAAAAAGTGGAAACTCCAAAAAATTGTTCTTTCATTGGTTGAAGAAAAATAACGTCGTCGGGCTCTAAATAATAAAATTCAGAATTTATTATATCAATACTACGAGCATCAAATGTCTTTATTTGATTTACATTTCCTTTAACACGTAAAATTCTGATTTTACTCCTGTCGGCGTAGAATCCAAAATCTCCGGCCAACGCCAGTGCCTGATATATATTTACTTTCTCTCGTGGAAAGGGGAAACGACCTGATTTCCCGGATCCGATAATACTGAATGTCCTGCCTACCATACGTACATCCACTGAGTTTATTTTAAGTATAGGTCTGATGGCATTTTCCAGTATTCCTTTCGCTTCCCGTAATGTTTTGCCACTTAATGGTACTTCACCTATAATTGGGATTTCTATTTTGCCATTCGGTAATACCAAATAAGTATCAAGGTCGAGGTTCTCATTTGAACCGGTACCGGATGCCATTTGTGATCCTGAGTTTCCAGAACCATTAAAAAGCGCATTCGTTTTTTCATCCATAGAATATACCTGGATAAAAAGTCTGTCTCCTTCTTTTAACCTATAATCCTGATAAGAAAAAGTATCTTTATAGGCGGGAATGAAATCTTTTGTAGGTTGAAGATAATTTATCTGGTGTGTTGTAATACATGAAGTTAACTGTAAAGTCAACACTGTTAATAACATCAGTTGAATTAACTGTTTTCGCATTTGTACGTTGTTTTGAAAATTTTGAAACAAAGATAGACAAAATATGTAAATTAATCTCAAATAACCAAGAAAATACAAACTTAAGGAACTATTTCTATCAATCTTTAAAATATCAGATTATGATTTTCAAAAGTCATGTAAATATAACCGCAATATCCAACTATAAAGAATGTTTATTGAAATGATTCCATAAATAAGAATTTTAATGATACTTATGAAAAAAAATAATTAAATTTGCAGAAAAATCCAGGTTCAATAATTGCTATTTGTAAATAAACCCATTCATACGGTTTTTAACTTCCAAAAGCCCAATTACAATAAATGATTTTATGTCAGGTAGGTAACATCTTTATTCAGTATTTAAAAAATGAAAAATATAAAAGGAGTATTTTTTTTCATGTTGGCTTTCACTTTCCTGATTTCATGTAATTCAAGACAAAACCTCGAAAAACAAGCAGATGTCCGGCTTAAACATATTGAACAGCTTATAAGTCATAACTCATTGAATGAAGCTAAGATTGAAATTGACAGTTTCCATTTGCTCTTTCCGAGATTAGTCAACAAACGTCGTATAGCTGCAGCCTATGAAGATACTATAGTCAGACGTGAAAGTTCAAGATCACTGGCATATTGTGACAGCATTTTACCTTTTAAACAACACCAGGCCGATTCAATCCAAAAAAACTTCAGATATGAAAAGGATAAAATATATCAGGAAACGGGCAACTTTATATACAAAACTCAAAAAACAGAAAACAATACAAACCGCATTTATCTAAAAGCTTATGTTGATGATAATGCCGATTTTTACCTGATCAGTAATTACTGCGGTCCAAAACTTGAACACACTTCTGTTGAAGTTTCAGCTAAAGATTTATTTGCTCACACTGACACCGTTAATACATCCGATCCGGATTACCATAGCTTTACCAATGATGGTCAGCGTTGGGAAATCGTTACTTTTAAAAATGAATCAGGTAAAAACGTTTCAGCATTTATTGCTCAATATGTATCTTTAAATATCAAAGTAATATTACACGGGAAAAGAAATTATGTCTATTTTTTGGATGATTCAGATAAAAAAGCAATTTCTGATACGTATAATTTGTGGATTGTGAAAAAGGATGTTTTAAAACTACTGATGGAAATAAAAAAGGCAACTGCGAAAATTGAAAGAATTAAATCAGAGAGAGTAAATAAAATTAAAATCAAAAGAAGTATTTGAATCTAAAAGCTACTTTTATTTGAAGGTCTTTATTGTATAATTTGATTTAAGTATTAACAGAAATAACGTTAAATCGACTAAAGGAATAAATCAAAAGGGCTCTAGAGTCGTTATGGATTAAAATTTATAATCATTAAAAAAAAGAAAATGAAAAAGATTCTTCAAATTATTATGGTTTGTTTAATAGTAAGTTCTACTGTTATTGCACAAAACACATCTAAAGTTGAAATTATTGATTTGAATCTGCAAAGTTTCAAACAAAAAGTATGGAATTTTGATAAGGATAAAACTTTCACCCGAATAGGAACTTTACCAATTATACTCGATTTTCATGCATCCTGGTGTGGCCCCTGTAAAATGTTAGCACCTCATCTTCAGGCTCTCCAGAATAAATACAAAGGGAAACTCGTTGTTTATAAAATTGATGTTGATAAAGAACCATTATTAGCACAGAGATTTAATGTTGATGCAATGCCTACAATGATTTTTATAGGAAGTAAAACAAACTTTAAAACAGAATTGGGTTATCAGGAATTTGATGCATTGGAAAAACTGGCTATCAAATATCTGTTTCAAAAATAAATACTTTTATAAACCATTTTCAAGAAATAATTCCATTAATCTGGATACAGCATAGTGATCGATTTCATTCAATTGAACCTCGATAAAATGTTTTAATATTTCGTTCCTTCCGGATACTTTTATAAAAATGAATTGTGCAAATATAACCCGGTGACTCAAAACATGTTTCACCGGGTTTGATATTTTATAAATTTCTACGTTGTGCAGATCATTAAAAATGTATTTGAAATTTTCAGTTGCTACCAATTCCTGAGCACTAAGTAAACAATCCGACTCTATTAAAGGAAATTCATACAAATTTTGCCACACATCTTTTGCAACACGTTTTTGTAAAAATGTATTATCCTCAAACTGTATAAAAAGGTAATTGAAAAACCTGTTTGTTGATTTCTTCTTTTGAGATTTAACAGGAAGTATTGATACCAGATTATCTTTAAAAGCGATACAAATTGATTTTAACGGACAAATACCACAATTAGGGGAAGACGGGATACACTGTAAAGCTCCGAATTCCATTATGGCTTGATTGTGCATAGCCGGTTGTGTTTCTGAAAGTAATTCCTGTGCCAGTAAAGCATACTCCTTTTTCCCGATACTGCTATTTATAGGCGTCTGAATATTAAATATCCTTGATAAGACCCTGTATACATTTCCATCAACAACTGCAAAGTGCTCATTAAATGCAAATGAACTAATGGCTGCAGCAGTATATTCTCCAATTCCTGCAAGTTTAATAATGTTTTTATAGTCGGAAGGGAAAATCCCATTATAGCAGGCTATGACTTGTTTAGCCGCTTTATGTAAATTTCTGGCGCGGGTATAATAACCCAGGCCCTGCCAATATTTCAATACACTGTCTTCATCTGTTTCGGCCAGAATTGCCACTGTGGGGAAGCGTTCAATAAACCGGTTATAGTAATTCAATCCTTGATTAACCCTTGTCTGTTGAAGTATAATTTCTGAAATCCAGATTCGATATGGATCAGAAATATCACGCCAGGGTAAATCACGTTTATTAGTATCATACCAGCTTATTAATTCTGTAGAAATATAGTTGTAAGAGCTTTTTGAATTCATGTTCCAATGTCGTTTAGCCTTCATTAAAGCTCTTTGAAATAAATACATATAACATTCAGTTATATGTGAGTTAAAGCTGTTGATTGAATTTAGGTTTTTTGTCACCCAATTTTTGGGAATGTATTTTAGTTGCTCCCGGATATAGGGAATAACTAAAATAACTAAAATAACAAAAAACAAAGGATTACAAAACAAATACACGAACTAAACGTCTGTGAATCATGTTGCTCAATTAATGTATAAAATACTTTATTAAAATATTGCCAAATGAAATTATTATTTGCACCTTTGTAGACAAAGATAAGGTCTAGAACCTAGCCTGCAACATCTAAATCAATTAAACATTAATAATTATATGAAAAAAATTCTATTGCTCTTATTAGTAGGGCTTTGTATTTCTTCTTGTAAGAATTCAACTTTTACAATTCATGGTTCAGTTGATAATAAAAACCTGAATGGAAAAACTATTTTAATCAGAGAACGAATTAATCGTGAATGGAAAACGATTGACAGCACTAAGATTGAAAGCCAGAATTTTGCTTTTAAGGGGATCTGCGATTCATCTAAAATTGCTTATTTAGTATATGAGTATCCTGCAACAAATAAGGTGCGTCAGGCTTTTGTTCTGGAAAATGGAAACATTACTGCATCTATTGATACAGCAGGATTTATGATATTTAATGGGACAAGTCAAAATGATTTGTTGCAAACTTATCAGGATGAAAAGAATACATTTAATAAGAAATCAGAAGCTATTTATAAAACACAAAAAGACTTTATCAAAACACCTGAACTGGAAATGGCTTTTTCAAAGGTAATTGAAAAATTAAATCGGGAAGAAGTAAGTATCGATAAAAAATTTGCAACTGATCATGTGAATACATTGGTCGGGACACACGTCTTTATGAATTCTTTTTATGGTTTAAGTATCTCTGAAAAAGAAGCAATAGTAAATTTGATGAATCCTGAAACAAAAAACATAAAGCGTATACAGGAAATAATTGCTGATATGGAAATAGAAAAGAAAGTCGCTGTAGGCAAACAATTCACTGATTTTAAATTACCGGGAATAAATGGCGATTCAATTGCATTATCCGGTTTGGTAGGTAAAACAAATTTTGTTTTAATAGATTTTTGGGCTTCCTGGTGTGGTCCTTGTATGAAGTTTTTACCCGAATTACAGGCATTTTATGCTAAACATAAAGGAGTAGATCTTGAAATTTTAGGAGTTTCACTTGATGATAATAAAGACGCATGGATTAGTACTGTTAAAGTGCACAAAATATCTTGGAAACTGGTGTCGGATTTGAAAGGCTGGAAATGCAAAGGATCCAGAGCCTATGCTGTCAATTCAATTCCTAATACTGTTTTGATTGATAAAAGCGGTAAAATTGTAGGAAAAAATTTAAGTATACCTGATATGGAGAAATTATTGCAAGAAAAAGGGACAGTAAAATAAAAAAACCACTTTATTGGAAAAAAAAGGCCGCAATTGTTTTTTAATCAGAATAAAAGCAATATATTTGCAGTCCGTTTGAATAAAAAAAAATATATCATTTATTAACTAACATATAAAAAATAACTGAAATGACTAAGGCAGACATCGTAAACGAAATTGCTAAGAATACAGGAATTGACAAAGTTACTGTATTAACTACTGTTGAAGCTTTTATGGAAACTGTAAAAGATTCACTCTCAAAAAATGAAAACGTGTATTTAAGAGGTTTTGGTAGCTATGTTATCAAACAAAGGGCTGAAAAGACTGCTCGGAACATCTCAAAAAATACAACAATCATTATTCCAGCTCACAATATACCTTCGTTCAAACCTGCTAAAACCTTCGTGAGCGTAGTAAAATAAATTTTTTTTCATTCAACTAATTTAATTAAGATGCCAAGCGGTAAAAAAAGAAAACGACATAAAATGTCAACGCACAAAAGAAAAAAAAGACTTAGAAAAAATAGACACAAGAAAAAATAAGTCTATTGGTCTTTAGTCTTAAAGTCCAAGAAAACAAACTTATAAGCAAATATCTAGGCTTTAAGTTTGTTTTTTGTTTAAAAACACAACCCAATCAAAATAAAAAAAAGTGAATAGCGAATTAGTAGTTGATGTAAAAGCATCAGAAATTTCTATTGCGCTGCTCGAAGACAAACGCCTTGTAGAACTTAACCAGGAAGGACGCGAAGAACAGTTCGCCGTGGGGAATATCTATTTAGGCAGGGTGAAAAAAATAATGCCCGGTTTAAATGCAGCCTTTGTGGATGTCGGTTACGAAAAAGACGCTTTTCTACATTATCTTGATTTAGGTTCCAATTTCAACACTTTTGCACTATTTACAACGCAGGCACTGAGCGACCGTAAAAAAGCGCCTACGATTCAAAAAACAAAACTTCAACCGGAATTAGAGAAGAACGGTTCTATCAATGACATCCTGAAAACGGGAATGGATATTTTGGTACAGGTTACCAAAGAACCAATCTCAACAAAAGGGCCAAGATTGACTGCAGAAATATCGATAGCCGGACGGTTTTTAGTTTTAATACCGTTTGCCGATAAAGTGTCGGTATCGCAAAAAATTAAAACCGAAGAAGAAAGACAACGTCTTAAACAACTTATTCAGAGCATTAAACCCAAAGGTTTTGGTGTTATTGTCCGAACGGTTGCCGAAGATAAAAAAGTTGCTGAACTCGATAATGAGTTGAAGATTTTGGTGAAACGCTGGGAAGAAGCGATACTCAAAACTCAACAAACAAAAGGAGTTTCGCTCATTTTAGAAGAATTAGGTCGTACGGTAGGAATAATTAGAGATTTATTCAGCCCGAGTTTTAAGCATATTCATATTAACGATCAGGCTGTTTTCGCAGAAGTACGTGATTACGTAGATCTGATTGCACCCGACCGGAAAGACATTGTGAAATTGTATCAGGATGAAATTCCGATATATGACAGTTTTGGAATTACCAAACAAATCAAATCAGGATTTGGAAAAACTGTTTCATTTAAGAGTGGAGCTTACCTGATCATAGAACACACCGAAGCCCTTCACGTTGTTGATGTCAACAGCGGAAACCGATCAAAAGCAGGGAACGGACAAGAAGAAAATGCCTTGGATGTGAATCTTGCTGCTGCCGATGAAATAGCCCGTCAACTTCGCTTACGCGATATGGGAGGTATCATTGTGGTAGATTTCATTGATATGCACGAAACGGATAACCGGCAAAAGCTTTTTGACAGAATGCGTGAAAATATGGCTAACGACAGAGCCAAACACAATATACTGCCATTGAGTAAATTCGGATTATTACAAATTACGCGTCAACGCGTACGTCCCGAGATTCATATTGATATTGAAGAAACCTGTCCTACGTGTTATGGCAAAGGTCGCACAAAACCATCTATTCTGTTTACTGACCAATTGGAAAGTAAGATTGACTATCTGGTAAACAAATTAAAAGTAAAAGAATTTACACTTCATGTACACCCCTACGTGGATGCCTATATCTCTAAAGGCTTACTGTCGATGAAGTGGCAGTGGAAAAGAAGATTCGGAAAAGGATGTAGAGTAATACCGGAACAAAAACTCGGATTTTTACAATACAAATTTTACGACAAAAAAGGAATTGAAATTGACCTACAAGAAGAAATAGAAAAAATTGCGTAACTATGTTACTTAGACAGGCTAACCATTGGTTAGCCTGTCTTTTGCTATATAAGGAGTAAGGAGCAAGGAGTAAGGAGTAAGGAGTAAGGAGTGAGGAGTGAGGAGTGAGGAGTGAGGAGTGAGGAGTGAGGAGTGAGGAGTGAGGAGTGAGGAATGAGGAATGAGGAGTGAGGAGTGAGGAGTGAGGAATGAGGAGTGAGGAGTGAGAAGTGAGGAGTAAGGAGTAAGGAGTAAGGAATAAGAAGT
>Ga0302191_10000095_pt1 | contig 49693 bp, 76 predicted proteins | sample II_Bog_E3_1_FD_198775 | JGI IMG/M metagenome (GOLD analysis project Ga0302191, IMG submission 198775) | Peat permafrost microbial communities from Stordalen Mire near Abisko, Sweden - II_Bog_E3_1 | ecosystem: Environmental > Terrestrial > Soil > Wetlands > Peat | place: Sweden: Abisko...
AGCACCGGAGCGTGAAACGCCATAAGCACAGTGAATGTAAGCATTTTTCGCCGTATCCTTGTTATTCTCCAACATTTTTATGATCCTCCCTGCCATGTCGTCATCGAAGAACTTGTTGCCAGGCAAACTACAATCAAGGTTCTTGTCCCTGTCGCTGAAGTCCCTGTCGTCGAACTCGAGGTTCAACACGTTGGGGTGGTCAGTGGTGAACCAGTGGTCCTTGTCGGCATGCGTGCCTACGATGGATATGAATATAGAGTCCTTCACGTCCTCGACGGTATCGTCGTTGATCTTGTTGGCGTACATCAACTGGTTGAAATTCTCGTGGCTTAATACTTTCACTCTCATACTGTAAATATAGGGATTAGTTCTCGGAGCTATAATGGACAATACTTAACCGCAGCACAGGTTAACAATATGATGCCAATACCGAACAGCCCAAATATCAACCAATAAAAATGGTCATATACGTCTTCCTTGTAATCCCTCTTGAAGTACGTCCTCCCCTCTTGTACCTCATTATATTGGTACTCCAAAGAGTAAACGCTATAGATGAGCTGCGGCTCGTCGGCATACTTCTCCTCGATGTAGTAGTCAAGGTACTGATTGCCCTTGTGTACCATGGCTTTCGTATGCTTGCCCATCACAGTATATTCACGCCAATACCAGATGTTGTCATTCTTGTCGTTGTCAACGTAGGTCATGAGCCAAAATCCCAAAATCCAAGCTAACAAGCCTATCCTTCCTGAATATTTCATAATTTTATCGTTCTGCCTCTGTCATTAATCGTTTCAGCTAACGTATCTGGCGTCTTGTATGGCAGCGCAGGCTTGCCGTTGAAGGTGTGCGTGCAACAGTTACAAGATGCCCTCGGGATCGGCGCGTCCGGGTCTATCTTCTGCAGTATGCCGTCGGAGTCTACGAACAGCGCGCTAAACATAGAGCTCTCACCCATCCTGACTATCGCGCTGTGGTCCTTGGTGTGGTGCACCATGCGCCATATAGGTTCCTCGGTGTCCAGCCGGCTCTGTGCCTCCTGGTAGGTAGGTGCCCATGGTTCTCCGACACGAGACAGCAGGAACATATACAGAGGGGTGTAATCAAGGCCGCGCTTCTTGGTGCCGCCCATACCCTTGTGGGTGCCCTCAAAATCCTGCATCTCCTTGGTGTTGCGCTCGTGCCTGAAGTCTCCGCCCACGTCGTAGTAGTGGTGCAGCGCACGCTTGTTTATCTTCCTGTACAAGGGTTCCTTCCTGTCTCGTTTCATGATGTAAATATAGAATTTATTTCCCAGTCTTATATATCTTGTTCGAATTCGATGGGGAAAACCACGTTAGGCTGGCCATTATAGAACTCCCAGAAGTGACTCTTCATCTCTTCAATAGTCCTGCCGGCGATGCCGCAGCCGACCTTGGTCATGTACACCTTGCTGCCTGGGTTTATGTTCTCGAGGTCGTCCACGGCCTTGAAAAAGCGCTCGAATATGGCAGATGTCTCCTCGGTACTGATAATGGAAGAGACAGACTTCGGCCGGCCTGTCTTCGGATCGAGTACCTGTTTGCTCCAGTAAAGCGTCGGCAACGCGTAGGTGCGACTGCAGAAGCCCTCCGAGAAGCCCCATGCAAGGCCGAGCTTGTCGTAACCGAACCGTGCGGAGCCCCCGAAATGTTGTCCTAAAGTATTCGTGGCGACAACTAAATACGCGTTAGGTTCCAAGTCCTCAACGCGCATCGGATCGGAGGTGTACTCCTTGCCATTTATAAATGTTCCAGCCATAATGTTTTGTTTATTTGTTATTTGATGTAAATATAGAAAAAAGTCCCCAGATTTAGTGGGAACTTTCGTTTGTTATGCCGTAAAATCAATTAATAAAGGCCTTTGTACTTGCTCACGAAGTAATCGAATGAGCAGCGGCGGGCATCGTCGTAGGTGAAACCCACAATGTTAGGGCCGTAAGTCTTGCCTGCAAGGCTGCGCGCCTCGTTCAAGGAAGTAGCCTGCACGTGTAATTCCGGGTGGCCTGCAATGTAGCCAACAAATTCGCCGTCTTTCTTGTCCAGCGTCTTACCTGAAGGGGTGCTGGTCGCATTAACAACTGGCGCGGCGTTCTGGGAACCGGCCGGTGCGGCAGCAACTGCGGCGGCGCCTGGCGTGTAAATCTTGTAAACGTTGCCGTTGTGGTTACCCAAGGTAAAGTCCCAATTTTCTTCCTTCGCAAGTTCTGCCATCAGGGAAGAGGTCTGGTACTGGTTGAGGCCGATGTTGGAGTCACGCGCCCAAGCCTCGTTCTTTGCTTCAAGCGTCGTAACCGTGCCCTGCGAGGCGAAGAAATCGTTGGCGATAGCCAGTAAAAGTACTTTTTTCATGTTTGTTTGTTTTTATTTGATTGTTATTTGATGATGTAAATATAGACTTATTTTCCAGGAGCGTCTTTCTCTTTAGTCTCGAACTTATAGAAAATGCCCGACTCTCCCCAGCCGAGCTTGTTCTCGGCTTTGCATATCTCGTCGTAGAACTTCTCCGCGACGCGCTTCGTGGGCCATCCGCTTATGCCTATCTGCTTCAATGCTTTCCTGAGGTCATCAACCCTCGCCGTGGTAACCGTAACCTCCTTGACGGTCTCCCCCTTGCTGACTACGTACCTGCCGCCGATCAGGATCGTCCTGAACTTGTCCTGTGAAATTACGAGCCTTGCTTCCTTTGCTTTCATGATGTAAAAGTAGTTCGTTTTACTTAGTGCATGCCGAGCCTGCATTCGAGTGCGTACAATATCTCGATCTGCTCCATGACATTGTAATCGCTAAGAATGCCGTCGGAGTCGTCAGTGTTCACCTGGATAGCGCCATCTGCATCGTAGCCAACGGACCTCAAACTATCCTCGTACTCATTAACATAAAATTCATGGGACTTGAACGTCGCAGGGCCTCCGAGCTCATTCAGCGCGAGAGCAATGGCAATTTCGACATTCTTCTTAACTTCGCCCAGCTTCTCATTCGCTGCTTCTGTACTGTATGGTAACATATTTTTTGTTTGTAATGTAAAAGTAGGGATTTTTTCCGAGAGGCATAAAAAATCCCGGCCTTCGAAAAGAACCGGGAAGTTTTGGGTAGGCAACGGCTGACAAGGCCGTCATGTATATTCTTCACTTTACTTTCTCCAATAACCCAAGCACCATTATCTGCTCGCTCACATTCATATCATCCATAACCTCCACATAGTTATGCTCAGTGCCTAAAAAACACAGCTCATAAACCATAACCCTATACTCAAGAGCGTCGTCCTTGACAAGGCGTAGCTCTCTCAACATCACCTGCTGAGAGTTTATGTAAGGCATAGGAAATACTATCGCCTCATAAGGATCCTCACGAGACTTGAGTATTAATACTACAGCGTCTACAATCTCTTGCCGCAAATTACGTAGTTTTTCCAAGGCCTTCTCGTGTGTCATTAAGCTGTCTTTTGCATTTGATATTTAAGGTTCGGCTGGTCTGAGTATGTCCACTTGAAATCTCCGGCCTCCGTGTACTTCATCGCGGATTTCCCCTGGCAGAGCACGTTCGATATGGTGCTCGCGGATATTCCGAGCTTGGCGGCAGCCTCCTTCACCGTCGTGAACTCCTCCATCACCTCAAGGCTCACCGAATGGAGCTTAAACAGCCTCCTTCTCTCCTTGGTCTTCTCTACCGGCACGTTATAGCTGTCGACTATATCGAGGAGGACAGGGTGCGTCTCTGTGTCAACCACCTCCACCCCGTACCCGTTGGCGTCGAAAGGCATCAGCTTCCCGTTGCTCTTGACGTCCTCGCCGTTCAAGAAGTTGTACGTGTCGATGTAGTTTATGTCGCCGTACGAATTGTTCTGCATTTTATAGAAATATTCCAAGGCGATCGAGTTGTAGTCGAACAGGTTAATGTCCCTGAAGTGTTTCGTCTCCGGCGGCCGGTCGTTCGAGTAGCCGTAATGGGACTTGAACGTCGCCGTCTGATTTATGAAGTCGATGCTCAGCAGCCTCCCGATCATGTTCGAAGTTAGGTCGAAAACCGCGAGGTACTTGATCTGTGCGAATATGTTCTCCGACGGCTTGAACTTCTTCTGGTGCTGCAATATCTTGAGAAATTCCAGCTGGAGCTTCTCCTTCGTTATGAAGTGCTCCTTCTTGTTCTTCGGCATCATGAAGCACTTCTCGAACAGCGACCTCATCTCGGCCATAACGCCTGGCTTGATGTCCTTCTTTATTACCTCCTGCTCCTTCTTGATCTGCAACGCTAACTGCTCAATGTGTTCAGTTGAGATGTTCATTTGATTTAGTTTAAAGATTGCTTAAAAGAGTTACTGACAAAGGACCACCATCAGTTCCATCAAGGCCTTCACGTCCTTCTCGCAGTAGACGACGATGTCCTGCAGCGACGCCTCCTTGGAGTGGTACTTTAAGGAAACCTGGTAGTTCTGAATGAGGTCTTTAGGCGATTTCACGCCGAAGGTGTTGCACAATAGGTCGAGCGTTACGGGTTCGTAGGATACCCCTTGGTAATCTTTCATGACGTCGGTGACGTTTATCTCCCACGGCTTCTTTCCCCTGAAGTTCAGGATGGGCGGGATCTTCATCTTGTGTATGAGCAGGCGCTTCACAAGGAAGGGGATGTCGTATTGGATTATGTTGTAGCCGGCGAGAACGAACTTGAAGGCCTTCTCGAGCATCTTGCTCGCCGCCTTGAGCAGCTCCGCCTCGTCGTCGAAGGCAATAGAGTCTATGCTGTCCTTGTCTATCTGGAGGTTGTCGTTGAACATGCCGACCGACATGACCAGCACCTTGCCGAACTCCGCGTATAAAGCGGCATATTTGATGTAGATGTAATTCTGGGCCCATTCGAGATTGTCCGGGTTATCAGACGTCAGCAGATGGCATATATTAGAATACTCATCATCCCTCGTTAGGATGAACATTTCGTTCAGGAACTTAAGCTCTCGTTCGAGGGACTTGAAGTGATTCTTTCTCAACCAGATGTCGGCCTTATCCGGTTCTTTAGCATTGAAATCGTTAAATGCTGGGTATTGGGCAATAGTTTCCAGGTCGAAAACAAACGCGTTTTCTAATTCTCTCTTTTGGTAAAGCATTAAATGTTAAAGCTAAGAAATTGGCGACAGCGGAAAATGGAAGAACACCTACCATTTATGTCAATCATTTCAGTGGAATTTTCACCACTTTATTTTTTTTATGAACATAAAGATAGATGTCCCAGCAATACGAAACTCAAATACCGTAAAAATCTTTTCTGAATTTCAGAAGTATCTCGTCAGTCGTGGATTTCTCGCACTTCTCAGGTAATGAGGTGGTTTTATATAGCTCTTTTATCCTATTCGACTTCTTCTCGGCGGAATCCACAAGAGCCTGGTAAGTGTTCTGGCCAAGCCTTATGCCGAGCAACTCCTCGCGGTTGTGCCTGTAAACGTTGACACCCTTGCCTTCCAGGATTTCGATGCACATGTCCAGAAGCCTGTGGCAGTGCATCATGTTCTTCCTGTCGTAGTTCAACTCGCTGGACGCGTTCTCGACAAACCTTGCCTCGTTGCGCTCCTTAAGCCACTTGTGGTAAGATGCGTAGTCCTCGCAGTACTTCTGGAACCCGTCCATGTTGAAGTGGACGTAGGCAACCGGCCGCTCGCCCTTTGGGATGCTAGACAGCTTCACCTGTACGCCGTCGTCGGAAAGTATGCCACTGTACTTGTTGTGGCTATACAGGAATTGCTCAATGTGCTTTCCCCAGTAGTCCCATAGGCGGTTCAGTATCTTCTCGTACCTCTTCGGCATGAAGGTCTCCATGAACATAAGCTGTATGGGATTGTATCCGCTCTCCTTAACGAACTCCCTCGTAAGCAGCTTCTCGGCTTCGGCCCGGCCCATTACATTATAAAGCGCATAGGTGTATCTGATGTGATCCAATGCAACCAGACCACAGTTCTTCTCGCTCACCCCCCTCTCCAGTAGGAAATCGACTACAGACTGCACGCCGCCATCCTTAGGGATCCAGCCGAACTCAAGCAATGACTTCCTGGGGCCGTCCATAGGGTTCATGAACTTCTTGTTGGTGCCCTGCGCCTTCTGTATCTGCGCCCTGGCGTACTCGCCGAAGGAGAACGCGACCTTGTTGGTCAGGAACTTGTCCCGGTTGGCGATCACGAGCTCCCTGAACAACGGGTGACAGTATAATATGTGCTTCTCGTCACCATTGATCAGCTCGATGATGTTGGGGTTCTGGGTGCGCAACAGTTCGAGGTACCTTGCGAGCTCGTAGCCCACGTAATCGTCCGTGATGTTCAACTGTATAGACGCGTTGCCGGCGAGCACGTTGTCGAGCGCCTCTATGTATATGAACTTCTTGTCCACGTCCGAGGTGGCGATGTTCGTGCCGTACGACGTCGACCCGACGATGCACTCAAACAATAGAAGGCCTTTCTCCTTCAATTGCTCATAACGCTCACTGGCCCTGAGACCGGTGTAAATGTCTGTATCCTTCAGTTGTTCTTTCTTTACGGTCATTATCCTTGTGTTGTTGAAATGGATTTCTTGTTTGCAACGTTGTATATAGCCTCGAGCAAGAAGTCGCGGCAGTCTACAACCTTGATATTTTCATAAGACGAATTTAGGACGGTGTCCCTGGTGTTACAGGTTATCAACTCGATGCCGGAGTCCGCTACCCTCTTGAGGGAGTCCCCACTCAGCACCGGGTGTGTTATGATGTTCTTCACGCTCTTGGCGCCGTTGTCCATCAGTATCTTGTTGGCCTTTATCAGGGTGCCGCCCGTGTCTATTATGTCGTCGATCAGCAGTATGTCGAAGCCCTCGCAGTTACCGAGAATGTCCATCGTGCCAACCACGCCCGCCTTCTCCCTGCGCTTGTTCATCACGCCCATGGCCAGGTTCAGCTCGTGCGAGAACTTGGTGACCCTCGTGACGCCGCCTGCGTCAGGAGACCAAAGCTTGGCATTCGTCAGGTCCATATTGTCCTGGATGTACTCAACGAATAGGTGTCGGCCCGAGAGGTGCTCGAAGGGTATCTGGAAATAGCCCTGGATCTGATCTGCGTGAAGGTCTATAGATATGACTCTGCTTACACCAAGCGACTGGAGTATCTGGGCGATAACCGCAGCGCCGATACAGCCTCGGCCGGAGCCGCGCTTGTCTTGCCTCGAAAAATTCATATATGGAAGAACAACAGTTATTTCCTTTGCAGAAGAACGTCTGGCGGCATCAATCGTCATCATTAATTCATGTAAACCTGTTAATACATCACCAAATATAAATATATGTTTACCTCTAACAGAATTATCAAAATCAACAGCTACTTCACCATCATTAAAAACTTGAACTTTAGCATCGCTCAGAAACTGTTGCGCCATGCGGCTTTTACCTTTTAGATATGAGTAGTACGTACCATACGAAATAGCAATATCCATAGTTTATGTTTGGTACAAAGTAAACTCATATTCCCTGAGATATTTAAAATATAAACGCACAATGTCCCAGTCCATATACGACCTGTACAACGACTTCCTGGTGCAGGACCAACCATACGTCACCCAGATAACAACAGACATTGACTCGTTGATCGCAACCGCCGTCTCTACCAACCAGCCGCCTTACTTCGACTACGTCATGACGCCGGTCATCGGGAACCTCGACATATATTCGAAGAACAGGATCATTGACCAGGTGATATTCTACTACAGAAGCCTCGGGATCAGGGCCACAATAAAAAACCCGCAACAGAACAACGAACAGACCGGTGAGCTTTACTCCTACACCAGAACGTTCAACTTCATGTTTGCGGATTTCACGACCATCACAATATCTTGGAAGGTCAGGAACTCTACAGAGTTTATGAAAACTTACTGCTAACTAATTAATATTCAAATACTTACATCGTGATCTGGTGTGGCATCAGAATTCTCACGGCGCCACAACCCGGGCAAACATGCCTGTAGCCCTGGCCCCGAGGGATCACCATGTGGCCAGGTGGATTATGCTCTCTATGACGGCATGCATCTGTATACATCTTCGGCAGATCAAAGAAACCGGATTCCTTTTTTTCCGCCTGCTCCCCGATTAAATCAAGGATGATATTCTCAAAATTTCTCATATAATTAAAATTTAAAATTCGCACTTGATATGGTATCACAATATAAACCTTTATGCGACGCTATATCCATTTATTATGGAATATTAACGCTTCGCTTGCCGATCTCGTAATAGGTGCATTAGTACTCAGGTCCTCGAGGTGAAGGTAAAGCTTAATCCTCGAGGCTTGGAACACCTCGCTCTCCTCAAATTTAGACTTAAAGTCCTTGACAACAAACGCGCTATCGCCGAAGCCGGCAAGCCTCACGACCGAACCAACGAACACGTTGCTATCGCTTCCGTATGTCAACTTGTCAAGCTCGTGCCAAACGTATGACACATTGCCATGCCTCCTGTACAACTTGTCGCGGAAGTGGGGATACTCGGCCTTGTACTTGCTGGCCATGCTCGAGCCAACCGACATCGAGTACTCCATGTTGCCGAATCTGTCGGCCAGCTTCACCCAGTCGGCGTAGTCGACCATAAGCATGTCGCTGTAGTACTTGGCGTTGGCCCTGTCGCCCCTCGACCAGCCCTTCTCGTTAGAGACGGCGAACACGAGCCTGGCGATGTGATAACCGACCTCATTGCTGAACCCGCAGGTGACAAAGTACTTGATGAGGTCGTTTGGCGTTCTCCTGCAGTCCTCTATCACGTCGTGGAGCCATGTTGCGGCCTCGAGCACGGCATGGAAGGTAACCCCGTTGTCCAAAAGGTAATCTGGTACCAGGTGGATGAACTTCATCAGCCACCCGTTGACGAAAGTCAAGTGCGTGTCGAAGTAGTCCTTCACGCCGTCGTAGAAGTGGTTAGCACCCCTGTGGCTGGCATGTGCATACAATTTGGCAGCCTCCACCAGCCTTTGGTTCTCTGTCATAATCTTTTATTTTACTGAATATACGAAAAGATCCCCAGTGTTAGTGGGGATCTCTCGGCAAATAATATTTATTTCAATGTGTAATACTTGATGCCGTCTTCCACGATGCACTCAAATATCACACCCATTTTCAAGCCCTTGGTGCCAGAATGCATGAATGAGTTTATCGAGCCCTTTAGTATTTTAACGTCCTCGAAGTGAACATACCTCATGTTGTGCATTATTATCTCGTGCAACATGTTGACGCTCAAAGGCGATTTGGTCGACTTCATTATTTTCGTGACCGAGTCCTTGATGCCGTTGAACTTTCTCGTCCACTCGTGGTTGTATTTTATCTCAACGCAGCTCGCGTACTGAGCAAGGCTACTGTCGATCAGGAAGTAGGCAAACTTGGTAGTGCCAATATGATTGCGGCCATAAATAGGATTCATGCTCAGCGCGTCCTGCCTCAACTTGTTAGATGTGAATTTGGTAAAATCCTCGAAGTCCTGGCCAGTATAAAGCAAGGTCTTGTTAAGCTCCTTAACTATGTCGCTGACAAGAAACGGCCCGCGGAATTCCTTCATGAAATGGGCAATGTGCTTACCTATCTTATCAACGCTGCTGCTTATCGTACTCTTCACGACGGCCGGAGCCTCATCAACCTTCTTATCGACCTTTGGCTTAATTTCGGTAACGACCTGCTCAACAGGCAATACAACTAAAGCCTGTCCGTTCTCAATGGTATTAATCTTAGCCAACACGCCGTCGAGGGCCGCGAGCTCCGATTCCATCTTCGTTCGTTTGTTCATCAAGAACTCCCTGTAGAGTCCTGCCTCTACGTCAGAAATTACAATGCTCATAATTATTTATTTTTATAAAGATATTGCAAAATTCCTGGAGAACAAAAAAATTTAGGAAATTTTCGCCCGACACCTCGTCAGCCTGGAGCAGTACTCCCTCTCGGTCAACACCGTCTCGGCCGCATCCCTCTTGCCTATGGAGTGCTTCAGAACAGCATCACCGGTCGCGAGCAGCGCCTTCCTGAAACTCTCGCTCTGCTCGAGCATTGCGTCGTAAGCCCTGTCGAGCAGCTCCTGGTACTCTTCGGAGTCGCGCTTGTACTCGACACCCTTCCAGTATAAGATTTGGTCCTTCTTCCAGTTGATTTCCGAGCCTCTCTTCTTCGCCTTGAAACCTACCAACTTGCAGATCTCAACCTGTACGTGCTCGTACCTCGACTTGAATGCCTGCAGCAGTCCTTCGGCGCTGTTACACTCCACACCGTCAAACACGAACTGTCTCGGCGCGAAGTTACTCAACGCGCTCGCCGGATAGCCGGCACCACTCCTAATGTCCATTTATTTTTTGACAAAGATAGCAGTATTCAGCTCAACAAATCCCTTAGTCAAATTTGTTTCCTGTTTTTATATTTCTTCGTGAAGTATGTTACAGCGTCATACACTATGACTATGAAGCACACACACAAGAAGACCCTGTTCAGCAGCTCGAGGTAGTAATACGACAATGGCATTCTGTAGTTATTGTTTAGTGAGGTACATCCAATATAATAACACTGATATGACGGCAAGAACCAACAGCATAAAAAGCAACGCGCCCACAAAGTGTGTGAATCTGCCGAGCTTGGTATGCCTGAATGGTTCTCTGTCTTCTTTCATGAGTACAAATATACATCGGTATCCCCAAAGTAAAAATCCCGGCAGGTGCCGGGATATTACATCAAACAAACAAACATTTTAAACCGTCACGCTTGCGTTGGCCTTAAAACCGGCGATCTCGTCGGCATCCTCAAATAATTTCTTCTTCATGTTAAGGGCCCTGTAAAGGTCCGAAAAATTCACTGCTGTGACGATCTTCGTTTCTTTCTTAGTCACTATATCTGTCTCGACAAGCGAGTAAGTCTTTGTCTCTGCGGATTTTGGTAAAGCCATTATGTTTAAATTTTAAACAAATATAGCCGCAATTTACCAAATAAAAAACTATTCCACCCCGTTGAGCACGTCCTCCATGCTCCTCGACCTCTTGAACTCGTTGTGCTCCTGGCACATCGGCTGCAGGTTGCCGATATTGCCCCTGCCGCCCATTGACTTAGGGACTATGTGGTCTATGCTCATCATGTTGAAGTCCTTGTCGTACAGGTCAACGTGCGAATCGCCATTCCTGCTCACAGCCCTGATCAGGTAAACGCCCACCCGGTCGCACCCTGGGTAGACGCACTTGCAGCCCTTGAGGTGGAAGACCTGCAGCCTGTGGTGCTCCGCGTATGTAGTGTGCAACTCGTTGAATCCCAGCACCTCAACCGGGGAATACCCATGGCCTATTCGGTCTGGAATCCATATCTCGCTCCCACTGGAGTCTACCAATCTGATGAGCCTCGTCGAGGATCTGCTTTGGCATGTTTTCGGCGTGCTTTCCACAGCCGGGGCAATAGCCCTCTTCGTCAAGTTTAACCGTCTTTTCACACTCATTGCAGTACCTATACATTTATTTCTGTTATTGAAATTATCCTACCGGAATACGTCTGGTCGGCAAACTCGTATGCCTCCAGGAAGGAGTCCGCAATTACCTGGTGAGTCTCCTTCGTGCCTTCGTTTTTTATTACAATATCGTATTTTATCATGAGACAAATATAATTTGAAATTCCAAGAAATAAAATTAAAACTCCTGCAAAACGAATAGAAGGTGGAGACCCTTTCGGGACCTCCACCGCTCATGTGCTTGTATCTTAGTCCTGAAACTCTATCAGGTATTTAATCGTGCTCTGGTGGCTCTGGTAGATGATGAACTCGTGCCTCGCGAGGCTACGGCCTGCCTTGCCCCATGTGCTGTCGTAATTCCCGAGCCTCTTAAGCTTGTCGGCCGAAAGTGAGCCGTCGCTGTTCTCGATGGTGTACTGCTTTCCCAGGTGCACCTCGTAAAGCGCCATGTAGACGCGGCCTGCCTTGCTGCCGTTCACCCACCTCCCGGAATTTGTGTAGCCCATGCTCTTGTCGCTCTCTATGGCGAAGTATATGCCGTCGCCAAACATACTCCCAGTGTGCACCGCGCCTGAAGGGCGTATTTTAAGGCCTTGTTGTATTATGAATATCCAGTTCTGATTCCTGGAGCCGTGCCACAAAAGGTCGGTCTTTTTATCAGACGCCTTCGAGAAAGCCGCATCGTACACCTTCTGTGTGGCCTTGTTGGTAACCGCAAACACACGCAATACCCGGTGCGCGTGGTTCTGCGCCTTGGCCTTAACCATGTCCAACGTCTTCTTGTCGGTCACCAAGGAAACTTCAAGGCCCAGCTGGTCGAGCAATGTGGTGCTCGGCGCGTCGACTGCATCCCCAGCGGCAGAGGCTGTATTCGTAGTAACCTGAGATGCCATAGCATCCAAGTTGCTCTGCTCATCCCCGATGAGCTTCTCGATTTCGCCCTTAGTCCAATCCTTGGTAACAAGGTGGTCTGCAACCTTCGCCATCTTCCGTGGAATCACGATGTACAACTTGGTCAACTCAGCGTTGAACAGGTTCAAGTTCCAGCCGCTCGTGCCGTAGTGATTCTTGAAGGAGTGCGTCAGCGTATCCAAGTGGCCTTGCGCAGTGTCAATCTGTATCTGTGTAACCGCCTTGGCCTCAACCTTATAGGTGGCCTGCGTAACCTGATTGGCGTATCCCTGAAGGGCTTTTATCAGTTCGTCAACATGTCTGTCGGTTGAGATGATCGAAACGCCTTTGGAGTTCTTGGTGTCAACCTTAACCTCGTTTAACGCACGAAGGTGGGTAATATCGGTGTAACCTTTACGCGGGCCAAGTTTTTCCTTAAATTTCTCGTTCCAACGATCCATTGAGTAAGTCTCAGTAGCAGGTTTTGCAGCACCCTCACGGCCATAAGTGACTGTAAAGGTACCATCGGCGTTCTCCTGCATTTTGTAGAATTTGTTGTTGTTGGCGTCGCCGTCAACCTTGTGTAAGTAAGCAAATTTTAATGTAGACATAGTTATTTGTTATTTTGATACTACAAATTTAAGGCTTTGTTCCTGGTGAGGTTTTTAACAAGAGTCATCACAACTACCGGTCACGCAGCAGACAAGAGAACAAAAACCAGTCTTGTCGCCATTCTCCTCATAGCCCCTTGCACATTCAGGACACAAAGGTACATCAAAATCCCCCACTAAATCGGTGGCAACATCATCACAAACATAACAAAGCGTCTTACCATCGATCTTATCTTTAGGCATGTTTCTTATTTATACTACAAATGTATAATTTTATTCCGAGTAGACATTATAGAAAACAGTGTATTTAGAAGGGTAGCTGGCAAGTACTTTCCTCAAAGAGGGAATGCCTGAGTCCTTGTTCGCCAGCACTATAACTCTGTCGCCTTCCGTATATACTCTGCTGTCCGGATAGGACTTGTTGCCGAAATGAGGATCCACAACCTCTGTGTTAATGGTCTTAGTCGGTAATTCGAATGGAGACCTATGGATCTCCAAAAACGTGGTTGTTATCTTTATAAAATCCATGCTTTTACTTTATGAATACAAATTTACGATTTATTACCGGAAGGCTTGCTTTTTGCTTTCACCTCGTTGTACGTCTTTAGCAGTTCCCTGCCGAATATTGCGGCATAGCCGTCGAACATCGCAGCGAAAGCCTTCTCCTTGTCTATGTTGATTATCATGACGTAAATGTAGATTTTATTTCTCGAAGTCCACCTTCATCCTCTCCAGGTACTTTATTACTTTCTTGTACTTCTGTTTCACCTTCTCGGACTGCTCGAACTGCAGGCCTGGATCAGACATGGGATCGTCGTGGTTATCCCACAGGTCAATCATGCGATGCAATTCATCACTATCTTCCTCGTACTCTCTGATGAGCCAGTTAAGAGCCCTTATGTGATCGCTTGGGAACATACCTCGGTTTTGTTGTCACGTAAAGGAACTCGAACTCGTCCAGGACGCTTTCGAAGTTCATGTCGAATAGTCTTGTAAGCTCTGAGAAATCGAAATGGCAGTACCTGTACTTCCTCGTGCCCTTGTGCGTCTTGCGGTAGCCGGTAGTTACTTTCGCGGTATCCCATGTGGTTATGTGGCCTATGAAGCTGACCTTAGCGGAGTGTAGACCGCAATGCTCTACTATGATGCCATACACATTGTTGTCGGCCTTCTTACGACCCTTAAGCGTTATAACGTCATTATAGCGGCTGTTTATTACAGCACCTTTGAATTTGTTACCAATATCTTTCATATCTGTTTTTTTGATAATGTAAATATAGGCCGTTATTCTAAAGGTCGCCTTCGGTTATCGCCGCGTACAAGGCATCTATTTCAGCGTCGCTCATCGCGTTCAACTCTTCCCTGGAGGTTCCCTCGTTTAAGAAGACTTCGCCGTTAGCATTGTCCTGAGAGTTGTTGTTAAGAATAGCAATAACTTTTTTCTCCCTCTTACTAATTTTTTTTGTCATGGATTTTATACAAAGTTTTATAGGACAAATATATATCAGCTTTCCTGGTTAGAAGTGCCACATAGATTTTCGCCGTACCTGAAAGCTTTTATGCGCCTAAGGAACTCCTCAAAATCCTCATGCGTCTTAGGTTGCGGGTGCTCCTCACACTTGCTCCACTTGTCGAAATATCCTTGTCCATCAAATAACACATTCTCGCGGCCGTTATAGTAGCCAAAAACCGGATTTTCGAACTCGCTGAAGCCGACCTTGAAACCATGGCCGTAGGCGATAGCCGCTAAGCCTGGGTTCTCAGACTCGTATACTTGATTCTCATACACGAAAACATGGAAACCATTGTTTCTAAGGAAGTTTATGAAATCATTCATTACGAGGTCTTCATTAAAGCCACGAGAAAGTTTCGGCTGATCTGCTTTGAAATCATTGAAGAAGCCAACGTGTTTCCTTGAGGTGGTATACTTCAAATCAAGTCTGTAATATTTCCTCTCACCGTCCGGCATGACGTCGTAGCCGACGTAAACGTTATGCAGTGTAAGCTCCGTTCCCCGAGGCAGGTACTGCTCGACCTTATGGATTTTCCTCAACGCTCTACCAAGCGTGTAAGAGACCTTAATATGGCAGCTTTCGATCAGTATATCATTTCTGCCGTAATAATCATCGCGGAACCAGAATGGCGTTACCACCGACTTGTCCGTCTTCATACACGGTAACCCTTGATACAGCCGGTTTATTTGTTCGGGTATGTTGACAGAGACCAACTCTCCATTATAACTGTAGATGCCAAATTCGTCGGGTATCTCAAAATGGTTGAAACCATCCGTGGTGTTCTCACCACATGGGTTCCAAGCAATATTCTTTATGTTCGTCTTGCTCATATTATTTTACAAGGTGTTGGAAGCGGCCGAGGTTTGTGTTCAGTATCTTCTCGCTCGGGTGCTCCCTCTTTATCCTCTCAATCAGTTTAGTTACAGCTGCATCTCCGCTCGGTTTGTTAAGGCCAATCAAACCCTCCAAAGTGTGTCCGGGCCAGCCTATCGTATAGTACCTTTCGGGAGTGCCGAAGCAAAGATTTTTCTTGCAGTCCCTCACCAACTTAGCCTCGAATTTCTTCTTGTCCTTGGCGACGAGGAAGTCCTCAAGCAGGTTGTCCACAGTGTCCTCGAGGCTCGGTTGTATTGCGAACTTGCAGTTCTCGGGCACGTACTTTGGCAGTTTGCTGAAGTAGTCGTCAACCACCTTCAAGAAGTTGCTCGCGGTAGGATTTACGGGGCTAACGTTCGTATTGCCGCCGTGCCCATCGTTCTCGGCATGCGCTACCAGTTTACCGTCGACCCATACCTCCGCGGTGAAATCTGTCGTCTCTTCCGAGTGGATGCCCAACTTTACCTTCCTGAGTTCGATTTTATATTTCATACTGATTTGTTTGTAAAGCAAATATAGATTTATATTCCAAAAGCACTTATCTTTACAGTAAATACATAACTTTATGAAACATGAAAAATTTAGGCTGTTCCCCGTGCCTATATTCAATTCCGAGATTTCGGAATCGCTGACAGATTTCTTGGAGGGCGGCCACGTCACCATAAAGAGCATCTCTGTCGCGCCGATTGACGACGACTACGGCATCATCTCCATAGGTTACACCGAAAGCAAGAGCGAACAGAAGTTCGAGCTCGTCGTCAATAACCTCGGCCCGTACCTAACCTACAGGACGGACGAAATAGAGAGTGCGCTCGAGGAGATAGCCGGGCATCTCAAAGGCGTCATCTGCCAGGACATTTCCATCGTCGACGGGGAATTGTTCGTCACATTCCTTGTACACAAGAAAGAACAGGAACAGGTCGTTGTTGCCGATTAAACACCAATATAAATGGGCTCGAAAGGGCCCATTTTAAAACTTTGGTATCCTGGTTACAACCACCTTCTCCTCTTCCACTTCCGTGTATTCTACCTTACCGCAGTTATTACACGTCCTACTCCACCTCGGCACCAATACTTTGTCCATAGCCGTCTTAAGTTCGTAGCCAGATCCACGACACTCATACTCGCCAGTGACGTATGCTTTGTACCCCAGTTTCGGATCGTACAGGGGATTACCCCACACGTGGCCGCATTTCTCCTGCGCCTTCCTCAACTCACTCAATCTCAGCTCGAGCACGGTGATTTCCTGTTGTATGTTCATATAGATCTATAATATTGAAACGAACTTGTTTACGCCGTCGAGTATCTCGTTATACTCGTGAATGCCGTATGTCATCACAACCTCCTTGGCCGTCATCAATTCTAAAAACTCGTGATCGATGAATTCACCGGGTGGTGAGTTTGTATCCACACTCTCAATTTTTGCTATGTTATTTTCCATACAATAAATGTACGGAAATATTCTAAGCGGATTTATTAAATTTCTTCGTCGCAACAACAAAAAGCGATAACTGGGCAGCAACAGCCAGCATTATGCCCCAATCGTCAAGCGAGGAGTGCACGTTCGCGACCGCGATCTCGCTCATGAGCGTGAACGGAAGCCAAGTCAGCATCAAAAACATTTCTAATGATGACGTTTTGTCCTTCTTAGATGACGTTTTGACGCTTGCATTTATGATCTCGGCCCGAGCGGCATCGATCTCCTGCCTCTGCTCCGGGGTTGTCTTGCCGATGTGCAGTTTGCCACAGATCGGGCACTTGTAAGCCTCGAAGTAACTGTCAGGATAGCGGCGCCTCATGTCGTCCAGCGCCCGTATCGCGGAAGCCGCGTTCTCGTAGGCGACCTTTGGCTCACCGGTGGCCTCCCTTATGTGGGCAAACATGTCGTTCGTCCTTGTCTCCGAAATCTCCATCGCCCTGTACTCGTTGTTCAGCTGCGATGCCTCGTCTTCGGTTATGATGGTGACGTGGGCTGGGTCGATTGCGAATTTATTGTTAATGCGGAGATGAGGCTGGCCATCGATAGGCCATACTTTAGTAACCTTGATGGCCTTGTTGGTATCCGCGAAAGGCTTGTTGTTGTTCTTCTTTATCCAGTCGCCCTTATGAATCATTTCTGTTGTATTTTGTTATCCTTATTAAATTTCCCATAAACGCCACCGCGATCAGGAATGAAACAATCATGCACACTGGATTTTTCGCGAGCGGGTCGCCGTCCTTCGCCAGCTGCAAAATAATGCCGAAGCCGACGAGAACCAGGAAGGTCAACGTCTGGTACACGCCGAAAGTGTGCTCGGAAAATTTCAACGGCTTGATTATCATGTCCCACTGCGTTGGTCTGCCGACGTGGAACTTCCCACAAACGGTGCAGTTGTATGCGTTCAGCTTCCTGTCTGGGAAAGTGACCTTAAACCTCTCAATAGCCTCCTCCGCGGATTTCATGGAACCGTACGCTATCTTAGGCTTTCCGGTGGTGGAAGAGGTGCACATCGGAGAACGCGACTTCTTGTTTTTAACCACAACCGTGGATTTACCAACTTTCTCCTGATAGTCAAGGACTTTCGAAATGGCAACAGTCCTAATGTTGTCAGGATCTACCCTATACTTGCCATTTATCATCACGAAACCGAACCTGTCCGGTTCTGATATTTCGTGAACCTGGAGTAATTTCATATCTTCCGCGCCATCGCTCTTGAACTTTGCGCCGTTTTTCTTTTCAATCCAGTCGTCTATACTAATCTCAGCCATAAAATGTTTCTTACGACAAATATAAAAAAAAATACCTGGAGTTAAACAGGTATTTTCTTAGTTCTTTTTATGTGCTTCTTCCGCCACTTCTTCAGCTTCATATCAAATATTTCAGCCATGCGTTCCTCGTTCAAGCCAACGTGCTTCGCGAGCACCATGCCAGTCATTATCACGTCGACTATCTCCTCCTCGAGGTTGCTCTTGACGGCCTCCACCGCCTCGTCCGTGTTCTTGTAGCCGTTTAGCTTCAGTACGTCCGTCGCGACTTCGCCGACCTCCTCAACTATCTTCAACACCTTTGTCTCTATGGAAAAGTGGCCGGAAGCTTCCGCCTCTGCCTCGACCTTGAAGACCGCCTTCAATACTTCACTGAAATTTTTCATATTACGAATTTATAAGGTATTTCCCAAAGAAAACATTATCCTCGATCTGCCCCTTGTACTTGGTCAGGGACCTTATCGCCGAAGAGCTGATGTGCTCGAACTCCTTGTCACAGAATATGGAAACCATGTTGAAGTTGGCGTTCAGCTCCTGCAGCCAGCGGTACTGGTTCAACTCGTACTGCATGTCTGTGGTGTTCCGTAGGCCCCTTATGACCGTCACCGGATAATCCTTTGATGCAACATAGTCGGACAGCAGGCCGCTGTAGTAGTCCACCTGGTGCGAATCCAGGATAGCCTTCGGTATCTCGTACTGGCGCTGGCTCTTGTCCGAGTTTTCCCCAACCGCTATGATCACCTTGTCGAATATCTTCTCGGCTTTCTCTATGATGTTCAGGTGGCCTATGTGCATCGGGTTGAAAGAACCAGGGTAAACCGCAATCTTAGGCTGCCATACCTCAAGCGCAGTTATCTGCTTATCTATGTTGTCTATAGCCACCTTTGGGAGGATGTACTTAATCTTCTCCTTGTACTGTTCCAAAAACTCCGCACGGCCGCTCTTGAACTCGGTCAGATCGTAAATCGCGTACTCCCTGAAGAGCTTCAGGTAGCCATTCCACATCTCTGGGAATGGCCTCGTGAACCTGTCAAGGTCGGCACGGATTATGAGGCGTTCGGCATTGCCGTGAGCCGCATCTATGTCGTGGTGCTTCGTAGCTATGATCAGATCAACCACCAACGGCGTTATGCTCAGCAGCCTTTCAAGCATCAAGGATCCCTGCCTCACATATTTCCTAACGCACTCGACGAACGCCTGCGCGCTGTCCTCCTCGTTGGTCCTTGATTTCACGTCGTAGATCACGTCGTGGAATATGACCGCGAGCTTGATAGCCAAGGTGTCGTCACCACTGAAAATGCAGGAGTCTATGAAAATAGGGTCGCAGTCAATCAGGTGGGATTCTGCGATCGCCTTCTCGACGTAGTCCAGCATCTCGTGAATGTGCAGCATGTCGTGGTAATGGCGGTTGCGCTTGTTGTAGTTGCCGACAACCTCCATCACGTCGGAAGAGAAGCCAGCGTGCACCAATATTGATAATACTTTCTGACTCATGAAGTTACGTATTTTACGTAAAAGAATATGATCAGCGTGATCGCGAAGTTGATAAGTGTCATCAAGCTCACGACCCTGCTTCGGCCCCACCTGTCCGACAGGTTGTTGGTCTCGAACTTCCACTGTTCAACCCTTGGCATAAGGAAGAGGTACACAACTGGTATGAACCACCACAACTGTACCTCCTTCCAAGCTTTCTTTATATGTTTCATATTACTCATTATAATCTCGGATCCAAAGTGGACTCACCGGCCTGCTCGTGAATTAACTGAACGGCTATTGATAACCACTTCTTGTTCTCAATTGATATTTCGCTCATCGGTATGTCGAGCATCTGCCTGCCGAGCTCCCACTCCTTTATAGACGTCTCAAGCTTGCGCTTTGTCGACTTACTCTTTATAAGCTTGTTCGTCTTAACCGGCAGCGCGTCGTAGTCGAAGCCGTACACCAGCCTCAAGTACTCCTTGTTGCGGCACTTCAAGTAAGGCGCCGCGCCTGGCACATAAACAGCATCCGACTTTATCACGACGCCTTCCATTGACTTATCCTGCGTTATCACATTCCAGAACCTTTCGAGTAACTCCTCAAGAGAGGCAACTATATGCCTATTGCCGTCAACCAGCATGTCGAAATAGTTAGTCTCCAAATCTATTGTAGCAAGTGTGGCATTATCATTCAAAAAAATGTACATGCCTGAATTAGTATTGTTGCTGTTAATAAAATTAACATCACCATGCTTCTCATTCACCTTCTTTAGGATGGCGAAAGGCCTGAACTCGAGTGGCGCTTCTGCCGCAAATATGTCGAGCTGTCTCTTATACTTAGCCAAGGCCTCTTCCGTACTGGCTATGTCGAGGTACTCTTCCTTGAAGGCACCGAAGTCTGTCAGCAAATCCTTATCCCTCTGGCTTAACTTCAGGTCAGGCCGCTCGGCAAGAGAGGCGTTGAGCTGTGTGTACTTAACGCCCAGCTGATCATACAGGTTCTCGAAGTCGGTGCTCTTAAGCAGCTCGTTCTCGGAAGAAGCGGCATGGTATGCCAGCATGAAGTCTCTCTCTATGAGATCCTTGCCAAGAACGTTCCAAGGCAGCAGCTCGCCATCGAACAGGACGTAATCGTACTTATCACCATTGTCTTCATCAGGCTCAAATGCCCACGCATGTTTCTCCTGCAATGATAAGAACAGGTTCTCGAGGGTGTCGCTCGCATGGATCCTATCCTGCTTTATCTCGTACGCGTTCCTCGAGAATGCCTTGCACAGCTTGACGTCAGACTTGTGCAGCAACAAGTTGCACCTGCTGCCCATGAACTTCGGCTGCAACACGATTCGCGTCACCCCCTTGCTTCGGTAGTACTCGATGCCCTTGGCAAGCGACTCTATGTCACTGCCATCCTTATCGGTAGGGGACATGGTACCGGAAACAAAGTTGACCTTGTTCTTGGCCATCCACTTCAAGCGCATTACCATGTCATGCTCAAGGGAGTTTATGTCTACCTCGTTGTTCTTTGTGCGGAACAACGGGTAGAGGTCGTGCGTCTTAGGCTGTCTGGACTTGTACTTCTTGACGTACGGCCTTACGTTGTCCGCATTGAATATCAACGTGCTAAGCATCCCACCGGCGTAGCAGCCGGTGTCTATGCCGAACTTGTTCTTGCTCTGGAACACGTTCTCAAGCATGATGTGCCCGAAAACGTGCGTGGGCATGTTGAACTCCCCATCCCTTATCAAGAACGAGAAGAAGTCCTCAAAGGCCTTGAAGTAAGACTCCATGTCGGCGTAGTCCTTCTTCTTCGGGTACATGATCGTGTTCTGCTTCTTCAACGACACTTTGTCGTTCTTGCCGATGTACTTCGCCTCGCAAGGGGCGTGCGTCACCACCACCTTGTCGTTGTACGCGAAGGTGTAGGAGTGGTCATATATCCTGAAGAACTTCTCCCTCAGCACCGCATCCTCCTGTAGGATCGGCACGCTGTTGAAGAAGTGCTCTATCATCACGTCGTTCTCCGGGCTTGGCTTGATGATGCCCTTCAAGTACTTGTAAACCCAAGACTCGTGGTTGCCCCTCACTATGGTGAAGTACCTAAGGTTGTTGTACACGAACTCGATCACCTCGCGTATCTTAGGGCCCTTGTCTATAAGGTCTCCTACGAACACATGGTGCATGTAGCCGCCGTTTATCAAGGCGTCGCTGGTGACGTACATCATCTTGGTCTCGGCGTCCACCTGGAAGCCCTTGTTGTCGCTCAGCATCTCGATCATCTCATCGTAACAGCCATGCACGTCGCCAACAACCACGAAATTATCGTGCTCGATCCTAACGCCATCGTTGTGGTTGGAGTAGCTGAAGGCGAAACCGGAAAAGTCGATAGAATCTATCTTGTATATGTCGGCCAGCTTGTCGCGCTCTATCTCCTTGGAGGTGTCGTTCTTCATCTTCTTAACCATGTCGAACACCAGCTTGCGGTTGACGCCGGCCTCGGCGTACTTCACGTAGTCGGCAATGTCCTTGTACTCGAACATCAGGGCTACAACCTTGTATGCGTTCTTCTCGGCCAACTGGTATATCATCCCCCTCGCAACCTTTGACAGGTTGGTAGCATCGACTATTATGATAGGCGTATTTATCGGGTACTGCGTGTACGAGTCAAGCTCTGCGTGCAGCAGGTCGAACGCCTGCTTTGAGGCCAGGTTCATGCGCTTGTTATGCTTATGAATATCCTCGCCAAGCAACTCGCGGCGCTTGTCGTCGGACGAAAGATACTTGTACCTTATACTCTTAGACTCGAAGAACGGCACTAACAGCTGCTTGGCGAAGTAAGACTTCCCGCAGTTCGTCGGCCCGACGGTCATAATGATTGTGTGCTCCTTAAAATCAATTATTCTCATGTAAATCCCTTGTTTAAGCAAATGTAGAGAAATATCCCCGGTGCAAAAAGAAAAGGGCCAGTTTATTACTGGCCCAATAGTATCTGTAAATCATTCGGTAAAAACCTCGGCTTCATCACACTGTTGAAGTGCTCGAGCCACATCTGCTGGAACTCGTACAAGTTCTTGACCTTATCCACCACGATCTTACCAAAATTGTTCTCGTCCGTGACCGGCTCGTACCTCTTGCTAAACGTCTTCACCAGGTTATCCTCGATCGGCTCCATGCCGGTCACCTCCTTGAACTCCCTCCTCAGCTCCTCCTTCCTCTCCTCGGGAACCGATAGCGCAAACAGCAGCGTGCTGGCGATGCCGGCGATTATACGCTTGTCCCTGATTATGCCGCTCACACATTCCCTGAGGTCCTTCACGCCATACCTCCTCGCCAGCTCGTCATTGAACTCATTCTCCGCCACGCCGTAATCGTTATGACAGCCGTTACAAAGGAACACAACGTAACGGTGGTTGTTGCTCTTCAAGGACATGGGCATGTACTTCCTGAACCTGGTCGGTATGACGTGGTGTCTCGTCAGATCGTCGAGATCGTCGGCACCACAAACCACGCACCTGTTCTCCCTGGCGTTCAACAACTGTATGTTCCTCTCACCATGCCCTTTGCCCTTCGGCTCGAACAAGAACTGGTGCTTGTTCTCACCGATCTGCCTCACCAATCCCTTCCTCTGATAGAACGCCAGCTTGTGGCTGTTAGTCAGGAACATAAGCGTGCCGTCCGGTGCGTAAATCTCTATGTTGCCGTATGCCTTCGATTCCTTCATGTCGTTAAAGTAAACTAAGAATTTGGATAAGGGTCTCTGGACCAGCATAAGAGTTACTGTCCAGGCTATCACTGAACATGGCGAGCTTCTCCCTGATGATCTGGTTCACGCTCTGCACCTTTATCACCTGGCCTGTCGGCAATTCCAGTCTGTCCCAAATAGCACCAGGCGCAACGTACAAGTTAAAATTGAAGACATTGCTGGTATCTTTTGATTTTTTACACTCATTATCCTCATACAAGCAGCTGTCGACATCAATAACCTTACCACCACCACCGCTATAGGAATTATTGTGGCTCACTAAGGTGGCAGTAGCCGGTTTTTTCGACGCTACCGTCTTCGTGTAAAATATCCTATTGCCCCTCCTTGCATGTGATTTCTCCGCGTTTTTAACCTCGCCAAACGCCTGAACAACGAAATCAACAGAGCTGATTTTATTCACTGGCAACTTTCCGTTCAACATCAAGGCGAAAGAGCCAGTCACTATGAAGTCCGGATTCGCATTCATCACATCGACGGTCTCTTTTATCAAATTTTCATTGAATGCAACGAACAGTTCGGACGGCGTAAGCCTGTCGAGAACCTGGATACTATTGGTGCATCTCTTGTCATCACCATTGTTCGTGTACTGGCCGAGTATCCTGACCTTGTGGAAGACCGTGTCCTTCTCCATCGAGTAATAGTTGAGCACGTCCTCGAGCTTGTCACAGTAGTGATAGCCAGTGCTGCAAAGGACAGGGAGACAGTCCATCGTGTACACCTGGTAAGGCTCGTATATCATGTCGATGCACTGCAGCTGGCCGGACGGCAACAGCTTGAAAGCCTTGTAGGCGATGTAACCTTCCTTGACAGGATCTGATATAAGAGGCACCGCAAGTTTAACTGAAGGCTTCAACAACGTCGATTTGTTACTGGAAACAGTTTTGCCTGGACTCGGCAACCACGGACCTGCAACTGACTGTGACAATCCATCCTCATCCTCCAGCTGCGAAAGCGCCGGACCTGATATTACATTACCAAGCGCATCAAACTTACTCGGAGAACTTACGTTAACTGGTTTCGCATAAGCTTTTGCGATCGAAGCACCCTGAATTTCCACAGCGTCTTCAGCCTCACTGAGAGAGACACCAGGAGACGTAGCCAAGTGATTACTGTTTAAATTTGTCATCCTTTAATTTTTCATCAAAGTAAAGCCTTAATCTCATCAAGGGTGTCGTGGAACGCTGGTAATTTTTTTATATCCCCATGCCACGCCAGGTCCCTCTCCATCAGATCGATGGTCTTCACAATGGTGGCGCCTTCCTCCGGCTTCCTGTTCTTCTTGGACAGTAGGAACACGGTGTCCGATATTGCCACGGAATTCACCAGATCGTGCGAGACTATAATTATGGTCGTCAGCTCGTTGCCCTGGGCGACCCTCAACAGCAGGTCCGTCGTCTTGTCGATCATTATAGAGTCGAGCCCGGAGAAAGGCTCGTCCATCAGCAGGAACTCGCTGCCGTTCAAAAGCTGCTGGGCTATCGACACCCTCTGGGTCTGGCCGCCGGAAAGCTGGGATGGGTACTTGTCGGCATGCTCCACTATCTCGAAGGCGGACATGTAGCTGTCGACCGCGTCCTTGAGCGTCTTCGGATCCTTGATCAACGGGTTCTTCCTCGCCGCGTTCTCGAGATTAGACCTCACAGTACGCCAAGGAAATAGGAAGTAGTCTTGTGGAACAAGACCCATGTCGCCGACGTGCATCGGCCTCTGCTCGAGGCCTACCGATACCGTGCCCGTTGTCGGTTTCAACAAACCGGCCAGAATGCGCAACAGGGTCGTCTTACCGCTGCCTGACCTGCCGATAAGGCTTACTATCTGCCCAGTGATTTGGCCTGGAATTACGAGGTCCAGAATGCTCATGTTGATGTCCTTCAGAACGACAGTGTTGTCATACGTGTGGTTGACGTCCCTGACGGACAGGAGGACCTTCTCTTTTGTATATTTCATGAATTATTTCTTAATTTCTGTGAACTTAACATGCGGGAACAGTGCATAGCGCAGTTTGGAAAGCGAGTAGTCGAAACCGACGCCGAGCAGGAATATGACGATCTGCAGGGCGAATATCGGTGCGAGCTGGTTGTACTTGTTGTACTTGAACAGCATGACACCGACGCCACCAGAACTCATAGACAGGGACTCGACCATCGTTATAAGCATCCAAGCCATGGCGAAATTCAGCCTTATAGCCTCGAGCGTCGCCTCGGCCCTACCGTATATGATCAGCTCGAACATCGTTTGCCACCTGGTGTACTTCAGCGTCTGGCACATGTCAAACTCGTTCTGCCTTATCCTGTCTATGACAGCGAGCAGCGAGCTCGCAAAGAATGGTATCACGCCAAACATGAGGACGCTTATCTTAACAGTGCCGCCGTCCTTGAAGAGCAACATGAACACGAACAACAGGCCTATCATCGACAAGTACCTGAACTTTATAAGGAACTTCGCTATTGGCCTGGCCAACGGTATCACGTAGGCGTAGCTGATCAAACAGGCAACGACGATCGAGAAAAGCATCGCCTTCAAGGTCAACGCGAGGGAGGCGATTATGTTAGCGTAGAAGTCGCTGTCGCCAAGGAAGGCCACGAGGGCCTGGCCCACCTCCAGCGGGGACGGCAGCAGCACCGGCTTTAACGCCTGCCAGGCGAAGCCGAAAAACAATAGCTCGGCAACCACTATGACCGCCATCACTTCCTTCCTGGCATTGTGGAATGGCGTGACAAGATTCAACAATTTCTGTTTCATAAAGTAGTTTAAAAGAAATGGAGGACATGCGCCCTCCACTCTGTATTTATAATCAAAAACAAGTCTTAGTTACCGAGCACGGCGGACACGCACCTGTTACGCACGTCGCTCGCGGTCGTCCCATCGATAGGCTCGTCAGAACCGGCTCCCCTCGACTGTGCGACCTGGCTCGCAGGCAACCCAAGCTTGATGAGCGCGGCCCTCACCGCCTGGGCCCTCGCAAGCGATAGCGCTTTGTTGGCGTCCTCGTTGCCGGTGTTGTCTGTGTGGCCAACCAGCTGCAGGGTCAAGCCGCCGGCAATCACCGCGGCACTGTATATTTCCTTTATCTGTGCATTAGCAGCTGGCAGCAGGTCCGCGGAGCCAACCTTGAACGCTATGTTGTAGTTCTTCTCGGAAGTGGCGGTCGTAACCTCAGAGCTGTAAGTCTGCGCAGTCGCAGTGCCGGTCGCCAAGGACGTGTCGGTCTTAGCGGTGGCCAGGGCGAGTATGAAGAACTTCTTGTCTATGATGTCGGCGTAGGGCTTCCAGCCCTTCATGTTGTCCGGGTACAGCTTGGCAAGGGCGTTGCCGAAGCTCTCGTATGTAACCTTGTACCTGTCCACACCATCGGCGCCAAGGCCGAACATGTTGGCGGCATCTGCAAGGTTGAAGGCGGCCGAACCACCAAGCTGAACCTTCATGCCAGTCACGTCTTTCTCGGTGATGCCCTTCCAGTACTTCAGCCAGAACTCCGGCTTGGAAGACTCAGAAGCTTCAGGGTCGGCATACACCTTCGCGGACACGGTGGCGGCGTAAAGCTGAGCGTCTGGGAACGATTTTATCTGGTCGCCGGCTTGGCCGAGCGCTATGATTATCTTGACCATCACATCCTCGTGAGCATCTGCCCATGATTTCAATACGAGCGTAACGGCAGGCATCTGTGCGGTGTAGTCCTTCGTAGAAGCGAGCTTAACCAAGCCGCCTTTCTTCTGTGCAACGGTAACGTCGACCGGCGTCCATGAAGCGTAAGCATCTATGCCCACGGTAGTATCCTTATTTGTAGTCTTGCCGTCAATCATTATCTTACGTGGGCTCGTGGCGCCGGCTATGATGAGCTGCCCAGTCTTAACGTAGTCGTCTGATGGAACGATGTTCAGGGCGGAACCATCGTAGTACTTCGTGTTGGCGTTTATAGGTATGGCATTATCCGCAGCCCACTTGATCACGATGTTGAGGTCGCCGTCTCTTTCAACACCAACGACCGTACCGCCTATCGAGTTCTTTGGATCCTGCTTCCATGCAGCCGGGCCCCAGAATCCATCCTCTCCGTTAGAGCGGCCCATCGGGTAGAAGGCGACGGGAACGTAGTCCTTACCGTACTTGGACAGATCGCTGAAGGCGTTTGAGTAGCCGGGTATGCCGTCACCCATGAAGGTGATGAACAGAGGCACCGTGTTTGGGTTGTCATGTATCTGTGCTGCGTTTGCTACGAAGTCCTTACATGTCTGGTTGCAGTCGTCCTGACGTTTGATGGTCACATTCACGCCGGCCTTTGCAAACAAAGAACCCAGGACCGTCTGAACGCCACCGTTGGCGTACATCAATGGGAACTGGGCGTTCCAAGCCATTACCTGCCAGATTATCGCGGTGCCGTCAGCGACCGCAGGGGCATCTGCCACCGGAATCTCGATGTGCTGGTCTGCCTTCAGGGAAGGATTTTCGGCCGTGGTCGACAGCTGAAACTTACCTACTACTTGCGAGGCGCCGATGTTCTTAGGGGCCTGCAATACGAACTTGTTAATGAGGAATACTGCTGCGCCCAATAATAAGGCTGCCAAGATCAGTTTCGCTCCTGGTTTCATTTTTTTCATGAAATTTACTCGTTTTGATTTTAAATGTTTATTTAAAGAGTTGTTGTTAAATTTTACTTGTTAGGCAGCTTGATGAAGTCGTTGTACTTCTGTATCGGTTTGATGCCAGTGAAGGTGGCCGATGTAGTCCCGATTGGAATTACACCGTCATCGCTAATGTTACTTTCATTTATTGCCCTAATGGTCTGCATGGCCACCTGCAACTTCGCAGCATCATGTAGATTCTGCTCATTAGACGCTGAAGTTAAAACCTCCATAGAAGTACGCATCTGGCCTATGCTGAATGCTATTTTCTCCTTTACCTTCTGCTTTGCAAAATCAGCGTCCGTATTAAGCTGAGTATTACCAAAGAACGCTCTCTGAGCCGAGCCAAGCGCCGCAGCACCTGCATTCACAGATGTAAACAAGTCTTTACTACCTTGCAGGTCCGCCTTCGCGGTCTTAATGCGTTTCTTAATTATTTTGTAGGTGTCAGTACCAAACTGTATAATCGTCTGCAAATCCTGTACCATTGGGCCTATCGTATCTATATACGTTTGTGCCCTAACAATATCTCCTTGCGCGTCTTCAATCTGTTCCTGACTGGCCCTCGAATTCTGCGTGATGGCCATCGCTTCAGCTTGAAGTTTCTTCTTCTCGATCAGGCTTGCGGACAGCTCGTTGTACTTGCCCTCTACCTTCGCCTTTTCCTTGAGCATGTTCTCGGTCTCCTTCTCGGCATCCTCAATCTGCATCTCCTGCAACCTGAACTCATCGAACTCGACCAGCCAGCCTAATGTTATCTTGGCGAGGAATTCAATAATATAATGCAATCTCTTGCCGATGGTCATTCCAACAATATACATTAAGAGCAGGGCGCCGGCAGCTATGCCAAGGCTAACGATGTTCCATGCTATGGTCAACAGTATCGGTAAAAGGAACCAGCCGGCGAAGCCCAATATCGTTAAGCCCACAACCCACTTTGCAATCACCCGAGCGTCAATGCCCGAGTCCGTGCCTTTCTTGATGAAGTCCTCTTTGGACAACATGAAATCTGCCATAAAAATTGTTTTTGATTTTGATTATAAATTTTCGTTACTGCAAATATGCAGTAATATCCCCGATGGTGCCCTGAATTTGGTCAGTAATATTTTTGGAGAAGTAATTATATGAGTACGCACCTGCCTCGTAGCCCTTCTGCGTCTGGTCGATGTCGTCCTGCATGCCGCCCAATTCAGCGGTAGCTGCTTCAACATCCTTCTTGAGTTGCTCAATCTGAGCATTTTTCATCTCAATCAACTTCTGCTTGGTAGAGAGCTGTGACTTTTTAGCCTTCAACGCATCCGCAAGCTGCTGGTTTATAGCCGCGTTGAAATTAGTGGCGTCGTCCTGCAATATCTTCAAGGTCTTGTTGCCAGCCGCCAGCAAAGCTTGCTTCGTGAGGCCCTGCTTGGCGAGTATATTATATGCTTTCTGGAAAAGTTTGGTTTTATCCGGTATAACCTCGGCCAGTTCCGTGATGGAATCGAGGAACTCGTGGAACGATGGCTTGGAGTCGTTCACTGAGTTTATCAGCCCGAGGAAGTAAGACTTCTGCTTCTCCGCGTCCTCGTCTGAGATCGTTTGGGTAACGTCCTGCTGAACCGGCATGTTCACCTTCGCGGCCAGCGGGGCGTATGCGGACTTCTTATCGGGTATCACTTGGGCGGCAAGCGGCTTGCTCGTATCGAAATCCTGCTTCGTGTCCTCATCGCTCTTGAATGGGTTTAAGAAATCTAAAAATGCCATATCTGTTTTTTATGATGTAAATTTACAAACAAATCCCCAAAGAACAATCTATTTGACGAACTTGTAGACGGAATCGTGGTTGGACGGGTTGTTTCTCATCTTTTTTATCTCCGCCTCGAGCTCCTTGTACACGCTAAGCCTATCCTCCATAAGCACATACAAATTGTAATTATTCACTATGTCATCATTGAAGGCGTTCATGTGAGCGTAGACGTAGTTGACCGCCTCCTGCACCTTCGTCCTCAAAGCCTCGGTCGTGCCCTTGACGGCGAGGTAGGAATTTATGTTCGTTATCTGGTTCTTCAGGAGGATCTTCGCCTTCTTGGCCTTGTCCTGCTTGCCGGCGTCGACCGCCTCGGCCATAGCCATCTTCGATATGAATTCGTTCCTCCGCCTTATGCAGTTGTTAGCCACGACCGCAGCCGAAATCATCGCGTCCACGTCCTTGTCTTCGTCCACTACTTCTGAAAGCTTCGCAAAGGCATCGGCGACATCCTTATCTATGCCTTCCAGCTCCTGTTGCAGCATGTTTACGTCAACCGGCTCGAGCTTAATGTTCTTTACATGATCGCTCAATATAAAATTCGCGAGGCTCTTGCCGCTGGCCAACACATTCTTGACGGTCTTGACCTTGTCCTCTCGCTGTTTCCTGTCGCGCTTGACCTGCTCGATGTTCTCCTTTGACTTGTCGATGTTCGCCTTCAATAACTGCCTGAACGCGGTCACCTTGTATATGTAATTTTTGTACTCTTGTTCAAAGTCTATGACTGGGAACACGTCGAGCTCCTGAAGCTTTATGAAGTCGATGAACTGCTTGCCCTCGGGCGCTAATTCCATGTTCAGCGTAAAGAAATCCACGAGATCGTTGATCTCCTTGAACATGGCGAGACAGTTTTCCCTCAACTCCTTCAGCCTCGCGTTTTTCTCCATGTGCTTGTTTGGCTTGTACGTCGCCGAGGTGATCATGAGCGACACGATAATCAAAACTACCATGATAACACCTACCAAGAATATTGTTCCGAACATAAATTTTAGTTTAAAATGGTTGCACCGAACACCTCGGTAAAGTCAGCGCCTGTCTTTATGGCTATGGTGCTCCTCTGGTCGGGCAGCAGGAACACGTCGTGCGTCTCCTCATACTCAACCAGCTCACCGAGATTCCTGAAGTCATCGAGCAGCTTTATCGGCAGCGCCAAACCGTCAGAGGTAATGTCCTTTATCTTGCCTTCCTGTATCAGGAACCCTTCCCTGCCGTCTTCGGTCTTCAAGTAAGAGGTCTTGCGCAGCCACTCGAACTGCGGGTGGCACGGTATGAAGGTGCCGACCTGGAAGAAGAGGACGTAATCACCCTCGTTAAAACCGTTCTTCTTGGCGGAGAACAACTTCTTGCCGTCGACAGACAGCCGGACGATCCTATCGAAACCCTCGATGGGACTTATTTCATCAATTTTCTTAACCGATATTAACTCTTTCATTTCTAAATTTTGCTTGACGAGACAAATGTACGGTTATTTACCCAAAATGCTATCTGGGCTTGTTTATTTTCTTCAGAAGCTGCTTGGCGGACTTCAAGTCGAAGGAAAGCCTGACCGCTTTCCTCACTTTCTTCGCGTCGTAAACGCCGAGATCCTCGCATTCCACATAAAGACTCTCTATCCTGTCCCCGCTGGGGATCTCCTTGCCGTCCTGTATTTCGTAGACGATTCCGTCCCTGAGGACGTAGTAGTTCTCGCCGTAAAAGCCCGTGTTACTCTTGAACGTGTGAAGCGAACGGTTTATGAAGATGTGATTGTTTTTCTTCTTGGCGTACTCAGCCTCCAACTTAGTCGTTGCGCTCGGAAATATGTTACTCATACACCAAAAGTACGCCCCAATTCCCAAAGCGCTGTGAAATCCGCGCACTATATACGGATATATATGTATATATTATAATAGAAAGTTCCAGAAAACAGCAATCTGCTGAAAATCAACACTTTAGCGTTTTAGTCGGTGTAAACCCAGTAGTGTGGGTTCTTTTTGCACCAATTTTCGTACCTTTCTATGCTCTTCTTGGAGTTTTCGATGACCTTGATTGTCTCGTTCCTCCTGAACCATTCCTTGTAGGTGGTGCCCTTCATCTTGACCGCAGAGTTGTACCTGGTGCCTTCCGGCAGGTGAGCGAGGGCGGGGTGAATGATCCCCATCTTTTTTGGATTCAGCGTGAAACCATTAAATTTGGTGATTAGCTTATCATTCTTGAAATATGCGATGCTAATGCCTTCTTCGTTGGATATTATCTCGGCGTCGATCTCCTCGTTGCAAACGACGGCTGACACTTCGTCATTTTTGTGGAAGTCTGACAAATTGTCGCTGTACACGAACATCTCAACCCTGACAAGATGTCGCGGGGACCAGAACTTGTTGCCGTAGCCTTCGAACACCACCTCGAAGTGCTCGTTGATGTACTCGCCCATAGCGTTCGTAGAACCAGAGTAGTAGTTCGTGACCTTCGCCGCCGGAATGCTCTTGTTGTCCTTGACTTTAACGTAGCAGCCGACCTCCACCTTGTCCTTTACCGTGTCGTACTTTGTAAAGTAGTTATTCATACCGGCAAATATAACACTAAATTCCCAGAAAGCGCTTGAGCTTCTCCGGGTTGATGTACTCGTCCGGATCGGTTATGCTGGTCGCGACCAGGATGTAGTCCGCGTACTTCTCCATCATCTCCCGGTTGTCGGCGCTCGCACCAGACGCCACAGCCATAGGGTGGCTGCCTATCATCTCCCTTATCGCGGCGAGCTTGACTGCCGTCGGCGCCTTGCCGGTACCATCCCCGGATGTCGTTATCACGTCAATGTACTTGACCGCCTCCGCGTACACCTCTCGCCTGTCCTGGAACCTTATCGCCTTCTGGTACTTGAAATCCATGCCACCGAAGTAAATCGCGTTTTGGGACCGTTTACCAGCCTTTAACTGCTCGCTAAGCTGTTTGGCCTCCTCGTACTGTCCTGGGCCAATGATGAGCCCCGAATCGCACCACAGGGCGTCCACGCGCATATCTCTGTCGTTTATCTTCTTGACGGCTCCCTTGTTCTGGAGCTGGAGGAAATTCACCCCGAGCCATAGGTCGTCGAAGACCATATCGACGACCGAGGCGACGTTTACCAACCTGTCGATCGCCTCGAAGCCGTAGTCGTGGCAGATCAGGAAGAAGCTCTTGATGCCCTGGACCCTGCAGCGCTCTATGTTGATCAGCACCTGGTGCTCGTTCTGTATGTGTATTACCGGTATTATCTTAGCCATAAATTATTTTACTTTGTGTATTTTCCACATCTTTATGTTCCCGTACACTTCGGACTCGGCGACTACGGAACCGCCGTTGAGCTGGCTCTTGTAGCCGGCAGGGAACCACGGGAATCTATTGGATGCGTTTGCCCTTTCATCCTGGATGATGGAGCCTACTTGTTTGATTATCTGTATTTTCTCGGAGGCTATGTCGCCGTCCGAGCCGACCACGATTTTCGTGCCCTTGGGGATCATGCAAAGCGTAATGACGCCATTATTGAACGATTTGGAATAGTTATCAACAAGTTGTCTCAACGCCTTGGCGTTTATCAGCGAGTGGAAGCCGCCATATATGTCACCGGCATCGACTGTTAGTCTTGTCTCGTTAAGCACACCGTAGTGGTACGAGTAGTTCTGGAAAGGGGAACGCAGTCTCATGCCGCCGTCTTTAAGGTACACCTTCAGCACGTACATGTTTCTCGACGTTATGAGGACTTCTTTGTTAAGTGGTGTTAAGCACATATATTTGGTTTTATGCTGGGAATTTTTGTGTGAGTTCGAGGCCGAGCTGCTCTATGTAATCTTTGCCGTAATCGTCGTTCCTCAGGTTCTTGTAAAGCCTCAGCGGCAGGTCGTTCCTTATGTCCATGAGCGACCCGAGGCCCATGCATATCGCGGCCGTGCTGTCGACGTCTCCGCCAGGTGCGATGCTCTTCTTGAGAAGGGTGGACATGCTGTAGCCGGCCTTCAACACGTTGTAACACAAAGTGATGCAGAACGCGGCGGTGTGCATCGCCTCCATTTTTATCGGCTCAAACGCCCTGTAGCTTTTTAGCAGCCGAGTGGAGGAATTCGTGCCGAGGTGGCAATCTATAAAGAAAAAAGGATCGTTGAAGATCTTCTCGTACTTCGGCTTGTAGTAGTAGTAGTGGGCAAACAGTGCGACGCAGGTTGATGCGAAAACGCAGTCGAGCTCGGCGTGCGTCGTGGATGCCTGCATGAACGAGTAGTGCATGACCTCCTGAGGGGTCTTCAGCAGGCCGGCCGGTATTGCCCTCATGACGCAGCCGTTGCTCTTCCTCATGTTAAACTCTCCATTCTCCTCCCTGTATGGCTTTATCATGCTGAGCGCGTTCTTCCTGTATGGAAGGGTCAGCATCATCTTCATCCCCCTGCTGTAGCCGGCTATGGGGTCCCTCTTGTAAGCCGCCATGAAAAACCTCATGAAGCTGTCATGCATCGGCGCCTCTCCGGAAATCATGTGCTCGGCGAGCGCGATCGACATTTGCGTATCGTCAGTGTACCTGCCTGTATTGAGCGGGTTCAACTTCTTCTCCTCGTACTCCCTGTAGTGCAGGTTGTTCTTCGGAGCAATCTCTTTCGCGGTGGCCCATTCAAAAGCACGGCCATAAGCGTCCCCGATTGCAATATGTAACAAAAAATCACTTACCATACGTTAGTTTAAACAGATTAATAGACAGATGTTACTCGACGCATTCACATGCCACTGATGAGGGAACCTTATTTGGCTAAAGTCCATCTGGGACATATCTACGGTGGAGAACATTTGTTTCGATTATCTGTCAAAAGTAACGCAATATTCTTGGTATAAAAAGAAAAGTACCATATCAATGGGACTTCTTGGATTTTTCAGTGGAGATTATCACGATGTACGACCGGTTTATGTAACGTTTTCTGGAGTCGAGGAAGACTCCTTGCACTGGTGGGACAGAGTATTCGAGCCTGTTTGGATTCAACGCCGGCTTCTTGTAGCTCTGGAAGTACCTTCCGTCCATCGTGAACACGACTTCGTAGCCGTCAATCGTCCCGACGTGCCTCGCGATCGAGGAGTCCTTGTTCAAAAAGTTAACAACAGTGTCGACGTACGTGATGTAAACCGGTATCGTGTCAGTGGTGTAGTAGGGCGGATGGGTCCTCCCGTTCTGGGATGAGGCCGACATTGACAAAAGTAGTAATAGCGCTGTTAGCAAATACTTCATCGTTGGAATTTTCGTGAATATAGCGATATAAAACGGAAATCCCCGCTTTCGGCGGGGATCTCATAATTATTCTTACGCGGCCTGTAGCTCCTGCGCTTTCGGCTTGAGCGCGAGCGGGATGGAACTCGTAAGCCTCCTGGAGGCGTCTGTTGGTTCGAAACACACGCTCGTGAGGTGGTTGTCGAGAGCGGGCTCGTAGAACGCTACGTACTTTATGCCCTTCTTGTCGGCCTTTGCCATCAGGGCCTTGAGTTCCTCCTCATCCTTCGCCGCGAGAAGCGCGACGTAGTTGCTGTGCTTGTGCCACATGAGGGCGTCGGCCGGATACTTAACGATGAATTCGATGAACGCGTGACTCAACTGGGAGGCTTGGGCGCCGTCAGGCAGGTTCCTCCTCGTCACTGAGATTAGCTTGTACTGTACCTAATGGTTGTGTTCGTGGTTGTGATTCATTTTTTGATCGATTTTAAATTTGATGACGAGCTTGAAGCATCTGGTCTTTATCGCAACTACCGTGTGCCCGTCCGGCAGTTTGCCCACGTCAGCCGACCTGAAATCCTTCCTCTGTATGTCTATGCAGACGTCTTCGGAGTCGTGGAACCTGGAGCTCTTAATTTCCAGTGGCTGGAAACTAAAGCTGTAATGGTTTAGGCCGAAGCCCATCAGGTCTTCGTTAAAGCCGGCGTTCAGTTTCAGGTTGTGGAACTCGTAGTGCCTGCCCATGTTGCTGATGTAAGCGTCAAACGGCCCGAGCCTTCCGGCCGGATAGTCTATGTTGTCGAAATAAGAAACCAGTTCGTCAAAGTTCATCTTCTTGTTTTTGTAATAGTGATTCCCAGCGGTTCAGATTGAATTCGAAATTGTCCGTTCCTACTGTTTTTTCAGGAAACTCCATACTGGTAAGGTGATACGAGTTGCAGAAATCGCAGTAGTACAATCTTTTCGCGCCATCCCCGCCTCTCTTGCTGATCGTTAAGTTGAGAATGCTCTGGGCGTCCTTCTTGGTAGGGTAACACACCTTCTTGGTGCGCCGACACCTCATCATGTTAGTTTCCAGTGAAGGCTTGCTCTTGGCAATCATCCTCATAACACGCTCCAACTTATGTAATTTACGGGGATTCATAAGTTAAAGTTATTTGTTACTCCAGACTTATGCCGCGTTTTGTTTGCTTTGTTTCATTGCCTCCCACTGCTCCTTGGTGGTCTTGTTCTTCGGCTTCCTCAGGCCGAGAGCTTCCTTGGCCAGGCGCAACTGGGTTACCTTCACCTTCGCCTTGCGGTCTTTCCAGTAGCTGTGGAGCAGGTCGCTCGTTTCCTTGTCGGCCGTGTCGATCGCGCTCGCCTTCTCGTTGGCGCTGAGGGTCTCGTCCCTGAGGATGCCGTGTACCTTGTTGCTGAATGCCGCTTTGATGTCAAGCGTTCTGTTCTTGTTCATTTTCTTCTGTTTTGTATTGTTTAAAAAATAATTACTCTGGTTTAACTTCCCTCTTTGATAGTTCAATGAGGGCCATTGCTATGTTCAATGTGAACTCCCTGTCGGCCTTTAGGTAAAGTAACAAAGTCCTTACGAGGTCGGCCTTTATCTCCGTCTTTATCGCTTCGCCGTACTGCGTTTTGAATAGTGTTGTAACAGCATGCAGATCATTCTTTGTCAATTCGGCCTTGAGCTCTTCGATTATCTTCTTCTTAGCCTTGTTTATTTCCGCCTCTGCGTTCTTCAACCCATCCCTGAACACTGGTTGATACGTCATCTGCTGTGCAACCTGCTCTGCGATCATCCTTGGTAGGTTATGATACTCATCGTCTTCCGTGTCGATCGTTACCGTTAGCTTTAAGTCCATGTTACTTGTTTGAAAGTTGTTTGTTGAATATCTCCACTGCAACAGCACCGATGAATTCCTTGTTGCCGGCAAGAGCTTTTACTATCTTGTCCGCAATTGAATTGCCGAACCTCTTCTCGAAGGTGTCAGTTATGGTATCGATGTCCTGTTTGACCAGCTCGCCTTTCAGCTTGTCGATCATCTTCCTCTTCTGTTGTCCAAACTCTTGGGCGGCATCTTTATTGAAGCCCTCAAGGTCAACGCGTTCTATTAGCAGCTCGGCCAACTCCCGGCTTATGTCCTGTTTCATTTCTTTGAGTGTCTCGTGCTCATTAAGTTCAACTGTAAATCTCATGTTATTATTTTGATAGTGTAAATGTAGTCTGGTTTACCTGGAGTTTAATGATCACAAACTTCTGGATTTCCCCACTTGTGAAAATATTTTAATGGGCGCACAAACTTGCCGTTCACGTAGAACCCCCATTTGTTCAACGGTCTACCAGTGAATAGTATAGTTGTACAGCCACCCTTCGGTATCTCGACGGAGTGCGTATGGCTCGAAGGCCTATATCTGAATTGAAATCTTTTTATTGTGTCTCTGCCAGATGCAGATATATCGGTGTATGAACCGTGAAGTACGAATGTAAGAAACCACCAACTATGGTTGTGCATGTTTCTAAGATCGTCCGAGCATATCCACCTGTGAATTCGAATTGAGAAGTCGAAGAATATGAACACGTAACGATATGCGTATGGCGACTCAGTTTTGCCGAGAGGCTCGTTCCATCTTAACTGGAAATGCTTTGTCTTCTTTTTTGGTTCTGCGTTGAAGTTGCCGTCAGAAACCTAATGTTGATGCTTCATTGTGTGTCTTTTTAAATACTTATTAATTTGATACTACAAATATACGGTACAATTCCTGGAACGAAAAAATTATTTCGTTGTGTCTGCCTGCCTGTGCTTGATGACAAGCTCGAGCGTGTCGCCTATGGCGAATGCCCCTCGCTTCGCCTTGAAATATATAGTGTAACGGGTCGTAAGCAACACATCATTGTCGCTGATGTAGTAATTGACCAGCGTGTCGTCGCACCCGCAGCTCTCGGCCTTGATCACGGTTGGGTATTTAAGCTGCTTCGGCGGATCCGGCACCGCTACGGGAGGCGAACCAGGCTGCACGGGAAACTTGTTATTGCTTTGTTCGCATTCTGTAAACAAGCCGCTAATTAAGAATGCGGATATGAAACATGTTAATATAAATCTCATCTTATTGTATTTGTTGTGTCAATTCTCTGCCTTTTGATCACGATTTCGATCGTGTCTCCCACATTGAACTTGCCTATGGGGGCCGTAAAGTAGAAGTTTTCATTACCATCTGTATGAAGAACGTCGCCGGAGTTTATCGAGTAGTCGGCGAGATTGCCGTTTATCTCAATCTTGTTGATGACGGGATATTCTATCGGCGGAGGTTGTTGCGGGAACTGTTGGTTAACATCGCAGCCTTCGATCACGTTAACGAAAAAAGCGAGCGTGAAGCTGATTATGTATAAGAGTCCTAAATTTTTCATGACGTAAATGTATTGATAAATCCCAAGAGTTAATGGTAATGTCTTATGAGGCCCCAGCACACCTGGTACTCCCAGCCTTCTTCCTTGAGCCTTCCCAGCTCGTGAGAAAACTCTTCCGTAAACGCCACAATCTCATGGTCTATGGCGGTAGGATCGACCGGCGTGACCGGCGTCTCGCCATTATCCGCGTGGTTATAGTCACCGGAGTTATCCGTTACGATTAGGCCGTACTGCTGTGGCATCAGTCTGTCACCGCCGGAGTGTGGGAAGTAGAACTTGTCCTCGCCGAATATTTTCATCGATGGAGTTGCATACGTCCTGTGTGGGATCACCTCCTCTACAGCCTTCGCTCCACACTTGCTGCAATACTCCTCATCCCTTAATTTCTTGTTAAACCTAACACAGCCTCGAGAAGGGCACTTCAGCAAAATCTCGTTGACTGTTGTTATTTTTGGTTCCACCCTGATGTAGACACCGAGGTGTAAATATAAATGTGAACTCATAATTAATTGATTAACACCATGTTTCTTGGTTTCGTATGTTGCTTATTGTTTCGAAGTCTCTAATTATTTCCACGTCCAGGCCGACGATAGCACGTATGTCCAGGTCGCTTTGCTTTATAAGCTTGTTGTAACTTGCCTCTTTTGCACGCACTTGCAAGTAAACTCCTCCGACTATCTTTATATCAATGGCTTGAAAAAATTTCTTCTTGCTATTGAATTCAATAGAGACGTACTGCCCGCTCACGATGTTCTCTAAGCTGTCGAAGTATATGACCAGGCCGATTGAATTAACAATCTCGGCATTGGTTACCTTTAATAAAGGAGAGATGTCCATGTTGTTGATTTGAACGTAAATGTACAGGTAATTACTTGAAGATGCGCAGAATCATTGATGGCACGGTCTTGCCGCCTTCCATGAACGAGTTGTCCGGCAGCAGCTCCATGTCGTGCTTCTTGTCGGCGAGCCACTCCCTGAACTTGACCTGGTGCTGTTCGTTGTTTAGTATCCAGAGCGGCGACGTGAGGGACACCAGCAGGCCGCCTTTTTTTAAGTACAAGTACATCCTCATGATGTGCTCAAGGTCTATGTTCGCCTTGAAAGGGGGACATGCAATAATCCTGTCGTAATCCATTAGTGGTACGAAATTAAGGAAGTCGCCGTTTCTTGTGGCATACCCCTTGTCGTTTAATATTTCGCATTTTTCCTTGTTCAGCTCCACGCAGACAATATCGAGATCGTGTAGAGGGTAGTCTTGTTTTATAATATCGACGATCCCGCCCGTGCCGGCCGATGGCTCCAAAATCGTTTGGCACGGCTGTATTAGCGCCTTGGCTATTATCTTTCTCGCAACCTCAGCAGAGGTCTCACGTATGAATTTAGACATTTTTCCTATTTAGGACTCAAATATAAGACCGTTTTCCGGGAGTCATAACTGTCGGACCATGGCTATTTAAAATTAAACAATTCCCCTAATGAATCTTAACGAACTGATCGTCTACATCCAGAGATCGAAGTTGCAGAACAGATCGCTGTCCATAGACCCGCTGGCAAAACTGACGGTTGAAGAACAAATAGCAATCGAAGTAGGAGGAGGCGGCAACAGCCTAACCACCTTGGCACTTGCAGACGCCTCTGCGCTCGCAGGCGCTTCACAGGTCGTACCAGGCGCTCCATACTTAATAACAGGTACAAGCGCATCCCTTTACGGCGGCACCGACATCCTTGTCTGGGGGACGTCGCCGTCTTCATTCTCTTCAAACGGCTGGGGACTGTTTTACATACCGATATATTCAACATATACTATATGGGATATAAACGGCGAATACTCAGCGGGCAACAGGGTCATCTGGGGCGGCCAGGTATGGCTGAATGTAACGGGCAACAACGGCGGTAACGACGGGGACAACTTTAACTTGAACAATACGGACTGGACTGTCATTCCTACCACTGATGACACTGCCTACAGTATCACATTGGACGAGATCAGTTATGATTATCAGAGCGACAACATTCTTATGAGGTTCGATTCCATCGGCAACAACAGGATAAGCCTTAGCGTGACCTCTCTTTACTGGTGGTTTTGTGAAAATAACCCTATCAAGGTGTTTTGTTGGGGCAACTACTATGACGGCTCCAGCGGCGTGTCAAACTGTTCTATAAGAGACTCTTACTTCAACTGCCTCAACATAGACAGGTATTGTAACATAACGGACGTTACACTGAGCGACATGTCTTCCGTTTCTTTTTTGGACATGAGCGCAAACTCTTCTATATGGAACCTGCAACTATCACAGGCGTCGACATTGTATTCACTAACGCTTGTAAGCGCCAGCATAGAGGCATTGCTGTTAGACGGCGAGTCATACGCTGACAACGTGACCCTTAACAATTCCAGTATGAGTTACGTTTACATAAGGGAGGGAAGCACGTTCGAAAACGTTACTCTGAACAACGGATCCAATATTGAGTACTTGTCGTTAAGGCTGCAATCGTTTTTAAGCGACGTCTCTTTGGACGACACCACCTTGAGAAACATCACTGGGGACAACAACTCGTACTTTAGCGAATTCAACTGCACTAACGGAACGTACATGTTTCAAATCACTCTGGTAAAGTCTCAGATGTACAGCATTGTAATGAATCAGTCTCAGATGTTCAACATTACAATGGATGACTCTGCATTCAACTCTTTGAATTGTAGCGCCGGCTATAGTCTTTGGAACATCCGTTATACGAGCGCTACCTCACACTTCAACCCGAGCAACAACTTGACCGGCGGCTCCGAAAATACATCGGTATACGAAAGGGATACAATAAAGTATCAGTTCTCTGTTGACGTAAGTGGTTTGGATAGCTCTCTGGTAGGAGTTATGCCTCAGAACGTGTTGCCGGCCGGTTGGTTCGTATATTCCTACATTGTCCAAGCCGCTGCCATAGATACAAGCGACATAGCAACGATCAACTTGGGCAGTGGAGCCAACAACTCTCTAATATTCACCTTACCAGCGACAACACTTAATAATGCAATATACATAGGATCGCCAGCCCAGGGAGCGTTTGCTGGAAGTGCAATTGGTGCGGACGATAGCCTTGCGTGTTTCGTCGAGGACTCCACTGAATTCGGCAGTTTCTGGGTAGAAGTGGTGTTGAAAAATATAAGTTTCACTTACGATAACGACTAATAAATTATAAATGTTAAAGACACGTGTTCAGTTAAAGACTGATTTCATAAATAAGTACAGCAAGTACTGGGTGAAGAAAAGCAGCAACAGTAAGAAGCTGCCTAACCAACCGTTTGTCAACTTCGTTGCTACGCTTTACGCGACGAGCGTAAATCAAGCTACAAGTTTAATCAAGGACGCCGAGGTGCTTGTGAATGGTCTCGTCGAGGCAGACGTGAACTATGTCCTGAAGTCCGGCGACTTCGTTCATGTAGCCGAGGGAAGGCTTTTATCAAATACTAACTTCTCCGCGTTCGTTGAATAAACTATGCTGCGAACTTATCCATTTCTAATATCATACAATTAGGCTTTACACCAAGTCTGTTGTGGGTTGAATATTTGCTGTACCAAATGTCTACTTCCGATGTTACGAGCCTGAACCACTGCCGGCATTGGGCTTCTGCCAATGGCATTGATGCATGTGGCGTGCTGTCGGTCATCCATATAAGTTCGCCGCTCTTCAACAAGTAAGGAGTGCCGAGCTCGTTTTCCAAATGTGAACAATCACCGCCTTCACCTGGCACCTCTACGTTCACGTCCCATACTGCGCAGGACGAGTCAACTGTTGACGCCATGAACAAACCACCTTTAGTTCCACCCCAAGCGCCACCACCTCCACCACCCCAAGATAAGGTCGGATGCTTCTCGACGTGTACGCCGCCACGCCGCTGTGATTTAGACATCTCGACGAAGGTCTCTGATATGGACAAGAAGCCGACCCTGCCGAGTTCCTCTTCGTTTACAGGACATCCTTTCACCAGGTCTCTATATGCTGCGTACTCGCTTGGTATGCTGTCTGCATCACCGATTATGTATGGCATCATGTTTATGTTAATGCCAGAAAATTTTGGGAACTGAACGTTACCTACTATGTGAAAATTCATGTTATTTGTTTAATGTAAAGCTACCAGCAATTCCTCGAAGTCGTCGAGCTCCTTCAGCAACGCCTCGACGTCGTAGCCTGATCTCTTGAAGAACTCGTACAGGGAAACCGGACCGTCGCACTCGCGGCGCAGGCCGTAGTAAGGCACTTCCGAGTCAGGATTGTTTTTAGACTTCTCGAATAGTTCCCTGGAACCCATCGTGCTGTTCTCGGCATAAGCAGCGACGATCTTCTTAAGGTCTTCTATACCGTTCACGTCGGCGAAATAGAGGTTGCCCTCGAAGTAGAACTTTGGAAATTCTGTCATATAGATTGCTTTTAATAAAAAAACAATGGCTATTAACCATTGTCACACCCGGTTCCATCACCAGCATTTCATCTGGGAGAGGAAAGCCCAGGACGGCGTTATCTTTAAATGATTTGGGCCTTATGGTGAGTACAACAGAGTCATGAACATCTGCTGTGAGTGGTGCACCGCACTCGTTGTCGATTTATTCCCTTCGTCGGGCGCATACGTCCCCCGCCAGAGCTACTGCCGTTTTACCTCACCAGAAGACCGTTAATGATTTTGTTATTGAGAACGATAGGACTTGAACCTAAAACCGGCCTATGAATGTTCCAGCTCTACCTCTGCAGAGGCGACCATTGAGCTTACATTCTCAATAACAATAAATGTCCGGGGGGATGGGCTCGAACCACCGACCTTTACCAACGGTCAACGTCTTCCATGCTTATTCAGACCGTCTCTCATCTCGATTTGGTGGCCACCGCATCAAGGTTCAATTCAATCCTTTAGGCAATTCATACGTATCGCTTATCAGGGTAACGCTCCAACCAACTAAGCTACCCCCGGATGATATCCAAAATTCTTTTGAAACGATATAAAGGTCTCTCTTTAAAAACCTCAGAGCGATCAAACAACATGCCTAACGACCTGTAAATCTTTCCTCTGATTGTACCTTTATCTCTTCGTTTCATGATACAAATATAAGAACTAATTCCTGATGTAATTATCTGTTATACAGGTTTTATTAGTGGGAGAGAATGGATTTGAACCAATAGCCTCCTGATTACAAGTCAGGGCTCTACTGTTGAGCTACTCTCCCATGTTGCCCCGGTTGCAAACCGAGGACTTGTTCCGAACGATGCCTCGCCCAGATGGTAATCGAATCGGCTCTTTGCGCAATCTCCCCTGGTGTCTCGTTGGGGTCTGAAACTATGTCTCCAGATGATCCCGGTTGTCTCCACCACCAATTTGTATCTGGGTTTCGCCGATTCAATATTTTGATATGACAAATATAAGCCGCTTTTCTCAGTGTCGCGAATAAATTAAGTTGATAATAGCTCCACTACGATAGCCCTTTCATCGGATGCGTTATCCAAGTGCCTTGCACCTCCTTTTCAACTCACACCACGCTGCATTCAAAGCGCATAGAGGGGAGGTTAATTGAGCCTCTTAAAAGACTAAATCCATTCAGCTGCCGTTAGTAGTGAACGGCATTTATCAACTTGCCTATGGATAGCTATTTGTGGCCACAGTTAGATATGAACCAACATCTCCCACTTAAAGTGGGTGTTCTGCTTGAACTACACGACCATTAAAAATATTGTCCGCAGGTTAGTTGCCTGCTGCTTACAACCATCCAGGTTAGCTGTCTGGCGTTGAGCTGGACAATAAATTACAAGGCTTTTGCCATTCATGTAATGCCAGGGCATCCAATTTACTACTAACCTTGTTTTTGTGGAAGAGGATGGACTTGAACCACCAACCTTCAGACTCACGTCTGACGCTCTGCTATTGAGCTACTCTTCCATATAATTTCAAGCTGGTCTGCAGACCATTAGCATATACGGCTGCACAAATACTCAGACGCATGTCTTTTTTAAACGATTGAAATCATAAGAAAAGGTGGGTTAGATTTTCTCGCAGACTATTCTCGAGCCTCATCTACTACCAACTTTCTGGCCACACCTATTCGGCGGAAGAACGGATTTGAACCGCTGACCCTCCGGTCCGGGATTGCTCCCTCGCCAGCCGCTCTAACCAACTGAGCTACTTCCGCATAAACAACTCTTCAGCGTGGGGTTGCTCCACAGCTTTGGCCTCGTACGTGCCAGTGAAGCATTTACATCTGTTAGATGACTCGCTTAAGGTTTCACTACCTTTGTTGTTTGTGGCGGGGAATGGATTTAAACCACTGTCTCCAAACATTGAGGCTTGACGCTCTAATCGCTAAGCTACCCCGCCATTATTACCACCTCCCGTTTAGCTCGCCACCTATGAATGCAGTGGCATCTTTCAGCCGGCATTACTCGGCGCTTGTTACAGTGATAAATAAAACTTTATTATATTGGCAACGCTCATTGCTTTTTTTCAAGCAAGTACAGATTTAAACTTGTCCAGTCAGTTGACGGTCGATCATGCCGTTCTCCTTGGATTCGTACTGTTTTCCATTGCCACAATAACCCTCTCTCGAGTTTCGCTGGCCGAGACCTCACGATTTTTGTTCGGCTTACGCCGTAACAGGTTTTTATAACTAAAGCTTGTGGGAGGGAATGGACTTGAACCACCAACCTCCAGGCTCACGCCTGGCGCTCTGCTATTGAGCTACCCTCCCATTATGCTGGCGCTATGTGCTGTCGAGCAGCATTGACACCAGTGTTATTTTAATTACTTTCAAAGATCAATTTGATATAGCAAATATAGGGTGTTTTCCCTGAAACGTTCTCATTTTTTTTCGCCTATTTTCACAATTTTTATCGTGCCGGCAAACGCAAGAGCAATGCAAAATATACCTTGTAACATGTTGTTCTGATTGATGTTACAAATGTACGTCACTTTCCCTGGAGCCAGTTGAGTTCCTCAATAACTTTGGTCACTATCATGCTTTTTTCTTTTCTACTTTCTCGAGGAACTTAATTACCATGATAATATCGTCGATGTTTTGATCAACGAGTTTCTCGTGTTTGGTATCGTCTTCATCCATGTAGTAGACATCTATCTTAACCGTGGGCCAGCCGACTCCATGCTCAACGTAGATCTTGCCGATCGTGCTTTCGAGGTCTATCAGGTATAACGAATTATCATTCATGACTATGCAGTCCCCTGTAGGTTCCACATCCGGGTTGTTGTATACGGGCTTACCAAGCCTGTGCATAATCTCGAGCACAATTTCGTGTGCTACCAATTTTAGAGCTGATAATTCTGCTGAGATTGAAGCTGAACTTTTTACCATGTTTATTTGTTTGATGAGTACAAATGTAAGTGACAATCCCCGGTATAAAAAGAAAAGAGACATAGAAATGCCTCCTTTCGACCCACACAAGAAAAATTAATAAGTATATATCAATCCTTCTTGTCTAAATTTACCTCGGTCAAATCGCCAAGTATGTATTTTGCAAGCCTGTCGTAGGACGAGGCCAGTACGTTATATATCGCCACGAACGGCTTGTTCAGACACGTCCAGAACACCGAACACGGCCAGTAGACCATCCAGGCGATTATGGCCGACTTGTTGTCTGATGCCTTAGGTATCAGTAAAATCTTGTAAGCGCTTTCGTGGTAATGATTTGAGGGATACGTGTACTTCTGCTTAGATACATCGTTCTTGTAGTCTATCAGGAGGAATAACCACTTCACGAAGGACCACGCGATGCCGACACCAACATAGATCAGTATGCCGACCAGCAATGGACCAGGGTTCCGCGACCATGATATGACATACGCCTCCGACAGGCTCCTGTTGCTCAGGTAGCATATCACCAAGAAGATGATGAACGTGATCGTCGGTCCGAGCACCGGGCTGTCCGAACTGTCGTTCTCTACGAAAACAGTAGCAATAATGAACGCGATGATTAGGACCAGCCAAAAGAGCCAGCCGCTGAATAGTAAGAAGATCATACTCCTGTAGTTTTATTTTGATTTAATAATGCCATGATTGACTTCAATGTTCTGTCCTGTCCGTCTATAGAGCCATCGAAGAATATGATATTGCCCTTGCCTTCGGAGGCCACCTGGCGCATCGTCTCAGTCCACATGGTGAACAGTATGACGCTCGCGTCCATGTCGGCGCCGGCAAGAGTCTGCTGGGAATTCAAAAGACCCTTGGCGACCTCCTCGCGGAATGCGGCGATGCCCTGGCCACGAAGCGTTGCTGCGTCCCTCTCTGCCGCGGCCTGTATCTTTATGAAATTGCCCTCAGCCTCAGCCTGCTTCGTCTTCGTTATTAACAGTGCGTCGCCCTGGTTGGTTGCTGCGACCTTCAAGTTGTTCGACGAAACGACCTGCGCCATGCTGTCGGTGATCTGCTTGTCGAAAGTGATGTCGTTCACCTGTACGTCCAGTAGGTGGTAACCCCATGTGGCAAGCAGAGCGTCCAATTCAGTCTTCGTGTGGAGCACGATCTCGCTTCGCAAGCTAAGTATCTCAGCCTGGTTTTTGGTGGCCACGAACGACCTTATAACGCCCTCTATGGTCTTCTGTATTGCCTGCAGGAACTGCGACTGATCGATGAACTTGAATGCTACGAGCTTTATGGTCTCTTCGTCCCCGTCCTTGACGGCGTATAGGACCATCGCTTTGAAGAACACGTTCGCCTGATCATGTGTGATCGCCTGGAACGACAGTTCCGTCGATTGGTTCTGCGTGGAAACTGTTGTGAAAATCTTGTCGAAGAAAGGGTTCACGACGTTTAGGCCTGGAGACAATGCTCTCTTGTACTGGCCGAACCTCGTTAGCACGCCGAAGGTGCCCTGTTTTACTACGCGAAATGATGCAAAGATGATAATTGTGAGGATTATTAATAGTACGAATCCCACGGATAACCAGATGATAGTTGACGGCATATTGTTGATTGTTTAAAGTGCCTCCTGCCGGGATCGAACCGGCGACTTGGGGTTTTAGAGACCCTGCTCTACCAACTGAGTTAAGGAGACTTTAAAAATGGCCCGCTTCTGGGGCCATTTATCTATATGGGACGGATTAAAACCTTATTTATTAATGCCTGCCGCTCCTCGATGGGGAGTACGAACTCCTTGAAGGCGGCGAGTAGCTCCTTGTCGGCGTGTATGTACGTGTCGGTGCAACTCTCGCAGTCGGCGTGTATGTACGTGCTGGCGCAACGGTTTGCCTGCTGACAACCGGCGTAGTCCTCGTGTAGGTCGTTCTTACCGTAGCGGGCACGTGGTATACCCTTGTTGAACTGTAAACGTGCGTGTGGCTGTATGTGCTAAACGGGCTGCCGCTGTAATGGTTTACAACGACCGTGTGGCCGCCGGCATAGTTATAGTAGCCGTAGTGGTGCCATGAGCTGTAAGTATTGTACAAACCCGCGTTGTAATATAATCCAGGATTCATACTATACCTGTTATATACGCTGCCCCAGCCACCGTTATTCAACAAACTATTGAACAACACATAGTCCATGAAAAACTGCGTGCCGTCTGTATTGTTGACAATCACCGCCTGCTGGGCGCCGTTCTGAACCACTTCATAAGTTGGGTTGCCGTAGGCGTCGGTGCCGGTTTGGACCGGTTGCTGTGCCGCCATTGGCGGCTGCTGAACTGCTACATACTGGGGCTGCTGCGAGCAGCTAACGAGGGCCAAGGCCACTGCTAAAATTGAAACTAACTTCTTCATTTGAGAATTTTTGATTTTGATTAAAATGTTTTTGATCTGGCTGTCGCCGGTGGTTAATAGGTGTGTGTCACTTCCACCTCTGCGTAAGGGAAGTCCTTGAGCGGCCTGCTTTCGTTCTCGTCCGTCATGATCAGGTAGCGGAGGCCCGTCACGTCTGGTGACGTTACCGCATTTGAAAAGATTTCCGTGTTGTCGTCCTGGGCCAGGTAAGGCTTGAATACCTCAACGACGCCGGTCGCGTGGTTCTCTGTGATCTGAATAAGGTCTACGTTCATGCTTTAAGTTTAATTGTGATTTGTCGTTTCTTTTGACTTGTTGGATACAAATGTACGTAGATTTCCCAAGATAGAAATAAAAAAGGCGCATAAATTAATTATGCACCTTTCCCCCATCGAATGAACCTTCTTATGCGTGCAGTAGCTTCCACACGTCGTAGTAGGTTACGCCTTTATCAATGCTGCGGACGTCTTTTAGTATTGCGGTCATGTTCTGGCCGGCCTTGCGCATCACGTTTATCCTCTTCTTAACCGTAGTAGATAATTCAGGTCTTGGGGCCCTGGTCCCTTTAGCTGTCTTCTTCGCTGGTGCTGTCTTGGTAGTCATAAAGATGTTTTAGTTATTTATAATTGTACAAAGATAAGCTCCAGAACCGTGCCGGGTTTGGTTCTATATGCAAAACCGGCCATTTATGAAAACTTTAGACATGTAGAATAAAAAAATGTGTACTAAACTTCCCAAAGCGGGTGAAATAGTACACATTATGAATTTTTGTTATCCGTGCCTCTTGTCGTGGAACACGATCCAGCCAATCAGCAGGATGCCAAGAAGGGTCAGCGTCAGCTCGATGCCAAACAGGAATATGTGCCAGAAGGCCACGATTATCAGTGTGAGTATCACGAGGATGATCACTTTCGATCTTATAGTCATAAATTAAAATTTACCATGTGATGGAATAGTCGTTCCGCTCTGCTCTGCCGAATGACTTGTTCTTTTCGTACTTCAAGCCCTTGTCCATCCACTGCTTGCGGTTCTTCGAGACGAGCTTCCAGTTCGGACGGCGTGTACGCCAGTTGTATTGGCATGCCTTTATCTTGTCGTCCTCGTAAAGTACGTAGTACTTGTTGGTATCGTTCTCGCTGCCGTGGTACGGACAACGGCTACAGTGTATAAGGCCCCCTTTCTCGAGGATCCTCTTTCTAACTTTGTTGTACACGGCACGGTTGTCTGTACCGTTGTACTCTTCTACTGGTCTCATCTGACTTTAACATTTTGTGTTAAAGCTGGTCGAATTCCTTTTTCATCGGTTTGTTAGTTTTTGTATTGATGTTCCCTGTATGTCTTCCAAGACCTCTCCGGCGTGCTCCTGTGACGTCTGTTGCATCCCCTGTGCGGGGAGCAGCACAAGTGCCATTGTGAGTACAAACATAACTTGTATTCCCTGGAGTCGGTCGTCGTGTCCAGGATTTTTTTAGCTCTTGCGGTCATTGCTCTGAAATTTAGTTTCAGAACATGTCGAACTCCTTCTTCATTTGTATTGCGTTTTTCTGTTATATTTCCAGCTGCGGTAGCTTCTCTTCTTCCACCTTGGCATG
>Ga0302191_10000101_pt1 | contig 48749 bp, 46 predicted proteins | sample II_Bog_E3_1_FD_198775 | JGI IMG/M metagenome (GOLD analysis project Ga0302191, IMG submission 198775) | Peat permafrost microbial communities from Stordalen Mire near Abisko, Sweden - II_Bog_E3_1 | ecosystem: Environmental > Terrestrial > Soil > Wetlands > Peat | place: Sweden: Abisko...
ATTTATTGAAATTGGAAACATCATCTAAAATGTCGATTCGAAGAAAACGCTATCGTTGTTCATTAGATATGAAATATATGGAATCTGTTATTTTTAACTCCAAAGTTTTTTCATGAACATGCCCTGAGTTGATTTATGCTATAGTTTGACAAAGAATTTAAAACAAAAATTTACTGTTGAATATTGGGAGGATAAAGTTAGATGTTAAATAAGACAGAACTGATTCACAGTACTAACAATAAATAGGGGGGATGAAGTACCTTCTCTTTGTATGAAAATACAATATGCTTGAGCTATAAAATTTCAATAAAAATAAGAGCATTTTCAGGTGGGAGGCAATGAAATGAAAGAAATGGATATTGGTAAAGCTTTTACTTTTTTAGAATCTGGACCGGTTATTTTGGTTACAACTTTTGACGGAAAAAACAACAACATCATGACGATTTCCTGGCATATGATAATGGATTTCAGTCCACATATTGCTCTTTCTACAGGAGCATGGAACACATCTTTTGAAGTTATGATGAAGACAAAAGAGTGTGTTATTGCTGTTCCTGGAGTCAATTTGATTGAAACTGCTATTGGGATTGGTACTGTTCATGGAACCGACGTGGATAAGTTTGATAAATTTTCTTTAACATCGCTTGCGGCTAAAACGGTTAAGGCACCTCTTATTAAGGAATGTCTGAAATGTGTTGAATGTAAGGTGATTGACTATGTCGAGAAACACGGTTTGGTTATTTTATCAGGAGAAAGAGCTTGGATAAATGAAACGGCTGTTGAGCAGCGGACATTTCATGCCGTGGGAAATGGAACTTTTTTAGTGGATGGAGAGAAAATGGAATACCAGGCTATGATGAGAAACAGGCTGCCGGATGGGGTATTTTGATTTTGGCAAAGGAGTTTAGTATTATCTATAAAAAAACAAAAAGAGGGGAGTAAGAATTATGGATTTAGGATTGAAAGATAAAACGGTTTTAGTCATGGGCTCAAGTGCTGGTTTAGGTAAGGCGGCTGCCTTGGAGTTTTGTAAAGAAGGTGCTAATGTTATGTTGTTTAGTACCAGTGAGGAAAAACTGAAATCTGCCCAGTTAGACATAAAAAAAGCGACTGGATATGAGCCAGCCTATACGGTAGGCGACATAACAGTTGCAACGGATATTCAACGAGTCGTAAAAAATACAATTGAACAATTTGGACCTATATATGCACTTGTGAATAATGCAGGTGGTCCTCCTGCTGGTACGTTTGACAATTTTACAGATGACATGTGGCAGAAAGCGTATGAGCTGAATCTCTTATCGTATATTCGTACAATCCGTGAAGTATTGCCGATTATGCGTAAAGCCGGGCGAGGTCGCATTCTAAATTATACCTCATCATCGGTAAAACAAGTTTTGGATAATTTAATTCTTTCGAATACCTTTCGTATGGGCGTTTTGGGGCTTACGAAAACTTTGTCACAAGAGCTTGGCGGTGAAAACATTTTGATTAATATTATGGGACCAGGAAGAATTAAAACGGAACGTATTGAAAAGTTTGATGCTATTGAGGCACAAAAAACGAATGCTACATTGGAAGAAGTTTATAGGGAGTCTATTAAAACAATTCCATTGGGACGCTACGGTCAGCCGGAAGAATATGCAAAAATGACAGTATTTTTGTGCTCTGAGGCGAATACTTATATTACAGGTCAAACAGTTCTAGTAGATGGCGGATTAACCAAAACATATTGATCTAGTAAATAACAATATCGACCAAATGAAGATTTTAAAGACTGCAAATGCTTAGGGGAAGGTAGTGATTAAGTCGGCAGAGTTATTAAAAAATGTGTATAATCAAAAATTTTTGCTGGAATTTGGTAGTAAGATTCAATCGGTTTATGGAAATTTTGATACTAGGAAATTTATTACGTCTGTGATGGACGATAGCTGGGAAGATCTTTCACTAAAAGCCCGAATGCGGCGGATTTCTCAAACTATGGGCGATTATTTGCCTAATCGATATGAAACCGCGTTGGATCTTTTGTTTGCAATTGCCGATACCTGTGTAGGTTTTCCCTATTTGATTTTCCCAGACTTTGTAGCAATATATGGTCAGGCAGAAAATCATTGGACACTTTCAATGAAAGCACTCGAGAACTTTACCCAGCAATCATCATCCGAATTTGCTATACGGTCTTTTATTTCGGCTGACCCGGAACGGGCAATGCAGCAAATGGCGATATGGGCGCAGCATCCGAATGAGCATGTGCGACGATTAGCCAGTGAAGGCTGTCGCCCGCGACTTCCGTGGGGAGAAGACTTACTTATATTCAAAAAAGACCCTAGCCCAGTATTGTCTATTTTAGAACTTTTGAAGGCAGATCCTGCGCTTTATGTACGAAAAAGTGTAGCCAATAATCTCAATGATATCGTCAAAGATAATCCGGCACTTGTACTCGAAACCGTAAGGCGTTGGCGGGGAAAAAACACCGATACGGACTGGATTATACGACATGGCTGTCGTACATTAATAAAACAAGCCAATGCCGAGGCTCTGGAGTTATTTGGTTACACAAAGTTAACAAATGAAATTGGATTTATCACAGATGCTTCTTTGTCGGTAGCAACGTCCGTGATAGCATTAGGTGAAAGCTGTGAACTGCAATATAGTCTGAAAATAAGGGCAGGAGAGGCGGTGCATATTCGTCTTGGTTATGGGGTTGATTTCGTTAAGGCAAGGGGGGGAATATCTCGGAAAATATTCTTCTTGTCGGATAAAACAGTACTTGGTGGCACACATATTACCGGAAAACGGAAACATAATTGGTCTGATCTGACAACGCGGCGACACTATTCAGGGGATCATCGGATTGTGCTTTTAGTGAATGGGCAAGAAATTTCTCATACCGTACTTAAACTTGTAACTTAACAAACTAAAATTTAAAAAAATGTTGACGTTCTGATAAAAGACTGTTACCATGTTAGTTATCAATAACTAACATGGTTGGAGGCTACTATGCAAATAGAAAACGTGTCCACTAGGGAAAAAATCCTTGCCGCTGCAACGGCATTGATTGCCGATAAAGGTTTCAAAGAAACAACAACCCGAGATATTGCAGCGGCAAGCAGTGTGAGCGAGATGTCTGTTTTTCGGCACTTTGGTTCTAAAAAAGCGATTCTTCTGGCGATTATCCAGCATTATTCTTTTGAATATCCTATCGAAAATGGACTTAAAGAGCAGCTGACATGGGAACTGGAGCATGATATATTATTGCTCGCAAAAATGCAGTACGAATTCAATCTGAAAAATGAAAAAGCAATTTTAATTCGTTTCAAGGAAAGTCGCAAGCTGGTTGAGTATGGCATTGACGTAAAGGAAAATCCGACTCGGCTTAAAAATTTTTTAATAGAGTATTTCGACGAAATGTGTCGACGTGGTAAAATCATCAAAGAGGATAATGAAAAACTTGCCATTCATTTCATGAGCTTCAATTTTGGACTGTTCTGTAATAAAATGATGGACGTCTATGGTCCAATTACTTCGGTGCCGAAGGAGGAAGAAATCTACTTTGGTGCACAGTGTTTTGCGCGTGCGATTGCCTCAGCTTGACCTTCTTTGTGCAAGCCATGCTGGTTATTGTTAAATCATATTTTAGGGGGATATCATTTTTATGACAGTTAAAGATAGAAAAAGTCAGTTAGTACTGACGGTTTTCTTAGGGGCTTTGGCAGCACTTGCGCCGCTTTCAATAGATATGTATCTACCAAGCCTGCCGCTTATGCCGGAAGAATTTGGAGTTACTACATCCGTTATTCAGCTTACGCTTACGATGACCATGGCTGGTATGGCGATTGGACAGATTTTTGCTGGTCCCATAAGCGATATAAAGGGACGCCGGATACCTTTGGTTTTCGGTATGATTATATTTGTACTTTCAACGGTTGTATGTGTATTTGCAACGACCATTGATATCTTTCTTGTATTTCGCTTCATACAGGGGCTGTCTGGTGCAGTAGGCATCGTTATAGCTCGTGCGATTGCCCGAGACTTGTACGAAGGACCGCAGTTAACAAAGCTCTTTTCCATGCTTATGCTGGTAAATGGTCTTGCACCAATTCTCGCACCCGTGATTGGAGGGGAAATTCTGGTATTCGCTTCTTGGCGTGGTATTTTTGTGCTGCTCATGCTCATAGGTCTTATGCTGACGGTGGCGGCACTGCTTTTCAAAGAGAGTCTGCGTTCAGAAGACCGTATTAGAGGATGGGGCTCGACTTTCAAAAGCTTTCGTGCTCTGCTCACAAATAAATATTTTCTTGGTCACTGTCTTATGCAGTGCTTTTCCTTTGCTGCATTTTTTGCCTATATCTCTGGGTCTTCTTTTATATTTCAGAATATCTATGGTGTTTCCGCACAAGAATATAGCTTAATTTTTGGCGGCATTGGACTTGCAATTGCTATAACCGGTGTGATTCCGATGCGTTTGGCGGGGCGTGTCGCGGACGAAAAACTTTTGCGCTGGTCGCTTGTACAGTCTTTTGTAGGTAGTTTGCTGATTTTTACCGCTTGTTGGTTCAAGGCACCGCTCGTATTACTCATATTGTCATTGCTCGTCGTGATTCCGATGATTGCTATCATGGGGGCTACGAGCTTTTCACTTGCGATGCGTGCACATGGCAAAAATGCAGGCAGCGCCTCAGCGCTTATCGGCTTTTTTTCGATGATTTCAGGAAGCATAATGGCTCCGCTTGTCGGCATTGCGGGTAGTGCGAACGCCATACCGATGTCTGTTATCATGATTATTGGTGAGGCTGGAGCGCTTTTGTTTTTTTATGTGATGATTATGCCGTCACATAGGAAGCCAGGGCGGTGACTGAATGCAATACTAAGATATCCAGTATAGCTAGGAACTGAACGATACAATGCAGTGACTTAACCCAAAAATCACCACATTGGGGAACTTTAAAAAGGCGATTGAACGATACGTATATTCGTTGCGATCGCCTTTTGTCTATGCATTTAGCAATGTGGTTTTGTTGATTTGTAATATCAGAACCAAGGAATCTGTCATAGAGACTTGTTAAATTAGATAAATATACAATATATTATACAGCTTTTGTGTGAGTAAACAGGATTTTTCTATGTTTATGGTGAATAATTATGGTTAAAGAAAAATAAAACTGTAACAATACGAATAAATTAGTAATGGAGTCAAAATAGTATGGAGAATGTATATTTTTTCAAAGGAATAATACTTGGATTTTCTATCGCAGCGCCTGTCGGTCCTATCGGGGTACTTTGCATTCGACGTACCTTGTCAAATGGTTTATTAACTGGATTTCTTTCAGGATTAGGTACGGCAACTGCTGACGCCATCTATGGTTGTATCGCCGCTTTTGGTCTGACCGTAGTATCCACTTTTTTAATAAATAGTCAATTTTATTTGCACTTAATAGGAGGGCTATTCTTACTGTATCTCGGCTATAAAACCTTTCAATCCGTTCCAGCTGAAATTGCAGCAAAAGCAAATGGGAACGGTCTGCTTACGTCGTACACATCGGCATTTTTTCTAACATTGACCAATCCTATGACGATAATGTCATTTGCTGCTGTTTTTGCTGGACTAGGAATAGGAACGGCAGATGGAAAATTTGCATCTGCTTTACTTGTTTTAGGCGTCTTTATCGGTTCTATGTTTTGGTGGTTACTCTTGAGTGGAACGGTTAATTTACTTCGTAAACGTTTTGACAAAAAAAGACTTCATTGGGTTAATCAGATTTCGGGAGTTGTAATAACCGTTTTTGGAATTTTAAGTCTGTTAACTATTTAAATTAAAATTCTCAAATATTTCAATAATTTGAAGATGAATACAAATAAGAGAAGCTGATTTCTGGGATCAAAGAAGTCAGCTTTTTTTCATATACTTACGTTGAACTACTCTAAGGAAATCCATTTTCATTTAAATAGGAAAAATGCAATATTGACAAGTAAGTCTTGGTTACAGTATAATGATTGTCGTGACAACTATTATATTGTAATATTTTTTTACAAAGAAAGGTTTATTTATGGAATATAATCTTAATGATGCCGTAGGTTATTTAATTAATCTTGTTGCTGGGAAATTTAAAAATAAAATTTATCAGATCTTAACGCCTTATGATATCACTCCAGAACAATGGCTCATATTGACTCGGCTGTGGCAAGGCGATGGGAAAACGCAAAGGCAATTGGCAGAAGAAACATGCAAAGATGAACCTAATATAGCTAGAATTTTAAGTAAAATAGAGTGTAAAGGCTTTATAGAAAGAAAACCGGATGCTGTTGATAGGCGAAGAACTTTTGTTTTTATAACAGATAGAGGAATACAACTATATGAACAATTGTTTCCGCTTGTAAAGGAGTATCAAAAGCGTATGCTAGAAAATTTTTCGGCTGATGAAATTTTGACTCTGAAAATTTTATTGAGGAAGTTTTAGTATTATGAATATATAGTGGAATATTTTTATTCACATACTTGTCTTGACAAGCATGTGAATAAAAAAACAGGGAAAATATCATTAGTTTGCATCAAAACAGGTGAAAAGTATGTATTGAAACATTCTAATGGATATCTTATATGATGAAATTCAAGGTAAAGAAGGTATTCAGGTGGCAGAGAAGAATAGCAACAAACAGAGGCTGATTATTATCATGGCAACTGTCTTTTTATTAGGCGCGCTTTTCGGAGGTGGTTGGTGGTGGTATAATTCCAGCCGCTATGTCAGTACGGATGATGCCCGCGTGGATGGAACTATTGTCGGTGTCAGTAGCAAAATATCAGGTAAGGTAATTGATGTATTGGTAAAAGAAGGCGATGAAGTTCAAGCTGGGCAGATTATAGCAAAATTAGACACAAGAGATATTGCAGCACAAAAGAAAAAAGCGGAAGCAGCTTTGGCTGTAGCACAGGCGAATTATAAAAAGGTTTTGGCTGGTTCACGACCTCAGGAAATTGAAGAGGCTCGCGCTGGCACAGAACAGTCTCAGGCTGAAGCAGCTAGGGCGCAGGCTAATTTTGATGATGCTGCCAAAAATTATGAAAGAATTAATAAATTATATGGTGATGGTGCAATATCTACGGCGCAGCGTGATGATGCGGAAACAGCTTATTTAACAGCGAAAGATGCCTGGGCTGGTGCTCAAAGTGCGGCGGCTGGTAGTGGACAAAAACTGAATTTAACAGAAGCTGGATCGCGTAAAGAAGATATTCAAGCAGCAGCAGCTATGGTGGAAAAATCCAAAGCAGACTTAGAAGCAGTCAATGTGAATGATGATGATATGGTTATTGTATCTCCGGTTAATGGCGTAGTAGCTATGAAAGCTGTGAATGCGGGGGAAGTGGTCAGCTCAGGGCAGGTTCTGTTTTCGATTGTTGATTATCAGGATCTTTGGCTTAATGCCCGGATTAAGGAAACTGAAATTGGCAAGCTCAAGGTTGGGCAATCGGTATCCTATACGATTGATGGCTATCCGGGTCTTACTTTTCAAGGCAACATACTTGAAATTGGTAATGCGACTGGTTCGACATTTGCTCTTATCCCATCTGAAAATGCTTCAGGAAATTTTACGAAAATCACGCAGCGTGTGCCGATCAAAATCAGTTTACCAGAAGCTGAAAATGGGGTTGTATTTCGTCCCGGTATGCAATCGCTTATTGATATTCGTGTGAAATAGGGCAGGCGCATTATTATGAAAAATTCAGAGTGCATCAAAGGTGATAATATATATAAGTGGCTGGCTTTAGGGGTGACGGTAATAGGAGCTTTTTCCAGCATATTTAATTCAACAAGCACAAACATTGCTTTACCGAAGCTAATGGCGGCATTTTCTGCAAGTGCTACGGATGCGCAGTGGATTATCACAGGATACAACTTGATTTTTGGTATTTTACAGCCGATCAGCGGGTATCTTTGTGATCGATTTGGTGCTAAGCGTGTCTATTTAGTCAATTTAGCTATTTTTGTTATTGGCTCCGGTTTATGCGGTATGGCTTGGAGCAATGAAAGTATGATCGCTTTTCGGATTGTTCAGGGATTAGGCGGCAGTTTAATTGTACCAAGTTCCATGTATATCGTTTTTTCTATATTTCTCCCACAAGAGCGTAATGTCGCTTTGGGAATATGGGGACTTTCTCTCTCGTTGGCACCGGCTATTGGTCCTACTTTGGGCGGATATATGGTAGATTCTTGGGGCTGGCAGTATATCTATTTTATGAATCTCCCGATTGGGATTTTTGGATTCCTTATGGCAGCTTTTGTTTTAAAAGAAACGAATATAATTAGGAAAAAGAAATTTGATTTTGCAGGCTTTTTTTGTTCATCAGTGGGGCTTTTTTGTTTGTTGTTAGCTTTGAGCAAAGGAGTAGATGACGGATGGGACGCACCTTATATTATTGCTCTGTTCTATGTGGCATTCGCAATGTTAACCATGTTCGTTCTTATTGAATTGACAGTTAAGGATCCACTATTAGATCTATCGTTATTTCGTGACAAGAGTTTTGCTTTGGGAAATCTCGTTATCAGCATGACACAGTTTTTGCTTATGAGCAGTATGTATTTGATTCCCTTATTTTTACAGAACATGATGGGATATAGTGCAACAGAGTCTGGTATTCTTTTATTGCCCTCAGCAGCTGCTAGCTTTGTTATGTCACCGCTTTCAGGAGTTTTGTCAGCAAAATTCGGTGGAAAACCAGTTGTTATTTTAGGGTTTGTATTGTCTATTTGGTGGACGAGTCAACTGGTCACGGTTAGTGCAGATACAGATGCTATGTTGATTATGATCATGCAGGCGTTACGCGGTGCTTCTGTTGGCCTGGTAGTTATGACAGCTACTGTTTTGAGTATGCAGAATATCAGTGGCGCTAAAATCGGGCAGGCTAATGCAATGATTAATACGACGCGGCAGGTCACCGGTTCTTTTGCCATAACAGCAATGGCTACTATTATGCAGCAACGCCAGATTTTTCATCAGGAACATATTGCTGAACATGTCACGAATGCATCACTAGCTTTTCATGAAATGATAGGGAGAGTAACACCGTTGTTCGTGCATCACAGTGCTAGTGTTGGCCTGGCACATCAACAAGCAATGGCGTTTTTGGCAAGAACAGCCAACACACAATCGGTTTATTTTTCATATGACGATGCTTTTTTTGTGTTGGAGATATTTGCGATTATTGGTCTTATTGCGGCTTTGTTGATAAAATCGCGTAAGAAACACAAAGAGGCAGTCTCATAATATCATAGCCTTTTTGAGAGGATATATTCCAGCATACACAATATTAATTATTTTGGAGGCTACGAAAATGATAGTACGTAAAAAATTGATAATTAGAATCATTGCTTCGTTTATGCTTGTAGGAGCTTCATTTCAAACAACGTTTGCTGATCCAAAGGAACTATCGCTTGACGATTGTGTCAATTTGGCGTTAGAAAGTAATCCAACGGTCAAAATAGCAGAAGCCAGTAAAGAAAAAGCGTTGTGGGGTGTTAAGCAGGCAGAAGCAGGCAAAGGACTTCAAATAGACCTTGTTCAAGAGGATGAAAGAACCAATGCACCGCCTACTTGGGTTAATGCATTGGTTTATCCGAATGTACCAGCTTATAATTTATTTGTTAATAAAGTTGAATTGAGTTTACCAATTTATTCTGGTGGTAAACTAGAAACAAAAATTAAAATGGCAAAGTTAGACCAGAAAATTTCAATTATTAATACTGAAACGGTGAAACAACAACTGATATTGGATGTAACCAAGGCTTATTATGATGCTTTGCAAGCCAATAATTTATTGCAGATCGCTGGTGAATCTACCGCAGATTTTGCCTCTCATTTGAAAAATGTACAAGCCGAGTATGATGTAGGTACAGTCGCTATGGCTGATGTTCTACAGACAAAAGTCAGACTGGCGGATGCTCAGGACAAGCAAATGAAAGCACAAAATTCCTATGATTTAGCAATCTATAATTTAAATAATTTATTGCAGCTTCCATTGCATAGTGAATTGAAATTGACAGAAGCGTTTTCAATGCAACCGTACCCATTATCATTAGATGACAGCATTACTTTGGCACTAAAGAATCAGCCAGAACTTGCAAAAGCTGAGGCGAATCTTGTTATTGCACAAAAACAGGTGGTGCTGGCAAAAAGCGAGAATAAACCAACAGTATCAATGACTGCGAACCACGAATGGGACAGTGAAAAGTATCCGGGGACGGAGTATAAAAACTGGACAATAGGAGTTACAGCTCGGATGAATGTATTTGATGACGGAATGTCAAAATCTGAGATTAAACAAGCAGAATCCGGGGTGGAAATAGCAGCAGAACAAGTACAGCAACAGCACGATACGACTACCCTCGAAGTCAGCCGAGCTTATTTGAGTATGAAAGAAGCTGAAAAGCGGCGGGAAACGAATCAAGTGGCAGTAGAGCATGCGGCACTTGATTTCAAATTAGCACAGGAGCGTTATAATGCGGGAGTCGGAATTAATTTGGACGCAATCGATGCAGAACTGGCTTTAACGCAAGCTCGTGTTAATTATACAGAAGCATTGTATGATTATGATGTTAATGAAGCACAACTAGATAAAGCAATCGGTATAGTGGTGACAGGTCGATAGGAAAATATCGAGAGTTACCTTTTGGAACGGGTCATGTAGATTTCACACAAATCGAAATATCTTAAATATAATAATAAAATATGCCCTATAGATAACACTTTTTACTGCTTATCCATTAGGGCACATTTGATTATTCATTGTGGAAGATTATTTTAACTTTCTTTTCAGTTTCTATTGACACAAAGGGGCTGCCGCACATTTTTGTAAAGTGCGGCAGCCTCTTGTGCTTGAATATGAAAAGAAACGGCAAAAATAATTGAATATATATAATGGAGGTGCAAGATAGATGAGGCTAACACTATTTAACGGAAGTCCAAGGAAGAATTGGAATACTGAAATTCTCTTGCAACATGTAATGAAAGGTGCAGCATCAAATGGCGCAGAAACTGAACTCATCCATCTTTATGATTTAAATTATAAAGGTTGTAGAAGCTGTTACGCCTGTAAACGAGTGGGCGGAAAAAGTTATGGTCATTGTGCGATTCAGGATGATTTAACCGCGATATTAAAAAAATCGAAGAATCAGATGCCTTGATTTTTGGTTCGCCTATCTATTATGGAAATGTTACAGGCGAGATGAGATCCTTTTGGGAAAGGTTATTGTTTCCATATTCCGTATTCGATTTGGAACGGTCATCTCTGTTTAAAAAGAAAATACGGACAGGAATCATTTATACTATGGCGGCGAATGAGCTTCAGATGAAGACAATGGGGTATGAGCAATCATTATAAGTGCATAATTAGATTTTCTCCATCTTTAAATGCTCTTAAGGATAATTCCTCAGATATTGTAAAATTAGAATCATGAGTTCCACAGCAATGAATACTATCTTCTAAATCCCAACCATAAAGTGCAAAAACATTATTAATAAAATTAACATCATCTACACCTATTTTAGGGTCTGCACCCCCTTGGGCAAATATCGTTATTGCCTTTTTACCGGGATGCCTTGGTATAAAATCTCCAAGCCCTCCAATCATGGAGAATGTACGATCTAACCAAACTTTTGCTTGACCTGTAATTTGGTGATAATAGATTGGAGAACCAAATATAATAGCATCTGCTTCATTAATAGCCTCATACATTGGCTGTAAATAATCTTGAATAGAACAACCGTCATGTGTACGGCAATAGTAACATCCTTGACAACCACGAATGCCAGAATTATTCAAATCAAACTCAATAACTTTGGCACCTTTCGATTTGGCCCCGTGGGCCACCTGTTCTAACAATTTTGCAGTATACCCATTTTTTCGGGGACTAGCATTAAAAATAACAACCTGTGACATTTTATATCTCTCCTTTTAATAGTTTTATTTCATATGTAGCTTGTATTGATTATAATACGAATATTGTTATAATTGAAGTACGCACTTTATGGTTAGATACTAAACAAAAGGAGAGTGATTTTCATGAAAGATGGACCTATTGATCCTTTGGTCTGTCCCATATCATATACAGTATCTATTGTCAGTGGTAAATGGCAATGGGTAATATTATGGTTGTTGTATAACGAAAAAGTACAAAGATATGGAGAAGTAAAGAAAAGACTGGCAACTATTTCTCATAAAATGTTAAGTCAACAATTAGATTCACTTGAATTTGAGCAATTAATCCATCGTGAAGAATATTCGCAAATACCTCCTAAAGTGGAATATTCTTTAACTGAGAAAGGCGAGACATTAATCCCTATATTGAAGCTTATGGAAATGTGGGGAGTACAGCACGGCTTACAAGAACATATGGAGTAAATTGTATACAAGGATCACCAAATGACAAAAAACAATAGTTGTCATTTGGTGATCCTTGTGTTATTATAAATTCAAGGAGATGAAGCATAATTTATGGGGGATTTTTCAGGAGTACTAACGAAAGAGCAGATACTTGTGGCAACAGAAGAAGCGCTCCGACGTTTTGGGGTGGCAAAAACTTCTGTTATAGATGTTGCTCGTATATTGAATGTAAGTCATGGAACGATTTATCGACACTTCAAAAGCAAAACTGAGCTTCTTGAAGGAGTTACAGAAAAGTGGTTAGATGAAAAAATCATTAAACCGTTAACAGATGTTTGCGATGACGCTTCATTGGCTGGACCGCAACATTTACAATTATATGTTCGGACACTTATCGAATTAAAACACCACTATGCTCGTGAAGATGAAGAAATGTTTAAAATGTATGCCAAAGTAACAGATGAAGCTGCTGATTTAATTTATAAACACGTTAATCATATTACAGATCAAATGAGTGGAATCATTACTCGTAGCGGTATAAAATCTGAAGAACCTTCGCGGTTAGCACACACTATTTTCTATGCTACGATACGCTTCCATCACCCAGCCCATGCCTATGAATGGAAAAGCCCAACGATTTATAAGGAGTTTTTAGACGTGTGGACCTTACTGGAAAAAGGTTTCACATCGGAACAGTAAAATGAGACGAAAAATATAAACTTAATAATTTTACAACAGGTGAAAAAAATAAAGTAGAAAGAAGGTTGAATGAAAATGAAAATTTTAGAAGGAAAAGTAGCAATCATAACAGGGTCTTCGAGAGGCATTGGACGTGTTGTTGCTGAACAGTTAGCTGATTTAGGTGCCAAAGTAGTAATTAATTATTCCAGCAATCGTCAAAAAGCAGATGAAGTGGTGGCAGGTATTCTTAAAAAAGGAAGAAAAGCGGTAGCACTTCATGCTGATCTAAGTAAGTTAAGTGATGTTAAAGAATTGTTTACAAAAACAATTGAAGCGTTCGGTAAAGTGGATATTCTGATTAATAATGCAGGGCTGATGATAACCAAACCTCTTTCAGATGTAACGGAAGACGATTTTGATAAACAATTTGCCGTAAATGTGAAAGGTACTTTCTTTGCTTGTCAGCAAGCCTTGCAACACATGGAAAACAACGGAAGAATCGTGAACTTTTCAACGTCCGTAGCAGGACAAATGTTTCCAACGTACAGTGTATATGCTGGCACAAAAGGTGCAGTTGAACAATTCACGCGTCAACTTGCAAAAGAATTTGGCTCCAAACAAATTACAATCAACGCAGTAGCACCTGGACCTGTAAACACTGAGCTTTTTAAATTGGGAAAAACAGAGCAGCAAATCGACGCTATGAAAAAGATGAATGCTTTTGGTCGAATTGGTGAACCAGAAGATATTGCGAATGTTATTGAATTCTTAGTAAGTGATAAATCACAATGGGTAACGGGTCAAACCCTGCGTGTAAATGGTGGATTTATTTAAATGGTTTAATTGAAAATGAATAGCGATATATTTAACAGTCATCCGATTTGGGTGGCTGTTTATTTTATGTGGTTCGTATTAGAGGGAAATAACGTACAGAACTGACTGTGTGCTTAAAATAACTTTACGAGATATTTTTTTATGCAACATCTCTTGACGGATAGGCAAATATATTGACTTTATTTTTTCTGGTATATATAATGATTGTATAAATTACAACATATCAATTTATATATGTTGTAATTTTATTAATTTACAGAGGTAAAGTAAAGGGAGTGGGGTTTTATATGAATCTGAAAAAAACGATAACAATGCTGACATTGAGTAGTGTGCTGTTGAGTTTAGGGGGTGCGTCTACGGTTTTTGCAGAAACCGTTCATGCTGCTGACAGCAAAGTACTCAACGTACAGGTGAAAAAAACGCAGGTCGACTTGATCTCTGACGTTGTTTATGAGCAAGTGTCAACTATGGGGTATGACAATGTCGCCATGAAGATGGATGTGCTCAAACCAGAAAAAAAAGAAAAAATGCCAGCAGTTGTTTTTGTTACGGGGGGCGGATTTATCCATGCCAATAAAGATAAATATATACAACAACGCCTGCAGATTGCTGATGCTGGTTATGTAGTTGCCAGCATTCAATATCGAGTGGCACCGACGGGAAAGTTTCCTGAACCAGTTGAAGACGTAAAGGCAGCGATCCGTTATATAAAAGCCAATGCAGAAAAATTCAACATTGACCCGAATAATGTCGCTGTTATGGGAGATTCGGCCGGTGGTTATTTGGCAGCTATGGTTGGCACGAGCAACGGTACGAAGAAATTCGATAAAGGCGAAAATCTTGATCAGAGCAGCGATGTAAAAGCAGCTGTCGATATCTATGGTCTGTCTGATTTGACGCGCGTTGGCTCTGATTTTTCCGAAGCTGTACAGAAAAAACATAAATCTGCCGGAGCATCCGAAGCTCTTTGGGTAAACGGATGTCCGACTTTCGGCGGTGAAGATGGCGGAATTTTAGCAGATCCGGCCAGTGCTGCAGCGGCAAATCCAATTAATTATATTTCCGATAAAACGGCACCATTTCTTCTGATGCATGGAACGGCGGACCAGCTCGTATCACCGAGTCAGACGGAAATATTACACCAAGCGCTGCAATCTCATGGAATAAAATCCACACGTTATGAAGTTATCGATGCTGCCCATGGCGGTGTGTATTGGGTACAGCCAGAAGTCATGCAGGTCGTCATCGATTTCTTAAACCAATACTTGAAAACAAAATAAATCGTTCTTCAAGAAAGCTTGAAGAAAAATTAGAGGGTGCACAAATTTAGTGTACTCTCTAATTTTTTTAGGGGTGTTCAATATTTTTAGCTGAAACTGTAGAAATGCTGCGAAGCTTCGAATACCGATATAAAAGCGTACAATGGAACAGGAAAAGAAAGCGTGTCAAATTCAGCAATGCTTAGTCGAAAATTTGTTTGCGCGATGAAAAAATTGATTCATGTATAGTGACTTTTAGGTGTTGTGGAGATAATAGCGGTGACATCGTTATAACTATGCTAAAATAGAAATTAATAAATTTATTAGTACGCATCATATAAATTATGGAGGAAAACATGAGTAATCTATTTTTTCATATTCACTACTGCAAATGCAGAAATTTTAATAAATCGGAAAAACCTCTACCTAAAATCACCAGGAAGATTCAACATCATGAAATCATTTTTTTTACTCGAGGAAAGGGCGTTCTGAAAATTGGGGGCAAAAGATATTTGGTTAAAGAAGGTATGCTATTCTACATTTGCCCTGATGTACTACATTCTATAGATTTGGACACGGAAGAGCCTATAGGCTTTTTTTCGGTACATTTTAGCTATACGCATGTAATTTTTAATGATAGTACCTGGACTATTAGCGGTGAAGGTAACATACCATTACATCAGGGGCAAGAATTAAAGGATTATTATCAGATTGAAGATATATTTAAAAAATTAGTTTATAGTTGGGATGCAAAACAACCAGGTTATGAATTTATTACAAAGACATTTCTTCAGCAATTATTAATTGCAATTTACCAAAATGTTACAAAACAAAGTAAAAATTATTCAATCACCTTAAAGGTAGAAAAAATTATCCAATATATGCATCAAAATATAAATAATCGAGTGACTTTGACTGAATTATCAGAGTTGGTAAAGCTGTCACCTACTTATCTATCAAAGGTTTTCAAAGAAACTACGGAATATTCCGTTATTGAATTTTTTAATAAAATGAAAATTGATAAAGCCAAAGAGCTTATTATTGAAGGAAATAAAAAAGTCAAGGAAGTAGCGCAAATACTTGGTTTTTCGGATGAATTTTATTTTAGCAGGATATTTAAAAGATTTGAAGGAATAAGTCCTTCGGAATATTATAGCAAAAATATCCATGAAGTTTAATATAATACATGGTATAAAGATGATCTAGAGGTTACTATGAGAATAGTATTGTTCATGCTTTTATATAATAATGAATGGATACCAGAAAAAAGGGGGACATGCATGCCGATTTGGAAAAGCAATTTAATTGTTTGTTGGTTTGGAACATTTGTTGCAGCAATAGGAATGAGTCAAATCGCTCCGATTATGCCTCTTTATATAAGCCAGTTAGGCATTCAGAATACATCAGCAATTGAGCAGTTATCAGGGATTGCTTTTGGGATTACATTCATTGCATCAGCAATTTTTTCACCAATATGGGGTTACGCGGCGGACAAGTTTGGCAGAAAACCCATGTTGTTACGGGCAAGTCTGGGAATGGCTATTGTAATTGGCAGTATGGGATTCGCACAAAATGTATATCAGCTGATTGGATTAAGACTACTTCAAGGCGTTATAACTGGGTATAGTACAGCTTGTCTCACACTTATCGCGACTCAAACAGAAAAAGAACGTGTCGGGTGGGCTATGGGAGTATTTTCAACAGCTGCAGTTACCGGTTCATTACTTGGACCATTACTTGGTGGCTATTTTGATGAAATTTTAGGTTTGAAATTTGCATTTTTTCTAACGGGAGGACTGATGTTCGTTGCGTTTTTTGCGACTTTGTTATTTGTTAAAGAGGAATTTGTATCAGGTGAAAAAAAAGCTTTAAGTATAAAAGAAGTGTGGAAACAATTACCTGATTCGGGTCTTATTATAAGTATGTTTGTAACTTCCTTTGTATTTCAACTTGCCTATTATACGATTGAACCGATCATCACTGTATATGTAACGGACATATCAAACAATACAGCTCATATTGCACTTATTTCGGGTGTCGTATTTTCAGCTTCGGGGATTGCAAATATAATAGCATCTCCCATACTTGGCAAATTATCAGATAAAATTGGACCTCACAAAGTAATACTTACAGCACTTATTGTGGCTGGAATTTTATTTATACCGCAGGCCTTCGTAACGAATCCATGGCAGTTAATCGGATTGCGCTTTTTACTTGGTTTTGCGACAGCGGGTCTTGCCCCATCCATTAGTACGCTGCTTAAAAAGATAACCCCAGATGCTCTGACTGGCAGAATATTTGGTTTTAATATATCTGCATTTTACCTAGGAATATTTTTTGGCTCTTTATTTGGCGGACAAATAGCAGCCCATTTAGGTATCAGATATGTGTTTTTTATTACCAGTAGTTTACTTTTTTTAAATGCAATCTGGGTTTATTGTAAAGTGTATAAAAAAATAAATGTCTTACAAAATCAAAGTGAATAAGGGGACAATAAAAATGAAAAATTTAAAATTAACAGAAACTCAATTAATGGAAGCAGAAAAAACAGCTCTTGTGGTTATAGACTTGCAAATGGGAATTGTAAATAGGAAATTTTCACCTTATAGTGGTGCGCAAGTTGTTGAAAATGCAAGCCGACTAGTTCATGCATTTACAGAGAAGGGAGCTTTTGTAGTTCTTGTAAGGGTCTCATTTGTAGATGGGAAAGATATGGTTAAACCAAGGGTAGATTTGAAAACGAATCAGGGACAATATCCAGAAGGCTGGGATAGGTTTGTGCCTGAACTAGAAAATAGTAACAACGTTCATGTTATTACTAAAAGACAATGGGGAGCATTTTATGGTACGGACCTTGATTTACAGTTACGACGCCGTGGAATTGATACGATTGCATTATGCGGTATTTCTACTGGCATTGGCGTGGATACCACAGCAAGAGAGGCTTTTCAACATGGTTATAATCAAGTTTTTGTAGAAGATGCGATGACAGCTTCTACAAAAGAGGAACATGATTATGTTTGCAAATACATCTTTCCCAGAATCGGTCAAATTCGCACAACTGAAGACGTAACTTTGTCATTAAGATAAAAGATTGATGACGCTTATTATACTTCGCAGGGTTTATTGATTTCTCCCCAACTTGACATAAGCTGCAGTATGGGAAGGAGTGTTTCACCTTTTTCTGTTAAGGAATATTCAACTTTAGGCGGAACTTGATGATATTCATTTCGATAGATCAACTTTTCGGATTCTAGTTCTTTAAGTTGCTGACTTAACATTTTATGTGTAATTAAAGGTATCGTTCGTTTCAATTCGCCGTAGCGTTGTATTCCATTTTCAAATAATTTATAAAGTATAAGCCATTTCCATTTCCCACCGACGACGGACAGTGTATAAGTAATAGAACATTTGCATTCATTTGGTGACCATTTTTGCATGGTTACTCTCCTTTTAGATAGTATCTACCGTAAAAGTGCATACTTTTCTTTTTGATAATATCATATACAATTATAAGCAAGAAAGCAATTAGATAAAAGAAAGGTGACTTTACGTTATGAAAAAAGTAATAGCTATTAATGGCAGTCCAAGAAAAAAATGGAATACGGCTACTTTATTGAATAAAGCACTCGAAGGAGCAGCTTCGCAAGGTGCAGAAACCGAACTCATCCATCTTTATGATTTAAAATATAAAGGCTGTATCAGTTGTTTTGCCTGTAAATTAAAAGATGGAAAAAGTTATGGAAAATGTGCTTGTAAAGATGATTTGACACCAATTTTTAAAGAAATTGAACAAGCAGATGCGTTCATTTTAGGATCGCCTATTTATTTAGGGGCAGCTACTGGAGAAATGAGGTCATTTCTCGAACGGTTAATTTTTCCTTATTTTGTGTATGATGAGAACTATTCCTCGCTTTTTAATAAAAAGATACCAACTGGTTTTATTTATACGATGAATGCAAATGTGCAGCAGATGAAAGATAGTAGATATAATTCCAATTTACAAATAACGGAATGGGCTTTGAAGAATGTTTTTGGTGCATCAGAATCGTTGATTGTCAGCGATACCTATCAGTTTCAAGATTATTCCAAGTATGTTGCACCGAAATTTAATGCTGAGGAAAAAGCCAAACGGCGCGAAGAAGAATTCCCCAAGGATTGTGAAAAAGCCTTTGCAATGGGGGCTAAATTTGCGGCAGGAGTGAATATAGATGGAATTAATTGAAGTAAATCTAGAAAAATGTATTAAATGCGGAATTTGTATAGATGCATGCCCGACCCGGGCGTTAGTGATGGGAGCAGATGGTCCGGAGGCAGGGCAGCCGCAGAACTGTAATGAGTGCGGACATTGTGTTGCCATATGTCCACAGGGGGCAATGGACAATAAAAAAGCTCCTTTAGCGAATCAACCTGCTTTACAAGAATTTCCGGTTTTAAATGAAAAAAATGCCCAACAATTTCTTAGGTCTCGCAGATCAATACGCTGTTATAGAAATGCTGCAGTTCCAAGAGACACATTATTAAAACTAGTTGAAATTGCTCGATTTGCGCCTACTGCCAGTAATCGACAGGGGGTGTCGTATATTATTATCGAAGATAAGCAAATTCTTAAAAAGGTTACGGAGGTAATAATAGAGTGGATGGAAGCAGAAGTTTTAAAGGATACACCATCGCATTGGAGTTTTCCTATCCACATTCGTGCTTATAGAGAAAATGGGCTGGATAATATTTTGCATGATGCACCTCATTTGATTTTAGCCATGGCATCAAATGATTTACTAAATGGAAGAGAGAACACTATTTTTTCTCTTGCATACCTTGAACTTTTTGCAACGTCACTTGGATTGGGTTCTTGCTGGGCTGGACTTATTGAAATGTGCGTATTTTCCAAGTATGGTCCATTGCTGGAATTATTTAAAATTCCCCAAGATAAAGTGATAACTGGAGCAGTCATGCTTGGTTATCCTAAATATAGTTTTAAAAGATTGGTTGATCGTAACCCATTAGATGTGACTTGGTTATAATAGCTTCATTCTTTCTGTGATCAATTTCATTATTTGGAGTGGTCTCATATCCTCGCTAATTGCACATTTACAACTTGTTATGAATTAGCTATACTGACAATAGCAGATAAAATTTACCGATACATGTTTTTCGTAAGAAATTTTCCAGACGGAAGTTATGGGGATTTTATTAAAAAAATATTGTTTGTATATCATGATAATTGTATTAATTGCCGGGATAAGTGCTTGGATATCATCAATGCATGTTTCTGCGAAGGGGTATTATATAGCAACAAATGGAAGTGATGAGAACCCCGGAACACTGAAAAACCCCTTCTTTTGATTTTTCAAATATACCAACAGCGAAGCAGGTGGCAGCCTTTCGTATTGCACCGAATGTAAAGAATGTTAATTTTACATCAATTAAGGTAACCGGAGTTCCGGTTGGTGATCAAAAGCAATCAGGATGTTTTGTTTTATTGTATTAATTTTTTGTGGAAAATTATGACTAACAGCTAATGTATATGGTTTATTTAAAAAATTTATTACTAAAATGAGCAGTCATTGATTTATACTCACATTCTGAGTGTAAATTAATGGTTGCTATTTTTATATACCCTTTCTTATTATGTGTTTACGATAGAGAAGGATTTAGACCTGCGTTGGCGAAGTGGTATGTAAAGATTTTATGTTTGAAATGATATATATTAAATGAATAGACAAAGCTTTGCAATACAATATTTTGGGAGGGTATGAAATGACGAATAAACCAGGGTCATTATTTTTAGCTCCAGGAATCAAAGTAATGCAGCGTTTAGGATTTTTGCATAAAATACTAGTTTTGCTTGTAATTTTATTTATCCCTATTCTTTTGTTATCATATGCATTTCATGGGGAAATCCTCAAAGTAACGGATTTTGCGGCAAGTGAACGGCAAGGACTAAAATATGTTTTGCCGTTATCAGAACTTTTGATAGAGGCAAGTCAGGAGACATCGGACACTTTCAATTTGAATAATAGTGCCGAAATGATAAATCGCATCGATCAAAATGATGCAGAACTTGGCAAACAATTAAAAACAACAGATCATTGGCTTGAACTTAAAGCTATGCTCGAACACAAGAGTGTTGCAACACGGCAGCAAGTTATTGATAAAATTACTGATTTGATTGCGATAGTTGGTGATTCATCGGGGTTAGTACTTGATCCAGATATTGATAGTTATTATATAATGGATACAGCCATCGTGAAATATCCGGATTTATTAAAAAAGACAAATCAAGCAGCAGCGGCAGCGATAAAAGATTTATCAAAAACAAATAAAACAATGGATGAGCAAATAGAAATACCAATGCTTGCTGGATCTATTCAATCTACACTTGAAGGTGCGGAAATAGGTGTTAACAACGCTGTCAAAGCAAATACATCCTTAACAAGTGGGCTAGCAGTCTTTGCTGCATCAAAGCATACAACAATGAGTCTATTGGAGAATGTGAATCATACCCTATTAAAAAACAGTGAAATGAAAGACACGGATATAAATCGGCAATTGATACAAAATCAGTTAAAACAAGCAAATGCTCAAAGTGCAGCAGCGTATCGTTTATATTTAAATCAGCTGGATATGTTGCTTTTACAGCGTATCGATACGATTACAACACATGAAAAATCCATTTTATGGGGGATTCTTTTTGTTTTTATTATTGCGTTTTATTTGTTATTGGCATTGTATTATTCTTTAAAACATTCCATTATGTCAATTTTCGATGGGACACACAATTTTTCGCAGGGGGATTGGCGTAATCCGATTCAACTTGTATCAAATGATGAGTTTGCAGAAATTACGGATTCATTAAATAAAGTTCGTGCAGGCATACGACCAATGATTCAGAGCATTTTGAATTCAACACAGCAGTTAACATCCTTGGCTGGTGAGCTTACGACGATATCGACACATTTAGAACATGTAGCAGATATTATGGTACAATCTGTTTCTTTGGTTGATGGGGGCGGAAAACAGCAGATGGGAGCTGTTCATAGAAGTTTGCAGGCAATCGAAAAGATGTCGACCAATATTGAACAAATTACGAATAATACAGTCGTTGCAAAAACTTCTTCTGAACAGACAGCGGATGCCGCTCAAAAAGGAACCATTTCTATTGAAATAGCGGTGGAACAGATGTCAAATATTGAGCAAACTGTTCTTGATTCAGCAAATATCGTAAAAACTTTAGGCGAGCATTCACAAAAAGTTGGACAGATTATCGATACAATTTCGGCAATTGCCGATCAGACGAATTTATTAGCCCTAAATGCTGCCATTGAAGCGGCTAGAGCCGGGGAAAATGGTAGAGGTTTTGCCGTTGTTGCAGAAGAAGTTCGGAAATTAGCGGAACAATCGCAAGATGCGACAAAAGAAATTTCTCAAATTATACAAGAAATTCAGCAAGCAACTTGGAAAGCAGTGGAATCTATGCAGACAGGAACTGGTGTTGTTAAGAACGGGTCCGAGGTAGTGAACACAGCCGGAAAATCTTTCACGGAAATAGCAGGTCTGGTCTATCATGTTTCAGGAACAATTCATCAGATTGCCGATACGGTTCAAATTATATCCCAAGCAAACCAAGAAATTATAGTGACCGTTGATGAAATAAAAGATATTAGCAATGAATCGGTTCTTCAAACCAAGAATGTTTCGGAAGCTACGGGAGAACAAACGCTTTCAATGAAAAAGATTATTGTATCAAGTCAGACATTATCAAAAATAGCGGATGAATTGCAGGGAACGGTGAAGTTTTTCAAGATATGACCAAGCTGTATTATACAAACACATACCAAAAGACTACTATATAACCCCATTAAATTTACCTATTTAATGGGGTTATATAGTTAATGCTTTTTTGATCGCGGTGCCTACACCGGAATGATTATTGTCATTTGTCACAAAAGAGGCAATTCTTTTAATTTCTGGAACCGCATTGCCCATTCCGGCGGAATGATCTGGAAATTCTTCAAACATTGTAATATCATTCAAACCATCGCCAATGACCATAACCTCATCTCTTTTTATTCCAGCCTCTTTTGCAATAGATTTGAGTATCGCTCCTTTTGTTGCGGCTGTATCATTGATTTCAATGTTTGTTGCAAAACTTGCTGATACAGCTATACCATCGACTTTTTCCATTTGCTTTCGAAAAGCGGACATTTCTGCGGCGTTATCACCAAAACTAATAAATTTGGCAATTTTAATATCACTAGCCAGAAAAACATCTATATCTTTAATATAGTGCATACGACGAAAATGGGGATTGCGGAGAAGGTATAAAAAAATCTGAAGCATACTAAAATTCGCATGATAGATACGGGCTCGTTTAATCATGCTGCAGAATAATTGGAATTTTGTACTTGAGGTATAACAACCCTTATTTGTATAAATTTCAATGGCGAACTTTTTCGTTTGCTGCATCATAGAAAATATTTTATGGGCTTTTTCTTTTTCTATATAAATACCAGCAATGCAATCGCCGGTCGTATTGAAATATTCAGCACCATTCATTGTAATACATTCACATTTTAATCCATATTTATCAAGAAGCAGCTTCACATCATCATACAGACGTCCCGTGGCAATGGCAAAACGTATATTTTGTTGCTGGGCTTTTTTTATCATATGGCAATTTTCTGCGGAAATTTCATGACGACTGTTTATTAATGTTCCATCCATATCGGCTGCAATAAATTTAATCATTTTTTAAGTCCTCCTGACAAAATAATAGAAAATAATATAATAAGCGTATAATAGCTTGAGACAATTGTAAATGATAAATAAAGATCATAATAAATTCAACCGTTGTAAAAGATGTGGAACCTTATTCAATCGTTGGCGGAAATCCTGCTGTAAGCATCAAAAAGCGGTTTTCTGATGAGATCATTGAATTACTGTTGAAACTTCAATGGTGGAACTGGGATGAGAAAAAAATATTTAAAAATCTTGATGAATTGGTTTCGGTGAATGATATTGTTACTCTTAAAAATTTAGTTCCATAAAAAGAAGCTCCTATCTAAGACGTTCACTTGAGATAGGAGCTTTTTGTATTATGATTGAAGCAATTTTTATAGAACATAAAGACAGTCAATTATTTTAATTGGGTTGATTATATGTATTTTATACTTTAAAGAATGCAATTGCATCATGCAAGGTCCTTGCAGTAGCTGCCAATTCCTGACTGGCTGCCAATATTTCTTCGATGGAAGCGGAGTGCTCTTCGGTTGCCGCTGATACAGTTTGTGTTTTTCCAGCTGCTTGTTTCCCAGAGGTTTCTATTTCTTTGATAGCTGAGGCAATTTGCTGACTGCCGGTTGTCATTTCTTCAATGGCTGTGGTTATTTCCATACTCTGTGATGAGACATCATTGACTAGTCGAGAAATGTCCTTGAAATTCTGTCCAGCATCCTCAACCACTTGTGCACCGCGCTTTACTTCGTGACTGCCTTGATTCATTGCGGTTACGGCTTTTTCTGTTTCCATTTGTATATCACGAATCATAAGACTAATCTGATCTGCAGCTTCTTTGGACTGTTCTGCTAGTTTACGGACTTCTTCTGCTACAACGGCAAAACCTTTTCCGTTTTCTCCTGCTCGGGCGGCTTCAATTGCTGCATTGAGTGCTAATAAATTCGTTTGTCCGGCGATTCCCGAGATTGTATCGATGATTTGACCAATTTCACTTGAACGCGCACCTAATTTTTCAACTGCTTGTGCTGACGATGCAACAGTCGATTCGATGCTGTTCATTTGCTGGTGAACCGAGTCCGCTGATTGCGATCCGGTATTGGCAGCAGTGACCGTTTTTGCAACTGCTCCCGTGACAGTGGTAGAGCTTGCGGCAATTTGCGTTATGGATACTGCTAACCGTTCGATATTACGTGATGTTTTATCAATAATGGTGGATTGATTTTCCGCACGTTGTGCTACTTCCTCAACAGCGGTAGCAATTTGTCCTGTGACTTTGGTGGCTTCTTCGGCACCTAATGTTAAGTCCTTTGAAGAAGAAGCTACCTGTGCCGAGGCTGCGGCAATATTTTTAACCAGTGATTGCAACTGGTTTGCCATGAGATCAAATTCTTTTGTTAATTGTCCGACCTCATCTTGGTAATAGTTTTCGTGTACTTTACGGTTTTTAAGATCTCCCTGAGCGAGTCGATGAACTTCTTCGAGTAATCCGGCTAGTGGCGTGGAAATAAACCGGCTGATTATCCAGCCCAAGCCAGCGGAAAGTAAGACTGCGAAAATGGTTATTGTCATACTGAGTCTATCATTGTATAATGCTATTTCTTCACTGGCTTTCTCGTCTTCCTCTGCTTTTTTTTGATTATATTCGACAAGGTCATCAAGTAGTTTATTAATTGTTTCTAAATGATTGAAAGCATTTTTGACAAAATAAGCATGGCCGGCTTCATTGTTTCCAGCTATAGCCATATCTAAAGATTTTTGCCATTCATTGCGATAAATTTGTGTTTCATCTAAAAGTTGAGCAAATGTTTGCTGCTCGGTTGAATCAAGCTTTCCTTGCTGATATTGATTCAGCAGGGAAATGTATTGTTTTTTATGTGTATCAAGTGTTTGTAAAAGAGTCTGCTGCTGTGATTTGTCTTTGCTTAAAAATATGGATAGCGTTAGAGCTTCATTTCTACGACTTTCTGCTCGGCTTGCATTGAGCCATTCAATTGGCTGCAGTCGGTTTTGATACATATTGGTCATTTTTTCTGCTAAAGTTCCAGCTGCATAATGTCCAACATAGCCAACAATAGCCAAGAAAAAAGACATGAACAAAATTAGCAATATAATTTTTCCCATGGTTTTGATATTACGTAAATGCATTATAATTTATTCCTCCTGGTAGGATACTTGGGTAGAATTAAAATAGTATAAATTCAATGCGATAACAAAGAAAACTAAAATACCAGCACCCAAAAGTCCTATTTTTGCTTACTGGTATTTATTATAATACAAATATATTCAGTGTACAATAATGATTTTGAAAATCATTATCTTATCTATGCTTAGAATAGTATAATATTTTTAATGATTCATCGCAGGGGAACATTTTTAATGCTGTGGGTGTTCATAATTCATATAAAAACTATATGAAAACTATTGACAACGAATAGAAAGGCAGATATAATAAAAATAATTCAAAAAATCAATAAATAAAAGTTTAGATATATAACTTAATAACACTTGGTGATTAGAAAACTAAAGCCTGTCACAATTGTGCATAAATACAGATGTACAATTGCGGCAGGCTTTTTATTTACTTACATTGTGAGGAGCGTTTAATATGAGATTGGTGCATCGTGTAGATTTTAGAAAAAAGTATAGCTGGCGGGTGATAAAAAGGATAATAAGGTTGTTTTTTTTCGGGAAAACGAGAAAGCTTATGCTGCGAGTTTCCTGGTTGGCGTTGTTGAATAAGTGTGCAATCAGAAAAAATCGTTACATCCCATATATCGTGAATCGGCAGAAGGGTTTTCCAATCAGATTGTTAATTGGCCAGCGTCGATGTTCTGGTTATTTGCGGCGGCGTTCACTTACGGAAGAATAAGGACGGCTTTTGCTTAGTCTTAGCAATTGTCGTATTCCCGGTTTTGAAATTCATCCTGGGCATATAAGGAAACTGTTCTGTTACTGAATAAGAAAACTATATAGATATGTTTAAACTGTTAATAGATAAAGCTGTTAATACAGGTTAACTGTATAGAAAAATAGCATTTTTTTATTGATAGTGATGACTATAAAAAAGAGCTGCAGTCCATATAAGACTACAGCTCTTTCTTACTATTTCGCATCTTTGGTTTTAGGCCATACCATGGATGCTTCATAAATTGATCAGTAAATTTAAGTATTAAAGGTCTGTTTTATATGGTCTCTCGAAAATCCAATTAGCAATAGTAGAAATTGTAGGTTCTTCTTTATTAAGAAAACCGTGCGGTGAAAATGATCCACAGGCTGCCCGTCCCGTCGCAACGGAACCTCCCTTCACACTGACTAAAGGATACCCATAAGATTTCGATGTATTTATTGCTCCACTATATGGTGATGCTGGGCAGCCGTCTTCAGTATTATGTACTATGAGCACAGGAACGATAAAAGGTTTAGAAAAGTCTATTTCATTGAACACGGCAGACGTTAGAACCACTCCGTTTACCTTACCTTCTAATTTTTTAGCTACCGATGCAGCAGAAATCGTGCCTCTACTGGTTCCAATAAGATAAACTGGCAATCCTGGAAATTTTTTATTCATTTCATCGACTACCAGCCCAACATCCATCGCATGATCATTGCTAATGCGAAATGCAGTATCCATTCCGTCTTTACGATCGGATGGGCAATCAATAATAACGGTTGCTAGATGGTTCTGAACAAAGATTTGTCGTGACCTTACCAGAAAGTTTTCATTGGTAATCGGTTGACCATTTTGATTAATACCGATATTCCCCGAAGATCCGGCAAATAATATAGCGATGGCTTCTGGTTGTGTTGCGTCATTGTACGAAACTATAAAAGGCTGTACTACTCCAGGACGGGTAGGTAAAAATACCGTTTCTTCTTTAACTGATGCCTCTGCAAAAGGAACTATAACTAGAGCGTTGACTAAAATCACAAGGCAAAGAATACTGTGTTTTATGATACATCGTATTGACATTTTCATTCCACCTTTTTAAGTAATATAGGGTACACTTTTCGATATTCTAGTGTTTATGCTTTCTGGAATTCGTGGTATGGAAACCAATCCGTTAGAAATCTTTGTTTGCTTCAACTTCATTATACAATGAGTCATCCGAAAATCAATAAAAATCGTGCACAATTCGTATGTAGAGAATGTCGATGGGGAGGAATCTTTTTAGTTTCGATTATGGATACCTTTTAGCCGTAATATTTTCTTCTGCAGGAACGTGATATACTTATAGAAAATGAGACGGATGGTGGAGGTTATCATGGAAGAGGTCATTATAAAAAAGTGTAACTCTTATGATTATAAAGAAGTAGAAACAGCTGTTTTTTCAAGTATGGAACATTGCCCTGTTTTAAAAACAAAGGGAAAAAAGACGGGGAAAGCTTTGATCAAAGTGAACCTATTGAAAAAAAATGTGCCGGAAGATGCCGTGACAACACATCCTGCGGTTGTAGAAGCAGCCGTCAGATACCTGCAAAATTTAGGCTGGAACGTTATAATTGGTGATAGTCCGGGCGGTCCTTTTTATAAAAAACGCTTAGAAGAAATTTATAAAGCAAGCGGAATGGCGAAGGTTGCTGAAGCTACAGGCTGTGAATTGAATTATGATATAACTTCGGTAGAAGTGAAAAATGAAAAAGCGGAAAAGTTGAAATCAATGCAAATTATTCGTGTGATGACCGAGGTGGATTTGATTGTTTCCATTGCCAAATTTAAAACGCATTGTATGATGTTGTATACGGGCGGTGTCAAAAATCTATTTGGGGTTATACCCGGACTGACAAAAGCCGAATATCATTTTAAAATGCATACGGCTGAAAACTTTGCGGATCATTTGGTTGATATTTGTGAATATGTTCAACCAGATTTTACAATAATTGATGCGATTGAAGGTATGGAAGGGAATGGACCTTCTTCAGGAACAAGACGGCATGTTGGACTATTGCTGGCAGCTGAAAATCCTTATGCGCTCGATACAGTTGGCACTTACATTATGGGGATGGACCCCCTTACAGTGCCAACCGTTCAATCTGCTAAAAGACGTGGATTGTTTACTGGTGAATTGGCAGACATAAAAATAGCAGGCGATGATGTTAAAACGATTCCGATCGTTCCATTTAAACGTCCAGATTCTATTAAGAAAAGTTTGGTCAGCGGGATTGTCCCACATAAGGTGGAATCGTTTTTTATCAAGTCTTTACGGCCAAAACCAATTTTTCATCATGAAAAATGTATTTCCTGTGGTGATTGTCTGCGGGGTTGTCCGGCCAAAATAATTGAGATGGAAAATGGAAAACCAGTTGCCAGTCTGGAAAAATGTATTAGCTGTTTTTGTTGTCATGAATTGTGCCCGAAAAAAGCCATTGATATAAAAGTACACTGGCTGCATAAAATATTATTTGGCAATAAACGATAAAATTTATTATGGAAAGAAGTTATAGCCTCTGCTGATGATGGGGGATATAGCTTCTTTCCGTCGTTTATTTTGGGGCTGTAGATTTTTTTTGTAAATATGGAGTTTTATGTCATAATAGAAGCTAGACATTTGTATATAATCTTGATATTTTTAGAACGGTTAGGATGGTGTGTAGGCCGCAATGATTCTTGTAATTGATAATTATGATTCCTTTGTATATAATCTTGTGCAGTACCTTGGTCAGCTAGGACAGGAGCTTAAGGTGGCACGTAATAATAAAATAACAATTTCTGAGATTGAGAAATTAACACCTACTCATATTTTAATTTCTCCAGGACCATGTACACCAAATGAGGCGGGGATTAGTCTGGACGTTATTCATTATTTTAAGGGAAGCATACCTATATTAGGTGTGTGTTTAGGTCACCAAGCTATCGGGCAGGCTTTTGGCGGGGAAGTGATACGAGCTCAACGGCCGGTTCATGGTAAAACATCAATGATACAGCATGACGAAAATGGCATATTCAAAGATATTGTGAGTCCTCTTCGTGCTGCACGGTATCATTCTTTAATTCTTAAAAAAGAAACTCTGCCTAGCTGCCTTACGATTACTGCTCAAACAGAACAGGGCGAGATTATGGGAGTTCGGCATAAAGAGTTTGCCATTGAAGGAGTACAGTTTCATCCTGAATCCATACTCACGGAACATGGACATGTTATGCTGCAGAATTTCTTAGGGATCTAGTGAATATAGATTGGAGAAGAATATATTGAAACCACTACTACGCGAAATTAGTTTAGGATATTCTGCTGAAGAGGTATATGCATTATTTGCTGGAGAAAAAAATAGTGTATTTCTAGATAGTGCCATGAATGTCCAGAAGATAGGACGGTATTCCTTTATTGGCAGAGATCCTTTTTTGATATTTACAAGTAAAGGGAATCTTATTTCTATGAAAGATGTTGAAGGAAGATATACCAAAGAGGGCAATCCCTTTGACATATTGAAAGAGATCCTTTATACATACCATACCGATAGAATTTCAGGGTTTCCCCCTTTAACAGGCGGAGTTATTGGGTATTTTGGCTATGATATGGGAAATTTATTGGAGACAATACCCAATATGAGCAGCACGGATTATGATTTGCCAGAGTGCTGCGTTGGTTTTTATGATACGGTACTCATTTTTGATCATTATGAGCATAAAACCTATATTGCATCTACAGGTTTTCCTGAAATGGATGAGGGAAAACGGTTATGTAGAGCGAAATGTCGTATCGATGAACTTATAGAGCTGCTGAAAAAAGCCGGTCCTCTTGCTGCACCCCAGCAGGCTATTGCTAAAGAGAAATATACGGCTAATTTTACGAAAGATTCCTATTGTGCCATAGTGCAGAAAGCCATTGACTATATTGATGCTGGTGATATTTTTCAAGTCAATCTATCCCAACGATTTTCAGCAAATTTGACAGTACCACCTTTTGAACTATATCGATATTTACGCCAAATTAACCCTGCTCCTTTTGCATCCTATCTGAATTTTGCAGAAGTCGTGGTGGCGAGTGCTTCACCTGAGCGGTATTTGTTGCTGAAAGATAAAATTCTAGAAACACGGCCTATTAAGGGGACAAAGCCACGAGGTCTTGATGGAGAATCCGATAAACAGCTCCGAGAAGAACTGTTAAATAGCGAAAAAGACCAAGCTGAGCTAGTGATGATTATTGATCTTGAACGTAATGATTTGGGGCGAGTGTGTGAATACGGAAGTGTTCGCGTACCTGATCTCATCCGATTAGAAGAATATGCAACGGTTTTTCATTTGGTATCGACTGTAACAGGTCGATTAACTGAGGGAAAAAATATTATGGATGCCGTACAGGCTTCTTTTCCTGGAGGGTCGATTACGGGTGCTCCTAAAGTGCGCGCTATGGAAATCATTGCGGAGTGTGAACCAGTAAAACGAGAGATTTATACAGGTTCCATTGGTTATATTGATTTTAATGGTGATGCTGATTTGAATATTGTGATTCGTACTTTTGTTATCAAAGGGGAACAGGTTCATTTTCAGGTCGGTGGTGCCATTGTTGCTGATTCTGTACCTGAATTAGAATATCTAGAAACTTTAGATAAAGGGCGAGCCTTAATGAAAGCTTTAGGTTATAAAGTGTAAGGAGTAGTGTTATGCAGGAAAATTGGATCTATTTAAATGGCAAATTGATACAGGAAAATGAGGGTGTGATTTCTCCCTATGACCATGGCTTTTTATATGGACATGGCTTGTTTGAAACAATGCGAGTATATAATGGCAGCGTATTTTGCCTGAATGAGCATTTAAAACGATTAGAAAATGGCAGCAAGGTGCTAGGATGGCCAGCGTGGTTTGATGCTGCTTATTTATCTGCTGCTATTTACCAGAGCTTAGAAAAAAACAAATTAAAGGATGCTTCGATTCGGCTTACGGTATCACGAGGTATAGGCGCTAGTCGTCCTGACCCAGTTACCTGTAAACAGATGACGGTTGTTGTTTTTGCTTCGGCTATTCAGCCATTGAGCAGTGAAACTTATGAACGGGGCTGGAGTGTAGCTACTGCGACGATACGACGAAATCTAACATCCCCCTTGTGCGGACTCAAAACAGCCAATTATCTTGATAATATATTGGCGAAGGCAGAGGTGAAGCAGCAAGGCGCTAATGAGGCATTATTACTGAATACAAAAGGAAGTATAGCAGAAGGTACCATGTGCAATCTGTTTTTTGTAATAAAAGACAAATTGATTACACCTGATGTGAGCAGTGGTTTATTAGCAGGGGTTACTCGGGCTGCTGTTTTGAGACTTGCAGATCAAGTCGGAATTAAGATAGAAGAACGACCGGTATATCCTGAAGAGTTATGGGGGATACAAGAAATGTTTATTACCAGTTCCCTGTTGGAAATTATGCCTGTTACCATGCTAGATAAGCGTATGGTTCATGATGGACGTCCAGGGCGCATAACCCAGCTTTTGCAGATGGAGTATAGGAAGTTCGTTTGTAGTAATTGCTCTATATAAAGCATATATTGAATTTTACAGGTAAGGAATAATAAAAACTGTCAATCCATATGAGAGACTAAAAAATGATACTTCAATATAGAAACATTAATAAGAGATACAAATTGCAGTATAATGATTCTGTAAGTTGTGTAATTAAAGTGAAAAAAATCAATGGTCAACAGACAAATAAAAAATCTGTTGACCATTTTTATTTGCCTTGAAAAAATTTGCCTTGATAAAAATATACTAAAAAAGTATTGGTTTAAATATTTTATGTTGAAAAAAAATAAAAAATGTTGAAAAAAAATATAATTAGTTATATAATATTTTAAGAATTATAAATTGAAAATATTGAATTTTCAATTTATACATAAAGAATAAACTGTAAAATGGAGCGAGTGTTGTAATGAAAAGAATATCTGTTGGTGCTAGACTAGATCGTTTGCCCATTGCAAAATGGCATTATGAATTATTGATTTTCATTGGACTGGGGCTTTTTGTGGATGGTATTGATAATTATATGGGGAGTGCAATTTTATCTCAATTAGTGGAGACGGGCTGGTCAAATAATTATTTAAATGCGACATTTATTTCATTTACGATGATTGGTTTGATGTTTGGTTCACTTTTTGCTGGATATGTTGGAGATCGATTTGGACGCAAGTTTGCTTATCAGATTAATTTATTGATCTTTGGCTGTGCTGCGCTTATAGGGGCTTTTTCTCCTAATATGCATGTTCTCATTGCTTGCCGTTTGCTTATGGGACTGGGCTTAGGTGCTGAAATTGTTGTCGGTTTTGGTACTTTTGCAGAATTTCTTCCTGCTCGGGAGCGAGGCCGGTGGGCTTCTTTTCTATCGCTTATTGGGAATTGCGCAGGCCCCTTTGCTATGGTTCTTTCGTATTTTGTTATTCCAATTTTTGGATGGAGAGTTATGTTTATTATTGGTGGTGTAAGTGCTATTCTTGTTTGGATTATGCGCCATAATCTTCCGGAATCACCGCGTTGGTATGAAGTGAGAGGTGAATATGATAAAGCGGATAAGATATTGGATGATGTGGAAAAGAAAATAGAACTGGAGCGAAACATAAAACTTCCGCCTATAAATGAATACTATTTTGTAGAATCAGATGAGAAAAAAGAACAAGTATCATGGCAGATTCTATTTAAAAAATTTTTATTAAAGCGTACAGTCGTTGCGGCTTCATGTTTGATTGCGATGAATACGCTGATCTATACCATTATAAATTGGTTACCTACAATATTTGTGCAAGCAGGGATTAGTGTGCCAAAATCTGTAGGGATGACGGCAATGATGATGTTGGGAGCACCCGTAGGTGTATATGTGTCATCGATGCTGACCGATAAATTTCCAAGAAAGTATTTGGCAGTAGGGCTTCTTTTTTTTATTGCAGCAATAAGTTATGTATATTCATTACAACGGTCAGATTTCGCTATTATGACAATTGGGTTTTTCATGACAGTACTAATTTACTTTTTTGTCTGTTTTTCATGTTCTGTATATGTGCCGGAGCTTTTTCCGACAGAAATAAGATTGAGCGGAATGGGGATAGCCAATGCGATTGGAAGAATGACAGCAGTACTATCACCTTATGGAGTTGCATGGTTGCTAACAAACTACGGGCCTGCAAGCGTTTTTGAAGTACTTAGCATCTTTATTATGTTTATAGCAGCCGTGATTTTAATATTAGGCGTAGAAACCAGAGGCAAAACATTAGAAGACCTTAATGCAGGTGGATCTGTGAACCATTCAGACTGTGCTTTTCAACGAGTCCGGAAATTAGTACCAACTATTCCGTTAAAGCGTTATAAACAATCTGGATAGTTCTAAAAACATTGAAATCTTCGTAGGATAAATCAAGTGAAAAATACATATTGATTTATAGATGCTGTACTTAAAATAGATTTAGAATAATTTAAATAATCTAAATCTATTGACAAATATCCGAATCGGTAATATTATCTTTGATATAAACATAATATATTTTATTCAAAAATAAGGGGGAAGTTTTATGAAAGCATTAGCAAGATATGGTAAAGAATTTGGCGGGTATCGGATGATCGATGTGCCAAAACCAGAGTGTGGACCGGAAGATATTATTGTTCAAATACAGGCTGCAGCAATTTGTGGTGCAGATATGAAACATTTTCAGGTGGAAAATGGATCGGATGAGTTTAATTCGATTCGTGGTCATGAGTTTGCCGGAGATATTGTTGAAGTTGGTAAAGCGGTGAGAGATTGGAAAATCGGGCAAAGAGTTGTCTCTGATAATAGCGGACATGTATGTGGTACATGTCGTTCATGTGATGCGGGAGATTTTCTTACCTGTCGAGAAAAAGTAAATCTTGGATTGGATAACAATAAATGGGGTGGTGGATTCAGTAAATATTGTTTGATTCCAGGTGAAATTTTACGAATTCATAAACATGCAATCTGGGAAATTCCTGAAAATGTAAAATATGAAGAGGCTGCGGTAATGGACCCAATAAGTAATGCCTATAAGGCAGTTGCCCAACAGTCGAGCTTGATGCCAGGGCAAGATTGTGTTGTTTTTGGAACGGGGCCGTTAGGATTGTTCTCAGTGCAAATGGCAAAACTTATGGGAGCTGTAAATATTGTTATGGTAGGATTGGATGAAGATACGAAAGTTCGCTTTAATGTTGCGCGCCAGCTTGGAGCTACGCATTGTATAAATGGATCAAAAGAAGATGTTGTAAAAAGCTGTTGGGAAATCTGCGGTGGCAGAGATAACGTCGGATTGGTTATCGAATGTTCAGGCGCCAATATTGCACTCAAACAAGCAATTGATATGTTGAGATCAAATGGCGAAGTGGTTCGTGTTGGAATGGGATTTAAGCCATTGGAATTTTCGATTAACGATATAACATCATGGAATATTAACTTGATTGGACATATGGCATATGATTCTACTTCATGGAGAAATGCACTAAATCTTCTTTCGGCAGGGAAAATTCAGGTGCAGCCGATGATTACACATCGGCTGGGATTATCCGAATGGGAAAAAGGATTTGAAGCAATGGCTAAAAAAGAAGCCATTAAAGTTATTTTCCATTATGATTTTGATTGACCTGAAATGGTATTTTGATTACAAATTGAAAGGGTGTAAAACGTGATGGGACTGACTAAACCAAATTGTGGAGCTAGGTTGGAGCGTTTGCCAGATTGCAGCTGGCATTGGTCAATTTTTGGCATGGTAGCCCTAAGCTTATTAGTATGTTGGAGTAATGCTATTGGTGGTCTTGTTCTGGCACAGCTAAAAGAATTAGGCTGGACCAATAATAGCATCAGTGCAACGTTTGTTTCACTTACGACGGCCGGAATGTTTCTGGGAGCACTAATCGGTGGGATTATTGGGGATAAGATAGGTCGACGGAACAGCTTTCTTTTGTATGAAGTAATTCATATTGTGGCCATGCTGGCAGGTGCATTTGCTCCGAATATGACATTCTTGATTGCTTGCCGCTTTGTTATGGGCGTTGGCTTGGGAGCATTATTGGTTACTTTATTTGCTGGTTTTACGGAATATATGCCAGCTCATAATAGAGGAACATGGTCGAGTCGAGTTTCTTTTATCGGGAATTGGTCATATCCGATTTGTTCACTTATTGCAATGGGAATCACTCCCTTTGTTTCAGCTGATTTGAATTGGCGTGTTCAATTTATTATTCCGTCAGCTTTGTCAGCCATTGCCTCGCTTATTGCTTATAAAAAATTTCCTGAATCACCGAGATGGCTTGAATCAAAAGGTCGATATGAGGAAGCGGAAAAAATAATGGCAGAGATAGAAGCTTCAGTAGAACGGCAGCTTCATATTAAACTTGAACAACCATTGATTCTTTCAGAGCCCCAAAAAGAAGTTGAATTACCATATGCGGCGCTTTTTCATGGTGAATTGTTGAAAAGAGTAATTTTAGGGTCCATGGTGTTGATTGCTATGAATGTAGTGCAATATACGTTAATTAATTGGATGCCAACGATATTTATGACACAGGGCATCAATCTAAAAGATTCAATTGTATTGAACACGATGAGTATGTTCGGTGCCCCCGCAGGTATATTCATTGCCATGTTGATTATGGATCGCATTCCACGCAAAGTCATGGGAGTAGGACTTCTGCTTATTATTGCGGTAATGGGATATATTTATTCTTTGCAAAGCAGTATGGCAATGATCAGTATAATGGGATTTTTCCTTATTATTTTTGTCTATATGTTTGTATGCTATGCTTCGGCTGTGTATGTTCCTGAAATATGGCCGACTACTGCGAAACTGAGAGGTTCAGGTCTGGCTAATGCCATAGGCCGTATTAGTGGAATCATTGCACCGTATGCAGTTGCAGCCTTATTAAATAGTGCTGGTGTCACAGGTGTGTTTATGCTATTAAGTGGAGTTTCAATTATTGTAGCACTATCTATTGCAACGATCGGTATTGAAACTCGCGGTGCTTCAGTGGAAGAAATTGGAGAGAAATAACTTAAAAAGGAGCACGAATGAATTATGAAAAATACCAAAGCAATTTTGGAAGTTCCAGGGAAAATGGTGATTAAAGATGCGCTGATGCCAGAGCCCAAAGATGATGAAATACTGATGAAAGTTGAATATGTTGGCATTTGCGGCTCTGATGTACATGGCTTTGAATCGGGTCCGTTTATTCCGCCAAAAGATCCAAAGCAAGAAATTGGTTTAGGACATGAATGTGCTGGCAACGTTGTAAAAGTTGGTAAAAATGTGAAAGATTTTAAAGTTGGCGACCGTGTAAATATTGAACCAGGAGTGCCTTGTGGTCATTGTAAGTTTTGCCGAGAAGGGCATTATAATATTTGTCCGGATGTTGATTTTATGGCAACTCAGCCTAATTATCGTGGTGCATTAACCAATTATTTATGTCATCCAGCAAGCTATACTTATAAATTACCAGATAATATGTCAACAATGGAAGGCGCACTTGTGGAACCTGCATCGGTTGGTATACATGCAGCTATGACCGCAAATGTCAGACCTGGGCAGAAAATCGTTATTCTTGGGGCGGGCTGTATTGGGCTTATGACGTTGCAAGCTTGCCGGGTGCTTGGTGCCACACAGATTGTTGTTGTTGATGTTTTGGAAAAACGTTTGGAGTTAGCCAAACAATTAGGTGCATTGGAAGTCATTAATGGGAAAAAAGAAGAAACAGTCAAACGATGCCATGAAATTCTTGGTGACTGGGGTGCTGATGTTGTTTTTGAAACGGCAGGAACGCAGATTACCGCAAGACAAACACCGGAAATCGTCATGCGTGGTGGAAAAATTATGATTGTGGGCACCATTCCAGGCGCGACACCAATTGATTTTTTGAGTATTAATCGGGAAGTATGCATTCAGACGGTATTTCGTTATGCGAATCGTTATCCTGTAGCAATAGATGCTATATCGTCGGGCCGGTTTGATGTAAAATCAATGGTCACCAATGTGTATGATTATCAAGATGTACAAAAAGCTTTTGATGAATCAGTCAACTGTAAGGCTGAAATTATCAAAAGCGTGATAAAAATTTATTAAACAAAGGGGTAATATATATGTTAGCAGGTATAAAATATTGGGAAAATAAGGCAAAAGAAGGTCACTATGCAATACCGCATTTTAATGTGTGGAATGCAGAAATGCTTATGGGCGTAATGGATGCAGCCGAAGAATCGAAAGCACCAGTAATTATTTCGTTCGGAACAGGATTTGTCGGAAACACATCGTTTGAAGACTTTTCGCATATGATGGTATCTATGGCGAAAGCTGCTTCCGTACCAGTTATTACGCATTGGGATCATGGACGGAGTATGGAAATTGTCGTAAATGCCTATGAGCATGGAATGAACTCTATTATGAGAGATGCCTCTGCCTATGATTTGGAAACAAATATTAAATTAACAAAAGAAGTAGTAGAGTATTTTCATATGCGGGGCGTTCCAGTAGAAGCAGAGCTTGGCCATGTGGGAAATGAGACTGTATATGAAGAAACTTTAGCGAATTATAAATATACAGATCCTAGTCAAGCTGCAGAATTTGTTGAACGAACTGGGTGTGATTCTCTGGCTGTTGCTATTGGTAATCAGCATGGCGTTTATACAGCAAAACCAAAGCTGAATTTTCATGTTGTCGAAAAAGTTAATGAAGTTGTTAAGGTTCCTTTGGTTTTGCATGGTGCATCGGGAATAAGCGATGAAGACATAAAAACAGCAATATCTTTAGGAATTACAAAAATAAACATTCATACAGAACTGTGTCAGGCAGCTATGCTGGCAGTAAAGAAAAAAACAGACATATCATTCCTTGAACTGGAACGTGTAGTGCGGATAGCTGTTAAGGAAAGAGCTTTGGAAAAAATAAAACTGTTTAGAACGGATGGAAAGGCTGAATAATGTTGAAAAAATTTGATGTTATTTGCGCAGGTGCGGCAATCGTTGATATTTTATTGCAGCCTGTTAGTAAAAATATATTTGACACAGAATCGTATCCTTTGGAAAAAATAGTGATGACGATTGGCGGGGACGCGATTAATGAAGCAATTATTATGTCACGTCTTGGCTGTAAAACAGCGTTGATGAGCAAAATCGGTACAGATCCTGCTGGCAGATTTATAGAGGATGCTTGCAATGAAAGCAATATTGATCATGAAAGTTTACGAGTGGATACGCACGTAGATACTTCTATTAATGTAGGGTTAGTGACAGAGACTGGGGAACGTACTTTTGTGACTAACAAAAGTGGAAGCTTGTGGAAAATGTGCGAAGCTGATATTGATGTTTCGCGATTTTCTCAAGCGAAAATACTATCCTTAGCTAGTATCTTTAATGAACCTTTGCTAACTGGTAAAAATCTGGAATCCATATTTATGAAAGCAAAAAAAAATGGGATGATACTATGTGCAGATATGATTAAACCACGTCTTGGTGAAACCTTGAAAGATATAGAAAAAGCGCTGAGCTTTGTAGACTATTTTTTCCCGAATTACGATGAAGCTGTTTTGCTTACACAAAAACACAATATTGATGATATTGCCAATGTTTTTCTTACCTGTGGAGTCAAAAATATTGTGATTAAAACGGGAAAAAAGGGGTGCTATATTAAGAATTCTGACACTATAATCGAAATTCCGGCTGTAGCAGGAATAACATCCATAGATACAACGGGTGCTGGAGATAATTTTGCTTCTGGGTTTATTACCGGACTGGTGGAAGGCCGATCATTGCAAGAGTGTGGTATCATGGCAAATGTCACTGCAGCAATATCGGTGCAAAGCCTGGGGGCTACCACGGGGGTTAAAAATCGCAGCCAGGTTGATGAATTATATAAAAAATATTTAAGTCTACAATATAAGGGGCAAATCAATGAAGAAAATTAAAATGGGACATTCAGATATATTTATTTCCCGAATTGGTTTGGGGACATGGTCCATTGGTGGGGGACCAGCATGGGGTGGCGATAAGAAAAAAGATGAGTGTCTGCGGACCATTAGAAAAGCGCCAGAATTAGGCATTAACCTTATCGATACAGCACCCGGATATAATTTTGGAGCAAGTGAGCGTATAGTGGGGGAAGCTTTGCAGCAAATGGATCGTGACAAAGTTGTTGTCATAACGAAATGCGGTATCGTTTGGGATAAAAAAGGGAGCTTGTTTAATAAAGTAGGTGACATACAGCTTTATAAGAATTTGTCAAAAGAATCGATTATGGAAGAAGTCGAAACGAGTTTAGACCGATTAGGACTGGATTATATTGATGTTTATATGACACATTGGCAGGCGGTAGAACCATATCTCACACCAATCGCAGAGACAATGGATGCACTAAATGAATTGAAGTTAAAAGGAAAAATCAAAGCAATAGGAGCTGCAAATATCTCGTTAGAGCAGATAGAAGAATATTTAAAATATGGTGAGCTGGATATCGTACAAGGCAAATATAGTGTATTAGATAGAAGCGTGGAGGAATGGCTTATTCCTGCTTGCAGAAAACATGGGATAACGATGCAAGCATATTCACCATTAGAGCAGGGCTTGTTGACGGGGAATTTACCGCGAGACTATCAACCAATAGGTGCGCAATGCAATAAGAAATGGTTCCAGCCAAAGAAAATGGCGAAAGCTATGGATATGATGAATGCGTGGAAGCCTCTCTGTGAAAAATATAATTGTACAATACCAATTTTGGCATTGGCTTGGATTTTAGCACAAGGCGATTTCATCAGCATTTTAAATGGTGCTAGTAAGGTAGTGCAGCTTGAGGAAAACGTTAAAGCGATGAATGTTAAGTTGAGTAAAGAAGATGCTAGTAAGATGCGGGACATGGCAGAACTTGCAAATGAATAGGTAAATGAAGAAGAAAATCTGTTGTTCAAAAAAAATATTTGAACTTCAGATTTTTTTTGGTAATATAAGTAGAGGAAGATAGACTTTTTAGGAGGGTTCTATATGGCGGGTAAAGATAGATTAGATTTAATAAAACAAATCTTGCTTGATGAAAAAAATGTGAACGTTACAATTTTAAGCGAACAATTTAGCGTTACTGAAGAAACCATTCGGCGCGATTTGGGTAAATTGGCCGATGAAGGATTAGTTACGAGAACTTACGGCGGTGCTATCCTTAATAGTGAAGCGAATAGTGAAGGGGTGCATTTTTACAAAAGGATGTCTACCCATCATGAAGAAAAAAGAGCAATTGCTATTAAAGCGCTGCCGATGCTTGATGAGAAGTATACGATAGCAGCGGATTCAAGCTCAACGGTAATGGAAGTTCTTAAATTATTGAAAAACAGAGCCGATGTTACAGTTTTAACGAATTCTGTAGTGGCACTAAGTGAGCTGATGCAAGCACAAATGACGATGATCTCTACTGGGGGCATTTTGAATAAACGAACCATGTCTTTGCAAGGGAAAATAACGAATCAAACAATTGCAGATTATGCTTTTGATGTTGTATTGATGAGCTGTAAAGGTCTAGATAAAGACCGAGGTGCCGTAGATTCAAATGAAGCAGAAGCGGCAATCAAATTAGCTATGCTGACCCGTGCAGACAAGGTTATTATGTTGATCGATCATACAAAGTTTGACCGATCCGCTTTTTTGAAACTTGCGGATTTTGAGCATATAGATTATTTGGTTACGGATAGAAAGCCATCAGAAGAATGGTTGAACTTTCTTGATAAATATAACATAAAGATTATATATCCTTAACTCCAGTTTTTTGTTAAAGTTTTGTTTTTATATCGTGATGCATAATTTAGAATGAATTATGTTTAATAAGGCGACTGGGCTAAGGAGGATGATTTCAGTCGTTTGTTTTTGCGTTGTAAAAAATGTAAATATTTAGAAAAAGATACTAGGAAATAACCGTCCCAATTACCTTTTTTTAATCAAAAATTGAGATATATCATGAATGGATAAGTCCGAAAGGTCAGACTATGAACTTTTTTACAAAATCATTGGGTTAAAGGAAAATCAAAGAAATGGATATTACTATATAAATATAACATTATGAGAGTGGGAAACTGGGTTCTTATTTAAAATGATAAGCTTTCGCAATTGGCAAGATTGCATAAAAAATAGATACGAGGGGGTAATTAAATTAAACGTCTTTAATACGAGTCAATATATATTAGAAGTAGCTTTAAATAGAGATAAAGTAGCGTCATTTAATGAATATCCTTTTTCTATACCTGCCATCGTAAAGCTAAATGAAATTGAGTTGCATCCCAATGTTACTTTTTTTGTCGGAGAAAATGGATCAGGTAAATCAACTTTAACTGAGGCTATAGCGGTAGCTTTTGGACTTAATCCTGAAGGTGGATCTAAACACTTCACCTTTTCAACGGAAAATTCTCATTCAGAATTGCATAGATACCTGGTTTTGCGAAAAGGAATCAAACGACCGAGAGATTCTTATTTTTTGCGCGCTGAGAGTTTTTACAACGTAGCAACGAATATTGAAGAATTAGGCATAGGATATGTATATAGCGATAAGTCTTTACATCATCAGTCTCATGGCGAATCCTTTATGTCGTTATTTTTACATCGGTTTTTAGGAAAAGGGCTATATATCCTTGACGAACCGGAAGCGGCGTTATCTCCGATGAGACAATTAAGTTTGATTAGCCGAATTCATGAATTAGCTTCAAATAATTCGCAATTCATTATAGCTACACATTCACCAATTCTTTTATCTTATCCTAACTCTTTTATTTATAATATTGATGATAATGGGATAAACCGGATTGCCTATGAAGACACAGAGCATTTTACTATAACTAAAAATTTTTTTAATCATTATAAGATTATGCTTAATGAGCTTATGAAGTTTGATGAATAGTAAATTTACGATTCCATACTGAAACTGTTATATTTTGTAAGAAAATGAGTGGCACCCGATACGAAAAAAATGACAAATGGGTGAAATATTCACTATAGAAACACCAAATGTTGAATAAGCATATATTGCTTTTTCATATTCAACAGAAGCTTCTTTAATTTTTTGATGCATCGATATAGATATCCTTTCATGGAACTAGCGTATTACTTTTATGATATTAAAAAGACCGTTAAAACGCATTTATGCGCTTCGATGGTCTTTTCTTTTTGATAATGGAAAAATAAGTTTTAGTGATTCAGTATTCAAGGGCATCGTTTTTGGTTTTTTTTGTAGAGAAGGTTTCAGCCAAAATAAGGTTGGTAGTCGTTTTTTTAAAACTGTTGACCGTATTTTTGCTTAGGCCTGAATCCGTAATAATATAGTTGATTTTATTTAAGGCAGCGATGCTTATTGTAACATTTCTATCAAATTTACTGCTATCAGCAGCCACAAATACTTCGTTCGAGCGTTCGATAATTATTTTTCTTGTAACGGCTTCTTGCATATTGAAATCAGAAATTCCATTTTCCACAGTGATCCCGCCAGCGCAAATAAAACTTTTTTGAATGTTTAGCTGGGAAAAGTCAAAAATATAATCGTAGGTAACAATGGAACTTTCATCGTGACGAACTTTCCCACCAATAATAATGATTTCAAAATCAGTGGACATTAATTCATTCACTACGGGCAGTGAATTTGTGATGATGGTGAGATTTTTTTTTGTTTTTATATATTTAACGATTTGAAATGTGGTGGAACCGCTATCGATAAAAATACAGTCGCCATCTTTAATAAAATCACAGCATTTTTTCCCAATGGATTCTTTTTGCAACAGATGATAAACCAATCTGCTTTCCATGGTAGGTTCAGAGAATGTAGAAATTTTAAGCTTGGCTCCACCGTAAATTTTTTGAATACGATTTTGTTTTTCTAAAATCGTTAAGTCGCGGCGTGCGGTTTCTATCGATATTTTGAATTCCGTCATTAATTCTGGAATAGTGACAACATCTTTTGTCGATAACAGGTCTAAAATCTTTGTATGTCTTTCATTTGGCAGCATGCATATCATCCTTATCCAATTCTATTTGTTAATATATACAAAGTGTACCATAAAAAATGACAATATTAAAGAGAAATATTAATAATACATTAAAATGTTGTCAACTATTAAAAGAGAATTATTGATAACGTTGTAATAATATTATCAATAATGATGATCTTTTAACAATGTGTTAACAAACTTATAACAAAAGTTGGGCGGAAGATGTGTATAGTAAAGACGTAAAGCGGTGTTTCGCTTTATTAATCAAAATAAAACAGCTTTTTGAAATAGAAAGGGGGAGAACTATTTTGTTGAAATTAAAAAACATAAGTAAGCAATTTGCGGGAAAAGTTATATTAGATGAAATTAATGTTGAAATTGAAAACGGCGAAATTGTTTCGATGCTGGGACCAAGTGGCAGCGGTAAAACCACATTATTAAATATAATATTAGGTTTGACGCCTATGGATAGCGGCACTATTATTTTTAATGACAAAGACATAAGCCAGACCTCGATGAAAGAACGTGGTTTTAATATTGTTTTTCAAGATTATGCACTGTTCCCCAATCTCAATGCATATAAAAATATTATTTATGGACTCCAAAACAAACCAAAGTTAATAAGCTCTGACGAACTTGATAGTTTAATTGAATTTTTAGAGTTAAAGCCGCATCTGCTAAAAGGGATTGATCAGTTATCGGGTGGACAAAAACAACGGGTCGCACTTGCTCGCACGTTAGCCGTAAAACCGAAGATACTTCTTTTGGATGAACCATTAAGCGCTTTAGACGGGGTTATAAAAGAAACGATTAAAGAACGAATTAAAGCCATTACCAAAGAATACAAGCTGACAACCATTATCGTAACCCATGATCCAGAAGAAGCTTTGACAATGTCGGATAAAGTATTGATCCTCGAGCAAGGTAAGGTTTCTCAATTTGGAACACCAAAACAAATTATTCATCAACCCAATAATAACTTTGTGGAGGAATTTATATTGCGTCAACTTAAAATAAAACGAGATAATATTTATGATTTGTTTGAAGGCTGCCATGCATAAACAAAAGCTGGAAATAAAATTTATTTATATCGTACTAGTCCTGTTTTTTGGAGTCTTTCTGTGCGCTCCCTTACTTATCTTGCTGCTGAATTCTTTTCAAAGCGGACAAAACGTGGGATTTGCCAATTATATTACAGTTGTTGGGGATAAGGACATTTTCCTGGCAATTCAGCACAGTATCTATATATCAACTCTTACAGCATTCATCACAACTAGCTTAGCTTTCGTTTTGGCATATGCTGTAAATTGTACTAACATCCATAAATTGTTAAAACTTATCATACGAATTGGGATTCTGATTCCGATGCTTTTGCCTACCATAACGTATGGTTTTGCCATTATTTATTCCTTTGGCAAACAAGGCTTACTGACTCATTTTTTTGGCAGAGAATTATTTTCGATTTATGGTTTTAATGGACTTTTAATCGGTTATGTTATTTACACTTTACCAGCGGCGTTTTTACTAATTCATAATTCGTTTGGTTATGTTGATAAAAAATACATAATTGTTTCAACATTGATGGGGGATGACTTTTTTAGAAATTTCACCAATACAATCCTTCGTCCGCTCATCGGCACATTAGGCGGAGCGTTTGTCATTTCGTTCATATTGAGCTTTACAGATTTTGGCATACCTGCTTCGGTGGGAGGTACATATGGTGTCGTTGCCGGTCAGCTGTATCAGGTGATGTTGGGATCTATTCCAAATTTCAATAGTGGTTCGGCTATCGCGATGCTGATGCTGCTGCCGGCCATTATGGGGGTTGGGTTTTTGAATTATCTTGAAAAATTTAATTTTTCTTATGATAAATTCACCCAAACAGATTTACTTAAAAACAGGTTTCGTGATATTTGCTGCGCGATCATATCCATTAGCACAGTTCTGGTTATTGGAATGATTTTTTTGGTAATGTTTGTAACGCCGTTCGTAAATAATTTTCCTTACGATATGAATTTTACCACTGATTTTTTTAGACGCACACTTTTTTCGACACCGATATTAAATGTATATGAAAATTCATTACTCATAGCAATCCTGACAGCAGGACTGGGCACGTTGCTTTCTTATAGTGCAGCCATCATAAATGCCCGTACCTCGATGAACAAACGAATCAAAATGAGTCTGGATGTCTTCGCGATGATAACAAATACGGTGCCTGGTATGGTGCTGGGGCTATCTTATTTGTTACTGTTTAATAATAGCGATTTAAAGGGAACTTTCGCTATTATTGTTATTTGTAATCTGGTGCATTTTTTCACTACACCTTATTTGATGGCAAAAAATTCACTGCTTAAAATGAATCAAGCTTGGGAAATTACGGGTTTGTTAATGGGTGATACTTGGCTGCAGACGATTATGCGCGTTATTGTTCCAAACTCCATAACAACGTTGGTGGAAATGTTTTGTTATTATTTTATAAATTCCATGGTTACAATTAGTGCGATTATTTTTTTAGTGACGGCGCGAACGGCGGTTGTAACCAGTAAAATAAATGAGTTGCAGCATTTTGCCAGCTTTAATGAAATATTTGTATTATCCATACTTATTTTTGCGACCAATTTATGTATGAAAACTTGCAGTGAATTTTTTAGTAAAAAACGATCATTCACGAATTGACGTGAATGTAATGATAAAAATTGGCTTACGTTAAGCTTTACGTGTTTTTATTAGAGATAAAGGGCTAAGAAAATTAAATTATTTTTTGCAAAGGGGAAATATAAATTATGAAAAAAATACGAAAAAGTCTTATGTTATATTTTATTTTGGCTGCAATGGTTATGAGCTTGAGCGGTTGTGGGCAAAGTAATAACAATGATGCAGGTGCTGCTACTCCACAAAAGGTTGTTATTTATACCAATGCTGATAAGGAAGCTGTAGATGCCATGCAAAATAGTCTTAATGCCGCGGGGTATGAGGGGAAATATGTACTGCAAACGATGGGAACATCAGAACTTGGTGGTAAACTCATTGCTGAGGGAGATAAAATTGAAGCCAATTTAGTAACAATGAGTTCATACTTTATTGATAGTGCACAAAAGCAGCATAACATGTTTGTTGATTTGGATTTTGATACGAAGACATTGGGAAAATATCCCGCCTACTATACGCCAATCCTGGCAAATACGGGAGCGATCTTTGTTAATACGCAAGTGCTTACAGAGAAAGGGCTGCCTATGCCAAAGTCGATAAAAGATTTAACGAAAGATGAATATAAAGGACTCGTTTCCATTCCTAACATAATGAATTCATCAACGGCATGGCTATTGCTGCAGGCTATTATCAGTGAATATGGAGAGGTTGAAGGTAAGGAGATTTTGCATAAGTTGATTGAAAATTGCGGCCCACATATTGAAGCTTCTGGATCGGGACCCATAAAAAAAGTTAGAATTGGGGAAGTGGCCGTAGGATTTGGACTCCGCCATCAAGCGGTAGCAGATAAGGCTGCGGGAAAGCCGATTGATTATATTGATCCAATAGAAGGTAATTATACGCTTACGGAATCCATCGCAGTTGTTAAAAAAGAAGATACAGCAACGACAAAACTTGCAATGGAAATGGCAAAAGTCATCATTGAAAAAGCCAGACCTGAATTGATTAAAAGTTATCCGGTAGCTTTATATCAAGGCGAATCGATAACGGATTTAAATAAGGCTGGTAATCCAAAAACATTTAATGAACCCTTGACAGTAGAACTTCTTATGGCACATCAAGCTTTTTTCAAAGCGGCACAATAATATTTGGATAAAATAGAAGGGACATATATATGGAAAATTATAAACTTTTGACCCCCGGACCGTTAACAACAACAAGTAGTGTTAAAGAGGAGATGCTCTTTGATCGCTGCACATGGGATGATGATTATAAAAAAATGACACAACAGATTCGTCGTCGTCTTTTGGAGATCGCCTTTGTATCACCGCATACATACACAGCGGTTTTACTGCAAGGTAGTGGAAGTTTTGGCGTAGAAGCTGTTTTGGCAACATGCATTCAACCAGAAGATAAATGCCTTATTATTGTCAATGGTGCGTATGGAGAAAGAATGGTAACCATGGCAAAATATATTGGGATAAATTATATTCTTTATAGTGTCCCGTATGACAAGGTACCTGTAGCGAATGATATAGCTGTGATGCTAAAAAATGACCGCTGTATCACGCATGTTGCGATGGTGCATTGCGAAACGACAACGGGTATACTCAATCCGCTTGAGGACATAGCAAATATTTGTAAAAAGGATAATATAACTTTTATTGTTGATGCTATGAGCAGCTTTGGTGGTATAGAAATTAAGGTTGAGGATTTAGCGATTGATTATCTGATAAGTAGTGCAAATAAATGTATTCAAGGTGTGCCAGGTTTTTGTTTTGTGGTGGCTAAAATTGAAAAATTGTTAAGCTGCCAGGGAACTGCAAAAAGTTTATCGTTGGATTTATATGATCAGTGGAAGTGTATGGAAAAAGATGGGAAGTGGCGATTTACTTCGCCCACCCATGTTGTAGCAGCTTTTTCTAAGGCACTTGAAGAATTAACCGCAGAGGGCGGTGTTCTTGCACGCTATAAACGCTATAGCGAAAATAATAGCGTGCTTAGAGACAAACTCAAAGCTATGGGCATTACTGCATATATAAGAAAAGAATTTCAATCTCCAATTATAACGACCTTCCTTTTTCCCAGTATAAAGTTTGATTTTGCTGATTTCTATCAGTATGTTAAAGCAAATGGGTTTGTTTTATATCCCGGGAAGCTCACCGACTTGAATACTTTTAGAATTGGGAATATCGGTGAAGTCTATAAACAAGATATTGTGCAACTATGCGATATAATCGAAAAATATATGGAGGAGAAAATCAATGAATAAAGTTGCTGGTGTAATATTTGAC
>Ga0302191_10000107_pt1 | contig 47702 bp, 26 predicted proteins | sample II_Bog_E3_1_FD_198775 | JGI IMG/M metagenome (GOLD analysis project Ga0302191, IMG submission 198775) | Peat permafrost microbial communities from Stordalen Mire near Abisko, Sweden - II_Bog_E3_1 | ecosystem: Environmental > Terrestrial > Soil > Wetlands > Peat | place: Sweden: Abisko...
TTTCAATTTTTTATTTTTATCCAATGTTCTATTTTCAATAAGTTGATTAAAAATTAAATCATATTCATATTGTACAATTGATATCCCTTTTTCACTTTCTAACAATTGTCCACTTTTATCATAAAGTGTCACTTCAGTTAGTTTACCATTTATTAAATCATATTCATAACGCTTTATTGCAATACCTTTTTTATCTTGAATTAATTCATGATTTGTACCGAAATTTATTTTTTCTATTAAAAGTCCATCAGAATTATAATTCCAAATCATGATTGGTATTCCAGATTCATTATCCCCTTTTAAATTGTTATTACTTCCATAATTTTCAACTACCACTCTTTGATCGTTATAAACAAAGCACCACTAATTCCTCATTACAAACGAAGTGGGAGGGTTGATTATCCGTAATATCAAAATATTAATCCATAGATTTCTTTTCTCCAGCCTGATAAAAATAACTAAAAGGTTTATAGTAATCTACAATTTCATCATTACTGCTACCTTTTAGGTTTTGTGCTTTTTCTGTATCAGTTTTTAATTGATTTTTCAAGATTCTCATTTGTTTGTATTTATTTCTATCCAAAGATTTTAGCTGAGCTTTTGAATACTTGTTGAAATTTAAACTTTGGAATCCATTAACCCAGCATAATTCGTTTTTACATGTATCATAATCATATAATTTTATGCGACCAACAGACATACCTGTTAACCTTTCTTCAGCTGACCTAATTATTGAATCATTCTTTACTCGTTTTTCGGACTTTGTGCAATATATAATACTATTAATTACTCGTTTTTGTTTATCCATTTCCTTCTTCAAGGATTTTTTTCGAACCCTGATATGACACTCATGATGAATCTCATAACCTACAAAACCTATCCAAGGAAAAGTTTTTAATTTTAAATCAAAACTTCCCCATCTATATGGACCTTTACTTTTTAAAGACCAAAATGGCTTTAATGATTGTTTATAAGAACGAATGAAAATATGATTATTTTTGGTTATTTTCTTTCGAATATCCCTATTCGTTTTACTGTATCTAAAATTCTTACTTTTTCTAAAATATTTTCGTTTAAAGTCATGGTTGAACAAATGTAACTGGTTGATTGATGTTATATATCGTTCAATAGCCTTTTGACATTCTTTCCTTTTTGTATGCATTAATATCATATCATCACAATATCTTACATAAAACACGTCTTTAATCTGTTTTATTTCTTTATCAGCATTATCTAAAAGGATATTTGCAATTAATCCAGATAATGCCCCTCCTTGAGGTACTCCAATTTTATCCAACTTGTTTTGCTGGTAATATGGAGATTCATTTATTTCATTCACTACCCAAGGAAAAAATCCATTTATTGGCTCTTCCTTTGCATCTTTCTGATTTTTCCAATAGTCAGGATCTCCATTCTTTATCAAAACATTTTCTTTGAAAGAATAACAATTTAAATAGGCTTTGAAAATGTTTGAGATATTTTCAAAATTTATATCTGGATTATCAGTTTGAGATTTAGTAATCAAATTGTAAAATAATTTTAAACAAACTTTATGGTTGACAGTATCATAGAACTTTTTCATATCACATTCTGCAACATAAACAATTTCTTCTGTTCTACTTTTCTTATATTTTAAAATCTCATTTATTGCATCGTGGTGTCTTAATGGCTTAATCACGCCATCGATCTCTTTGACAGCTCGAAAAGCGAATGAACAATCTTCAAAATAATTATCAAATAATTCAGTAAGGTACTTGTTTGAAATACTTAAAATAATTCTATCTTTTAGTTTGAATCTTGAAATAGGTCGACATTCTGTTTTTTTGCCATTTAATTTGTCATAATTTAATTTGCCTTTCTTTTTTTCTTTAATTTCTGGTAGAATATCAGGGTCACCAATCTTATAGTTCTCATCTTCTATCGAATTTTGAACATTTTTAACAAACTCATTTAATCTTTTTATGAAATCTAATCCAGGTTGTTCTATTCTATACTTTTTAATAGTATTAAATAATATCTCTCTATTTTTATCATCGGTATTTATTTTTAGGTTATTTCTTTGACCTATGCATTCATCTACACTCCGTTTATATGTTCTTTGTCCCTTAGTTAACCACAATCTTCGACAAGGTAGAATTTCATCAAGTTTTGATATAATTTCCTTATCATAAGTATTTTCTTGTTCCTTAATCTGAAATTTTTTTGTAGTAAGATTATCCAAAAGAATTTTTTTATTCCTTCTTCTGGCATATGAAACTCTTATCTTGCAAATTTGCTTGATAATAATTTCGTCTGTATAATATTCTTTGAATTCTTTCATATAAGAAAAGGAGAAAGCATTTCGATTTCTAATTTGGATTTCTGCCATATTAAAAATCATGGTAATCCTGCCATAATAACAACAATGTTTGCATAAACAAGTACTTCTTTCGATGTTTTACTTGCCGAAACTAGAGAGCTTATTTGTTCACCCCCACTACGAAACCACTTTCTCCTTTATTTTGTATATCCTTTTTCTATGACGATATTTTCGATGAAATTGAATTTAGTCCAACCAGTATTATTCTCATAACAATAGCTTAATAATTTTAAACATTTTTCTTCATTATAAGTTGGATTGTTAATCTTACAAAGCTTTAGAAAATATCCTAGACCAATATCATAAGTGAATGTGTTTGAAATTGCATATGCAATTCTATATCTATTTTCATATTCACTCGTTATAGATATATTCTTTTTTGATAGATAATTGGTTAATTCCTTAATCTCTTTTCTGTTAGTATTTTTATTTTTCCCTTCAGGGTTATGAAATGCATCACTCTTAATTGCTTTTTTAGTTTTTTCATTTCCGTCTGTATATTTTTTCTCATCATATACTATACTCAAATCTGCTTCTGTGATTTCAAAGTTAGTAACATGCTCTTTTACAACTAAATTCTCATCATAAGATACATAGCATAATCTAGTTGTGTCATTTCCACTGCTATCTAATTGAATTTCATATTTATTGAAGAAATGATCACTTAGTTTGTAGAATGCACTTTTATGAGCGAAATCAACTTTACTATTTATATCAACACTAAATTCTAATGATACTAAACCTTTAATCCCATTGTTTGATGGAGAAATCCAATAAGAAAACACATATTCATCTTTTGATAGTATTTCAATATGATTGTTGAGTTTTTCAATGTTCAATTTATCTATATCTATAACAATAAGAGAGTTATATGTTTTCAAACTACTTTTTTTTCTCTCAACATTAAATGTTCCACAAAACGTAACTGCTGGTAATTTTAATTTTTCTGCTTTATACGCTTCTATGTCTCCCTCATTTATAAAGTTTCGTAATTTATCTATTATGAATTTATATTTTTGACTTTTAATATCAAAAAGAATTTCGTTAATAGCTATCTCCCTTGAAAAAGCTGCCCAAGTATTTCTTTGATACGATACTAATTTATTTAGACACTCATTAATTTCCATATGTATAATCTTCGATAATTTAAAGTAAGTTATGGTATTTTCTTACCTGACCTACCGGATTTACTTTTTAGATGTATAAAATTTATGCACTGTCACTGGAATTTGTAATCCCAGTTCTTGTATTCTTTGGATTTATAATCCAGTAATACATACTGTAGTAAAGTGGATTTATTATTTCCGGATTACAATCCTTATAATACATATAGTTGGGATAATATCCCGATAGCTATCGAGGCCCAACAACCAGCATACCATTTTCTCTTTTAATGTACATATCCGAGTGAACGGGGCATATATAAAAAACATTTCTTCAAATAAATAACAAAGTAAGTAAATTTAATTGGTTAAAACAAAATATGAGTTAATTTATTTATGCACTAAAAGAAAATAATTAATTTGTACAAAAGTGTAAATTTTACCAAGATATATTTAGCTGATAACAGGCTAATTACATACATTTTTTTTTTAATTCATTTAATCATGGATATTAAATAATTTACAAATTACTAGGTTTATGAATATTTGTCAATAAATCATTTAAAATTCTGGCAATAGATTTATCCAATTTTTTAACTGAAATCATTTTTTCATCCTAAAAAATTTTCGCTAAAATTACCGGGGCTTTCCAACGACATTGCGCGGACATTAAATTCGAATTAAATAGATAAACAATAGATAAACAATAGATAAACAAATAATAATTAAACCCTATATAGAGTTTAATTATGTCTTAATCACTTGTTTATTTGTAATAAATTATTTATTTTTGCCGAATGTATTGTCGGCGGAATTTTTCGGGAATTTTTAATGGATTTCCTTTTAGAAGTTGTGAACATTTTTGGGAAAAATAATCGAAAGCTTGCAGAAAACAGTAATGCTTAATTTATTGATAATGTGTATATTATTAAAAGTTGTTGAGTCTTAAATGACTAAATATTGCAGGTTTTAACTCTGGATATTGTTTAAATCAGGAATAGGTTGAAAAGTTCCGGAATAAAAATCAAAACTTTTATTTTCCATTTTTTATCGTTAAGTAATCTTGTTTTTTATGATCTGTTTGACCATCTACAAAAACTAAAATTTCAGTACCCTGGTCATTATCAATTGTTAATTATTAATTTTTTATATATTCATCACTAAAAACAAATATTATGGCACTTGTAAATGGATTTCTACAATTGACCGGCAGTATTAAAGGTATGTCTTTTTATACCCCTGTCGGAAGTGACAAAGTTATTATGCGTACCAAGGGTGGTGCTAAAAAGTACACGATTCAAAATGGCCAGAATTTTGCTGAATTCAGGCAGCATCAAATTGAATGGCAGGGGTGTGTAAAGTTTGCTAAATCCATGCGGGATGGTATTGGTGACACGTATCGCCTGGCTGACTTCAATTTGATTCCATATTGGAATGGAATGGGAAGGAAAATATTAAAGTTAGACACTGTCAGTGCAATCGGTCAACGATTTTTACGCTTTTGTCAGTGTAAGAAGGAGATGGAAGGATATAATCTGAATAAAAAATATCCTGTTACAACAATTTTGCGTGTATCCCCACTGGCAGAATTAAACCGTGAAACACTTTCGGCAACTGTATCCATCCCACGAATTAATACCTCAAATGATTTGCAGAATATACAAAAACTGCCTTATTTCAGGTTGATCGTTTGCCTGGGGTTGGTATCGGATATGAAATATAATGAGGATGGACTTATCTATAAATACGAACCTGTAAATGATGAATTAAATGGTGTATGCAAGTCAAACATAAGCGACTGGCATTTTACTAATGATATCTTGCCGGATCAAGTTCTGTCTGTTCAGATCGATGATGATAAACTTCCTTTACTTACCGATGATGTGACTGTGCTATTGAGTATGGGGATTGAATTTGGTAATGTGGGGTTTGGTGGTGTGATTGAGTTGGTGAAACATGCCGGGTGTGGAAAGATTCTGCTCACAAGATAGAGGTAAGGAGTAAGAGGCAAGAGGTAAGAATTGGTAGTCGGTAGTAAGTAGTCCCGTAAATACGGGATGTCGCAAGCTCCATTGGTAGTAAGTAGTAGAAGAAAACTGTATTACAAACTATTTATCAAATTCAGATTAAATATTGAGAAAAAAAATAAAGGATAGAACGGGATTATAATTTACCGCGTTCTATCCTTTTTCTTATTCGTGTAATTCGTCTTAATTCGTATAATTCGTATTAAATTCGTGTAATTCGTATGTATCAAGGTTCAATATACATCTTCTTACGATCCATAATGACCATTTTTAGTGCCTGTTTCCTATTACCAATTGTTTTATAGCTTACATGTACCCAAAGAGGTTGTTTTTCATTACCTCCTTCCCATATAAGCTGATCGTAGTCGAAGAAGAAACGGATAAGATGAAAAAGGGTAGCATTATCATCGGTATTCAGGTCGGCTGCTTCTCCTTTGCAATGTTGTGAAATGGGATTTAAAGCACCTCCCACATCTTTATTGACAGCCTGTGAACGGTAGCCTGAATTCACGTGAATTGGTTTATTAAATTTATCACGTAAGGGTTGCAGTACATGTTGTACCAATTCAGTTAGATTTGCGATCTCTTCCTCAGAGGGTACATTTGGAAGATGCGAACTAGTAGCTGTCATTTCTTCCAATGTGAAATTTTTACTTAAGTTCATGTTGTTTCCTTTTTAAATAGTTCACCGTTCGAATTCGTGACTCCCTGTTTAAGAAGCGTGCCAAAAAAAGCAGATAAAAACACGCCAATCATAATGATCCACTCCTGTCGTGTTTCGGGGATTATTCCTTTGTTTAAATATGCCAGGAATGGAAATACACTGGCTACAAGTGCATGATACAGGGCATTGAGAAGATCAACCCCACTGATTTTACCAAATTCTGAGTTCATTTTCTTAAATTTTAAATTGTTAATAATGTTTAGTTATTAGTGATAAGTGATTAGTGATTAATGATTAGTGATTAACGATTAACGATAAGTGATTAATGATTAGTGATTAACGCTCAATTCTAAATGCTTAACACGGAACATATAATGTTTAAAATATTTTCAACACTTTCCCACCTCCTCCATATTCTGCTTTTTTAGGTTGTCCCATGTATACTTCACCAAATTCTAATGCAATACTTAGTACCAGATTTACATCATTTGTTATTTCTTTAGCACAACTTTGAGGCAATTGAATAGTCATAGTATGATAAGGAGGAATAATTTCTGTTGAATACCACTCTCCTGTAACTAGTACAGTTGAGTTTTGCAGATCAGTTACTATTGGTTCATAATTATCTGTAACAGGATTATCGAACATGTCCGAAACACAGCCAATAATCAGTAATATCCTGAAAAAAGGGAAATGGTATTTATTTTGTATATTATAAATTCTATTTGGATTTGAGATGTTAATTTCTGCTTTTAAATTTTCTCTATCTGTTTTGCAATTTATAGAAATGCATACTAATTTGTCAAATTTATGTTTTCGACAAAAATTAAATTCTTCCAATTTATTTTTGTGTTCTGTTAATTTTAGACTTCGTTTCCCGATTTCCAATTTTGTATCCATATTCATTATGTTTTTGCCTATCTTAACCAATGAATTATGAAAGTTATAATCTGATAATTGATTGAAACTACCAAATGCAGACCGGCATAAAGCACTAAATTGTATGCATCCTTTAAACTCTTTTTGATATTTTCTATTCACTTCATAGTTGGGTGAATTTTTTATTTTATCAGATATAGGACCAGGTCTTTTACGCATAATATTCTTTCCGTTTCTACATTTGGAAAAAGTATATCCTTTGATACTGCCGGATACTTCAAATAAACCATGAATGATTGCCATAATGTTGATGTTTTAATTAGTGATTAACGATTAGTGATTAACAATTAGTGATTAACGATAAGTGATTAACGATTAGTGATTAACGATTAGTGATTAACGATTAGTGATTAGTGATCCCGATAGATCGGGATGTCGCAAGCTCCATTAGTGATTAATGCTCAACACGGAACACGGAACACGGAACACGGAACACGGAACACGGAACGTTGAACTACAAACTAAGTATTATACCATTGATCAATACGTCAAAAGCGGCATTGACAGCTTGGTTGGCTTTGGCTGTTGAAAGAACTTCAAGTGCATTTAATTCTGCTTCGAGTATAATCTTTTCATCTTCCATTCGAGATTGAAACCACTCGTCGGGTAAGTCACCTGAGATACGTAATTCAGCTAGTATTTGTAGCCGTTCTTTATCATGATCCATAAATTCATTGGCAGTGGACTTTACAATATCCCAGTTGCCATTCACTGTTTCTTTAATGGCCGAAAGCATATCGGCTAATACGGCGTTAATATCGAAGGACATGGTTTTAGTGATTAGTGGTTAGTGGTTAGTGATTAGTGATTAGTGATTAGTGATTAGTGATTAGTGATTAGTGATTAGTGATTAGTGATTAGTGATTAGTGGTTAGTGGTTAGCATTGAGCGTTGAGTGTTGAGCATTGAGCATTGAGTTTTTAGCTTTAAGTATTGAGCATTGAGCATTGAGAGTTAGCTATTACCAACTACCCACTATCTGACTACCCACTACCCACTATCTGACTACCCACTACCGACTACCGACTACCAACTACCAACTATAAACTATAAACTATTAAGAATAGCTTTTCCTTTCTCCGCGACTTGCATGGCATTGAACAAGTCACTGAATGTCTTTTGATTTAGTTTGATAATTCCATCGCTTAGGGTATTGCTTTTTTTATGCTCATCTTTGTATTTCACCCACAATTGAAGGGTAATCTGGCAGATACGGGTGGAATTTGAATTCAGCGGACGGATGGTGTTTTTGGTAAGTAAAGAATTCAGATCAGCCTCAATGGAAAGATACTGATCTGCAAATTTAGAATAAGCACGACCTTCATTTGAGGTAGTAGTTGAATCGAGCATGGATGAATAGAACGTATCCACCGCTTTAGAAGTAACATCAATCTGGTTGGAAAGTTGAGCATTATAAGCAGGTAAAAAAAATAATTTGCAACCAACTAATGCAACTAAATTGAAAGAGCAAAAGAAAAGGGAAAGAATTCGGATAGATTTTAATTGTCGTTTCATACTGTTCATTTTTAGAAGTGAATATTAAAAGTTTACAAGTTCTGCAAAAAAAGAGCTTAAAAATTATTCATTCAAAAACCGGATTGAAAAGAAGACGAAAACCAAACTAAAGATTTGTGGGATTGAAAACGGTGCTAATTTAGGAATAGAATGTTTAATTCACCAAATTTAAGTATCAAAAAAATATGGACAAAGCAATCTAAATACATCTTGAATATCAATTATATAAGTGCATTTTTTAAGAAAAAATATGGACACAGTTTTTAACTGCTAAAATAAGGCTCAAAAAATGCCCTTTTTCGGTCATCACTTTTAAAGAAAAGAGAGTGAAGTCTTTGTTTTTTAGTATGAGAAAATGGATGAAGTACTATTCGGCGAGAATATTATTGAGTAAATCATAGAGTTGGATGACTCTTGCAATGTCGACTTTCTCAGCCATACGTTGTTTCATTTTCATTAAACTACCTTCTTTATAATCAAGAAGCAGATTAATATCAGTTGTGGGGATATGTAGCAAATAAAGGCAACACCAGATTATTTCTTTGGTAGTAAGTGTTGGATATCTTGTTCTGAGTTTGCTTACCAGGTTGTTGAGGATAATATCCATTTCGTTGTAAAAGATTTTAATATCGTTCAGATTAAGGATTTCTTCATATATTTTACGGTCCATTTTTTCTTTTTCTGAATGACTTGCTTTTTTTCTTTCTGCTAATTGTTTCGACTTGATGGTTTCTATTTTTTGAATCAATGTTTCACTATATTTTATCAGGGCTTTTTTCCTGTTATCTATATTTTGTTGTTGAGAATTAATTTCTGACATTTGAATTTTAATGGCATTTCTTTTTTTTAAAAATATATAAAGTATCAATACAAGCATTATAAACACAAACAATAATCCGATAACAATATATCCGGTTCTGTTTTTAGTTTTCATCAATTCTAATGTTGAGCTGCGAATTGAATCTACCATACTTCCTTTGGTTTGACTTTCAATTTTACGTACTGAATCGCTTAGGACAACATATTGATTCATATATATTTTCATTTGCCTTATATTCCCTTTTAAAAATGCGGTATTAGTCAAAATACGATAACATTCGCGTTGTGTTACATAATCCGGATAAAAATTAAGTGCCTTTTTTGCATATAAGGTTGCAGAATCAATTTGCTTTAAATCGAGAAATAGGTCTGCAAAATAAGAATAACGAACAGCCTTGTTATTTCCTATATACGGATAGTTAATGACTTGTCTGAAATAGAGCATTGCCGAATCTAATTGATGACGATCGTAAAAATTGATGGCTATTTCCTGTAACACTGAAGCTCTTTCGAGTGAGTCGGCAGCATTGTTAACTCCTTTTTTGTAAAATCTCTGTGCAATGATATATTCCTTTGCTGCATGATAGGTTCTTCCTATATTCAGAAACGAATAAAAAGCCTGAGGCTGGAATTTAATTTTAGTAAAATAGTAGAATGAGAGTTTGTATTTTTGGCGTGCTAAACTATATTCTCTTTGGATTAAATAAATATCCCCCATATCGAGGTTGAACCTGCCTAATAACAGATTATCATTTGTACGTTGTGCAATATCCAACCCTTTAAAATAAAAATCCATGGCCTTATCATAGTGTAATTCGTATTTATACTTGCGTCCTTTGTATAGGTAACAGATAGCAAGTTGTTTATTGTCATGATGGGTTAAATAATAATTTAAAGAGAAGTCTAAAATAGAATCGGATTTCAACGGTATAAGCATCTTGTCCATTGCCCTGACAAGCAATAAATCATAAAAAGCATGATTTGAAGGGCTCTTATAGAGGTTGGGTGAAATGTGTTGCAGGTATTGTAAAGCTGAATCAGGGGAAGTCTCAATAAGTCGATCGGCAGTTTTCAGTTTATCGGGCACGCCCGTACAACCGTATACAAAAATACAGCAAAAAAAATACAGCCAGAATCTATAAGACTTAAATCCGAACATATTGTATAAATTTCGTAACAAAAGTACAATATTATCTTAATTATACAATATATTGCACACTTATTTTAATTTTTACGAAAATTTATTTATTACTATATACTGGCTTCTCATTTATTATCTTATTTTTACTACCTATTTAAAGGCCGTTTCTTAAATGATTCTGTGGTAATGTTTTACTTTACAATGCTTTAAAATCAAATACACATCATTCAAAAAAAATCAGATAAACTTGTATGTAGCATACTACTCCATTTGAAAGGGTTCACATTCATTTGTCTATTCTAATTTGTCAGTGAAATGATACCCTTACTTCGGTTATCGTTAGTAACCCTTGATTATCTCAAAGTGAAGGCTTCACTCTGGATTCAGGGATTACTGAAGTGAAACACTCACTAAAACCCGAGTGGATTGAACAAATTCATTCAATATGATGATTTCACTGGAATTTTAATAAGTGAGTGCTTTACTCGGAGTAACGATTAAAAAACGTTTCCACTTCCATGAAACTATCGGAAACGGAACCATGGCATTTGGTATCATTCAGTTAGGGCTTGCTTCGGCACATACATCCAATGTGGAATACTACAACAGAATAGTGAACTTCCTTGCTTCCAAATCCTGGTCGGTAGGAATGGCATCCTATCATAACAAACGTTCGCTGTTCAACATGGATATAAGCGGCGGTTTTCCGTATCTTGTTTCGCAAGGGTTGGTTTACAGCGAGCCCGGTTATCTGAAATTATTTCCTGCTTTACCCGAAAGATGGAATAAAGGTTCGGTTGAAGGGCTGAAACTGCGTGGGAATGTGACCCTTAAAAAATTGATGTGGAATGGCAAATCGGTTCAAATTGTACTTAATTCAGCAATTAATGGGTTGGAAAAGATTGAATTGCCTTTTGCTATTGAAAGTTTGAAAAACGGAATTAAATCTTCGAAGGGGAAAAACACTTTTACTACTAGAATGAGAGCGGGTGTTGATGATATAATTGAAATTAATGTCCCTAAAATATAAATGGTTATTTTTGTTGTATCTGTTTTTCGTTGCAATCTGGTTGTAAATCAATCCAAATCATATTATGGAACAATTGTCAAAAAAGTTACAGGTTTATTGCCAGGTCATTTATATATGTTCACCCGTTTGAAATGCATGAATGGTTGTATGGAGTGGTTAATATTTAAAAATAAATTATTAAAATGATATTCAATGAAAAAGAGATATAGAAATGTAATCCCACTCTTATTTGTAGCACTTCTTTTTTGTGTTAACGCCCGAACTTCGGCACAAAGCCGGGAATCCGGCACTTATTCCAACTTAAAACCCAACGTTGATGTGTTGAGAAGTAAAAAATTCATACATCCTGGCATTCTTCATTCTCAGGCTTCCTTGGAGCATATACGTGATGTTGTTATAAAGAAAACAATGCCGGAATATGGTTCTTATGAATTATTGAAAAATAATCTTTGTGCCGGTGCCCAATACAGGATGAATGGTCCTTTCAGAATAATTTCAAGGGATGGTCAATATGCTTATACAAAAAGTAAGATGGAAGCCGATTTCAGTGCAGCATATCTGAACGCCCTGATGTGGGTGGCGACAAAAGACGAAAAGCACGCCAAGAAATCGTTGGAAATACTGGGAGCATATGCCGATAGTTTAAAGATCATCCCTTCAACAAACGATGCTCCGCTTTTGGCAGGGTTGGAAGGAATGAAAATTGTGAACGCAATGGAAATTCTTCGATATACATACCCTGGAATTACTTCAGAACAAATCAAAAGGATAACTAAAATGATTACAGGCATTTTCCTTCCTGTCTGTGAAAAGTTCTACAGCACAAAGGCTTATACGAACGGAAACTGGGGTGCTATAGTGACCAAAATGTACATTTCATCGGCCATCTTCCTGAACAACAAAACAATGTATAAAAAAGCAATCGACTTTTATTACAAAGGGAACGATAATGGTACTATCCGGAATTATATCAGCGGTTCAACGGGGCAAATACAGGAAAGCGGACGTGACCAGGGTCATTCCCAATTAGGAATAGGAGCGCTGGCAACCATTTGTGAGATTGCCTATAATCAGGGAGACGATCTGTACAGTGCTTTTAATAACCGCTTGCTTAAAGGGTTTGAGTATGTAGCCCGTTACAATTTAGGAGATGACAATATGCCCTTTACTACATGGAAAGATGTGACTGGCAAATATTCCGACTGGACAGTGATTTCAGATAAGAGCCGGGGCCATTTTATCCCGGTTTATGAGATGGTTTATAACCACTATGTCCGGCTTAAAGGGTTGTCGATGCCCTATACTGAAAAAGTCATTCAAAGAATCCGACCGGAAGGTTATGACCGTGACCAGCCGGCATTCGGAACCTTACTTTTTTATGAAACAGGAAAATAAGTAATAGGGAATAAATAGTGTCCTAATCCGCTGGGTTCGTGAAATTTCCGACAAGTCGGAATGTCCCATCCGCGTTCTATTCTTTAATAAATAGGAAATTATATTCTTTCTAGTACCTTAATCATCATTTTTACCTAAATTTAGTTATGATGACGAATACATAATTAATAATAAGATTAAGATCTTTGAAATGAAAACTTCTTAACAAAATAAGTAATTTTATCTATCTGATCGTATTCCAAACTATAGTATCTTTATAAATAATATTCCAAATCATAATTCTGGCAAATGAAAAGGTTTAAATCAAGTCTGTTTTCAATATTCTATCTGGTTTTCTCATTAACTGTTAATGGGCAAACCAATCTCAAACAAACAGAAAACAAACTGTTATCACCCGATGGAGCGTACGAATTTACCTTTTACCAAAAGCAGTTGGCGGCAGGTGATAAGCAAATGTATTACACACTTTCGTACAAAGGAAAAACCGTTGTTGAAGAATCCGAACTGGGTGTTTTAATTGAAAATCAAATTTTTGAATCGGCATTGGCAATTCCAACCGACACTTGTAAAATATGGTGTGAGAATCTTAATTTAATCGGAAGTGAACGCTCTTCATTCGATGAAACATGGAAACCGGTTTATGGCGAGCATACTACTATCCGGAATAATTATAATGAATTAACACTCAGGTTTCAGAAAGGTGCTAAAGAAACGGCAGAATTAACCGGGGGGTACAATAAAAGTAAAAATTATACTATGAATCTGGTGGTACGTGCTTACAACGAAGGAACCGCATTCAGATACTTTTTCCCCGAAGCAACAAACGGTTTATTTCTGCATATTACCGGTGAACAAACTCAGTTTGCTATGCCTGAAGGAACGCTGGCGTATTATGAACGTTGGGCTCAGGGACCCTATTCGTTGTTGCCGCTGAAAGACTGGACCGGCGAATCGGAACGACCATTGACGCTCACGCTTAAAAACGGACTCACAGTTGCTTTGGCTGAAGCAGAAATGGTGGATTATGCCCGCATGAAATTTAGTCTGAACAAAAAGAAACCAAATACGTTACAAGCTTCAATTTATAGCAGTGTTGATGTTATTACTCCTTATTCAACTCCGTGGCGTGTAATCATGGCCGGAGAAAAACCAATAGATTTGATTACAAATAAGGATATTATCTTTAATTTGAATCCTGCTGATAAAATTAAAAATACTTCATGGATAAAACCAGGCAAAGTGATACGTGTAGCTAAAATGACACAGGAAGATGCCAAAAAATGTGTTGATTTTGCAGCAGAACATGGTTTGCAATATATACACCTCGATGCAGGCTGGTATGGTCCGGAAATGAAAATGAGTTCCAACGCTACCATGGTTCCCGGTACAAAGGATTTTAATATTCCGGAACTTACTGCTTATGCAGCAACAAAAGGGATTGGTGTTTTTGTATATGTAAATCAAAGGGCACTGGTTCAACAATTAGATTCAATTTTACCCGTTTATAAAAAATGGGGAATAAAAGGAATAAAATTTGGTTTTGTTCAGGTAGGAAATCAATACTGGACAAACTGGTTGCACGAAGCTGTTAAAAAATGTGCTCAATATGGACTTATGGTGGATATTCACGACGAATACCGTCCAACAGGATTTAGCCGAACATATCCAAATTTACTGACTCAGGAAGGAATTCGTGGAAACGAGGAAATGCCCGATGCCAACCACAATACAATTCTTCCGTTCACTCGTTTCTTAGCCGGACCTGCCGATTATAACATTTGCTATTACAATACCCGGGTTAAAAATACACATGCTCATCAACTGGCTTTGTCAGTAGTATTTTACAGTCCGTTGCAATTTTTTTACTGGTACGATCAACCAACAGCCTATCAGGGAGAACCTGAAATTGAGTTCTTTGACAAAGTAAAAACAGTATGGGATGATACAAAAATAATTGATGGAAAAATAGGTGAATACATTACAGTTGCTCGCCTTTCAGGCGCTGAATGGTTTGTTGGTTCAATTACCAATACCGTATCACGAAAAATTACTGTGCCAACTGATTTCCTGGATAAAGGAAAGAAATACAAAGTGAAAATGTTTCAGGATGATGATAAAATACAGACCCATACCAAAGTCAACGTTACCGAAAAGAATATTAAAGCAGGTGATGTGTTGCGATTTGATTTGAAGGCGAGTGGGGGAGTAGCATTGATAATTACAGAAATAAAAAAATAATTCAAATCAATATGGAAAATTCAACAATTAAAATCGGGCTTTTCGGCATTGGACTAGATACATACTGGCCACAATTCGAAGGTTTGCTTCCTCGTTTAGCAGGTTATCAAAATGAAATTAAAACACATATCGAATCATTTGGTGTGACAGTAGCTGATGCGGGAATGGTGGACAATCCGGAAAAAGCACAAACTGCTGCAGCTTTTTTACGCAAAGAACAGGTGGATATAGTGTTCCTTTTTATTTCTACTTATGCACTATCTTCAACTGTCCTGCCGGTTGCGCAACAATTGAAAGTCCCTGTGATTCTTCTGAATTTACAACCTGTGGCAGCTATCGATTATGACAAGATAAACAGCATGGGTGACCGGGGCAAAATGACAGGCGAGTGGCTGGCGCATTGCCAGGCATGTTCGGTTCCCGAAATTGCAGGTGTATTCAACCGTGCACGCATTCAATACGATATTGTGACCGGTTATCTGCACCAGGAAGAAGCCTGGAAAGAAATTGAAGATTGGGTTGATGCGGCTCAGGTAACTTTTGCAATGCGCCATAACCGTATGGGTATTCTTGGACATTATTACGGCGGTATGCTTGACGTTTATACAGATACCGCTATGCAAACGGCTGTATTTGGAACACATATCGAAATCCTTGAAATGTGCGAATTAAAAGAACTTCGTGATGCTGTAACTGAGTTGGAATGCAACGCTAAACTACTGGAGTTTGCAACAACATTTATAGTGAGTGATGAATGTGAAGCATACGAACTTGAACGGGCTGCCCGTACTTCGGTGGCACTGGATAAACTGATTGCAACTCACAAACTTGGCTCGATGGCTTATTATTACGAAGGTATAAACGGAAATCCATACGAAAACATAGTGACTTCGGTGATTGCAGGAAATACTCTGTTAACAGGTAAAAATATCCCTATTGCCGGTGAATGCGAAGTGAAAAACGTGCAAGCCATGAAAATTATGGCTGAACTAGGTGTTGGTGGCTCATTTTCTGAATTTTACGGTATTGATTTTATTGATGACATTGTTATGCTTGGTCATGATGGTCCTGCGCATTTTGCCATGGCAGAAGGAAAAGTAAATCTGGTTCCACTACCAATCTATCACGGAAAACCGGGCAAAGGTCTTTCCATTCAAATGTCTGTTAAGCAAGGTCCGGTAACGCTTCTTTCAGTTTGTGAAAGTCGTGAGGGCATTTTTCTGTTGGTTGCCGAAGGTGAATCGGTGAAAGGACCGACCTTGCAAATCGGAAACACGAACAGCCGCTACCGGTTCCCTGTTTCTGCCAGACAGTTTATAGATAAATGGAGTAAAGCCGGTCCATCACACCACTGTGCTATCGGTATCGGCCATGTGGCGGGAAAGCTGGAAAAACTGGCTTCGCTTATAAATATTCCAATTATAAAGATATGCTAATGATAAGTTCTCCTATCGAAAAATGAATTGAGATTTTAATCCTATCGAATTCTAATGCCTTTAATTAAGATTTTATGAAATTTGAGAGAATTTTTATTTCAATGATTTTACTTTGGGTGAATCTGTCCATGCAAAGTCAGGAGTCTAAGATATATGACTTCTCCCCTTTGCATCAACTTATTTGAAGCTGGATGCAGAAAAATTATTATCCAGGTGCATCAATCATTATTGCCAAAAATGATTCAGTCATTTTTGAAGAGTATTACGGCAATTATACACCCGAAACGGAAGTCTATATCGCTTCGGCCGGTAAATGGGTGGCAGCAGCAACTATTGCTGCGGTAGTTGATCAAACCGCACTTAGGTGGAATGATCCGGTTGAAAAATGGATTCCTGAATTTAAGACTTCCTGACCTCTCGCAGATTAGTTTGTCGCTAATTTATAAATGAGAAATAAAGTAAGAGAAAGGAGAAAGGAGTAAGGTGTAAGGAATTAATCGGTAGTTGGTAGTCGGTAGTAAGTAGTCGGTAGAAAAAAAAGTAGGTGAGTAGGTAATAAATTTAGTAGGTAAGCAAGCAGTAAAAATGTAAATAAATTTCAGGATAATAAGAAAAAGTAAAAGGTTATAAACAAGTTAACCCTTTACTTTCTTTTTATTTGATAAAATGTTGTGTCTTTTATTCTTATTATCTGAATTTATTAATATTACCTATTCAACTCAATCAACATAATTAACTTACTCAACATAATTAACTCAATCAACTCAATCACCCAATCCCTTACTCCTTATAATAATACAACCCTTTTGTTAACTATATGACCCTCATTCTGAACTGAAACAATATATATACCTGAAGAAACTCCATTTAAATCAACAACTCCGGTATTGCCTACCTTTGTTTGTAATATAGTTTTTCCAACCAGATCAAATAAGACTAGTGATGCGTTTTCATTATTATCGAATCCCGATAACTGAATATGCATTGTTTTATTAGTTATTGGCATTGGATAAATATTAATTCCGGCACCATCGGACTTTACATCATTCAGGGCACTTATTACGGGATAGAATTGACTTTTAGGTACAAATTCCCTTGGCTGGACAGGACTCATCCATTCCAGTGTGCAACCGGCGCCTCCATTATCCTGAAAATATTCAAGTTTGAAAGTATACTTTTGGTTCGCGTTTAAATTAATACTCCCCGAATACTCTATTCCGTAATCATCTATCCACTGATCTATGACCAGCTGGTCATTAATCCAAAGGCGTCTGCCATTATCACTATTTATATAAAAAGTATAAGCTCCGGTTGTGCGGGGTTGTATCAGACCTGACCATCTGACTGAATAGCTGTTTGGACCTACATATCCATTTGGTGCATTTGTTCCCCAATTGAAATTAATAGTTGTATCAATTTCGCTGTGTCTTAATGTCTCGAAGTTCATGCCATTGTAGTATTCTGCATTTAGACCGGTACCGGTACCATTAGGTAAAGCGGGTACCGGGACTAGTTTCCATTGTCCCCTTGTTTGGTTTGTATTTGCCATCTGACGTACGTTTGCCTGTAATGCCGAGTTTGCTGTCTCAACGACTTTGCCACTATGCTTTGCTATCAGATTATAATATCCTGCAGTTGCCGCAGGCACAAGGATAAATTGCTGACTTTGTAAACCATAATAAGTCCATTGCTGAACATTTGCGCCATCGGCCTGACTGCCATTGAGCACATCAATCGACTTATTGCTGTGGACAGCCAATGCTTTATAGGTGCCATCTCCCAAATGTGTGAATTTAAACTGTTGGCTGATATTGGGAGTTACGGTCGATTGTTGTATGTTAACGCCATCTCCAACAGCACTAACTCCACCTGTTACATCCATATTATATTGACTGTCAAGATTTTGAAGGAAATAGGTTCCTTCCAGATCAGTTTCTCCTGTTGTTATAATTTTTAATGAAGACGTTCGATTGCTCCAATCTCCCAGACAGGTACTGTCGGCAGTAACTTCCAATGATGCCCCGCTAAAATTATCATTTTCGTAAAGTATAGCTTTGAACCCTTTGGTTATTTTTAAAGATTCAATATCTTTATCCGATATCCCAATTGCATTCAAGTCTGAGAGCAGGTAATTCCCGGCCTTCAAACCACCTGAGTAACCTGCAAAATTACAATCGGCATATGCTGTTACTATACCTGTTGTTGCAGCAGGTCTGGTTACATCACTATATAATTGCAATTTCGGAACGGTTTGTCGCATTTGAGAGGTGCTTTGCCATTCCATTTTGCAGGATTCATCTCCACTACCTTCCCTGTATTCTAATTTGATGTCATATTTTTGACCTGATGTAAGAGTGATGGTATCACTTTGGGCAGTTGCCCCAATTGAAGCTAAATTATCAAACAAAACATTTCCGTTAACGGTAAGCCTTACTCCATCATTGGCTGTAACAAAAAAAGTATATTTTTCAGAGTAAACAGGTTGAATTTGTCCTGACCAACGAACAGAGAAACTATCAGTCCCTAAAACTGATGGATTAGGTGAACTTGTTCCCCAGTCAAAGTCAACAGTCCGATCGGTTTGTGTATACTTAAGCAAACCGAAATTACTTCCTGTGAAATATTCGCCTTTTAACCCATTTCCTGTACCAAGAGCTATGCCCTTGAGATTTTTACGAATGAGCCATACAAATTCATCCGGAGACACTACACGTACATTTGGACCAAGATTGCCGATACAGGTCAAAACATCGTTCACATTTCTGGACCATACTATTACGGGAATAAGGCTATAACCGGCTGGTGAATTGATATTCGTAGTTGAAGTATTTAATTTTGCAGCCAGCGTTGTAGGGGTCATGTCATTGTATTGCCCTGTAGTTCCGGACCATAAATTATATCTCCCGCCAATGCAGGGTTTATCTTTATACCAGGTAATCTGTCCGTTTAATAAGGAATAATTCGAATAGTCGTAATAAAATAATGCATCGATATTATCCTGACTTAGATAGGGTGCTAAAGTTGATCCGGAATAGCTGGCATCAATGATATTCGCTATATGTAAATCGCCTTTTTTCATATATTGGTTTAATATAGCGCATTCTGCAGTGAGATTAGGGAAAATACTCGGGTTGTAATAGCCTCTTCCCGAAGGTGCTGCAATCAGATAGTTTCTTCCATCGACCGGTGATGGAGAATTCGTTACGTATTTTTGGTACGTTGATGGGGAAAGTTCAGCCAAAGCAGGAGAAATAGTCCAGCCTAAATTGAGTTTAGACCGGTTGGGACTGGCCCACGTATTAATATCGTCGGATGCCCCCAATAGCCATTGAATATTATCACCATCAGACATTACAAAACAAACCGTATGCACATTGGGTACCACTTTGTAGGGTGTGGCCGGTTCTTTTTGTTGAATATTATCAACCGGAATATTTGTTAAAGTTGAAAGATTAGGCGCAAAATCAGATGCATGTATCATCAGAGATTTCTTTGACAATTGGGACACCGTAACATCTTCACTTGGTCCCCAGCCCATAACAGCTCCATTTGGTCCTAAATGATTAAATACATTGGTAGCTAAAGCACTTGTCGGGTCATCGCTCCAAAACTGCATTGCTCCTGCAAAGGCACTATAATCTCCCAAATACAGACCCCGGTTGTCTGATACATTTTGATATGAGGCAATTTGTTTGCTAAATTGGCTGCCATAGTTGGCGAATAACCAGGTCTCATCTTTACCCCTTACATCAAGAAGTTTTGTTAACCCCGCATTAATAGCCGTTTGTTCAATATCGGAAGGAATAGCTACTCCATTCAGGATGCCAGCTAACGACATTGCCACATTTGTTGAATTCTGTTCGGAGTCGCATAGGATATAACCCGTTAATCTGTTGGCAAAATGAGTAAGAAGTCCCGGAAAATTGGTATAATAAGTCCTGTCAATTGGAATTCCACGTTGAACCACCAAAGCCATGTTGTTATTTATATCCCTGAGAATTTCTGGTTTAGTCTTTGCGATTACCCCTTGAAGCGACTGCAAAGCAATTACCTGAGAATATGAATATGTTTCTGAGGTTACATAGAGAAGAGTAGGTGGAACTGAATAGGGATAGGGACTCCCGGCAATTCTTTTAATAGTTGTTTGAGCGGTTATGCCTGAAAAAAAACAACAGAACAAAACACTGAATAAAGATAAGACTCTCATTGAATTTCGATTTATTTGAGTTATTTAAAACGTAGTAGTTTTTATAATTGATTGATTTAATTTGTTTTGTTAAAATGTATTTCTTATTATTGATTAGAAACTATGTATTTCCGGGGAAGCATCCGTCTCCATAATTCAAAACCGATTATAAGATATCCAGGTTTTGTTTATAACAATTTTCAAGTCATGAGTTATTTACTATAAATAATTTATATCCGGACCGGGTAAAATAAGTATTCAAAAACAATAGAATATACTAATATGGATTGCAATAAAGAAATGCTGTTAACCATAAATTATTTTCCGGGGAGCAAAGGACCCGCCATTTCGTTCAGCTCTGATAAAATAAATTCCTGCTGGTAAATTATGGGCCTGAAAGTTTATGGTTACTTTCTTCATATCATTAACAGGTTGGTTAAAAAGCAGGGTTCCATTGTTTGACCAAACTCCGATATTCTCTATTTTTTCGACCGTTGAATTTAAATCTAAAATAAGGAGCTCTCCCTTTTTGAGCGGATTCGGGTAAACTATAAATGAACTAATTTCAGGATCATTGATCCCAGTGCTTGTTTTTGTAGTAAAATTCCATAAATAGCCGGTTTTAACTACCGTATTACAAACTTCATCAACTCTCCAATAATAAGTAACCCCCGGTTTAAGGTTCGTTACATTGATTGTAGTATCGGTCTGAGAACATAATAAATCCGTATCCGACAAAATAGCACTTGTTCCAAGATAAACTTTATGAGTACTTGCTATATTACCCGGACTCCAGGATAAAGTTAAGTCAGGACTTATGTTGGTTGATCCGGAAGCAGGAGTTGGTCCGTAAGCATATGTGGTATCTCCTGAAAGAATGATTTTTGTAATCCCAACATCAATATACTGGCCTCCGTTTATTTGATTACAGTGAACAGCTATTGTGTTAATACCATTCAATATAATCGCATTTTTGCCTTTATCATTGATTAACGCAAGGCTGTAATTCGCTAAGTAGCCACTTATAGAAGCAGATAATACGCCATTAATATAAATTTCACAACCATCATCATGATGAAGGTTAAAATCAATTTTTGAAAACTCATCTTTGTTTAGATCAGTAATCGTGAATTGTCGACGCATCCATATATCAGTAGTATTCCATACAGTCCTGACTATTGCGCCGGGTGTACCAACAGTGCCAAAACCACCCGGGCCGGTATTCCAGCCTGCATCGGAAAAATTGGATTGTACCCATGAAGTAGCGGGTTGTGTAGTTGTATATTTCCAACTTTGAGCAGTCTTCTGTGATGTAGGCAGAATATCGATGGATGCTACCACATTCTGGTTTATGATTCTTTCGTTAATAGCTTTAAATAAATTTACATCAGTTTTAGGTATCCTGTCATAAGTAAGCAATCCATTGATCTCAGTCTCAACATCCGTGAGTTGCGTGTATACTGCTGCGTTTAAGTTATTATTGGTTTTAAAATTGATTACCTGATCGGCCAAATCTGAATAAGTTGACACTAATTCGCTTGTAGTTTGCGCATAGTTTGAATTATTGGTAGTTGATGAGCTCCATTGATGATTTGGTGTTAAATAAGCAATCCCTCCATATTCACCACAAACCGGGGCCTGAGTTGTTGTAACCAGACACGATGGATATGGATAGTTATGTACATCGAGTACATCCCCTGAACTGGGATTCGAAATCTGACCACCACTTCCCTGGTCAGCCAGCCGTGAAGGATCCAGAGATTTAGTCAGACTAACCTGACCGGCAATATCATATTGTCCACAAGCTTCATTAAACAATACCCACATAATAATCGAAGGACTATTGATGTGATTATTAATCATACGTGTCATTTCTAAAGTATGTGCAGCCTGATCGGTAGTCACCCCTGCAGGTGTATCATACGAGTTTGCTGAAGGCATATCCTGCCAGACCAGAATTCCCAATTTATCCGCCCAATAGTACCATCGGTCAGGTTCAACCTTAATATGCTTGCGAACCATATTAAATCCCATTGCTTTTTCTTGCTCAATATCCGATTTTAATGCATTATCTGTTGGAGCTGTATAAATTCCTTCAGGCCAGAATCCCTGATCTAATGGACCAATTTGAAATACAGGCTTATTATTAAGAAGTATTTTTTTTACTTTTCCTACAGTGTTAAGTGAGATTTTTCGCATGCCAAAATAACTTGAAACAGAATCGACGATTTCGTCTCCTCTCTTTACACTAATTGAAAGATCATAAAGAAAAGGACTATCAGGCGACCATAGTTTTGCATTTGGTACCGGAATTGTGAATACTTTATTCAATTTCGCATTTGTAATCCCAATAATTGAATCGCCATCTTTGGCAGTAGCAGTTAATGTTAGTCCTGTAGAGTCGGTTGTATTGACAGTTACAGAAAGTAAACCTTTATCAATGTCGGGTATTAATTTTAAACTACTTATGCTATTATCCGGTACCGGTTCCATCCATACAGTCTGCCAGATACCTGTAACACAGGTATACATTGTTCCACTCGGAGCAGTTGTTTGTTTTCCTCTTGGTTGTCCGTAATCTCTGGTCGGGTCATATACCCTGACAATTACTTCCTGAGGTCCCGATCCAATAATTTGATTGGTAATGTCATAACTGAATGCATCATATCCACCTTTGTGAATCCCCATGCTAATACCATTTATAAAAACTTCCGATTCCCAGTCAATTGCATCAAAATGAAGAAGTATACGCTTACCTGTCCAATTTGCCGGAACTGTAATCATCCTGCGATACCAAAGCCTGTCGTAATGCCTTACAACACCCGAAAGGGTGGATTCAATAGGAAAAGGAACAACAATTTTCCCTGAAAGTGTTTGATTGTGAGGTACAGTGTCTGTAACTAACCCGCTTTTAAATTCCCAATATCCATTTAAACTTACCCAGTCGGCACGAACCATTTGTGGCCTGGGATATTCGGGTAATGGATTATTCGGATCTACATCTTTAGCCCATTGTGTTTTGATTGGAGTTTGCTTTGGTGTCCACTGCGCAGCTAATGAAATTGGGATTAGTAAAAGAACAGCAATTCTAAGAATGGTATTTTGTAGTTTCATTTTGTAATTTTAAAGTTCAATCTGATATAAAATGAGCGAATAATAAGTATTAATGAATAGAAAATAAATAATGTGCTTCTTTTGTTTAATATAAATCTTCTTCAACCTTCAACCTTCAGCTCTATCGTCCCTCTTACTCCCTCTGTACTTGGAGGCTGTGTAAAAACTATAATTGAAATAATAAAACTATTAAATTTAAGCATGTAGTTGAAATAAGGTAATAAGGTTAAGATATTTATGTTAACATTTCTATTAAGGTTGAAAAACAATAATAAGGTTGATTTCTTAAAAACCTTATTTTCAGGTATTAAACCTTAATAGAAAACCAATGAGTACTAACCCCAACCTTATTAAAAAAAACATCAACTATCAATTTGTAAGAACCAAATTCTACTGGTTTCATTTTTACACAGCCCCCTTGGAGAGGAGGGTCGGGGGAAAGGTCATATAATATGAAACAAAAGAACAAGATATTCTTTTGTTCCTACTCTTAAATCCTGCCTGTACAAATACAAGTAATCAAAGTGATTTAATGATCTATTTGTTAATCCGCAAAACTTAAATCTCAGAACCCTGGCAATTAATTATTAATTACATAATTCATTATCAGTATGATAGTCTTGTAAATTGTCGGATCAATTATTGGTATACTTTACGTTTATTGAAATAGTTATTTTTCAGTTTCAATGGAAACAATCTAAATTATAATTCCCTATTCTTCCGGATTCTCTGTTTTTGAAATTTTCACTCCAAAGTCCCTTGGTAATATCCCGAATTGTTCTTTAAAGCATTTTGCAAAATAAGATGATGAACTGAATCCGACCTTTTCATATACTTCGTTTATACGGTAATCCTTACTTAAGAGCAGTTCGGCAGCTTTCTTTAATCGTATCATTTTCAAATAATCATTGGGAGACATGCCCGAAATACTTTTTAATTTCCGATAAAAATTAGAACGGCTCATATTCATAAACTCCGATAGTGTATCTATTGAGAAATTCACATCAAGCAAATGTTTCTCAATCTCACCATTTAAGCGTTCTACATATTCTATATCTTTTTTTGAAATGACAATTTCCACTGAAGATAACAGTGGCGATGATGCAAATAGCTCCTTTAACTGTTGACGGCTGTTGAGCAGGTTATTTATTTGTGTCCGAAGGTGCTCAAGCGAAAATGGTTTTTCCAGATAGGCATCCGATCCATACTCCAGCCCCATAATTTTAGATTCAACATTTGTTTTGGCAGTAAGCAAAATAACAGGAATATGACAAAACTGGGTATTTGATTTTATAGATTCGCATAATTGATAACCATCCATCAAAGGCATCATTATGTCGCTTACCACAACGTCAATATTCTGTTCGTTCAACACATTCAGTGCTTCCTGACCATTTGTTGCTCTAAAAACCACATAATAATCCTGCAAATAGTCGACAGTCAAATTAAGCAATTCAATATTATCCTCTACCAACAACAATTTCATTCCGGTATCATACTTTATGTTGTTAGTGTCGGATTCGGGTGTGTTTTTGTTATAATCAGAATCTACGAATACTACATCTTTATTTTGAACTGAAGTTTCCTGTAATTTTGTAATCATCCGAGGGATTAAGATGGTAAATATAGATCCGCCTGTTTGTACTTTCTCAAACTTTAACGTCCCGTTATGCTTTTCTGCCAATGCCCTGGTTAGAGCCAGTCCAATACCGGTACCTGCTTTACTGTTGTCTGATTGATAAAATGGTTCAAAAATTTTCTTTTCCTCAGAATCGGTAATCCCTTTTCCATCATCTGAAATTCGTACTTCAAAATTCTGTTCATTTAATTTTAATTCCATTTCAATTTTCGAAGTAGAATACTTTAATGCATTGCTCATCAAATTACTAACCATTTTGTTAAATGCTTCGCGATCGACTCCTAACATGACATCCTGTTCAGGGATTTTAATTTTCAACTCTATATTTTTTAATTCTGCAGATTGTTTAAAACGGTCAAATAAATTCCGCATCAGTTCGCTTATATTGCAAATGCTTATATGAAGTTGAAATTCGACTTCTTCAGTTTTTCTGAAATCTAACAATTGATTAATTAGATTGAGAAGATATTCCGTGTTCTTATCCATCGTATGGAGAAAACTTTTTGTTTTGTCATTCCCATCCCCCGAATTAATAATTCGTTCTAACGGAAGTTTGATCAAAGATAAAGGAGTGCGTATCTCGTGTGACAGATTTGTGAAGAAATTAATTTTGGATAAATAACTTTCTTTTTCCTGTTTTTCTTTAAACTCTTTTATGTGTTCATCACGCAACCTGTCCTGGCGAATAATCCAGTTTTTATACAGCCAAAAAAGAGCTGATATAAAAATAATCAGATAGATAAAATCTGCTATACCTGATTTCCAAAATGGAGGCAATATACGGATTGTGATGACCGTTGCATGCTGATTCCATAATCCATCATTATTTGAACCTTTTACCCTGAAAGTGTATTCGCCTGGAGGTAAATTTGTATAGTAGGCTGTATTGTTGTTTTTTTCAGCAATATTCCAGTTTTTATCAACACCTTCCATCATATAGGTATACTGGTTTTTATCGGGTGCCTGATAACTTAAGGCTATAAACGATAAACTGAATGTGTTTTGATTGTATTTTAATGTAATGTCATGTGTTTCATAAATTGGGGCGGATAAGGGTGAGTCGTCATCCGTAACGTTTACTTGTTTGTTAAACAACCTGAAATCAATAATTCTAACTTTTGGAATAAACTTATTTTGCGTAAAATATTTGGGGTAAAAAGCATTGATTCCGTTAATACCACCAAAGTACATTTTACCATTCCTGGCGTGAAGGGACGACCGGAAGTTAAACTGATTACTTTGTAAACCATCAGCTTTTGTGAAAACCATCCTGTTCTTTTTAGTATAAGGGTTGATACGTATTAATCCTGCATTCGTAGAAATCCAGAAATTATCAAATTCGTCCTGCTCAATGGCGTAAATTACCGTGTTAGGGAGTAAAGTATTGTCAGGGTCAAAAGCTGTGAAATTCCCGGTTTTATAATCGAATGAACACAAACCACCACCTTCTGTTCCAAGCCATACAATATGCCTGACGTCCTCAAATAACTCTATGACGCTGTTCCCCGAAACAGTTCGTGAATCTGCCTGATTATGAATGTAATGATTCCACTTTTTCGTGCGATAATCCAGGCGGAAAACGCCACTGTTGTATGTCGCAACCCACAGAAAGCCCCTACTGTCTTCCAAAAAATTGAATATATGAGCCATCGGTCCAATCTCATTGACTATTGAGAAGGAATTCGTTGTCCGGTTGTATTTACACAGACCCCATGCTGTACCAACAAAAATGGTTCCGTGGCTGTCTCTGAATAATGCATAAATCGCATTATCACAAACACTTTTAGAATCGTCGCGCTGATGTTGATAATTTTGAAATGTTTTACTCTTTAAATCAAGGATGTCTATTCCACGGGAGAAAGTGCCTATCCAAAGTTTATTATTGTCGATCAGTAAGGAATGGATATTGTGGTAGCTGATACTGTTTTTTGTATGTAAAGGCTTATAAATTTGGGCTTTTTGTGTTTTTGTGTTGAGATAATTTAATCCTCCATCTTCAGTTGCAATCCATATATTCCCGATTTTATCCTCACACATTTCACTGATTGCTTTCCCTGATATTGATCCCGGCAGATAGGATGGAAAGTATTGTTCAAACGGTTTAAGGTTTTTAGGTAAATAGTTAACGCCGCCAAAATAGGTAGAAACCCACATCCCACCTTCCCTGTCACGGGTAATGTCATAAACGGATTGATCGCTTAAACTTTTTGGATTCGAAGGATCGTCTAACCTGCTGAATTTATCTTTGACCAGATCAAAAAGATATAATCCGTTGTCGCCACCTACCCAAAGTTGATTTTTGGAGTAAACAAAAATGCTGCGGATATTAGAAACGCCGGAAGAAATGTTCTCATCGGCATACGATTTCATTTGTCCGTTTTTCAGATTCAACATGTAAAAGCCATATGTCCCGACATTGAACCATAGGTTGTTGTTTAAATAGCAAAGCGCACTGATTTCAATATTCCCTGAACCGTCTTTGCTATTGACAGGAGGTATATAGGAACGCAGATATTTGCCATTATGGTTAAAACATATTAATCCGTTTTCCCTTGAAGTTGCAAATATATTGCCGTTTGGAATATTAATCAGATTCCAGACAAATGAACTGTACAGAGTGTTTTGAACCAGCTCCTTAGTTTTTAGGTTGTAGATGAAAATTCCTTGTCCAAGGGTTGCAATCCATATTGTTCCGGAATTGCTTTTAATAATTTTATTGACATTGCTGCTGATGAGAACTCCATCTTCGGTTTTTTCATTGAAACGCGTGAAACTTTCAGTTTTCCTGTCAAATATATACATTCCTTTGTTAGTTCCTACCCAAATGTTTCTTTGTTCGTCTTCGAACAACGATTGAACATAATTATTCCCGATTGAATATTTATTTTTCGGATTGGCTCGAAAGATTCTGAAATTTTTACCATCAAAACAGTTTAATCCATCACTGGTGCCAAACCACATAAAGCCATAGCTATCCTGTAATACACACCAGACTGTGTTATGCGACAAACCATTCTCTACCTGATATTTTACAAATGGCAGTGAATTTGATGCTTTCGTATTCAAAACACAGACTAAGATTAAGATTAAAATTGCCACTAAAGACTTTTTCATCTGATGCTTATAATTTGTTCAACGGGTTTTTTACCCTGAGTGGATTAAGGTTTAAATTTAATGACTTTGGATTTAACGGGAATTGATAATTCCAAAGTCTGTTATCTCATTTTTAAATAATATAGTCGTTTTTACAGATTGCAATAAATTAATAATTCGACATTTATGCTAACTATATTCACAGTTTATATTACAATAAAATATTCGTTTCTTTATTAAAAACTGAAAGCCTATTCAGTGAATATCAAAGATATTGTAAATTTATTGATTTGTAGGGTTCTGTTAAGCCAAATTCCGGTCATAAAATACTATTTATAGCTCAAAATTTGTAGAATAACAAATTTTAATTTTTTTAATGTAATGCATATCAATTAATTAGTAGTTAACGTTAATTGGTAGGTTGATTTTGTAAACAGAAAAAAAATATGTAAATCATGCAGTTCGGCTTTGTAAACTTATGTTTTTTTGTAGAAAATAATGAAAAACTGACTGCTTTTTTATTGAAAAATAATATTTAATAAAATGCAAAATATATGAAGAAAAAGATAGCCATTTTCAAATAAATAACTCATCAGAGATAAAAAATAATATCAATCCGATTTGGTGTCAGACTTTATCAGACTTTACCCGGCTAATAATGCTAATTTAATGATTGCTTTTAATGTTTTTTTTTGCAGTATATTTAATTTTTCACTTGATAAAAGTAAGGTATAAACTTGCGATCAACGCTTTTAAATAGATTTCACATCCAGTGCTTTTTCAGATTGAGTAGTTTCCATAACGGGATACTGTTAAATTATAATTTGCTTTGGTGCAATTGAAATTTATAATGCCGCAGTTTTTACTTTTCTGTCAGCAGATACTTTCACCTCCAGCATTTTCATGAAATAGCCGGCGATAACAGAACGGGCTTTAAAACCTACAGCTGTTCCATCGGTTGTTTCGTGCCAGTCACATAATGGAACCCGTGATGGAGTTTCATTTACATATTTATAAACCGGTGCAACTATTTTCCTGAAATCTTCAGGCGAATCGGCCAGACATGCAGTCCACATGATCCAGTCGGATTTGGTGTAAGTTTTACGGCTATCGAGTGGTAACCCATATTTGTTTTGTTTGGTAAGGTAAAATGCAATTTCTTTTTGTCCTACTTCTTTTGGGAATATTCCCATATCCAGTACTTTATCCCATATCAGATTGTATTTTTGGCTCCAGGTTCCCGGTTTATCAAAATTCAACCTGTAATGGTCGCCATCATTAGCCATAGCTACCCATTTTGTTGCCATTTCACGTGCTGCATTAAGATATTTTTCCGATACATCTTCTTTTCCCAACATAGCTGCCATTTTACCATATCCGGCTATTCCTAAAATTGCTTTAATCGATAAGTTCGTATTGTGAGCAGAATGACCTGCAAAATCATCAGTACAAAGTTGATTATCAGGATTAAGTCCTTCTGCCATCAAATAATCCACCCAAATTGTAAGTACATCCCAATGTAACCGTGCATATTCGGCATTTCCTTCCCTATAAGCGACGGCTGTTGTGACCAGTAACATATTCCCGGCTTCTTCAACCGGCATATCACCTCCGTAAACCTGTCCGTTCGCAATCGGGTATTGTCCCATATCGTGGGCAGGGAAAGGTTTTGTCCATCGTCCGCTTTCACTGTAATTAAATATAGGATTCATCATTCCTTTCATTAAATCAGGATTATACAGTAAAAACAGGGGTGATGATGGATATGTTAAATCTACAGTATTAATACATCCGTTGCTGTTGTTTTCTTTCGAAAGGAACAGAAGATTCCCTGCACCATCTTTTACCAGTTTATGAGCTGCAATTGCCTGACGATATGCCAATGCACAAAGTTGGGCATATTCCTTTCCACCTGCATTTTCTGCATCTTTCATCATCGTATGGTCAAACGCATTACACCGGGCAATAATCGAAGGATATGATTTTTCTGCTTTTTCAAATGCCTGGTAGATATCTACTTTCCCATCATGTTTCCAATATGGCAACAAATCGTGGTACAGATACTGAATTGAACAGATATCATCATATCCAATCAGAATATGGCCTTTAACTGTTTCACCGGTTACTGTTCCTATATTATTTGAATATGCCAGCACCGTCATTTTATCTTTCATGTCGGTTGGCAAAGTCTTTGAGTCACCATCAGCAGGTAATATCCCTTTTAAAATAAAGCTTTTCTTTACATCCGAATAATCACCTAATACAAGTGACTGTTGTTTTGTGAGTTGAGCTCCAAGGTATAAATATCCCCAGTCAATCCGCATATCATCACCCGATTGACCGAGTATCGGTTGATTGATAGTTCCTGTTTTAAGATAGGTAATATTGTTCTTTATGATTTTCACAGATGTAATTGGTTGGGTTTCATTATTTACAGCCAGTTGAGGTGTAGTTTCAAAATAAATCTGGACATCATGACTTTTTTTAGTCAATGAACGTACCTCATAGCTGATATAATTTATCGGTGTACTAATCAGGTCTAAATCATCCAACAGCAAAGGAGCGGTGAATGTAGCCTTTAGCTCCACTGCTCCGCATTCAAATATATAGACCGATTGAGTTGGTAATACAGTCACTGATTTTTGAATCGCTTTGTCTGAAAAATTCATTTCACTTTTGTTTTTTCTAAACATCCCAAAGTCTACGTATCCACCACCTACACGGTTTTTGCAATGAAGAGCAATTACATTTTTACCGGGTTTAAGCATTTTCTTTACCTTGGCATCCAGTTCTAACATTACTTTCATGTGGCAGGCATTCCCGGTCTGAATTACTCTTATTCCATTAATAAATAAATCAAGATCATCATCATGCGAATACTCCAGATAAACAGGTAGTGCACTCAGGTCTGCTGTTAAAATAAATGTCCGGCGTACCCAAATGTCCTCACTATTCCACAAAGTACCATATTTAGCTCTCTCACTTGTACTGAAATCTCCTTTCCCTTTTTTCCAGTCTTTGTCGTTAAAATTTACTGACTCCCAGCCGGCAACCGGCTGTTTTTCTGTATAAGTTGCATCCCAATTTTTAGTCTCTCCGGTGGTTAGTATGGTAGAATATGATGATTCTTCCAGACCCATGAACCGGTATGATATTCCATCCACACGTAATGCACCAATTAAAGGTTGAGTTTTCCCAGTCCAGTGACTGGTATTACTCTCATTTAGCTTATCTGAAGCCGACCAAATACTGAAATATGGATCTGAAGTAATTAATGGTACAGAGGGTGCCCGTAATTTGCTTTCTTTACTTTGAACTTGCGGTTTTTTTGCTGCATTTGCCGGAAGAATTAGTGATAACATTAACAACAGGAAAAAATTTCTCATTTAATTTATATTTAACGATTTAACATATGCGGTTTTGGACAAAAGTTATCTGAATTATAGCTTCTAGTGCTATAATTCAGTTGTTTAATTCAATTTGAATTAATAAAATTGAACTGTTTAAGTGTAAAAGTTGATCAGATGTTTGTTTTATTTTGTACCTGATGGTTTGGACAAAATTACAGATTCGGATACCGGTTCTCCAAAAATTGGAGATCCGTCTTTATTCCATTGTATTTTTTGCAAACGGGGAGAACGGGAGTCCAATGCTCCGGGGGGTTCATTTTCAATTCTTCGTGCATGATACAGCAGAAAATACTCTTTACCATCCGGTGATGGCAAAAAACAAAAATTACCGGGTGCAAATATATTATTACCGGGTGATTGTTTAAAAATTGGCCGTTGAGATTTTTTCCAGGATGCTGGATTTAGTAAGTCGCTATTCGCATCGGCTGTAAGTTGACCTTCACAATAAAATGGAGTCCAGTTTCCGCTAGCAGAATAAAATATATATATTTTATCCTTCGTTCTACTCTGGAAAAATTGCGGTGCTTCATTCACATAAATGGTGTGTGAAGTTTTACTTCCATCCGGATTAATCCATTGTCGCTCCCATTCAAGTTCAGGTTTAGAAAGTAGAACCCTTTTTGAAGCCAAAGTCCAGGGGTTTTTCATTTTTGCAATATAAATGCATTGATGTTCAACACTTACACGGCGTGATTGCCAACCTGACCAGGTCATGAATAAACTGCCTTTGAATATAAATAAGTCCGGATGTATTGCCCAGTTGTTTTCTTTATCCGTACTCACACGACCTTTTAATATAAATTTTCCTTGAAATGGATCTTTTGAAGGATTCTCGAGTACATAAATCTGGTGGTTGTCCATATTGCCATCGTCGGCAGCGTAATATACATACCATTTCCCGTTTATGAAATGAATTTCAGGACCCCACAAATTATGTGAATTTTTTGGGTCGTTCGGTAGCCATATGACTTTTTTTGGTGCATGACGCAAATCAGTTATATCGGCAGTTTTCCATAATACCAATTTATCGACCATGCCTTGCATATAATAGTAAAATCCATTATGAAAAATAGCCCATGGTTCGGCACCAACCGGCAGTATGGGATTCGTAAATGTTTTTTCCTGACTGGTCACATATGTTTTAGATTTTTGATTTGTTTTTTGACATGCGCAAAAAATCAAAATCAAAAATATATATATACAAGTCCGGTTTTTCAATACTGTATTCATTTTCGTTTTTAGATTACTATTTAATGTCTCAACGGGTTTTATTATTTCAAATTTAAACAACTATGTATTCCCAATGCAAAGAAACCTATTATTTCATTACTACAAGAAAAAAAACTATCCAAATTATACTAAAATTTGACCACAACGACCGGCAAAACAATAAAATCCTCCTAAATGAAATGATTTTCTACCTTCTTGCAGAATAGGACAAAAATAATCAGATAATTTAAATTACCAACATTATTTGACTTTTTGTAAACAATGTCATTAAAAAAATAACATTTTTTTAATGACATTGTTTACGGTTGTTACTTATAAAAGCAATTGGATATAGAAAGGGCATTTTTACATACAGGAAAATTCAGCTATGAAAGGTTCAAACGACCTGTCTTGTAAACTTTCATGAAACAAATTAACCCACACACAATAGAAAAATTTAAATTTTTAATATTCAGAAATTTATACCTTAATTGTTTCTTATCGTTTTTGGTTCCGCGGGCGGAATAAGAAGCTCTCATGAAGAAATTTGCAAAGCCCTAAAGCGGATGTGGATTACTACCGACTCTAAAACAACCTTTTCCAAGATGCTTAAAAACTTTCAAATACAACTCTTTACATCCCCTTTAAGGGCTTGGGGCGATATATAATCAACCAATTAACCAATCAACCAATTTGTTCCCATTTATTTTATAAATGAAATCAGATTAAAATAAAAAAAATTATACCTATCTATTGTCTTTCCTGATCAGGATTTTTTGCAGTAAATCATTTTTATTTTTAGTAGTTCAGTTTAATTGAAATTGTTTTCCGATAGTATTACTAATTTCGGTTCTTTAAATCCGATTATGGTTAAACTATAAAAAACAGGTGCAGATAATCAGCCGGATACATTTTAAATGCATCCTCTTTTATTTTTTCTATTTGTTCTAAATTAATTTATTGTGTTGTTTTTTTGGTCAAAATGTTTCCTTTTTTGATTAAAATGTGTTAGCCTCTTCAATTTAAAACACGGTATCTTTGCCTTATTCAAATGAATGATTCTTTTTATAATATTAAAATTTGAATGAAAGGTATAATTCATTCAAACAGAATATATTGATTTTTAAGTTTTTTTGATTATAACATAGAAGTAATAGAAAAAGCAATTTATTTAAATCGTAGGATTCTGATTAAATACAAATCATTCAACAGTAAAATGAATACGAATTTCCAGAAATTTAGGATTTATACTTTCAATTAGTTTTATTAAAATCAACATACTTTTATTATTTACTTTAATTTATTATTTTATGAAAAAGACTTACTTATTTTTATGCCTGTCGTTTGTTTTTGGCATAAGTTCTTTAACTTCAGCACAGACCGCACCTGATCCATCCACTCTGATGCATCAATGGACATTTGACGATGGCACAGCAAATGATATTGTTGTACCGAATGTAACTCCGGTGAATGGAACTTTAATGGATGGTGCAACCATTACAAACAATGCATTGAATACTACGAAAGGTGGTTGGGTTGATTTAAGTGGACCTGATTTGGCAATAAACATGTATTCATCAATTACTACTGAAGTCTGGTTTACTGCAGCAGGTGGTAACGGTGATTATACCATGCTTACTGTTTATGGTAATACCGGCACCGGAGGCGGTGGTGAGAATTATTTATGTACAAATCCGACTCATGGAAGTCAGGGAAGCCGTACTGCCATTACTACTGACAATCCTGATAATTGGTCGGGTGATGAAAGCGGTGCAAATGGACCAAAATGTGATGATGGAGTATTACACCATTTAGTATCTGTAGTTGATGGAGTTAATATGACTATTTCTTTATATATTGATGGTGTTCTTCAGCAAACAAATCCACTGTTGTTCAATAATATGATTGGATTATTGGGAACGGATCATTTTTATTTTGCAAAAAGCGATTGGGCCGCTGACCCAACCTGGAAAGGCCTTATGCAAAAGGTAAGTATTTACAATGCAGCCCTGACACCCGATCAGGTGTTGTATTTATATAATCATGGTGCTGAAGATAAAGAAGTAATTACAACCGGAAATGCTACAATGGTATTTGATTCTAATTATCCTGCTGCAACGACGACTATAACAGGAGAAAATCTTTCATTCCCGATTACGATTACAAACCCTGCAGGTGTCACAGCACAAATACAAGGTGTAAATGTAACATCAGTTCCTGCAAATTCATTAAATACGAATGTGACATTTGTTTATGATGGCGTTACACCTGTTGATGGTGTAATAACATTAACAAGCGGATCATCAACCAATACCATTCAGGTAAAAGGTGTATCGGATGCAGCTTGTTTTGTTCCACTTTACACAGATGTGGCAAATTTAATTACTGATCCGGGTATGAATACCCTGACACCTTTTGCCGGTTGGGGTACAAAGACAGTTGAAACATTGATTAACGATCCTGCCGATGTCTATTGCGGGGCTTCATCGATAAAAGTCGGTGATGGCATCAATCCGGGTAGTGGTTCGCTTGATTTTCATCCGGGTGTTTTGAATGATGGTAATGGTGGTTTACTTGCTCCTAACACTACTTACAGGATAAAAGTGATGGCTAAAACTACCGGAGTATTCAGGGTAGGAATTGAACGGACAGATCTTAATCATCCTGCTAATAATGTAATACTACATGAATTCGATACGGCCGGACAATGGCAATCGGTGGATTTTGATTTTGCTACAGGGGATGCAATTGATGTTGATCCGGTAATTTATATAAACGACTGGAATTTAACAGGCACAAGTGCATTTGTTGATAACTGGGAAATTTATCCTGTACAAGATCCTGTTATAACTTCAACTGCAAAACCATACGCTTTTGATGATCAGTATAGAACTGACTCTTTTTATGTTACTGCAGCAAATTTAGTAGGAGACATTGCAATAACTACTCCTGCCGGAATTACAGCTACACCTGCTACATTACCTGCCGGTTCTTTATCTGCCGTTGTTACTCTTACATATGATGGCTCAACACCTGTTAATGGCAATGTCACATTAACAAGCGGAATAGCTACAACTTCAGTACTTGTAGAAACCGCTTCAAATTCAGGTTGTTTTACACCTCTTTATTTGGACCGTCCAAATTTAATACCTGATCTTTATTTGAATAATCAGAGTAAATTTAATGGCTGGGCTCATAATGGAGGCAGTTGGGGTCTGATTTCTATTATTGATAATCCCGATTCTGTTTATTGTGGTAGCCATTCTGCCAAATTATATAAAAGTGCAGATATTGAAGTACCATTAACAGGGTTGTTAACTCCAAATACAAATTATATCTCCAGAGTAATGGTACGTACAATTGGTGGAAGTTTCCATATAGGTATAAACGGTGAAGATACAAACGTTACAGGTGATTTAGTCGATTCGATTAATACAAATGGCGCCTGGCAATCAATGACCTTTGAATTCAACACGGGTGCAGCTATGGCAACAACTCCGGTTATATTCTTCAACAATGACATGAATAGCGGTACATCAGCATTTCTGGACAATTGGGAACTTTACAAAAAAGATACAGTCAGTGCTGTTGTAAATGTAAAAGATCAATTTTCAAACCTGTATGTTCAAAACGGTAAAATAGTAGCTGAATTCGATTTGGACCATGATTCCCAGGTACAGTTAACTGTATATACTGTTCAGGGTGCAATGGTTTCAGATGAAAAAATGGCCGGTATTGCCGGGAGAAACAAGAAAGTAGTAAATGCTGTTTTCCCAACAGGTGTGTATATGGTAAAATTGACTAAAGATGGTCAAACAAGTTTTAGAAAATTAATTTTATAGATCCATTTATAAATAGAGGGCTGTCATATAGACGGGCTGCCCTCTGTTTAAAATCATTCCGTATTTTATTTTAAGTCATTTTCAATCTCTATGATGATTAAATAAAAGCGATTCAACCGGAAATAATTGACGGTATAGTATTATTTTAAGGGTTAAAGATTTCTGTATGTTTTTTAGAAAGATTTAATCGAAGCATTCAAAAAAAAATCAAGATGACAACTATAAATTTGGCCGTTTATCCGATCATTCCCTGACAAAATAACCTGCAAATATTGATGGAATAAAACGCAATTTTAACTTAAGTAGAGGATCTTTTTTATTAAGGATCAAAAAACAACCTTAAATTAATATATTTTGAATATCTGATTCTTGATTAAGTTCAACATCAGACAGAATTGATGATATGAAAAAAACATCTCCTTTCCTATACTCTGCACAATTTTCTTTTATTGATCTATTTTCGGATGAAAGAATAACTATTCAAGACAATCTTCTCTCAAAAATCAACAATGATTTTTCCTGCAAACACTTGGCTGACTTATGTGATGCTACTTTGCCAACAAAAACTTTTACTCAACATAAATTAACAGATTTATGGGGAACAGTGAACAATAAAAAACCTTTACACGAAAAGGGTAATTTTTCACAACCTATATATTCAAAACCCATACAAGTCTTCGCCGTAAAAGATATTACGTGCGGATTATTCTTGCCATTTACTTTTACGTCTTATAAAACAATGGGCACATTTAATAATCTTATATGCTCATATTTAAATTAAATATAAAATGAAAAAACATTTTAAGGGTGCATTTTATTATTATGCCAAATTGGTGATTGTATTTGCCATTGGAAGCTTTTTTGTCGTCTCCTGCAACGATAACCCGCTTGCAGATAGAGAACCATCCTGGTTGGGTGCCAGCATTTATGATTATTTAAAAACAGATGGACACTTTACGAATTATGTAAAACTGATCGATGATTTAGATTATAAAGAAGTTCTTGCTAAAACAGGTAGCAAAACACTGTTTGTAGCTAACGATTCAGCATTTAACGAATTCTACAAAAAGAATGACTGGAATGTAAACGCATATAATCAATTGTCGTTTGCACAAAAGAAACTGATTCTGAATTTTGGGATGATTAATGATGCCTACTTAGTGGAAATGCTTTCAAATTATAATAGTGGAGCTTTAGTCGAAGGAGGGGCCATGAGGAAAGTCACGGCGGTTTCGGTTTTAGACAGTTTGCCGTATGAAAATGGTTCAACCTTGCCTGCCGGAACCTACTGGGATAATTACAGAATGAAGGGGATTTATTTACTGAAAGATAATACTCTCTGGACTACAATGTATTTTACTCAAAAACAATTAGACCAGGCCCAGATTACCGATCAGGATTTTAAGTTGCTTACAGGTCTGACCAGAGAACACAATGATGCTCATGTGTTTGCTGATAAGATCATTAAACGCGATATTACCAGTAAAAACGGATATTTGAACGTACTTCAAAGTGTTTTAATTCCACCGTCAAATATGGCCCAATTTGTAAATGCCAACCCGAATATGTCTATATTCACATCGTTGTTAGAACGTTTTAGTGCACCCTATTTTGACCCTTCGAATACACTTTTATATAGACAGTTAAATCCTCTGTTTACCGATTCTATTTTTATAAAAAGATACTTTTCACAATTAGGTGGAACAGTTAGATATCCAAACGGTCAGTCTATCAATACAGATTTGCTATTGCCATTTGATCCAGGTTGGAACAGCTACTCCAATAATGTTGTCGGATCAGCATTGGAATCGGATATGGCTGCTATGTTTGTTCCAAATAATGATGCCATGAATCAATTTTTCAACTCAGGTGCCGGTGCTGTTTTAAAAGATCGTTTTGGATCATGGGATAATGTTCCGACCAGTATTTTACCTCTTTTTCTCAAAAGACACATGCGAACCTCTTTAATTCAATCTGTACCCAGCCGGTTTAGTAATATGGTGGATGGAGACAACTCGAAATTACCAGTTTCGCAAAGTGACATACAGAATGTCTATATCGGTAAAAATGGTGTAGTGTATGAAACGAGTAAAGTCTATGCTCCTGATGATTACAGCTCGGTTTATGGTCCTGTTTTGTTAAGTGCAAATGATGCATCGCCGACAAACAAAACTAAAGTATGGAATTGGGCCATTGTTCAGAACGACTTCCGGTTGTATTTAAATTCAATGGTTAGTAAGTATAGTTTTTTTGTACCAACTGATGATTATTTTACTCAATATATCGACCCTATTGCCTATGCCAAGAATGTACCGGCTGCGTTAAAATATTGGTACAATAACAAAACATCAGCCGTGAATGCAACGGTTTACAAATTCAATATAGCCACAGGTCAGGTGGGCGATTCTATTGCAGTTATCACATCAACGTCTTTCCTGAGCAATCGATTGTTGGATTTATTGAATATGCACATTGTAGTAGGGGGTGTCGAAACCGGCAAAAGCTATTATTTGACAAAAGGAAATGTGGCTATAAAAGTGTCGGGAAGCGGAACTGACATGACCATACAGGGAGGTGAAAATATAACATTAAATAATCCTGTAAAGGTAAATAGGGTGTATAATCAATCGAATGGATATACTTATTTCATTGATAAACCAATACAGTCACCATTGACTTCTGTATTTTCAATTTTAAGTCAGCAACCTCAATTTAGTGCTTTCTTTGCTCTTTTAAGCGGATTTCCGGCAACAAGCAATTCAATTATATTCGTCAACAAGACGAACTATTATGGGATTGACTTTAATGTTAAATTTTTCAATACATTTAATTATACCGTTTATGTTCCTACGAATGATGCCATTAACAAGGCAATTCAAGCCGGAATAATCATACCCTGGGAATCGCAAGGCTCTATCGTTGGCATCAACGATATGACTGACGCCACTGTACAGGCCGCTGCTATTTCAACTCTGGAACGATTTCTCAGGTATCATTTTCAGGATAATTCTGTTTTCCTCGACGGTCAGCCTGTGAATACTACTTATCAGTCGGCAACAATAAAATTAGATAATTTGCCAACCAATTTTGGAACTTTTCAAAATAAGTATTATAAAATTGGTGTCTCAGGTACCGGAAGTGACTTAACATTGACCACTGAAACGAATCAAACGGCTCATGTAGTAACCAGCTCAGGTCTTTATAATATTATGACACGGGATTTTGTATTCAGTAACAAACTGTCTGCCTATAAAGATATTGATGGAACCGGTACAGGCGCTGATTTTTCAAATTCAAGCATTTATACATCTTCAACTGCAGTTATACATCAAATTGATGCGGTATTGAATTTTCAATAATAAATAAAGGGAAAATGAATCGAACAGATACTCCAATTTACTGATAGAAGTATATGAGCCTGTCCTGATCAGCGTGATTCAAATACCGACATTAAACTTAAAATTATTTACGGATGAAATCAAATTTTGCAATAACAGTCTTTTTCATTTTACTTTTCTTCCCTTTTTCAGCAAGAGGTGAAAAGACAGGAGCTGATTTTATTATACAAGGCACAGTATCTTCTAAAACAGATGGTGCAATTATAGGCGCAAGTGTTATAGAGATCGATATTAACAATAGGGTTGTTAACGGCAATATAACCGATATTAACGGACATTATGTCCTGAAAATTAAAAATCCTGAAAATCGGATTTCATTTAGTTATATAGGTTATGTCAAGCAAATAAAAACACTCGGGAAAAATAAGACTTTAAATGTAGTTTTACTCGAATCGAGCCAGGAAATAAAGGAAGTGGTTGTACTGGGAGGCAAGAAACACAGTGAAGGAGGTTTCAGTATTCCAAAACGCGAGATTGCAACGGCTATACAAACTATTGATATGAAAGAAATGGAAGGCCTGCAGGTATCCTCTGTGGACGAAGCCCTTCAAGGTCGTATTGCCGGGTTGGATATTGTCTCTAATTCGGGTGATGCCGGTAGTGGAAGTTCAATGCGTATTCGTGGTGCCAGTTCTATTAATGGAAGTAGCCAACCACTTATAGTTTTAAATGGTGTCCCTTATGATATGCAGGTAGATCAGAATTTCGATTATGCCAACTCTAATCAGGAACAATTTGCCAATTTACTTAGTATTAACCCTGATGACATTCAGGAAATATCGGTATTAAAAGATGCTGCTGCATCTGCTGTTTGGGGCTCAAAAGGGGCAAATGGAGTGATTATGATTACTACTAAAAAAGGATATTCAGGTCCGACAAAAATTGAGTACTCTTACCGGTATACCGGAACAATACAACCTCAGGGGATAAAAATGCTGAACGGCGATGACTATACGATGTTAATGAAACAGGAATTTTTTAACCCGGCACAAAACAGCAATGCTTCTAATTACCCTGAATATAATTATGATAAATCTTTTCCCTATTATCAAAATTACAACAAAAATACAGATTGGGTAAAGGCCGTTACACAGGTAGGCAACATCAATGACAATTATCTTACATTATCGGGAGGTGGCGATCGGGCTACTTATCGTGTTTCGGGCGGATACCTTTCGGAAAACGGTACCATCATAGGACAGACCAACAGTCGTATCTCTACACGGGCATATATGGAATATGCGGTTTCAGACCGTTTAAAGTTTACAACAGAATTGTCATACACCTATTCGAATTATAACAGGAGTTATCAATACAATTTCGGAGCTGCTGATTCTCCAAATGATAATTTGTCAATTTTGGGGATAGCCTACAAAAAAATGCCAAATGTGAGTATTTATAATCAGGATCCATCAGGTAATAATATGCCCGGATTTTTCACAACACCTGTTAATTCCGATCTGAATTGGGACCAGAAATATCTGGTGAATCCGGTTGCTTTGGCATTACAGGCTCAAAATAATCTTCAAAACTACCGTACATTACCAACTTTTAGGATACAATACGATATTCTTGATCCAAATAAAGAAATGTTGCGCTATAGTTCGTATGTTTCATTTGATATTAATAACGACAAAACAACCATGTTCTTACCGTCTTCAGTTACGAATTACAGTTGGTCGGATCCTCATTATAATCGTGGTGAAAGTGATGATAATGACGCTATTACCATACAAACAGATAATAATATCGCATGGCAACCCAGCTTCGACAATAAAGATCATAGCTTGTTGTTGTACGAATCACTGCAAACAACCGAAGGTAATTCAAGTTATCAGGGAATTGTTTCGTACGGTTTACCTTCTTCTTTGGCTGATGATGCCTCAACGCCCGGTTATTTATCAACTGTAAGTACCAACAGAGATCACTGGCGTTCGATGGGGATCTTGTCAAGGGTACATTACTCTTATCTGGGAAGATATATTTTTGATGGAACATTCCGTCGTGATGGGAGCACTAAATTTGGAAATGGAGATAAATGGGGAAACTTCCCCGGTCTGGCAGTGAAGTGGATTGCTTCAGATGAACCATTTCTAAAAAGTGCTAAAAAATGGTTGAGTATGCTTGCATTCCGTCCGGGATGGGGAGTTGCAGGAAATCAACCGGGCGCTGATTATCTTCAATACAGTCTTTATGGAAACAATGGCAGTTACGCAGGGATGCCTGTTCAGACCCCGGTTACTTTGCAGTTACAGAACTTAAAATGGGAAACAACCTCCTCCTTTAATTATGGATGCGATCTCGGGTTATTTGATGACAAGATACAAATGGACATGAATGTTTATTTTAAAAAGACCACCGACATGTTGTTCCCAACTGTGGCAATCCCTAATTCTTCAGGCTTTAGCAGTCTTACTTATCAGAATGCAGGCTCAATGAGTAATGACGGTTGGGAAATAAATCTATATGCCAATAAACTTGTAAGCTCAAAGGATTTCAGTATTGATTTCAGATTTAATATTGCAAATTCGGTCAACAAAATACTTCAGTTGGATAATTCAATTCTGAATACTTATAATACCGACTTTAATTATCAAAACGGTTCCTATTTAACCAGAATTGAACAAGGAAATTCATTTGGTTCAATTTATGGATTCAAATATCAAGGTGTATACCAATATGATAAATATATACCCGGATCACAGGAAAATGCACCGGTGGCACGAAATGCCAACGGACAAGTGATTACCGACGAGAAAGGAGTACCACTCCCCATGTATTTTAATTTTAATCAAATTGGTGGTGGTGCCTCCTATCTGTTTAGAGGTGGTGATGCCAAATATGCAGATATTAACCACGATGGAAATATTGATGAAAAGGATATCGTGTATTTAGGAAATTCGAATCCATTATTTAGCGGTGGCTTCGGATCTACTTTCCGTTACAGGAATTTTTCCTGCACATTGACATTCAATTACCGGTATGGAAATAAAATTGTCAATGCAGCACGTATGTATGCTGAGAATATGTATTCTACGAACAATCAGAGTGTGGTTGTAAACTGGAGATGGCGCAAGGATGGTGATGTAACAACGATACCAAGGGCCTTGTATAATTACGGCTACAACTGGCTTGCAAGTGACAGGTATGTGGAAGATGGATCTTTCCTGCGATTTAAATATCTTACATTCAACTATTCAATTCCAAAAAAAATATTGAAACCATACGGCGTTGATAAATTTAATTTGTATTTAACGATTGAAAATATATTTGTATTAACAAAATACACAGGTGTAGATCCGGAAATTGGTTATGGTTCATTTGGAGTAAGCGAGGATTTGGGTCAAACTCCACGCCCTAAAGATTTGACACTTGGTGTAACTATTGGATTATAAAAAAAATGATTATGAAGAAATTAATTATAGTTTTGTCGGTTCTTTTAGCTTTTGGTCTTGAAAGTTGCAACAATTGGTTAGTTCTGAAACCCGAAAGCCAAATAGTGTTAGAAGATTTCTGGCAGACAGAATCACAGGCAACATCGGTCCTTGCAGGATGTTATCGCGGGCTTACAGCAGACCCTTGTATTGAACGTATGATCGTTTGGGGAGAGCTGCGTTCCGATAACCTGGTAGCAGGAAATAGTACCCGGAATGACATGTTAAAGGTGTTAAATACTGATATTACTCCTACAAATACTTATGCCGATTGGTCATCTTTTTATTCCGTGATTAATTATTGCAATACATTTTTGTATTATGCCCCATCCGTCGTGAATAAAGATCAAAATTTCACAACAACTAAATTGCATACCCTCGAGGCAGAGGCATTGACCATTCGTGCATTGAGCTATTTTTATCTGGTAAGGGCATTCCAGGAAGTCCCGTTGATTTTGAATCCAAGTATCAGCGATGCGCAGAATTATCTTATCCCTAAATCGAGCGAAAGGGTAATTCTTGACCAGATAATTGTCGACTTGCTGACAGCACAAAAATACGCAAAAACCAGCTATGGAACTGCAGCGTTGAACAAAGGCAGAGTGACCTTAAATGCTGTTAATGCACTGTTAGCTGATGTCTATTTGTGGGATCAACAATATTCAAATTGCGTAGATATGTGTAATCTCGTAATGGCAGACCAAACGCTACAGTTAGTAGCTGGTGATAAAGTGTTGAATAATGTGTTCTATACCGGAAACTCAACCGAAAGTATTTTTGAACTTCAGTTTAATATTAATATTCAGTCTAACAATAATGTAAATAAATTGTATGGAATAGACAGCTCTCCATTGGGTGAGTTGGCTTATGCTTATTATTTAGGGCCTAAAGGAATTTTAAATCCTTTTAATTATCAACCTACCACGTTGAATGAAAGTTCCAATGACATTCGTCAAACCAATTCCTTTGGAACACTTACAAATGGAACCGGTTATCCCATTTACAAGTATTCACTACTTCAATGTACTGAAAATTCGGATGGATCAGTGACTCCTGTTTATAGAAACTCAGCTACAACAGCCAATTGGATTTTATACCGGCTTTCGGATGTCATTTTAATGAAAGCTGAAGCATTAGCAGAATTAGACCGGAGTGATGATGATTTGAAACAGTCACTCAATTTAGTTAATATGACCTATCTACGCTCGAATATTACTGCTGACTCTCTTTATTTTAACAATTATAGTGATAAAGGTTCTATTGAAGATTTAGTCTTGCGTGAACGTCAAAGAGAACTCCTGTTTGAAGGAAAGCGTTGGTTTGATTTAATGCGGGTTGTCCGCAGGAAAAATGATCCGACTGCCATACTAAAGTATATCGGTCCAAAACTAACCGGTGGTGCTATACAAACCCAACAAATGTCAGTCATGAACGCCTTGTATATGCCGATTTTACAATCAGAATTACAAATAAATACTAATTTAAAGCAAAATCCATTTTACATAGATACTAATTTGTCATCTAATAATTGAAAAAAATAATACAATGAAGAAAGCTATAAACAATCTGATTTTATGCAAGCCATTGAAAATTATGACGATAATACTCCTGGGAATGTGTGGGCTATTCTCATCTTGTCTTGATGAAGCACCAGGCCTTCCCTCGTTTCCTCAGGAAATGATGGGACAGTATTTACAAAACCGCAAAGCCGATTTTTCTGAATTCAGCAGACTGTTGGATACAACCCAGGTGATGGGTCTTGTTAATGCATACGGTAAATACACACTTTTTGCACCGGATAACGATGCTATGCGTGCATTTTATAAATCAAAAGGAAGAACTTCTTTAAAAGGATTTACACTCGACACGTTGAAAATGATTGCTTACGACCACCTGATAAAAGGATATGTATTAACCACTGATAAATTCATCGCAGGATTAATGCCTTATCTGACTATGAGTGATCGCTTTGTAGAAACTTCATCCCAGGTTGACAGTAGTAATGTTGTGTTTTATGTGAATAAAACTTCGGCCATTCTAACAAAGAATATACTGGTTAGTAACGGGGTAATTCATATGATTAACAAAGTGCTTACTCCTTCAACATCAACCCTTGTCCAGGCAATCTCGAACGATACCAGATTTAAATTATTCTATGAAGCTTTAACCCAAACAGGACTTGATCAAAAACTTTTATTGATACGCGATGACAGTTATAATCCTGCTAATTACTCCTATCTGGATATTCACTATCAAACAAGTAGCGGATGTATAGATCAACTACCAACAGAAAGAAAATATGGTTATACAGCCTTTATGGAAAGTGACTCAACCTATAGTGCTGTTTACAATATTCATACTTTAGCTGATTTGAAAACGTATGCTGCGGCTCATGTCTATAATGAAGATCCGGCTGATGCAAGTGTAACAGACATTACAGACCCTAGAAACAGTTTGAATAAATTTATTGCTTATCATTTGGTAAACAAAAAACTACCTGCTGTTAAATTAATTGATGAATACGATACCGATCATATGATTAAAACATATGACCTGTACGAATACATCGAAACCATGAACCCGAATACCTTGCTTGAGGTTAAAAAGGAAAGAGCGTTGGGAGAAACCAATCTGATTAATAAATCTCCAACAACCGGTGAAGTTGTCCGGCTTGTAGCCAGTGATTACGATAATGATTGCACCAATGGCGTTTATCATGAGATTGACAAAATTTTGATTTACGATGCACGGGTTGCCGGTGAAATGTCGACTAAACGGTTAAGGATGGATGCCGCTTCATTTTTTCCTGAATTAACAAACAATGATATGCGGATTTATAACCGGGATAATGATCAATCCTGGGTTTATCCTTCAGGATATCTTGCAAGGCTGACACGTTCAGAAACCACGTATTTCTCCTATGATAATGCTTTTGGCGGTTGGCAGGATTTTGAAGGGGATGAGTTTTTTCTGAATGGATTGTACGATTTCGAGATCGTAACCCCGGCAGTCCCCGCCGGAACATATGAAGTGAGATTCGGTTATCAACCTACCGGTGCCCGTGGGGCAGCACAATTGTATTGGGATCACGTACCTTGCGGAATACCATTGGATTTAACAATTTTATCTGATAACCCTCTTGTTGGATGGGTAATGCCGGGAAGCGATCTGACTGACCCATACGGTTATGAAAATGATAAAATGATGCGTAACCGTGGTTATATGAAAGGTCCATCCACCTATTTTGATCCATACGGGACGATGTATGGTAAAACAATTGCACGTAATAGTGTACATTCACTTCGAAGAATTTTAGGAACCTATACTTTTACAAAAGCAAGTACTCATATTTTTACGGTTGAAGCAGTCCGTGCGGGCCAGTTTCAACTGGATTACCTAGAATTTGTACCGGTTGAACTGATTGAAAATGAGGATGTAGAATAATTAAAATTGACATTAGAATGCTTTCTGAAATTGAAATTAATATAAGATGAAAAATGAAATATAAATATTTAATAATTATTTTACTACTTGGAATCGTATCCTTTACATCCTGCAATGATACCTGGGAGGAGCATTATAATCCCGGTACAGGAATAAAAAGTAATTTAAGATTGTACGATTATATCAGTTCACAACCTGATTTAACGACATTTGCAAAAATGTTAAAAATTGCCGGGTGCGATTCAATTCTGAACAAACCCCAGACTT